>Ga0315275_10004978_pt1 | contig 12506 bp, 9 predicted proteins | sample YL17G03_0_MG_FD_205557 | JGI IMG/M metagenome (GOLD analysis project Ga0315275, IMG submission 205557) | Sediment microbial communities from Yellowstone Lake, YNP, Wyoming, USA - YL17G03_0 | ecosystem: Environmental > Aquatic > Freshwater > Lake > Sediment | place: USA: Wyoming | collected... | reverse complement strand
TCATTGCGAGCATGAGGAAGGAAAATAGGATCTGCATGGCGTATTGCATGAAGGCCATCATGTCGCCAACTTGGATATTCGCCTCAGCTACCTGATGGGCACCGACCCAAAGGATCGTTATCGTCACCATGTTCATGACCAACATCATTAACGGCATCATGATCACCATGACCCGGTTGACGAACAGGTAATTACGGGTGACATCTATATTGGCTTTATCAAAGCGAGTTTCCTCGAAGGACTGCATGTTGAAAGCCCGGATAACCATCATGCCGGACAAGTTTTCACGCACAACCAGGTTGAGCCGGTCGAGCAGGCTTTGAATGATCTTGAATTTTGGTAGGGCAATTGTGAATACAGAAATGATCAAGCCAAGTAGTACAATGACCGCCAGTGCAATGATCCACCACATGCTGGCGCTTGTTTGGGTGGCTCGGATGATGCCACCGATTGCAATGATGGGCGCGTAGAAAACCATACGCATGATAATGACGACGACCATCTGGATCTGCGTGATATCGTTTGTTGATCGGGTGATCAGCGAGGCTGTGGAGAACTTATCAAATTCGGTGGCGGAAAAACTTTCGACCCGTTGGAACACGTACCGGCGCAGATCACGCGCCAGTCCGGCTCCGGTTCGAGCCGAAAGATAACCCACAATGATCATACAAGTCCCGGAGATCAAAGTGATGAGCAGCATGATCATGCCGATCTGAATAATATAACTGGTCGACAGTTTCATGGTATTCATACCGAGGGCGGTATACTCTGCGAGAATCGGCCTTGCAGCTGCCTGGACGATCATGCTCTCGCTCATGGTGGCAAACTTCGCATTGAATGGGCTCATCAACTTATCAAGCTGTGCTGGAGGAAGCTTCGCAAGCACGCTATAAATATCAACTCCGGGTGGTAACTTAGAAAGGTCGAAGCCCATGCTGGTGGCCATAGAAGCAACCTTGGCTGGGTCTGCCAAAGTCTGCTCTATGCCCGAAACGATTAAAATTGCCTCGCCCATCACGGGGTTCAGCCAGGCTATCTCTGCACTATCAATCTCGTTCAGGACAAAGACAGGTTCCTGAGCTAGCGTTGGGTAGAGCTCGACGTATGTGGCATAATCAGGTGAATTCTCATCCACGAGTGTGTAATCGGAGAGTACCCTGGTTTTGTCCTCTGGGCTCATGAATATGGTGACTTTGTCCATCGAACTCTGGCGGATGGCAACCGGCACAGCATTTTCAACCCCTCCCTGCTGGATGCCGACATTCACGATGTCCGCCATATAGCTGGGTAAGGCCAGGTCGGCAAATGCCTGCACGAACAACAAAACTATGGTAAGCAGGATCAAAAGTCGATAAGGTTTTAGGTATTTGAGTAATCGAATCATGGTTGTGTGCGTTCCTATAAACTTAATTTTGAAGATTTTGTTGAATACGTTTTTATTTGCTTGACCTTTTACCTAAAGTCATCGTCAATAGAGTCTATAAAGCATTTTAAAACCGCATAGTTCAACAATGGGAAGGTTAATCTCGCTAATATAAAACAGTTTATTTAGGTTTTATCTCAAGCTGAAGGGTTTTTTCAATCAATATTACCAGGCTGCTTCGGACCTGCTCTTGTTCCTCAAGAGTCATCGTATCTACCAGATCATCCATCCAGGCTTGGAATGCCAAACTGCTTTCCTCAATTATTTGGCGACCTTTTTCTGTTAGGACGATTTGCTTGACGCGCCTGTCGGTGGGATCTTCTGAACGACTGATCAGTCTAAGCTGCACCATGCGCTCCAACATTTGGCTGGCAGCTGAATTGGTTACCCCAAGGTCACTTCCAATATCGGATACTCCGCATGCACCCTTATGGAAAATATGCAGCATGGTACCAAACTGTGCCATGGTTAATCCATTATTCCTGGCATGCGTGAAAAAATTTCCCATCAGGCTGCGCCTGAAAATCCCTAGCCATTCGTGCAGAGTGTCTGTCAAAGGATTCGATGATTGCATACATTAACCTTTCTAAATAGTTAAGAAGTGTTGATTATATCGATGGCTTTAGTATTTGTAAAGAAAGATATCTGGTTATTAGATGAGAGTTCTGTTAGAAGTAGTCGACATATGCAATAGTATAATTCTACCCATTGAACACTTCAGATTAAATGGATAAAAAAAGGATATACCTAAAGGTGGCAAAATGATCGAACAAACAATCAATCCGACATCTGATGAACGCATTTTGGCGGCAATATCCCATTTCTTTGGATTTCTAGTGGCATTGATCGTCTGGGCTACCCAGAAGGATAAGTCACGCTTTGTGCGCTTTCAATCTATCCAGGCGATGGCTTTTGATCTGATGATCACAATCATTATCTTTCTTACGATCGGTTGCATGCTGGTGATGATATTTGGTGGTGTGGCGCTTGGGATTGGTGGTATCGCACTGACCAGTAACCAGGACAATCCAACAGCAGAACCAGCAGGAGTTTTCATCGCTTTGATGAGTGCAGTGCCGATCCTGATCCCCTGCATCATTTTCCCACTCATGGCTATTATCTTCGTGGCTCGCCTGATTGCCACCATCCAGACCTTTCAGGGTAAAGACTTTCACTATCCATGGCTGGGTACACTGGTCGAGCGATCGCTGGCGCACTAAGCAGAATTGTATCAAACAGATATGAGTGATTTAACCCACAGATATCGCACTTTATTCCCTTTTCTGCATACCAAGGTGTATTATGGATGATCCAATTAAAGTTCTAATAACACTCGCATTCACGGATGAGCTTGTGAAACAGATTTCCGATGTCTCGCCACGCCTGACTGTTGAGAAGATTGTTTCCCGTAAAGCTGAAGAGATCAGCGACGAGGTATGGAAGCGTGTGGAGGTGTTATACACCAATCGCGTTTTACCAAGACCTGAACAAGCCCCCCACCTGCGCTGGATCCAATTCCATTGGGCTGGGCTGGACCATGCCCTGGAGGAACCCATCTTGCAACGGGAGGGGATGAACTTCACCAACATGAGCGGAGCCTCTGCCTCACAAATGGCAGAACACGCCATCATGATGATGCTGGCGTTGGGTCACCATCTGCCAGACATCTTTACCCACCAGAAGAAGGCCGATTGGCCATCGGGGAGATGGGAATTATTCACTCCACATGAGCTACGCGGCAGCATAGTGGGTATCGTCGGTTATGGCAGCATAGGGAGGCAGATCGCCCGGTTGCTACAAGTTTTCGGGGCAACCGTCCTGGCGACCAAGCGTGATGTCTTGCATCCGGAAGACACCGGCTATATATTGGAAGGATTAGGAGACCCGGGTGGTGATCTGGTGAACAGGCTCTACCCTCCTCAGGCATTATGCTCGATGCTGGAAGAGTGTGACTATGTAGTAGTTACGCTGCCCCGAACAACCGCTACCCGTGGCTTGCTTGGTGCCAAGGAGCTGTCATCTATCAAGCCAAATGCCTTTTTGGTAGACATCTCGAGAAGCGAGATCGTCGACCATACCGCCCTCATCCCGCTGCTACGAGAACACAAAATCGCGGGTGCTGCCTTGGATGTGTTCCCGGTGGAACCCTTACCAGCTGACAGCCCACTGTGGAAGCTGCCAAATGTGATCCTCACACCCCATATTGCCGGTTTTTCACCCCATTATGACCAGCGTGCGGTTGACCTTTTTACCCAGAACCTTCAACGATACCTGGAAGGGCTTCCGCTTTATAATCGCCTAAACCTTAAGCTCGAGTATTAATTAGGCAAGTCTTATTTTTAATATGAGAGATTAACTTAGTTTGACGGGCGGGTTCCGAGCTTAAGAGTTCTGTCCTGGTATTGACCATCGCGTAAAATCGTCAGTGTTACCTCTTGACCAGGTGATGTTTTCAAGGTCAGGTAAACCAGTATATCGTCAAAGGTTTTCACTATCTCTCCGTCAATGGCTGTGATGACATCCCCTCCCACCTCAACCTTTCGACCGTCCTGAGTGATTGTCTCACTGGTGGCATGTAGACCTGCCGCAATGGCTGGACCACCATCAGTCAATGAGGATACATAAGCACCCTGTTCCACTGGCAGGTTCATAGCCTTCACCAGGGGAGGATTCACTGTGTAGCCAGACACTCCCAGCCATGGCCAATCATATTTTCCTGTTTCAATCAAGGCTGGAATTACCCTTTGAATGACGCTAACTGGGATGGCAAAACCCACACCCTGGTTACTTGCACTGGTTCCAGAGGTTTCAATCTGGGCATTAACACCGATGACTTCTCCATTTAAATTCAGCAATGGGCCACCTGAATTGCCTGGGTTGATGGCCGCGTCGGTTTGAATGGCCTGGGGGATGGAGAAAACCGTCAGGGCTGGTATGGTGCGCCCCAGTGCACTGATGATCCCACGGGTGAGCGTTCCTTCCAACCCAAAAGGGTTCCCGATAGCCACAACTGTTTGCCCAACTGCCAGCTTATCCATTGAACCTAACGGGATGGCTGTAGATCCTGCAGGAAGCTCAACCTGAAGGACTGCCAGGTCACTATTTAGGTCTTCACCAATAACTGTCGCTTCACGGATCAGGCCATCTGAGAAGGTTACTTCCACGGCATCACTGCCGTGCACAACATGCGCGTTGGTGATAATGTGTCCCTGATCATCATAAACAAAACCCGATCCCTGGCCATATGAGGTAAGTTCACCATCCTGATTAAAGTAGACAGTAATGTTGACCACAGAGGGGTTGATTCGATTGTAAAGGTCAACCAAAACTTCGTCCTCATTCGTTACCAGCTCAAGCTGGGATGTGTTAACGGAGGGAACAGCCTGAACAACCACCGCAGGAGGAGTTGACTGGCTGGTAGTGACACGTGGAGCAGACACCCCACACGCCAGGCTTACAAGAGAAATGAACAGGATGGCGGATAAAATAATTCGTGTGTTCTTGGTAAGTTTATGCATGCTTGAGACCCTTTCATAAGGGAAAGTATATATTCCAGATTTTGTAGTATAACGGCAATTGGCCCCAGGTTTGTGAAGATTAGATAAGAATTGAAAATACCATTTGCTATGACAAGCTGTACTTGCCGGTAAATGTCTGTGATAGAATCCCATGCCGATAAGTATAAATCACGCACCATATCCTCGCCCTGCACAAGCTATGCTATCCAAAAGTCCCATCCTGCCATACCTTGCCCTGTTCATGGGGATCATATGCCTGAGTTTTTCAGCTATGTTTGGAAAGTGGGCGAATGCGCCGGGTCCGGTGATCGGGTTTTATCGCATCGGGCTGGCGACGATCATCCTTCTGCCAGTTTTCTTATACCGCAAACATAAATACGGCGTGAACTTCCCCATGGCTATTTTGATTTTTCCAATCCTGGGAGGCATCTTCACTGCTCTCGACCATGCCACCTGGAACTCATCCTTGCGCTTTACCTCAGCAGCTAACGCCACATTGCTTGGCAACACTGCTCCGTTGTGGGTGGCATTGTTCGCATGGCTTGTCTTCCGCCAGAAACTGCGAGGATTGTTCTGGGTGGGGCTAGCATTCGCCCTGGCTGGGGCTATGATCGTGTTGGGGAGCGACTTCATCCGCCACCCAAGCATTGGGATGGGCGATATGCTGGCATTGGCAGCGGGGGTTTTTTATGCAGGCTACTTCCTGGTGACTGAACGCGGTCGGCAGAAGCTGGATACGCTCTCCTACGTATGGCTGGTGGACCTGGTTGCAGCATTCACTCTCCTGTTGATTTGTCTGGTGATGCGGATGCCACTCACGGGTTATCCACCTCAATCGTATATGGCTTTCCTGGGGGCAGCCATTGTTTCGCAGGTGGGTGGGTATTTAGCCATTGGGTATGCCTTGGGTCATTTATCGGCCTCGGTGGTCTCACCTACCCTGATTGGGCAACCGGTGGTGACGGCTTTGCTGGCGATCCCATTGCTGGGTGAAGCGCTACGCACCGAGCAGTGGATTGGAGGTTTGGTGGTGCTGGTGGGCATTTACCTGGTCCACCGCAGCCGGGAGGGTAGCCCACTCGTTGAAACACAAATTTAGTGAAATCAAAGAAGGGGCTGTGCTTTACTTTTAGGACGGTCCATTGGTGATTACCCCTTGAGCGAGCCTGCCAACAGGCCGCGCATGAAGTAGCGTCCGAGTAATATATAAACCAGCAGCGTGGGTAAAGCCGCCATCAATGCTCCAGCCATCTGCACATTCCACTCTACAATGAAGCTACCTGCCAGGTTATTAAGTGCCACGGTGATCGGCTGTACATCGGCCTTATTGGTGATCACGGTGGCGAACAGGAACTCATTCCAGATCGAGGTGAACTGCCAGATCAACACCACCACGAATGCCGGCATGGAGATCGGGAAAAGAATATAGCGGTATATACCACCAAAACCCGCTCCATCGATCTTGGACGCCTCCAACAGTTCATCCGGAATGGCGGCATAGTAGTTACGAAAAATCAGGGTGGTAATCGGGATGCCGTAAATGACATGCACCATGACCAACCCCCCGATCGTTCCATACATGGGCATATAAGTAGCTATCAGGGATTGTAACCAGCTCAACAACTCCGGAGCCTTCCATGCCAGGATCTCATTGAGCAACGGACGAAACGTCCGGCTAAAGGTTTGAAGGGTTTGCACCAAAGGAATCAATACACTCTGGTATGGGATGAACATCCCAAATAGAATTAAAGTAAACAGCACATCTGAGCCGCGGAATTTCCACTTGGAAAACACATAACCATTTATAGAACCAAGCATGGCTGAAATGATTGTTGCTGGAATTGCTAATTTTAAGCTATTTATAAAGTTGGAGGATAATCCCATAGTACCCTTGGAGGGATCTCCAAACCAGGCTTGCTTGAAACTGTCGAGGTGGAAACCACCTGGGAACGACCACATGGTTGACAGTTTCACCTCTGCATAGCTTTTCAGGCTGGTTGCAACGAGCATATATATCGGCAAAAGATAGAAAATCGCCCCAGCGATCAACAGGATATACAACAGCACGCGTGTCAGCTTTGGAGGTTTAAAGCGCCGTTTCATCGCTTCACCTCCGAACGCATATTACTGATCAGGTAGGGAACCACCAGTACTGCCACACTCAAAAGAATAATGATTGCGATTGCTGCGCCGCGCGCAAAATGATTACCGCGGAATACCGTGTCAAACATGTAATAGGCTGGAACATCAGTGGCAAACGCTGGTCCAGGACCAGTCATGGAGGAAACCAGGTCAAAGATCTTTAGCGATATATGACCCAGGATAATGATGGCACTCAACGTGATCGGTTTGAGTAAGGGTAGGATAATTTTTCGATATACCTGAAATTCAGTAGCCCCATCAACTCTTGCAGCTTCACGCAGCTCCTCTGGTACACCACGGAGACCTGCCAGGTACATGGCCATGGTGTAGCCGGACATCTGCCAGGTGGCAGCCAGGACCACCGATAGGATCGCAAAGGGGATACCAAACTTTGCCGTGGTAACAAAATCCAGTCCAATTGAGTTAAGTAATCCACCAATCGCTGAATCAGGTTGGATGAAACCAACCTCCGGATTGGTATACCAGGCAGATTGGAAGAAACCCAATCCCATATTTTTAAATAAAAGGTTGACTCCCACTGGACCTGTTGAACTGTTGCCTGGATTTAACAACCAGCGCCACACGACGCCAGTGACAATGAATGAAACCGCCATGGGGAATAGAAAAATCCCGCGGAAAAGAGCCTCGCCCTTGACTTTCTGGTCAAGTAGTATCGCCATCATCAATCCCAGCCCGAGGCAGGCAACAATAAAGGTAAGTGTAAAGACAACCGTGTTGCGTAAGTCAACCTGAAACCGTTGGTCTACAGTTAAAAGACGGATAAAGTTATCCATCCCCGCAAAGGGCACATCTGGAAAAAGCTTACCCTTGGCGATCATAGCAAGGTCATTCCATTTCAGCAATGATGCCCATCCCGTCCATCCGATGAAGCCATACACAAAGAGCAGGATAGCAACGACAGAAGGGGTTATAAACAGAATTGCCGTCAGTCGATCTTTGTCAAGGCGGCGCATGGAGACCTCCTCAAAGGAGAGAGGTCAGGAATTTCTGGTCCTGACCTCTCTCAAATTACTAAGGAACTATGGACAGACGCCAGCGTCCTGGCAGGCGGCTGCCAGGGCTGCCTGGGTACCAGCCACATCTCCACTGGTAACGAAAGCACCGATGGCATCGACGTAACCAGTTGTCCAACCTTCCGATGCCGCAGCTCCATGGACTACCGAGGGAACGATGGTATCCACTTGCCAGTCTGCAGCCGAAGACTGCAGGTATGCATCGAAGGCACTATAATCGCAGTCCTTTCGGGCACAGATCGAGCCCTTGAGGATATTGAATGCCTCCTGGCCTTCCTTCGAGCCAAGCACACCCAGGAACATCTTAACTGCCTCAGGCTGCATGACGCCTTTGGGCAAGCCAAAAGTGTCAGACAGGGCGACATATACACCATCGGTGCCTGGAACGGGCGCCCAGCCGTAGCCAGTAAAGCCCTTGGCCACATAGTCACCATCGCACCAGTCACCCATGATGGTCATTGCGGCTGTTCCATCGATGACATATTGATTAGCCTGATCCCAGGAGAGGGCACTGTGATCCTCGTTGATGTAGCCCATCATCATTTTGAAGTTTTCCAATGCCTGGGTTACTTCAGGACCATTCCAGTCGGTTGAGCCATCCCATAAACCGATGTATGCTTCAGGACCAAGTGTGCCAGCCAGCACTGTCTCGAACAGGTGTGCAGCTGCCCAGGGACCGTTATCCCCTAACGCCAACGGAGTGATGCCAGCTGCCTTGAGTGTTTCTGCTGCAGCCTGCCACCCCTCGAAAGTGTTCAACGTGGCTGGGTTGATGCCATTCGCCTCGAACACAGCCTTGTTGTACCACAGCACATTCGAGCGGTGGATATTCACCGGTACTGACCAGGGATGCCCATCAGAGGAAACGATATCGAGCACGCCCTGCGGGAAGACATCGTTGAATCCATATTCATTATAAACATCATCCAGGGGTTCCATGAAGCCAGTGGTCACCCAGGTATCGATAAGCTCATGGCCCATGTGAACCTGGAAGCTATCGGGGGGGTCGCCACCCAACATACGGGTCTTGAGCACTGCCTTGGCATTCGAACCAGCACCACCTGCCACTGCCGAATTGTAAACGTTGTATTCCGGGTTAGCAGCGTTAAATTGATCCATCAGCTTCTGCAAGCCATTAGCCTCGCCACCAGTCGTCCACCAGGAAAAGATTTCGACGGGGATCTTAACGGTGCTGGCCGACTGGCTGCTGCCGGCATCAATGGCGGCCTGGATCAACGCCTGCTGAGTAGCAGCTACATCGCGATTGGTAACAAAAGCACCAATAGCATCGACATAACTAGTTGCCCAACCTTCCGAAGCCGCTGCGCCATGTACAACTGAAGGAACGATGGTATCTACTTGCCAGTCTGCAGCTGAAGACTGCAGGTAAGCGTCGAAATTACTGTAATCACAGTCCTTTCGGGCACAAATTGAGCCTTTTAGCTTGTTAAATGTTTCCTGACCTTCCTTTGACCCAAGCACACCCAGGAACTTCTTGGTCAGCTCGGGTTCTTTTGCTCCTTTGGGTAAGCCGAAGGTATCCGACAAAGCCACATACACGCCATCAGTACCCGGAACGGGTGCCCATCCATACCCTTCGAATCCCTTGGCAACATAATCGCCATCCACCCAATCACCCATGATGGTCATCGCGGCTGTACCATCGATGACATACTGATTAGCCTGGTCCCAAGACAAAGCTGTATGGTCTTCGTTCACATAGTTCAATACGGTGCGGAAAGTGTTAAGCGCTTCGGTCACTTTGGGGTCATCCCAGGAAGTAGCGCCGTTCCACAGGCCGGTATATGCCTCAGGACCGAGAACACCAGCCAGGATAGTCTCAAACAGGTGTGCAGCTGCCCAAGGGCCATTGTCACCCAATGCCAGCGGGGTGATGCCTGCTGCTTTGAGTGTTTCTGCCACGGCTATGAATTCGTTCCAGGTGGTTGGAGCGGTCAGTCCATATTGCTCGAAGACGGCTTTGTTGTACCACATCACGTTCGAGCGATGGATGTTCACCGGAACCGACCATGGATGCCCATCATAGGATACGATATCGAGCACACCCTGCGGGAAGACATCGTTGAATCCATATTCATTATAGACATCATCCAATGGTTCCATGAAATCCGTGGTAACCCAGGTATCAATAAGCTCATGGCCCATGTGAACCTGGAAGCTGTCGGGGGGATCTCCACCGAGCATACGGGTCTTGAGCACTGCTTTGGCATTCGAGCCAGCACCACCAGCAACTGCAGCATTGAAGACCTCTGCATCAGGATTCTCAGAGTTGAACTGATCCATCAGTTTTTGTAAACCCGCTGCCTCACCACCGGTTGTCCACCAGGAGAATACTTCCACTGGGGTCTTGCCAGCTGGCACTTCAGGAGTTGGTGGCTGAGTCGCAGGTGCTTGGGTCGCCGGTGTTACTGAGGTTGGGGCTTCTGTTTTGCCAGCACCGCAGGCAGTTAAAACCATGACTGCAACAAGCATGACGGCAAAAAGGCTATACCATAGTTTATTATTCTTCATTACTTCTGCTCCTTTTTTTAGTTTTTTTATCAGTTTTACTATTACACCAGATATAGATATCCATTTCGATCAATTCGGTTTTTTATCTTTTGATGGTTTCCTCCTTCTTATCTATTATAGAATCACTCTGTCACTGCGGGTGGGCTTTGAAAATACAGCTTCAACGACCGTTGCAACTGCTCCGATCACGCTTGAATCTGACCCAAATGCAGATAGCTTTACCTGTACTTCCTGGTATATTTCTGGCATCGTATGGCGAACCATGCTTTCCATGATGCCAGGCAGCATGAATTGTGCTACAGAACTTATCGGACCACCAATAACCACCAACGATGGGTTGAAGATGTTGATGACGTTGGCTACGCCAACACCCATCGCCAGACCGGCCTCAGTCAATACCTCGATGGCGACTGTATCTCCCGATTCAGCTGCCTGTTGTATTTCTCGCATGGAAAGTAGAGTGCTTTGATCATGGATCAGGTTGTTAAGCGTACTCGACTGCTCCTTTTGTAAGTGCGCCTGCACACGGTCAATAATTGATAATTGACTGGCATAGGTTTCCCAACAGCCGCGATTGCCACAATGGCAGGAACGCTGGATTGTATCTGACATAAAGGAAGAATGTCCGATCTCACCTGCGAATCCATTTTGACCACGGTACAAGCCACCATTTAGGAATAAACCCGCACCAATACCTACACCGCCAAATAGGAACACAAAATCTTGGTTCCGCTGGGCAACCCCAAAAAGGTGCTCTCCGGTCGCAGCAGTATTTGCATCATTATCCACATACACGCGCAGGTTAGGGTAGCGCTCATTATAGATTTTTGCGAAAGCAATATTGCGCCAGTTCAGGTTTGGTGCATAGACCAGGAAGCCATCATCCACTTGAACTGTTCCCGGTGTAGCGATCCCCAAACCAAGAAGTCGCGATTGCCGGATTTCGCACACCATAATTGCCTGATCAATGAGCTTAAAAACCTTGGCTGTAGTAGCATCCTGCCCATCAGAAGGGTCTGCTGCTTGTTGTGAGCGCCAGATGACTTCACCACCAAAATTAGCCAGGATAACCAGCACGAAATCTACACCATACTCTACCCCGATAATACAACCTGCCTCGGGATTGAGCTCCAACAGGGATGCCGGCCGTCCGATGCCTGAGGTCTCTGTGCCTGTTTGGCAGACCAGGCCGCGCTCTGTTAATTCATCGATCAGGCTGGATACCGTTGATTTATTCAATCCAGTTACACTTGCAAGCTGAGTGCGCGATATGGAGGTGTTGCTATGGATATACCTTAGAACGGAGGAGAGATTAATCTCTCTAAGCAGAGTCTGGTCACCGGTACTGAATAGGGACATGGGTCCTTCGAATTAGTTTTTTGCAGCAACAAACTAACTCTATTAAAGCAGAATTAAAAATCTTTGTCAAGGATAATTTGATAACTGTTTCTCATGCTGATATTGCAAAATTCCGCTTGCTTCTGGTATGCCATACTGGATGATATGGTTCCCTATCTTTCTCTCGTTTGATGCGCAGTACTCCAGATAAAACCTGAATGTTATAATCTCTACTTCGCTATGATGGTATACGAGTAATTGTATTCCTGGAGGTTTATGATCATCCGGCCTGAAGAGCTTAACGACCAACCCGCTGTGTTTGCTGTTAATCAATCTGCATTTGAAACCTCAGCTGAGGCCAACCTGGTGGAGGTGCTCAGAAGAGAAGTACATCCAATCATTTCACTCGTCGCACAGGACGGGGAAGCAATCGTGGGGCATGTCATGTTCTCACCGGTTTCTCTCACAGGCCACCCTGACCTCAAAATCATGGGGCTGGGTCCCGTGGCTGTGGTACCC
>Ga0315275_10004977_pt1 | contig 12506 bp, 12 predicted proteins | sample YL17G03_0_MG_FD_205557 | JGI IMG/M metagenome (GOLD analysis project Ga0315275, IMG submission 205557) | Sediment microbial communities from Yellowstone Lake, YNP, Wyoming, USA - YL17G03_0 | ecosystem: Environmental > Aquatic > Freshwater > Lake > Sediment | place: USA: Wyoming | collected... | reverse complement strand
CGCTCGGCCAACTTCAGGAAGGCTTCGGCCATCCCGGTGGCGTCGAGGCTGATGCTCCCGACCGACAACTTCATGGCCCCGCCGAACAGCACGTCGGCGGTCGGGTCGGTGTTCCGGACCTTCCGGAGCAGCAGCGCGGAGTCGCCCGCGATGCGCTCCAGACCGAGGGCGGCGGCGAGCAGGGGGTGTCCGTCCCCGACCGAGAGCAGGACCCCGATGTCCTCGTCCTCGAAGACGTGGGTCGCGTCGGCCGACTCCCCGGTGATGAGCACCCGGACCCGGCCCACGTCGGTGGTCCGGTCCAGCGTCCACGTCATTGCGAGTCCTCCACGTTCGGGACCGTCCCGGTGCGTAGATCCTCCATCCCGAGCCGGCGGCCCTTGAAGCGGAGGGTCCCGGCCTCCGCGTCCCACCAGAGCACGCACGTCCCGGCCTTCACGTCCGCGTCCGCTGGCGGGCTGGTCCGGGTGACGGTCCCGGCCCCGCTGGTCCCGAGGTTCCCCCCGAGCAGGATGGGGGCCTCCGGGTCATCCGAGTCGTAGTCGTTGCCGCCGAGGATCACGCGGGTCATCAGAGCCCCCTCCTGTAGCGGAGAGCCCGGCCGGACGTGTCCGGGACCGGGCTCTCGTTGGGCATCCCCGAACCGGCGTCAGCCGGGATGGTTCAGCGGGTCCACTCCACGCCAGCCGCAGCGACCGAGGCGAGCGCGAGGAGGGCGGCGACCGCGAGCAGCGCGGCGTTCCGAAGCCGGCTCACGAGCCCGACCCGTCCGACGCGACCGTCGCCCGCGGGTCCACCTGAGCCGAGCCCAGAACGTGGCGGACCTTGTAGGCGATCGAGTCGGTGTCGAAGTCCCCGTCCATCGGGTCGATGGTCCCGCCCCCGACCCGGGTGGCGTTCGGCGACTTCATGAAGACGGCCGGGTCCTCCCATCCGCGGAGGAAGGCCATGACCAGCGCCTCGCGATCCGAGTTCGGGTTGGCGAACAGGTACCACGCGGTGTTCCCGTGGGTCGTATCGATCAGCGGGAGCAGCGGGTTGACCACCAATCTGACCCGGCGGGAGAGCCAGTTGGCCGCGAGCAGTCGGCGCTCGACCGGGCCGGCGTCGTTCGACGTCGTCCCGCCATCGGTGGTCAGTTCGATGGAGGTCGCGTTCAGGATGTTGTTGGCGGTGACTTCCAGAGCCGGCGGGACCACGAGCGTGACGGCCTCGTGATCGATGGGGTTGCCTTCCTCGTCCCGCTGGTTCCCGAAGACCAGCAGCCCCTGCGTCAGGGCGACGATGGAGAGCGGCGGGTTGTCGTCCGCCCCGACCATCCCGGGCGCGTTCGTGGTGTTCACGATGTTCGCGTTGCCGACCGAGTAGAGGGTCGTGTCCGGCCCGGTCGCCGAGGCGTACAGGCGGGTGGCCATGTAGTTCTCGGTCCGGCGAGCCATCCGGCCCATCCGCGTCGGGAGGTCCTTGATGAGGTCGAGGTCGTCGTTGATCAGCGACTCCCACGAGAGCCCCAGCCGCTTGCCGTACTTGGCGACGGTGATGGTCTGGGTGGCCTGCTCGGTCGCCGTGTCCTCCGGGTACTCGGCGAGTTCCCCGACCGCCGGGAGGGTCCCCGCCAGCCCGAGCAGGGGCTTGAACAACTTGACGCCACGGAAGTCCCGGACCACCCGGCGCTTCGCGATGGCGGCCCACGTCCCCTCCCGCTCCCGGTAGGCGGCGAGCACCTGCCGGTCGAGGATGTCCCCGAACAGGATGGGGAAGTCGGACGAGGAGAGCGCCTCCTGAAGGTGATGGACGGGTCGGCGGCCCTGCATCACGTCCGCGACGAACGCGACCGCTTCGGCGAGTTGCCGCTGGTACTCCGGCGAGGGCGTCCCCCTCCGGCTCGGCGCCCGGTTGCCCTCCTTGGAGAAGAGCGTCTGGACGCTGGCGGCCTCCGCTCGGATCACCTCCAGCGTATCGAGGAATTCCATCTCCTAGCCTCCTTCGCGAGCCGTCAGGCTCAGCCTACGACCCGCTGCCGGGCTCGATGCCGCCGATCCGGACGTTGACGAGGTCGTCCGCGTCAGAGGTCCCCATCGCGACCCCGTAGAAGACGTCGTCCGCCGTGTCCGTGAGGGTCAGCGAGTAGTCGGTCGGGTCGATGTAGACCGCGTCCTCCTCACTCGCGCCCGCGAGTTCCACCCGGACCACCCCGCTGAATTTGACGGTGGCGGCGCCTCTTACCGTCGCTCCCACGTCCGTCAGGGCGACCCCGGGCTGGTTGCCCCAGACCACCGGATCACCCGACACGGTGCCGGGGAGCACGGCGACCGTCAACTGGTCGCCTTCGTTGAACACGATGTTGCCTGCCACGGTCGCGTCTCCTATCTGGCCGCTCGGCCTAGTTGTTCCGCCCGGAGGCGGCGGTCTTGGCGGCGGCCTCGGAGAGCCCCAGCCGCTGGAAGTCGGCGGTCATGTCGGGACCCTTCGCCTCGGTGGCGGAGCCCGACCCCATCCCGCGCACGGTCCCGGTCCCGAGGATCCCGGACAGGTACGCCTTCTCGTCGGCGGCGGCCTTCTCGGCGGCCTTGACGAGCGTCTCCCGGTCGAGAGCCCCGTCCTTCATCGCCGGGTCCTTGGCGAGCGCCTCGACCAGACGGGTCTGGGCGGCGGTCGGGAGTCCGGCCTTCGCGACCGTCTCCGTGGCCACGTCCCGGGCCTCGCGCATCGCCAGCGCCAGCAGCGCGCGATCGCGCTCCTGCGTGGCCTTGGCGGTCGCTTCCTGAGCGGCCCTGATGGCTGCCTCGTCTCCCATGTCCAGACCCTCCGTGCTCTCGAAGTTGCGGCCCCGGGCGGCCTCGAACAGCGAGGCGATCCGCCCGCCGCGTCCCGGGATGGTCACGAAGTCGACCGAGTTGGTGAGGCTCGGGATGAGCCGCTCCACGATCGGCCCCTTCTTGCCATCGGCCTCCCCCGGTCGCATGAGGGCGGAGGCTCGGATGCTCACCCCGATGTGCGGGGCGAGTTCCTCGACGGCGGGCTGGTAGGCGGAGAAGACCCGGGCTCGCGAGTAGACCCCCGGCCCCTCGGGACCGGTCGCGAGGTAGCGGGCGTCCTCGGTCAGTTCCGCCGCGAGGTCCCGCAGGCTCCGCTCCGGGCGCTTGGCGGCCTCCTCGGTCGTCGGGTGGTCCCAGAACATCTTGGTCCCGCGGGGGAAGGCTCCGGGCGAGTCGCGCTCGAGCACGCTCGGCGAGTAGAAGCCGCTCGTCCCCCAGCCCGGGGTGATGATCCGGATGAGTGACTTCCCGTCCTTGACGGCGGCCTCGGAGAGCGGGACGACCGACTCCTGCGCGACCGTCTCGGCGTACTCGGCGGCGGCGGCCTGCTGCTGGCGCGCGAACGCGGCCGGGACCGGACGGGGTGGGGGAGGCGGAGCCGCAGCCACGGGCATCTGCTGGGGCGGAGCCGGAGGCTGCGGCGCCATCTCCCCGGGCATGTCGGGAGCGGTCGGCGGGAGGCTCACCTGAGCCAGCAAGGACTGGAGGGCCTGCACGGCTTGGCGGAGTTGCGCCTCGTTCTTGGCGGAGAAGACGCGACCGGCCTCGTTGGCGGTCGGGGGGAGCGCGGCGAGTTCGGCCTCCAGCGCCTGCGTCAGCGCCCGGAGCAGGGCTTCGTTCATCAGGGCGGGCCTCCGGCTGCGAGGGGACTTACCAAGCGAATGGTAAGCGCTGCGCTCTATGGCCCGCGAGCGGAGTCTATACCGCTCCGTGTGACGCGCGCAACGTGCCGGACGGCTCAGGCGACCACCGGGAGGCGCATCGAGGCACTGAAGGCGTCCGTGGGGCTCGTGGGGCGAGCCCCGGAGGTCAGTGGGCTCGCTTCTCCGCGGCTTGGATCGCCAGCATCTCGTCGCCGGAGAGTTGCGACCACCAGCGCTTGGTCGCGGCCGACCGGAGCAGCACCCGCTCGGCGGGCAGCGCCCCCGGCAGCGCGGCGATGACGCGCCGTTGGAGGTCGCCCGGCTTGGCGAAGACGGGAGGCTGGGCGAGCCTGCTGGATCTGGTCATGCCCGCACCGTACGCTCCCGGACCGGGGAGGTCAACCGGTACGAACGTCACCCCGGTCCGAAGGTGCTGACGGACCGCACCCCGAGGTCGGCCAGCGACTTGCCGGCTTTCGCGAGGATGTCCCGCTCGATCGTCGCGAGGTCGGTGGCCTCTTGGTAGAGGTCGACGTGGACGATCAGCCGCTGAGCCATCCCCCACGCGGTCGACCCCTCCCGCTCGACGGACCGGACCACGAACGTGGCACCCCGGCCGAGCAGGAATTCGTGCTCGCCCCAGTTGCTCGGAGAGAGCGTCCGGTCCATGTAGCGGAAGGCGGTGCCGGCCGGAGCGTTGATGTGGAGCAGCACGTCCCCGAAGGAACGCCCCACCCCCACGTGGACCGAGGCGGAGGAGAAGGCGTCGTCGTGCCAGATGGCCCCTCCGGGCTGGAGGAACGCCTCGAGGGCGTCGAGCCGCTCGGTGATGATCGGGACGTCGTCCATCCCGAGCAGCGGGGTGAGGTCCCCCGAGCCGATGCCGCGATAGAGCGTCACGTCCTCTCCGAGCCGGCCCATGTTGGCTTCGATCGCGGCCACCTGCCCCAGAGTCTGCTCGGTCACGTCCGCGAGGTCGGCGTCACCCCGGAGCAGTTCGTTCATCCGGAGGTAGCCGCTCTCCGAGTAGTCGGTGAAGGCGGTCTGGGAGAAGTCGGACAGGTCCCGGCCATCCACCACGGTCCCCCCATGAGCGTCGGTCCAGCGGTCGAGTTCGTTCGCGATCGCCCGGCCGGTGTCCTTGTTGTACGGGTCGGTCGTCTGGTCGACGATCGGGCTGAAGGCCGACGCGTCGTGGGGCTCGTACATGGGCGGTTCCGGCGGGTACTCCGGCCACTCCGGCATGGGCGGAGGTTCGGGCGGAGGGGCGGGTTCGGGCGGAGGCTCCGGCGGAGCGGGCTCCGATGGGGGCGGCCCGACTTCGGGCGGGGGCTCGATGGTCACGGCGTCGGGAGCCGGCGGAGGCTCGGGAGCAGCGGGTTCCTCCGGGGCGGGCGCGAGGTCGGCCTCGACCGGAGGCACGGCGTTGTCGGGCTCCGCGAGCCAGTCGGGGTCGACCCGGTACTCGGCGGTGCATCGGCAGTACGGGTGGGCGGGAGGCTCTGAGGAGCCGTCCGGGAACGTCCCGTCGAGGTCGATCCAGCCGGCGGCCTCGTTCCCGTCGCAGTCCTCGTCCACCCGGTCGTCGGCGACCGTCAGCCACGCCTTCAGCATCGGGACCCCCTGCGAGGCGATGTGGTCGGCGGTCCCCCGCTGCCCGGCCTCGTAGGCGAATGCCGTTTCGGTCACGGCGATCCCGTGCGCCCGGCTCTCGATGTGCTCCTGCGGGCGACCCTCCGCCATCTGGGGGAACCGGTCGAGTATCTGCTGGGCGATGTTCGAGGGGCTCAGACCATCGACGCGACCGTCCGCGACGATCCCCCGGAGCGCATCGCGGGTGACGTCGTCCACGTCCGCGACCAGCCGGGCGCCGTGCGTATCGAGCCAATCGGCGGCCCGAGTGTTCCTCAGCCCGAACGTGGTGGGCTTGGCTTGCAGAGCCGCCCGGAGTTTCGCCTTGGTGGGGGCCTTGAACGCGGCCTTCGGGATGGGCGTGATGGCGGCCTCGGTCGCGGGCAGCGACTCCGCGAGGAACCGGGTGACCCCGGTCATGTAGGCGCCCCCCAGCAGCGAGGTCGCCCCCTTCAGGAAGGAGTCGCGGGTGGCGGCGGAGACGCGCTGCCAGACCGCGTCGACCGTCGCCCCGTCGCTTATGGGTCGGGAGCCGGGCCGGCGGAGGTCCCGCCCGAATGCCTCCCCCTGCGCCCGGAAGACCGAGCCGAGGAAGGCTTCAGCGGCCTTCTCGATGGGGGCGGTGTCAGCCAGCCGGCGTCTTTGCCGGAGCAGCCGGTCGACCCGCTCGACGGCGAGGAGCAGCCGGACGGCCTCCACCGCTGCCCAGAGACTCGGCGAACGCATCCAGCGCCTCCCGGAACCGCGACTCGGGGAGCACGTAGGCGCCTCCCGCGTCCGGGGTTCCCATCAGCCCGCTCGGGTCGTACATCGTCCCGTCGTCCGGGAGGTCGTACGGGTCGGTGGGAGCGTCGAGGGGATCCTCCTTCTCCTCGTCCGGAGCGGCGGGCGGGAACATCTCGGCGATCACCTCGTCCACGTCGTCCACGCCGAGGGCGGTGAGCAGCAGCCGGGAGAGCAGTTCGTCCGGCATCGTCCCCGAGGTCGTCCCCTGCGCGCCGAGGGTCGCGGCCTGCACGATCGCCCCGACGCGGGCGACCACGTCGTCCTCGAGGATGTCGGGGAAGGTCACGTCCGGGTCAGTCTCCACCTCGCGCTGCGGGAGCAGGGTGGGCTCGACGTAGCCGGTGATGGGATCGGGCTTCGCCTCCGGAGCCGGCGGGGCGGTCGGGTCGTCCTCGAACATCGGGAGCAGCCCGTCCTCCCGGGCTCGGCGGAGGTCGTACGAGACGAGGTCGTGGAGGGCGTCGGACCAGACCGACTGACGGGCCTTCATCATGAGTTCGGTCGGGCGGTCGAGCGTCTTGGCGGTCGCGAGGTTCCCCGCGTCCGCGTTCCCGCTCAGGATCGTCTCGGGGATGCCCGTGCCGGCGGCGACCATCAGCCAGAGCCGGCGGCCCTCCTCCGGGGAGGGAGCGGCGCCCGAGGTCCGGAGGGGCTGGATGTCGGTCCCCTCGACGCCGATGAAGGCGGACCCCGTGATGGGCGGCGGGTTGCGCTCGAGCGGGTTGGTCGCGGTCACGCTGGTGGCCATCTTCTCGGCCACCGACTTGGCGCCAGCCTTGGTCTTGGCGATCACCCGCCACGCGAACCGGGCCAGCGCCCGTCGCACGGTCGCGTAGTCGCTCAGGTCGCGGGAGACTGCGCGCGCCCAATCGAGGGAGGAGAACACGGTGGGTACCCCGAACCGGGAGCCGGTCAGCCCGCCGTCCTTGATGTGCAGGACCGGGCTGTCCCAGTGCACCTCCCCCTCCTCCGCGTCCCAGCCGTAGCGGGCCGGCTTCGTCGTCGGGTCGTACCAGAGGTCCGGGTAGTAATCGCAGCGTTCCTCGGTGGTCGGGCGCCCGTCCTTGTCGGTCGCGTGGCGGGTCCATCTCCGCTGGTAGTACCAGACATCCGAGTCGTCGTCAGGGTTCCTGATGATGTCCCCGGCGATCACTTGGAAGGTCGGGACCCGGCGGACCCGGGTGACATCCCCGGGCTTGCTGAAGCATGCGAGGAAGACGTTGCCCTCGGTCGTCAGTTGCCGGTCGCCCGCGATGAGGGCCTGCTGGCTGGTCAGGGTCCGGAGGTTCCCCCGGTCGCTCAGGAAGGCTTGGACCCGGTCGTTGGCGGAGCCGCGCCCGGCGATCTGGACCCCCTGCCCGAAGACGTAGCAGGCGGTCACGGACACGGCGTGGTCTATCAGCGGGTTCTTCAGGCTCATGATCTGGGCGTCCCGGATGATCCGCCGCAGGGCCTCCCGGCTGAGGTCCACGTCCGTCCCCGAGTCGTCCAGCCGGTCCCAGCCGACGTCCTCCCGGGCGAATTCGAGTTCGGCGATGCGCTCCTGAAGCATCGCGACTTCGTGCTCCATCGCAAGGGCGTCGTACTCGGCGGCCTCCATCCCGAGGATGGTGGTGGTCGCCCCCGTCCCGTTCTTGCCCACTCCCCGGCCCTCCGCTGTCGCGCCCGTACTCCGGTCATGGTACGTCTCGGGGGGAGCGGTCAGCGGGGCTCGACCGGAGGAGACTCGTTCGCGCACGGCCCGTCCGGGAGCCCCGCTGGTGACGAGTCTACCGCGAGACGCAATGCCGCCCGGGCGAACCGGCGGCCTCTTCGTCCCGCCTACGGCCCCGAGGGGCGTTCAGCGGGCTTCATTCCCCTCCGGTGACCCGGCTGGGCTTCAGCGCATCGGCCCATCCGGGCGACCGCCGGATGATGCCACGGACCCGGGGGAGGCGTCAATAGCCTTGCCCGATGTCGACCGGCTCGTCGTACCAGATGGTCCCCTCGTAATCCTCGGCCTCCGGGAGAGCGAAGGCCATGATGACCGCGTCCCCGTGGTCGGTGCTCCGGCCCAGCCGCTTCCGGATGTCATCCTTCCCCTCGACCGCGATGCGCGCCCCGGAGGTCAGCCGCCAGAGGGGGGCGGTGAGGTCGCCCGTCAGGTCGTCGTCCGGGGGGAGCGCGATGACCGGGTCGAAGGAGGGGTCCAGCGACTCGCGGAGGTTCCACCAAGCCGCCGAGCGTCGGTTCACGAAGCCGAGTTCTCCCGACCGGTCGGTGTGCGCGCTCTTGGTCGCGGCGTTGAAGGCGACGACCCGGAAGCCTTGCTCCCGGAGTTGGTCGACCACCCCGGCGCCGAGTCCGATGACGTCGACCACGGCCTCCCCTCGCTTGCCGTGCCGGGTGAGGATCGCCTTGACCCGCCCGGTGGTCTGGGTCGTCTCCTCCTTCGCCGAGACGCCGATGCGCGCGATGGCGTCCCCGAACCGCTCGGCCAGCGCGGTCCGGTCGTCCCCGAACCGGGCGACGTCGACCCCGACGTTCACGAACGGGGCGTAGCCTCCCGCGAGGTCCAGCCAGCGCTCGTTGGCGGCCTCGAGCCACGAGAGCGGGATCACGGTCTGGGCGTCCTCGACGGCGAATTCCCCGAGCACCCGGTTGACGTAGACCGCGCTCGTCAGACCCCACTGCTTGGCGCGCTGCTCGACCCACGCCTCGCTGATGCGACCGGCGGCGATGCTCTCCTGAAGGGTCACGTGCTTGGCCCACCAGTCCTCGTAGCCGGCCTTCCGGTGATGGATGTCCGAGAAGCGGCCCGAGGGAGCACCGGGCGTCGAGCCGGCCCACGCGAAGGCGTCCCGACCCGTCCCCGGGCCGGCCCCGGAGAACGCGCCTTCCGAGGCGTCGAAGGTCGCCGGGAGGATGGACTTGGCCTCGTCGTAGACGTACAGGAGTTGGTCGGCGTGCGCCCCCTCGATCAGTTCCGGCCGATTGCTCGCGGCGGCGAAGGCTTGGCCCGTCTCCAACTTGATGCTCATCTGGAGGAGTTCCCGTCCGTCAGCCCACCGGATACCCTTGGTCCGCCGGACCCATTTGTGCACCTCGGGCCAGAGGAAGTTCCGGAGTTGCGCCCACGAGCCGGCGGTCGTGATGGCCTTCCAGTCGGTCTTCGCGCGGTCCCGGGTATCCACGAACCAGAGCAGCGCCCAAGCCGACATGGCGGTCTTGCCCAGACCGTGGGGGCCTCGGGCGCTTGCTCTCCGCCGCTCCCCGAGGGCGGTGAGGCACTCCTCCTGATAGTCGGTGGGGCTCTCCCCCTCCGGGAAGCGGACCCGGTCATGGAGCCACGCGACCGGGTCGTACCAGTAGACCCGCTCGGGCTTCCGGTAGCGTCGGGCCTTGGCGGCGGCGACCGCTGCCGGGAGCACCGACAGCAGCGCCTCCCCCCCGAAGAGGCGTTCCTCGGGCATGGCCTACCGCCGGTGTCGCTCGGCGTTCTCCGCCAGCAGGGCCTCGGCCTCCCGGATGAGTTCCTCGGGATCCAGACCGTTCTCCGCGGCGACCCGGTCGATGGTCGCCCGGACGTCGACCGCGAGCCTCGGCCCGTACTCGTGGGCTCGGCGACGGGAGAGCCACCACTTGGCGCTCTCCGCGTTGGGCTTCACCTCCGCCCGGATCACGCGGCCCCGGTCGTCGTACTGCGCGGGTCGGCCAAGGGCGTCGTCGGCGACCACGGCGGCGAACCGGGCTTCGGCCTGAGCCTCCGCCGAGGAGACATCGCGTGTGAGGCTCGCATCCGCGCGCATCCACCGATGGAGCGTGTCGTACGACATGTCCGCCAGCCCCGCGCTCGCGGCCCGGGTCCCCCCGACCCGGAGGTTCCGGAGGATGACTTCCCGTCGCTCCGGCGTCCGGAGCGTCCGACCCTTCCCGACGCGGCCGCTCATGTCCCGGCGACCGGATGCGTACGAGCCCCCGTGGGCTCCCGTGCCGGCTCACGCGCCTCGATGCGGGTCGCCCCGCTGCCGTTGCACCCCGGCGGGCAGTGCCGGCCACACGGGACTTCCGTGAGGCTCGGGACGGGGAAGCCGCGGGACGTGACCGGGATCGCCCCCGGGACGACCTCGACGTCGACGGCGGACTGATGCGCGAGGTCCATGAAGGCGACCAGCCCGGCCGGCGTGAACCGGACCACGAGCAGGGGGGCCTCGACCGAGCCCTCGACCGCCCGCTCCCACGCCTCCGCCATCCGGCCGACTTCCGAGCGCGTCATGTACGTCATGCGTGGCGACCCTTCCGCGAGGCTCGGCGGCCGGCCTGTTCCATCTGCCTGCGCGCCCGGCGCCTCTGGGCGTTCGTGCCCTTGCTCCGGAGGGCGGCCTGCATCGCCTCCCGCGTCTCGGCGGCCGTGGCGGGCTCCTCCGCCATGCGCGCGAGCAGCGCCCGTCGCTCGGCCCGGTCCATCGCCTCGGCCTCGGCTGCCACGAGCACCTCGGTCGCCCGGGGCTTCTCCCCCTCCCCGAGTCCCCGCACCTCAAGCGTCCGCGTGTCCATCGGGGTCCTCCTTCTCGGCCGAGCGCCCGGTGAATGCCTCCCAGCGCTCGATGGTCACCTGAGCGTAGCCGGGCTCGAGTTCCATCGCCGAGCAGACCCGGCCCTCCATCTCGGCGGCGATGAGCGCGGAGCCGGAGCCGGAGAAGGGCTCGTACAGATGGTCGCCGAGCCGCGTGTGGTTCCGGATGGCGCGAGCCGTCAGTTCGACGGGCTTCTGGGTCGGATGCAGCCCGAGCCCACCCGACGCCATCGCCGGGCCGTTCCGGACCTTGTAGCCGGGGGAGTAGTCGATCTCCCACACGGTCGTCTCGGACCGGTCCCCGAGGAAGTCGGCCCGGTTGCCCTCGAACCAGCCGTAGAAGGCCGACTCGTGGCGCCAGTGATACTCGTGGCGACCGAACACCAGCGTCGGTTTGACCCAGACGATGGCCTTCAGGATGTGGACTTCGGCCCCCTCGATCGCGTCCCGGAAGGCGCCCGCCAGCGGTCCGGTCGGCGACCAGACGAAGATGGCGCAGCCGTCCGCCGCGTACGGGTGGGCGGCGGCGAGCGCCCGGCCCGTGACGAGGGCGGCCTCGGACCCCTCGGTGTCCCCCTTCAGGTTCTGCCAGCCCCCGGCCCGCTGGTTCGCGCGCCCCGCCACGATGTCCCCGTAGGCGACCCCGTAGGGCGGGTCGGTCGCGATGAGCCGCACGCGGCGGTCGCCGAGCAGCCGGGCGACGTCCTCCGGGTCGGTCGAGTCCCCGCACATCACGCGGTGCTCCCCGAGCCGCCAGAGGTCCCCCCGGGCGACGTGGGGGTTCGGGACGACTTCGGGCGCCTCGTCCGGGTCGACCTTCTGGTTGCCCTTGCGGCCCAGCGGGTCCTCCCCGTTCCGCTCGAGGTCCCGGAGCAGCGCATCGAGGTCGTCGCGGTCGTAGGCGGTCGCGGGGAGGAGGCTGCTCGCGGCCATCTCCCGGAGGAGGTCGAAGAGGGCGGCGGCGTCGTTCCGGCCGAGGTCGTGGGTCCGGTTGTCCCGGAGCAGGAGGGCGATCGCCCGGGCGTCATCGATGTCCAGCCAGACCGCGTCGATGTCCGACCAGCCCAGCGCCTTGGCGGCCTTCCACCGGTGGTTCCCGGCGACGATCAGCCCCGTGCTCCGCTGGACCGCGATGGGCTGGTATTGGCCCTCGGGCTCCGCCATGCTCGCGGCGATCGCGCCCACGTCCCCCTCCCGCGGGTTCCTCGGGTGGGGCTGGACCGAGTCGATGGGGATGCGCTCGACCGCGTAGGCGGGACGGGGTGGGGTGGGCGTCATGGCGGCGAGTGTACGACTCCCCACGAGCCCCACGGATGCCTTCAGCCGCCCGATGTCTCCCCGGGTGGCGTCGGTGGCCCAGCCGGGCGATGCTCCGCCAACACGGCCCCCTTCCGGACCCGGCCCGGCCCGTCGCATCCCGGGCAGCGATGGCGGGGCTTGCCCGGGTAGTCCCAGACCCAGCCGAGGATCGGGCAGGGCGTCACCACAGGTCGAGTTGCTCCGGCGGAGGGGGCGGCGGAGGCGGTGAAGGGGACCGGCTCGGGCTCCGGGTGGAAGTGCAGGAACCATGCCTCCCCCGGGTCGGGGAGCGGCAGGCGGTCGCGTGTCTCCGGGTCCCCCGCGTCCGGGCCCCCGAACCAGTAGTTGAGGGCCCGGGTCCCGGGTCGCGGGCAGGCGTACGGCGGAGGGAGCCAGTCGGCGGCCTTGATGTCCGCCCCCCATGCGAGGTACTGGACGACCGCGAGGTCGCCCCGGACCTTCACGGCGACGTAGAGCGCCTCGGGACGCAGCCCCTTGTACTTCCGGGTGGCCCTCCGCCAGACGAGCGGGAGTCCGGCCTTCACCTCGATC
>Ga0315275_10004976_pt1 | contig 12507 bp, 9 predicted proteins | sample YL17G03_0_MG_FD_205557 | JGI IMG/M metagenome (GOLD analysis project Ga0315275, IMG submission 205557) | Sediment microbial communities from Yellowstone Lake, YNP, Wyoming, USA - YL17G03_0 | ecosystem: Environmental > Aquatic > Freshwater > Lake > Sediment | place: USA: Wyoming | collected... | reverse complement strand
AGATCATGGGCCGCAACGTAGGTGAAATCCTGCAGTTCCTTGTTGGAGCGGCGCAGGTCCCGCACGGTCTCGGCCAGATGCTCGTTGGCCTCGGCCAGGGCCCGATCGGTTTGCCGGTGGGCCGCGATCTCCCTGGTCAGTTTTTCGTTGGCACCCACCACCTCGGCGGTTCGCTCGCGCACCCTGGCCTCCAACTGCTCGTTGGCCCCCGCCATCGCCGCGTCCCGCTGCTGGATTTGCCCAAGCATCTCGTTGAACGCCTGGATCAGCAGACCGACTTCGTCGCGGCCGGACAGCTCGGCGCGGACCGTGTATTCTCTCTTCTCCGAGACCTGGCGCGCCACGCCGGCCAAGCGAAGGATGGGCGAGGAGATGATCCCCTGCAGCCTGGAGGAGATCAGATAGGCCGCCATCGACGATGCGAGAAGGACCCCGAGAATGACGACGATGCCGCGTCGGAGCCGCGTGTCCAGGGGTTCCAGATCGGAGAACAGGGCGATCGTGCCGATCCGCTCCCCGTCCAGGGTGATGGGTACTTGGACCGTGAGGCATTCGCGGCTGAAAACGGCGCCATCCTGACTCAAGTCGTGAAGCAGACGCGCACCGTCAACGCCCTTGCGTACGTAGTAGGCGAACAACCGTTCGTCTTCGCCACATGCGCATGCACCCAGGATGGAAGGGAGAGCATTCAGGGTCCGCAGGACGGCGGAGGCATCGGCCCGGTCTTTGAAGGCGACGGCGGCCCGGCAATTCTCCGCAACGACCTTGGCCTCCGCAGTAACATCGCGAATCATGGCGCGCCGGAGAGAGGCCCGTTCCCACACGATGAAGATACCGCCCGCCAGAGCCAGCGAGGCGACACACGTGAGCATGATAACGGCGATCAGCTTGCGCTTGAGCGACAAGTCGCGCACAAAAGACGAGGCTCCGTGCCGGAATCTGCGAATTCTCCCTTCCACGCTACTTCCTCTCATCTGTGTTTCTTTCCAGTTGATCGTGTTCGATGGTCCGGATCGCCAGCCGGAGTAGACTGGATCGGATTTGCAGCTTCGCACGCCTGGCGGCGGCCATATTGATCTCAAATCGCACTTTGTTGTCCTCGACCACAAGATTGATGACGACCCCGGCCTCCAGGAAGCCCGGAGTATCCCCCACCAGCAGGATCCTATCCTTCTGCAGGAGCGGCAGGATTCTCGACAAGTGGGCCTTCTCCGACGGGCAGAGGAACAGGACGTGGCACTTGCGGATTTCTCCCATCTGGGGGTGTTGCGCCGGGATCTTCTGCTCGGAGTCTTTCAGGTCCTCAAAGCCCTGGAAGAACCGGACCTCCATGCGCCTGTTGTGGACGAGCTTGCCCTGCAGCTCGGCAAAGCCCTCCTTCGAAGGGAGCTTGCCCATGACGCCGACTCGAATGACGCTATTGGGATCGGCGTTCGGGGCATCTTTGTCGTCCACTGGGCCAAATCGCCCGCCAGCGACGAACTTCAGGAAGTTGTACACGAAAGCGGCCTTGATCTCGTACTCGCGATTGGGCGCAGTCTCGGTCGCCGCGAGGGGCGTCAGCACCGCTGCGGATACCACCATGACGACGACCAGATTGTACGTCTTCTTTCTCAAGGTCCCGTTCCAGGCTGTCATTCGACGTCATTAGAACCGATAGGTCAATCCCACGCGGAACGTCCGGCCGTCCTGCATGATCACATCCTGCACGTGCTCGCCGAAGCCGGGGAACCCGTACTCGGTGTCGAGAAGGTTGTACACGCTGGCGGCGACCTCCACATGCTTCGAGGGGCTGACGTAGGTCAGGGTCAGATTCGTCAGCACGAAGCCCTCCGCCTCGTTGCCCGCAAGGGTTCTGGCCTTGCTGTCGTACAAGACCTCCACGCCGGCGAAGAGGTTCTCCGGCACGACCGGCACGATCACGTTGAACTTGACCAAGTGCTTGGGCGAATCGACCAAGGTCTGGCCGGAGGTTGCGTCCTCGGCATCCACGTAGGAGTAGCTGCCCCGGGACGTCCAACCGTTCTTCCATCGGCCATTGAGGGCCAGCTCGACCCCTTTTGCCTGGACCTCGTCGCGATTCATGAAAACCAGCAGATTGTCTACCGGGTCGAGGTACTGATCGATCAGGTTCTCGATGGCATAGTAGAACCCGCTGGCGGTTCCTCGAATCTCAGGTGTGAACTGCTGTTCCAGGACGACCTCATAAGTCGTTATGGTTTCCGGCTGTAGCTCCTGGGCCGCCTTCATCGTGTACCCGCCGTCCTGGTAGTAGAGCTCATAGGGGTTTGGGGCGCGGAAGGCTTCGCCGTACAGAAGCTTCAACGTCGTCTTTTGCAGGAGATCGTAAACGACGGCCAAACGGGGGCTCGCGGTGCCATCGGAGGTGTCGTACTCGTCATATCGAAGGCCGCCAATGAGCGCCAGATTGTCCACCAGCCGGTACTCATCTTGCACGTAAACACCCCAGTTCTTGCTGTGTCGCGAATCGTTCAGGTAGAGGGCTCCGTCATCCCAGGCACGCTGTTCCTGGAGCATGTTGTAGCGGGTCTCCGTGCCCACGGCGAGCGTATGCTTGTCGAGCAGTCGGCCGACCACCTGGACCTCGCCATCCAACCAACTGCCCTTCCATGAGTCGCGGCTCACAATGATGTCGGGATCCTCGCCCTCCTGGGCATAATCCGCGGCCCACCACCCCCCGTACCCACGTTGGTTGTAGGCGACACGGCCGGTCAGAGCCCATGCGTCCGACAGCTCATGGCGGTAGGTAAGACCGACCAGGGTCCCGCCTATCCGTGTCCGGGTCCGGGGATCGCCGAACACCGTCCCCCAGGGTGCCGTCGGTATGCCCTTTTCGCGGTCATTGTGGGCCAATAGCAACGAGAAATCACCCCAGGAAGCCTGAGCCAGCAGTTCATCCAGTTGCTCATCGTCGTTATCGACAAGACCATAATGGCTGTCCGGCGCATCGAATTCCCGGAAATACAGTGTCGGACCGTCGCTCCCATACGCGGTCGCTGACAGCAGCAGATCCAGGCCGTTCTCAAAACGTTTGCCATAGCTGACCCGACCCTCTTGGGTCTCGTAGCTGGCCACCGCCCCAGACAATTCCACCCCGTCCAGCATCTCGCCCTTCTTCGTGATGACGTTGACGACGGCCAGCAGGGCATTGCTCCCATAGAGGGAAGAGCCCGGGCCACGGATGATCTCCACCCGATCGATCAGATCAACGTCGAGCAGGAAGTCCATTCCAAACGGCGCAGCATCACCGATGTTGTCGTTGAGTCTGTGGCCGTTGAGCAACAGCAGAATACGCGTGTTAAAATCCCCGGGCCGCTGAAACCCGCGCGCGCCAATGTAGTGGTTGTATCGGTCATAGTTGATGTAGAAGCCGGCGGTACTCCGCAGCACGTCCGCCAAGGTGCGATATCCGTACTTGCGAATCTCGTCGGCGGTGATCACCGTGACTGAGGCAGGCGCGTCTTTGAGCTTCTGTGTGTACTTCGACGCTCCCTGGACCGTGTCGATGCTGACGTCCATCAACTCCTCAATAGACATGTCCAGGAAGTCTTCTTTCACCTCCGGTTTGTTCGGCTCGGCGCTCGCCGGCTCGTTCGGATCGGCCACGCTCGACCCAGACGCCAGTGACAGCACGATCAGAGATAGCAGAATCTTCCTGGTGTTCATGAGACGCTCCACAACCAGACCCAATGCGCTCACGTGCGACCGTCACATCGCTCCCGCCCTCGGCCCGAAAGGCCGCTGCGCGTCGGGCTATGGGACCGCAAACGCCTAATACCGCGTTTCGGAACCCTGTTTCCGGTACGGCCACACATGGCCTGCACGTGCATCACGCGATGCCGGCCCCCAGGCAAGTGAGACCCCAAACACATACGATCCCGCTTAGGGACTCTCTGCTGCTCGTCGACCGCCTCGGCGGGCGACCTTACCACCGTCCCTATCGTCCAATTCCCGGCCTGAGTAGAGCTACTAATGCCTTGGTTGTGCGCGGGAGGTCAAACCAGAGTAATCAACGTCCGAGAACCCGCGTCGCTCTCGGGACCGAGAACTACCACCACCCGATGCGACGAAGGCCCAGAGCCAGCCAAAGTGAAATCCTCTCCAGTCAGTGATACGCAAGTCCTTTGGGCTTGACAGTTTACCCATCTTGGTCATACTATCGACGGTCTATGCCACAGGGTATTGCCATTTTGGGGTCCACCGGATCGATCGGGCGCAATGCGCTTCGCGTTATCGAGGCGCTCGGACCCGAATATCGGGTGGTGGGGCTCAGCGCCCACCGCAACGTGGAGCTTCTCGCGCAGCAGACCCGGCGGTACAAGCCGCCGTTCGCGGCGGTAACCGATAGGGATTCTGCGGCCGAGTTCCGGGCGATGATGGATGGCCAGGTCCAGGTCCTGTCCGGGCCGGACAGCCTTGCCGAACTGGTGCAATGCGACGAGGTAGACACGGTGCTGACGGCGGTCGTCGGGGCCGCGGGCCTGCCTTCGGCCATGGCGGCTGCCCAGAGCGGCAAGCGACTGGCCGTGGCGAACAAGGAGCCGCTCGTCATCGCAGGGGAGTTGCTCACCCGTGCGGTCCGAGAGCACGGCGGCACCTTGCTGCCTGTGGACAGCGAGCACTCGGCGGTCTTTCAGGCCATGCAGGCCGGCTCGACCCGGCCCGACGCGCAGCGGCGCTGCGAGGAGGTTCAGCGGATCCTGCTGACCGGTTCCGGCGGGCCGTTCCGAGGGGCGACCCGGGAGGACCTGGAAGATGTGACGCGCCAGCAGGCGCTCGCCCATCCGACGTGGAACATGGGGCCGAAGATCACCATCGACTCGGCCACCATGATGAACAAGGCCCTGGAGATCATTGAGGCCCGGTGGCTGTTCGACGTGCCGGTGGACAAGATCGAGGTGCTGATCCACCCCGAGTCGATCGTGCACTCGCTCGTGGAGTTCGTGGATGGCTCCGTGATCGCGCAGCTCGGCCAGCCGGACATGTGCCTGCCGATCCAGTACGCCCTGACGTATCCCCGCCGGGTCGCGGGCCTATCGAAGCGTCTGCGGCTGGAAGAGATCGGGGAGCTCCACTTCGAGAAGCCGGACCCCCAGACCTTCCGCGCGCTGCCGCTGGCCTACGAGGTCGCGCGGACGGGCGGTACGGCGGCGGCGGTGCTCAACGCCGCCAATGAGGCGGCCGTGGAAGAGTTTTTGGCCGATCGTGTCCGATTCCTGCAAATTCTGGAGTTGGTGGAACATTGCCTGAACCGGCACGACGTCAGACACAACCCCTGCCTCGATGAGCTGCTCGAAGCGGATGCCTGGGCGCGAAGAGAAGTCCGGGATAGACTACTCGTTGGACGATGAAATCATAAAATCGTCAATTCTTGGAGCGTTTGGATGACAGAGATGGCGAAAGCACGGACGAGAATGCTCGGTGGGCTCTTTTGGATCGTCCTCCTGGCGGCGGTTATCTATCTGGTTGTGCGCAACATCGGCGTCGCCGGCAACGTGGTCGTCGTGCTGCTCGGCTTCGGGTCGGTGGTGCTCGTGCACGAGTTCGGCCATTTCATCATCGCCAAGCTGGGGGGCATCAAGGTCGAGGCGTTCTCCATCTTCATGCCGCCGACGCTTCTGGGAATCCGCAAGACCAAGTCCGGGTTCAAGCTGCGGTTTCTGCCGAGTGTCTATTCCCAGGAAGAAGATCCGCCGGCCGAGCCCTCCGGCGAGGAGGACGAACCGACGGAGTATCGCATCGGCGTTTTCCCGTTCGGCGGCTACGTGAAGCTGTTGGGCCAGGAAGACACCGGCCCGGTGAAGCAAGTGGCGGACCCGCGGTCCTTCGCCAACAGGCCGGTAGGCATCCGCGCCGCCGTCATTGCGGCGGGCGTGACTTTCAACGTAGTCAGTGCGGTCATCATCTTCATGGGTGTGTTCCTGGCGGGCATCCATCTGTCACCCGCTGTGGTGGGTGACGTAATCCCGAAATCGCCGGCCGCCAGGGCGGGTCTGTTGCCGGGCGATGAGGTCCTGGCCATCGGCGGCAAGTCCAAGGACCTCGATTTCACGAATCTCGTGATCGCGGCGGCCCTGTCGCGCGCCAACGAGCCGGTGCCGATCACCGTTCGTCACGCCGATGGCTCCAGAATGGAAACATCGCTCATAGCCGAGAGCCTGCCGGGAGGCCAGTTTCGAGACTTCGGGATCGAACCGGCGCAGAGCTTGGTCGTCGCCCCAATTGCCGAACCGGACGTGTTGCGGGAGCGAACGGGATTGATGCCGGGAGACCGCGTCGTTGCGGTCGACGACAAGAAAGTGGACTACTACTGGGACTTTGCCAGAATCATCAGGAGTACCCTTGCGCCGAGCATTCGCGTGACGGCCGAGCGCCCGAAGGATGGGCAGAGGGCGGAACCCATTCCAAGCGAGCTGCAACTCGATTGGAATATATCCGAAAGCCTGGATGTGAGATCCGAGGCGGATCTGAGCCACGTCTATTCCATGGTTCCGCGCGTTCGCGTCTTGCGGGTCAGCGACAAGAAAAGCACTGCTAAGACCGGCGGCCAGGATGGGAATCCGTCGAGCCTGAAGCCCGGCGACATTATTCTCGCCGCAGGCCAGACACAAAACCCGACGTACAAGGAGCTTCGGGACATCACCACTGAGTATGAAGACAAGTCTTTGCCAATTCAGGTGTTACGGGCGGATCCCAATGGCGTCGAACAGGCGGTCGCGGTAAGCGTCAAGCCTTGGCGGGATTCCAGGGACGGCCGGGTCGTGATCGGCTTCATTCCGGCACTGGACGCCAGGCACGCCGTGGTGGCAAAGTCGGTACCGACGGAAGGCGGGCTCGGTGGGCTGGACATCCCTCGTGGAGCGACAATCGTCAGCGTGAATCAGAAGCCGGTATCGAGCTTCTATGACATCGTTGCGGAAGTACGCCGATGGCAAGGACAACCCGTAACCCTCCAGTATCGGCTCGATGCGCAGGCCGAAGGGGGCGTAACGCTGTCGGCGGCCTTGACCGAGAAACGCGTGAGCGTCCAATCGGTGCTGGTGGAGGCTGTACCTTTCAAGTCTTTGGAGCGGCTGTATCAAGCCAAGGATCCAATCGACGCGATCAGCATGGGCTATCACAGGACCGGGACATTCATCGCGCAGACCTACGTCACACTGAGGCGTCTGATCGGCGGGTTGATCAGTCCGAAGAACCTCATGGGCCCCGTGGGCATTATCACGGTCAGCTACCAGATCGTGGCCAAGCAACCCCTGGTGAACTACATCTACTTCCTCGGATTGATCAGCGCGACCATTGCGGTGATCAACTTCCTTCCGGTGCCGCCCTTCGACGGCGGATTGATCGTGCTGATGCTGATCGAGAAGATCAAAGGCTCGGCGTTGAGCGAGCGGACCCAGGGTCTCCTCGCCTATGCCGGCTGGGCGTTTGTGCTTCTCCTGCTGATCTATGTGACCTTCAACGATATTGTCCGCAGTCTCAGCGGTTTCTTCAGCTAAATGGCTTGATGGCGTTACGATTTGCGATTTGCTATTTAGAATTTGGACGCGCTGGCCGATAACATAGCAGATAGCAAACAGTAAATGGTAAGTCCAAAGGCCCGCGCATGTTAATAGACAATCCCGCCGGCAAGCGCGTGGAGATGCCCACCCCGGCCTCTCCACTGGAGCGCCTTGACAAGCAGGTTTTTGAAGTGATCGAGCCCTCCAGCCAGAAGGCTCTGAGCAGCGAGCAATACCATAGAGGACTGCCCAGCGCCCTGGAGGCTGCCGATGGGGAAGTCTATCAGCTCCTCACGAGGGAATACGACCGCCAGCAGAATACGCTCCAGCTCATCGCGGCGGAGAACCAGTGCTCGCGAGCGGTCTTGGCCTCTTTGGGTTCGGTCATTCAGAACAAGACGACAGAAGGCTTCGTGGGCGCCCGATTCCATGGGGGCTGCGAAGTCGTTGACTGCCTGGAGGCCCTCGCCATCAGCAGGGCCAAAGAGGCCTTCAAGGCCCGATACGCGAACGTTCAGCCCCACTCCGGCACCGGCGCCAACCAGATTGTGATCACGGCGATCCTCGAAAAAGGGGATCGCATCCTCAGCCAGGCGATGGACCAGGGCGGCCACGTCTCGCACGGGGCCCCCGTCTCGTTCGCGGGCAAATTCTTCGAGGTCGAGCACTACCGCGTCCGGCCGGGTACTTTCCTGCTGGATTACGACGCCATCCGGGAGCAGGCTCTGCGATTCCGCCCGAAGCTGCTCATTTGCGGAGCCAGCGCCTATTCGCGGACCATTGACTTTGCCCGGTTTCGCGCCATTGCGGACGAGGTTGGCGCCTACCTCATGGCGGACATCTCGCATATCTCCGGCCTGGTCGTCGCCGGGGCGCATCCATCGCCGCTGGACCACGCCCACTTCACAACCACCAGCACGTACAAGCCGGGCGGCCCCCGCGGCGGCTTGATCCTCATCGGCAAGGATTTCGACCAGTGCCGCACCCCTGCCCTCGGCACTGATCCCAGCCAGGGGCGGCTGGGCCACGTGGTCGAGAAGAACACCTTCCCGGGCTTCCAGGGCACGCCGTGCCTGAACAACATTGCCGCCAAGGCGGTGTTCTTCAAGGAGATGCTCAGCACCGAATACCGCGACAGGCAGTTCGGGATCGTCGAGAACGCCAAGATCCTGGCGGACGAATTCCTGGCAATGGGCTACGACGTCCTGACCGGCGGCACCGACAACCATATGTTCCTGGCCAACGTGGCGAATTTACGCCCCCGACGCGAAGCGGCGCTCGGTGGCGGCCTGACCGGTTTCATCGCGCAGCACTGCCTTGAGGATTGCGGCGTCATCGTGAACATGAACCAACTGCCCTACGACACCCAGAACGCCCGCATCACCAGCGGCATGCGGCTGGGAACGCCCATCGTCACCAAGAACGGCATGCGCGGGCGGGAAATGCAGGACATCGCCCGATTGATCGACGGCATCCTGGGCCGAGTCGAGATCCAGGGCGACCGGCAGTACCATCTCGACCCGGTCCTCCAAAACGAGGCTCGGGAACAAGTCCAGGAGATTTGCACCCGCTTCCCCATGCGGTGAGCCGAGCGCAACAAAGAAGGCCATAAGTGGGAAGCCTATGGCCTGTTGGCTTGTAACCGTCATAACTGTTGTGTCAGATGGTCAGATCGCTTGTTTCAGGCCTGCAGAGGCGGCGGCCGGATACAAATCGGAAGGTACCATTTCTGTAATACTGCATCCGTAATTGTGGTCTGATTGCTGATGAGTTTCTTGCTTTCGGTTGTCTGCGCCTCGGATTGCGGGCAGACGCGCATGTTGTAGAACATCCAGAAGACAGCGGTGACGAACATCCATGTTTTCATGATTCTTGACCCCAGTGTTCTACTGCCCCTATCGGTGCCTCCCGCAGATTTCCGTTAGCGATTCTGCGCGAGCGCAAGAAGGCCCGCCAGCCCGGGGATCGACGCGTTCCCAAGCGAACAAGTGTATCAATATAGAGAATCCGCGTTTTTCGGTCGTGAGTTTCTCGCCGGGTCGCGGCCGCCCGGGGCGTGGGCCGTATCAGTACTGTTAGAGTGAATTGCGCCTCGCGCAGTATTTTTGCGCGTGCGCCAGTTTTCTTCCCATGAGATGTTTGCGGCGGCTCGCGGGGGAGAGAGTCTACTTGTCTCGGTCCAATAAGGCCATGGTCAACTGCCGCAGAACGTCGGCGCTTTTGCCGAATGGCTCCAGGAGGGCCACAGCCTCCAGGGCCAGCTTGTGCTCCAGCTCCTTCGCCCTTTCGATCCCCACCACGGCGGGATATGTGCATTTGGCCGCTTTGACGTCTTTGCCGGCGGTCTTGCCCAGTTGCTCGCTGGAACCACTGACGTCCAGAATGTCGTCTGCGATCTGGAAACCCAGGCCGATCTTCAGGCCGTACTGTCCAAGTGCCTCAACCTGGCCGGTGCTTGCCCCGCCGCACAGAGCACCCATCGTCGCAGCGCAGCGGAACATTTTGGCGGTCTTATTGGTGTGTATGTATTCAAGGATCGGAACACTCCCGACAGCGTGCTCAGCCTCCAGATCAGCCACCTGGCCGGCGATCATGCCTGCCGGTCCGGCCGCGCGGGCCAACTCGCCGACAAGCTTGACCACCAGAACGGGATCGCTGATCCCGTCGGCGAGAACCTCGAACGCGAGCGTCAGGAGGCCGTCGCCCGTTAGAATGGCGGTCGCCTCGTCAAACGCCCGGTGGCAGGTCGGCCGCCCTCGCCGGAGATCGTCGTCATCCATGGCCGGGAGATCATCGTGGACGAGCGAGTAGGTGTGTACCATCTCGACGGCGGCCGCGGCGATCCGCGCATTGGCGTTGTCCTGGCCGGCGATCAACCCGCAACACCAAAGAACCAGGGCCGAGCGGATGCGCTTGCCGGGGCCCGAGAGAGCGTAGGTAAGCGCCTTATGCAGTTCCTCCGGCACTCCTCGCTGCTGGGCAAGAAGCCGGCTGAGGGTTTCATTGACGATCTGAACCTTTTCGGTCAGCGAAGTGTTGAAGTCAGGGTAGGCTGGACGTGATAGCGGCATAGGGCGAAGCGAATTTGCTATTTACGATTTACACTTTACAATTGAGAGGCAGCCGCACTTGGACAAAACCCGAAGCGGCCGGACGCTGCTCAATAGTAAATCGTAAATGGCAAATTGTAAATCACCAATGGTTTTGGTCCTGGGCGTGACGGCCTCCGGCAAGGCCCGGCTGGGATTCGAGCTGGCCCGCGCTCTCGACGGCGAGATCGTCAGCATAGACTCGATGAAAGTCTATCGTCGCATGGACATCGGCACGGCCAAGCCCTCCAGGGAGGCGCAGCAGCAGGTCCGATACCACCTGATCGACGTGGTGGAGCCGAGCGAGTCGTTCAGCGTGGGCGTATTCCTGGACATGGCTCTGGCAGCTATCGGCGACATCCGCCATCGCGGCAAGACCGTTGTGGCTGTGGGAGGAACAGCTCTTTACATCAAGGCGCTGCTTTTCGGGCTCTTCGAAGGCCCCGGCGGCGATGAGCAAATCCGGGCCGAACTGCGGGCCCAGGCTGCGGACGAGGGGCTGGCCCGGCTGCACGATGCATTGCGGCAGATCGACCCGCAGGCGGCCGGCCGAATCAGTCCGAACGACGCCAAGCGGATCATCCGCGCCCTGGAGGTCTACCGCCTGACCGGCAAGCCCATTTCGGGCTTTCAGAGGCAGTTCGATGCCGAGCGGCCGTTGCACGATTGGACGATCATTGGTCTGAGGCGGGAAAAGGCCATCGAGAGCCAGCGGATCAATGCCCGCGGCAAAAAGATGATTGAGCTTGGCCTGGTCGACGAGGTCCGGTCGCTGCTGGCGGAGGCCAAGCCATTGAGCAAGCAGGCACGCTGCGCCATCGGCTACGCGGAGATCATCGACCATCTCGAAGGCCGAATGAGCCTTGAGGAGGCCGTCGAGGAGATCAAGAAAAACACCCGCCGCTTGGCCAAGGGCCAGCGTACGTGGTTCAAGACCTTCCGGCAAGTGAACTGGCTCGACGTCGAGCCGGAAGAGTCGCCCGAGCACGTGATCGACCGGGCCAAAGAACTGATCGCAAGCCAACCCGGCCGACCAGTCCCATGAGTCCCATGCGTCTTATCGGTCCCATTCGGTCCGCACCGGTACCAGCGGCTCCTGCGGCTGGACGGCCTGCAGTTCCCTCTGGGCGTGGAGCATGGCGGCGGCCTCGCCGAGCACGAGTTGCTTGATCAGACTTCGCGGGATCAGCGTCATCCCCATGTTGAAGACCCGCTCCTCCACGGTGGAGGCGACCGCTCTGGCCGTCTGGCGAGCCATCCCGGACTCCGCCGTCAGGTCATGAACGATCCTGCCCTTATCCCAGCGCATTCGCTCGGGCGGCTGCCTCATCCGGTAGAGCCCTTCCGCGTCCGCGAAATCGAGCACATCGATGGCGATGACCTCCGTGCGGGCCCGTTTGAGCCGCCGTCCGGCGGCATGTTCGCCCAACGCCACCGCGCCGGCCTCATAGCCGGTTGAGGTGAGGACCGCTTTGATCATGGAAAGGATCTCGCTCGAACTGACTTGGCGATGATCGCGATTCTTATAGAGGTAGTACGTTACCACTTCGGCCAAGTCTTCGGCCATAGCCATGTCGGCCCGGCCTGCCGCCGAAAGCGCGTTGTTGATCGTTCCGATGACCTTGGTGTGGATGTACTCCTCGGTCGTTCCGTCGGCCTTGGTAACCTGCAGTTGCTTGTTCATGCGAGCCGTTGCCTCCCTGCAAGCTCTATCGGCCGTGCGTCCTCGCACGGCCTCTCTTCGGGCGAGCGGGGACACTCACCCCACTTCTTCATTGGCCAAAGAGCTTGAGCTGATCGGCCGGCTCAATGTCCTGAATCGCCCTGCTGACTTCGTCGATCAACTCGCCGGCGTCCTTGAACTCCCTGTAGACGCTGGCAAACCGAATGTACGC
>Ga0315275_10004974_pt1 | contig 12509 bp, 12 predicted proteins | sample YL17G03_0_MG_FD_205557 | JGI IMG/M metagenome (GOLD analysis project Ga0315275, IMG submission 205557) | Sediment microbial communities from Yellowstone Lake, YNP, Wyoming, USA - YL17G03_0 | ecosystem: Environmental > Aquatic > Freshwater > Lake > Sediment | place: USA: Wyoming | collected... | reverse complement strand
AAGAAAATGGTGCTATTAAAATTATGAGGTTGGGGAATTATTTACTGTCAGTAATTTTCGATTCTCTGATCATCCAGAAATTTAGTTTATCTTATTGATTTCCATTTAAAACATAGCCTTGGGGGTGAAGTTCAAAAATCACGAGGAAGGAGTTTAAAAAAAGCATTTTCTAATTCTCTTGAATTGTTCCCTGCAATTTAGTATATTTTCAAGCTCAATCCATGTTGGGACTCCTGCTGAAGTTTTTACGAGAGGAATGGCAATAATCTAACGATGAATTTACCCCCTCTCCTTGCTTTGCGAGGCATCACGAAATCATTCCCGGGCGTCCTGGCCAATGATCATGTCAATCTGGAGATTTACCGCAGCGATGTCCATGCCCTTTTAGGTGAAAACGGGGCCGGTAAAAGTACACTCATGAAGATCCTGTACGGCTTTTACCGGGCGGACTCGGGAGAGATCCTACTGAACGGACAGCCTATACAGATTCGTTCACCCCATGACGCCAGGCAATTCCGTATCGGCATGGTTTTCCAGGATTTTATCCAGATTCCCGCTTTTAGCGTTGCCGAAAATATCGCGCTCTTCCTGCCCAACCTTCCCGCCATCCTGGACAAGGCGCGGCTGATTAAGCGCATCGAGGAAATTTCGGAACGGTATTGTCTGCAGGTGGATCCAACAGCTCCTGTCTGGCAACTCTCCGTTGGGGAGCGGCAGAAAGTGGAGGTGCTCAAGCTGCTTCTGGCAGATGCCCAGACCCTCATCTTCGATGAGCCGACCAGGAGCCTGGCGCCACACGAGGTGGAGGGACTCTTCCGGGTCTTTGATAACCTGCGCCGGGATGGATACGCCGTCGTCTTCATTACGCACAAGTTAAAAGAAGTACTGGCTTGCGCTGATCGGATCACGGTGATGCGCCGCGGCCAAGTCGCCGGCACATTGTCTGGCTCCGCAGCAACGGAAAGCGGGCTTATCTCCCTGATGTTCGGCACCGAGGCAATCGAATCTGCTCCCAACCGCAGTGAAACTCAGGGTGAGGGCCGGTACCCTATACTCGAATTGAAGCAGGTGAGTACCCAGGGCGAGGGCGAGGCGATAGGACTCCAAGAGATCAACTTGACCATCCTGCCGGGCGAAATTGTCGGTGTGGCCGGCGTCTCGGGTAACGGACAGAGGGAACTGGGCGATGTGGTCTTGGGGCTGGAGAGATGTTCCCGGGGGACCAAATCTCTTTGGGGCCAGGCTGCGACTCATTGGTCGATCGCCCAGGTCCGAGCCAGTGGAGTAGCATTCATTCCCGAGGATCCGCTGGGCATGGCCGCCTTTCCCTGGTTGACAGTGCAAGAAAACATGGCGCTCGGGGACACGCGCAGGTACTCCCGCCGGGGTGGGCTCTCCATGGACTGGGAAAATGTTCGCCAAGACCTTGAACGCTCCCTGAATCGCCTGGGCTTTGAAATCCCACCGTTGGATATGCCAATAGGAACTCTGTCCGGCGGGAACATCCAACGGATGGTCCTGGCTCGCGAGATGGCGCACAACCCCAAACTGATCGTGGCCTTTTACCCTACCCGCGGTCTCGATGTACGCAGCGCCGGCGCCGCGCGGGAGTTGCTGATGGCCTCCCGCAACAGAGGAGCCGGCGTGCTCCTGATTTCGGAGGACCTGGGGGAACTGTTCTCACTCAGTGATCGCCTGGTTGTTTTGTTCCGCGGGCGAATCGTAAGCACGGGCACGCCGCAGGAGACCACTATGAACGAGGTGGGCTACCTGATGACCGGTTCAAGGAAGGAGCCTGGTGTCAATGGGTGAGCTGGCCGCCAGAATCGTAAGTTTTCGCAATGACCGGCTGGCGGGCCTTGTCCGATTTGCTGGACTCTTCGCGCTGGCCTTTGTGGTCTTTGCCATTGTGTTGTTAGCTTTTGGTAAAAACCCCCTCCGGGCATACGCGGACATTTTTTCCAACACGCTCGGTAGCGCCTACGGTTTCTCGGAAGTGTTGGTCAAAATGATCCCACTGGTCCTCACGGCGGTCGCCGTTGCCGTTCCATCCAGGATCTGGCTCATCAATGTAGGAGGAGAAGGGCAGCTTTTCATCGGGGCCATGTTCGCCACTTGGGGAGCTCTCAATTTCAGCACCCTGCCCATCTGGACCCTTTTACCGCTGATATCCGCGCTGGGATTTCTCGGGGGTGGACTCTGGGCCGCGATCTCTGGAATCCTGCGCGCCAAAGGCTTGGTCAGCGAGACGATCTCCACCCTGCTTCTGAACTATGTGGCTATTCTGCTGGTAAATTTTTTAGTGTTCGGCCCCTGGAAGGATCCGGAAAGCGCCAATTATCCCCAGACCGCCCCGTTTGTCGAGGCCGCCACCCTGCCGGCATTTGGCGGCACCCGTGTTCATATGGGAGTGGTCTTTGCCATAGCCGCGCTCATCCTGTTCTATTTTGTTATCTCCCGGACTCGTTGGGGGCTGGAAATGCGTGCCATCGGCGGTAATGCCGAAGCGGCCCGGCGCAATGGGATCCCCATCACTAAGTATATTGTCCTGCTCATGTTTATCGGCGGCGGGGTCGCCGGGCTGGCTGGAATGAGTGAAGTCTCCGCGGTTCAGGGCATGCTCAGACCGAGCCTCTCACCCGGCTATGGTTTCGCCGGCTTCCTGATCAGCTGGATGGCTGGCGGCAATCCGCTGGGGATCGTGGCTGCAGCTTTTCTCCTCGCTATCGTTACGGCGGGTGGAGACATTCTTCAGATGGCTCACAAGATTCCGGGTGCGGTAGTGCATATCCTGATGGCCCTCATCTTGTTTGTAGTGCTTGCCCGGGGCAGCCGGAGAACGGGGGGGAAATGATCGGATCTTTTTTGGCAGGTCTTCTTGCGGGGTCGATTCATGCGGGCACACCCCTCCTTTATGCCACCCTTGGGGAGGCCGTCGAGGAGCGGGCGGGCATCATAAACCTGGGTCTGGAAGGTGTTATGCTCATGGGAGCGGTGGTGGGCTTCATCACTACGGTTCAGACCGGCAGTGCAGCGGTAGGTGTTCTGGCTGCTGCTCTGGCAGGGGGTCTCTTCAATATGATATTCGGGTTCCTGGTGATCACCCGCCGCGCCAATCAGCTGGCCAGCGGGCTGGCGCTGATGTTCTGCGGCGTGGGCCTCAGCGCTCTGCTGGGCGCCTCCTACATAGGAAGCCGGATTCATGGACTCAACGAGATCCGAATTCCCTTCCTTTCCGGCCTCCCCGTCATTGGCCCAACTTTTTTCAATTACGATATCCTCGTGTACCTGGTCGTCCCGATCTCCGTCTTTATATGGTGGGTTTTCTTCAGAACCCGCTGGGGATTAAGCCTGCGGGCCGTGGGGGAAAACCCTACGGCGGCCTTTGCGGCTGGTAAGAACCCCCACCGGCTGCAATATCAGGCGCTATTCATCGCCGGGATCCTCGGCGGTATCGCCGGAGCGCACCTTTCACTGGCGCTGGCCAAGACTTGGGCCGAATGGATGACGGCCGGGCGGGGCTTTATTGCCGTTGCCCTGGTGATCTTTTCCAAGTGGCACCCGCTGCGGGCGATCGCCGGGGCCTTGCTGTTCGGGGGGGCAATTTCCCTGCAGCTGCAGCTGCAGGCCCGGGGAGTGCCAGTTTCATCGTTTTTGCTCGACATGCTCCCATACATTTTGAGTCTGGCGGTCCTGGCGGCCTGGGGCGGCCGGCGCCGCCACGCAGCCCCGGCCAGTTTAGGGCGGGTATTTCAAGGTACAGAATAGATGAATAACTTACCCGTGATTGAATACGGGAAATCCATCAGACTGGTAAATCCAGCACCATGCAAAGGAGGGGAAAGAAATGAGGATAAAAATATCGAGTATTGAACTGAAGCTTCTGGCGATCTTGGCGAGCCTCGCCTTAGTTTTAGGGATAAGCTTGCCAGAGGCGAACGCTCAGCCGAAACTGAAAGTTGGTATTCTCCATATCGGATCCGTCACTGACGCCGGTTATAACCAGGCCCATGCTGAAGGCGCGCAGGTCATGAAGAAGAATCTTCCGAACGTTGAGGTAATCTCTGTGGAGAATGTTCCGGAGGGGGCCGATGCTGAGCGGGTAATGGAAAACATGGCCAAACAGGGTGCCAAGCTCATCATTCCTGCGAGTTTCGGTTACCTTGACCCCGCCTTGAAAGTCGCCAAAAAGTACCCGGATGTCAAGTTTGTCCATCCTGGAGGGTACAAACGCGCTCCGAACCTGGGAACCTACTGGGCCAGCACGCCGGAAGCGTTTTACCTAATGGGTATTGCGGCTGGGAGAACGACGAAAACAAATAAGATGGGCTATGTAGTCGCCCTCCCCATAAGCTTTTTCCTGGGCAACATAAACGCCTTTCATCTCGGCGTGCAATCCGTAAACCCCAAAGCAGAAACCCGGGTGGTCTTTACCGGAACCTTTTTGGATCCCGGCAAGGAAGCCACAGCCGCTAATGCCCTACTGGATCAGGGCGTGGATGTGCTGGGGGTGATCGTGGACTCTCCTATTACCGTCGTGCAGGCTGCTGAAAAGCGCGGGGCTTACTCTATAGGCTACCATTACATAGGGGCCCAGAAATTTGCTCCTAAAGGCTGGATCAGCGGCATCGCCTTTACCTGGGGGGAGCTCTACACCCGCTTTGCCATGCAAGTCATGGATGGCACCTGGAAGAGCGAGGCCCTGCTGGGCAACCTGGCCAGCGACTATCTCACCATCGCACCTTTTAGCTCGGCTGTGCCCGCGGACGCGGTTAAGCTGGTAAATGCCGCCAAGCAGGACTTTATCAGCGGTAAGAAACATGTCTTCGCCGGTCCGATCAAGGATAATAAAGGCGTGGAACGGGTAAAGGCCGGCGAAGTATGGCCTTTGGAGAACCTGGGCAAAATGGGCTGGCTGGTTGAGGGCGTGATTGGTCAGCCAAACTAATTTGAAGATGAAGACCAGACCTCTTACCTGGCGAGCCAGACAGGTGGGGGAAAAAGCCAAGGGGCTGCTCGCTACAGATGGCTTCTCTGGCCAGGTTCTGGCGGTTTTTTCCAACACCATCTATTTGTCCGGCTGGGGGGGGGAGATTCTGTGGGTGGCACGGGAAGGACTTCCGGTGCACAGGCGGGGCATCATGACTCCCTTCCAGCCGCGCTCCATCTGCGTCGGCCAAAACTTTTTCGTTCAGGGTACCCACTTACGAATCGGCGGGGGCGCAGCCTTTAAACTGGATCAAGCAATGGAGTGGGAACCTTTAGCGGTCCGGCCGGGTCAGGCAGAGCCGCTGGCGAGGGTGAATGCTGGCGTTAAACGATTGCTTGCCACCATACCGGCGCCCGGCAGCGATGAAGGTCTTAGTCAGGCCATCCGGCTAATTTCAGCACTCGCTTGCAGCGGGGAACTAACAATTCCCTTGCCCAATTCCCTGGTCGCTCGGGCGCTCAATCCGGTCCTTGGCATGGCGAGGGCCTGTCTCGGCCAGGAGATGAAGCAGGTCGCAAGGATCGGCAGGGAACTGGTTGGACTGGGCCCGGGCCTGACGCCTTCAGGGGATGATTTTCTGGGAGGATTGTTATTTACGGCCCGTTCCCTGAAGATGGTCTACCCCGGTGATTTTCATTGGGAGGAGCAGCCCATTATTGACCTGATCAATTGGGCGCGTGCCCGCACCAATTCCATCAGCCATGCCATTCTCAGCGACCTAGCTCTGGGCCATGGTCCAGAGCCACTGCACGACCTGGTCAATTCGTTACTGCAAAGCGAGGATGGGGGAGACGTAATGGCTGGTGTCACTCGCTTGCTCAGGATCGGCCATTCCTCCGGCTGGGACATCCTGGCCGGGGTGTTGACGAGCCTGCTCTTGGTTGAAGGCAAGGTAAACAACAGCAGCATAGCGCATAGGGCATAGCGTAAAAGGCACAGGGTAAAAGGGGAGAATTTGATCCATGGATGATATCAAACAAAAGATTGCAGCTGCGAACGCGGAGGCCGTAAAACGCTTAAACACTGCCGATCCCGTTTTGGTGGATATTGCCCCTGCGGGAGAAGTAATTCCGGGTCTAAAGGATAGAATGATCTTACATTCCGGCCCGCCTGTTGATTGGCCGCATATGTGCGGCGCCCAGAGAGGCGCGATGATGGGGGTTGTACTCTTCGAAGGATGGGCCAAGAATGGTGATGAAGCTTCCAGGCTTCTGGAGAAGGGAGAAATTAAATTTGAACCCAATCATCACCATCAGGCTGTCGGGCCCATGGCTGGGACTATCTCCGCTTCCATGCCGGTTTGGATCGTCGAGAACAGGTCTTTCGGGAATCGGGCCTTTTGTCGCCAAGTGGAAGGCCGCCAGCAGTTTGGCGACTACAGCGATTCGGCTCTGGATGGCCTGCGTTCCTGGCGGGATGTCTGGGCACCGTCGCTCCGCCAAGGCATCCAGCAAATGGGAGGCCTCCTTTTGAAACCCATTATCGCCAAAGCTCTGCAGATGGGCGATGAATTGCACAACCGCCCCATCGCCGCCTCCAGCCTTTTCGCCAATGCCCTGGCGGCTCCGATGATTGAGGCCGGCGTCGCCAAAGATGACCTTTTGATTACGCTCAAGTACATTACGAACCATGAACTGCTTTTCCTCGGTCTCTCCATGGCGGCCGGAAAAGCTTCCGCCGATCCGGCAGCGGGCATCGAATACAGTACGATGGTTGTGGCCATGGCCCGCAATGGCACAGAGTTTGGCATTCGGGTCAGTGGCCTGGGAGAAGAATGGTTCACCGCTCCCTCCCCCAAAGTCAATGGGTTGTATCTTCCCGGTTATTCCGATCAGGATGCGGGCTTCGATATGGGAGATTCGGCGATCACGGAAACCGTTGGCTGGGGCGGGTTCGTTTTGGCTGGGGCCACGGGGATTCTGAGCTTCGTAGGGGGTTCGCCGGAGGAGGCTATGGCTTACAGCCGGGAAATGCGCCAGATCACCGTAAGCACCAGCCCGAATTATCGAATGCCGATTATGGGTTTTCAGGGTTCGCCGGTGGGCATCGATATTCGGAAAGTGGTTCAGACCGGGATTACCCCCATCATTGATACGGCCATTGCGCACAAGAACCCTGGTTATCCCATTATCGGCGCCGGGCTCCTTCGCGCCCCGATGGAATGTTTTAAAAAGGCCCTGGTGGCTTTTGGGCGGAAATACGGATTAAGCCGCACCTGAACCAAAACACGAATATCGAAATTCGAATTTCGAATTTAAAACCTCTCAATATGAAAGATTGAATCTGGAGAATCAAAGATGATAACCGGATATGTCATCCGGAAGAATGAATACCATGATTCCGTCTTCCTAATGCGGGTGGCCAAGCGCCTCTCCGATCAAGAGGGCATTCTCCAGGCGGCGGTTCTCATGGGAACGGAGAAAAATAAGGGCCTGCTTGCCGAAATCGAGGTCAGCGGGGCAGGGATTTCCGCTGCCACGCCAAACGATCTTATCCTGGCGGTCAAGGCGGAAAGCGAACAATCCCTCACCACCGTGCTTGGGAAAATTGATCAATGGCTAAGCCCGGACGCCGACCGTGCGGGGAAATCTACCATCCGCACCCTTGATGAGGCCATGGCTCGCCAACCTCATTCCAACCTCGCGGTTATTTCCGTTCCGGGTGCGTATGCCGCCCGAGAAGCTCAGAAAGCCTTGGAATGCGGCTTGAATGTATTCCTGTTCAGCGACAATGTCCCGGTAGAGAGCGAACGCTCCCTCAAAGAATATGCCCGTGAGCGCGGCCTCATCGTCATGGGGCCTGATTGTGGTACTGCGATTATCGGAGGAGTGGGCGTCGGCTTCGCCAATGTCGTTCGGCGCGGACCCATCGGTGTCATCGGCGCTTCCGGTACTGGGATCCAGGAGTTCACCACGCTTGTTCACCAGGCTGGTTCAGGCATCTCCCACGCGATTGGAACCGGCAGCCGGGATCTTTCCGATGACGTCGGTGGCATTTCTATGCTGTCAGCCCTGGATGCTCTCGAAGTTGACTTGCCGACAAAAGCCATCGCCCTTGTATCCAAGCCGCCGGGCCCGAGGGCTCTGGCCAACCTCGTCCCGAGAATCCTTCAATGCCGCAAGCCAGTGGTCGTTTGTTTCCTGGGCTTGCCAAAAGAACTTCCGCACGCCAATATCCGCTACCAAATGGCTCGGACTCTGGACGAAGCTGCCGTCCTGGCCGTTCAAATCGCCACCGGCAATCCGCCGTCCCGCTTTAGAACCAACGGCTCCCAGTTCCAAGCCCTCATCCCCAAAGAAAGAGCCCCAATGAAACCCGAGCAAAAGTACCTTCGCGGAATTTTTGCCGGCGGCACTTTTTGCTATCAGGCCCAGCAAGTCCTGCAAGAAGCAGGCTTGGTCGTATACTCCAATGCCCCTTTAGAAGGAAACCCCAAGTTGCCTAATCCCCTACGGAGTCAGGAACACACCTTGGTGGACATGGGGGCAGATGAATTCACGGCTGGACGACCCCACCCCATGGTCGATTCCCGTCTGCGTCGGGAACGTCTTCTCGCTGAGGCCCAGGACCCGCAGGTGGCCATTCTCCTCTTAGATTTCATCCTGGGCTTTAATTCCTCCCCCGACCCCGTGGGCGAACTGGTCGCGACAATCGCTGAGGCAAAAGCCAAGGCAAAGGAGAGAGGCGGGTTCCTTAGCGTCGTTGGTTCGGTATGCGGAACTGAGGAAGATCCCCAGGACTTTGCCAGACAAGTTCGGATGCTCCAAGAAGTTGGAGTAGTCGTTTTCCCCAGCAGCGCCCAAGCGGCCCAATTTTGCGCGGTCCTTCTGAGATCGCTTCCGGAGACGCCCCATGACCAATAAACTGAATGAACTTTTAGGCAAAGGGCCGGTGGCGATCAACATTGGAGTGGAGGATTTTGCCGAAAGCCTGCAAATACAGAGCGTGGAAGTTGTCCAGGTGGATTGGGTGCCGCCCGCAGGCGGTGACGCGGAGTTGATTGAACTTCTCGACAAATTGTTATAATAATTTTTGTATTGGGCATCTTGCGTTCAACGCTTAGTTTTTTAATGAACGGGCAGCAATATGAAAAAGGATCACAAGAGAATCGTTATCGCCCTGGGGGGAAACGTCATCAAACTTCCCCGTCAGAGGGGTACCTACGGGGAACAGCTGGCCAGTATCCGGGCGGCATCCCATCATATTCTGGAATTCATTCGCCAGGGATTTAATGTGGTTATCACTCACGGAAACGGTCCTCAAGTGGGCAATCTCCTGGTACAGCAGGAAGCAGGAGGCTCGCAGGTCCCGGCCCAGCCCATGCATATCTGTAATGCCATGACCCAGGGGCAGATGGGGTACATTCTCCAACAAACTCTCATGAACGAGCTCAAATCTTACAACCTGAGCTTCAACGTGGTAACCATGATCACCCAGGTCCTGGTGGACCGGCATGATCCGGATTTTCAGCATCCGAGCAAGCCCGTGGGCCCTTTCTACGACCCGGCCACCAAAGAAAAGCTTGAGTCGGAAAAAGGCTGGCGGATGAAGAAGGTTCTACCCGGAGGAGATACCCCTTTCCGCCGGGTCGTTCCCTCTCCTGATCCCATCCGGATCCTGGAAGTTCATGCCCTGAAAAAGGTGGTTGAAGCAGGAATGATCGTCATCGCCTCGGGTGGGGGAGGGGTTCCCGTCATTCTGAACGAAAAGGGAGAATTCGAGGGGTTCGAAGGGGTCGTGGACAAGGACCTGGCTGGCGAAAAGCTCGCCGAAGCTGTGGCCGCAGACTACTTCATGGTCCTTACCGACGTTCCCAAAGTGAAACTCGGATTCGGCACCCCGGAGGAGCGGGAAATAGATCGTTTAAATGTTGAGGAGGCCAGGAAATACCTGAAAGCCGGACATTTCCTGGCGGGCTCCATGGCCCCCAAGGTTCTAGCCTGTATCCGTTTCATCGAGTATGGAGGAGAGGAGGCTATCATTACCTCCCTGGACCGGGCCTGGCCGGCAGTGCAAAATCAGGAGGGAACGCATTTCGTCCCCTGAAGGGGTTAACTATGAAACATCTGCACATCATCGAAGCCCAGCAGTTCAACAAGAAGGCCCTGCAGGAAATCTTGGAGGCAGCGGACCATATCAAGGAACGGACAGAGCGACGGCTGCCCCTGGATCTTCTCCGCGGAAAAATCCTGGGAAATCTTTTCTACGTCAAATCCATGCGCACCAGCCTTTCCTTTGATGTGGCCATGAAACGGATGGGGGGGACGGTATCCAATATCGAGTTTCCGGAAGTTTTTTCTTCCGAACTGACCGGAGGGAGTTTCGAGGACACGGTCCGGGTTGTGGGGGCTCTGGTGGACGTAATCGTTCTGCGTCATTATCGGAGTGGTTCAGCGAAACGGGCGGCCGAAGTTTCGCCCGTTCCCATCATCAACGGGGGGGACGGTCCGGCCCAGCATCCCACTCAGGCCCTGATTGATCTCTATTGCATCGAGAAGCTGAAGGGGGGGATCGACGGCGTCTCCATCGCTTTCGTAGGAGATTTGCTGAATAGCCGCACCATCCGGTCGCTCACCTATTTCCTGGCCAAATACTCGGGGATCAAAATCTACTTCGTTTCTCCCCGGGTCCTGAAGATGAAAGATGATATGAAGGATTACTTGCGGGAACACCAGGTCCCTTGCAGCGAGACCCTGGACAGCGCGGTAGATTGGAGGGAGATCGCCTCGAAAGCGGATATTCTGTATATCACCCAGATCCCCCGGGAGCAATTCGGCGACCAGGTCGATGACTATGAGCGGTCGAAGGAAATCTTTCGGGTGAACCCGGACATTCTGAAGGCCTTGAGAAAGGATACCTACATCATGCACCCCTTTCCCCGCGACCATGAACTCCCGATGGAAATAGACCAAGATCCCCGGGCTGTATACTTTGACCTGATAAAATACGGACAATTCCTGCGCATGGGGCTGTTATGCCATGTGCTCAGAGTACCTGTCGGTTAATGGAACCATGCCCGGATCCGGTACCCAACCTTTAACGAATTGGGAGAGGATCCAAAAAGGATTTTTTTTAGGCTTGAAAATCAAGGGACGACGATCACCACCTTGGCGTGATCCAAGAAATTGAGATGCTTGGTCAATTCACGAATCTCTTGGGCATCGGCATTGGAGACGATTAAGTCTTTACTGTTGGGCCCGGTGACCTTGATAGCTTTGGCTACATAAGGATTGCCAGCAACCCGGGAATTCCCCTTGGCTTCCGCTAAACTTTTGGCATAACCGACGACACCCTGTTTCTCCACCCATTTTTTATCCAGATACGCAGAACCGTATATTTCCCGCCCATCCTCGTCCAGAATTTTCGGCGACGCCGAAGGGGTGAAGGATAAATTCCTGGCATCGACGATCAACCCGGTATAGACCCCCTGCGCCAAGGCCAGGCCAATCATTAAAAAGGTCATCCCCATGAAGGATAATGCCCCAATGGCTTTTTTCATTACCTCTTCTCCTTTCTGAATGGAATCGTATACATTAACCACTCCTGAAGGTAGCTAAGCCCAGAAAAAACCCAAGAACGCTCCAGCGGCTCCTTTCACGATCGGATGGGAAGTCCTCTGGCCAGCAAGGCGGCACCCAGAGCTCCGATGATCTGGGGTTCAGGGGGCACGAAAACCTTTACCCCCAGCCTTTCTTCCAAAGCCAGGACCACCCCTTCGTTTTTAGCCACACCACCCGTAAGGGTAACCTTTTCTTCCACTCCGACGCGGCGGACCATTCCCAGAATACGGTCCGCGATGGCATCATGCAAGCCACGGATGATCACTTCTTGGGGTTGATTATCCGCGATCAGAGAGACCACTTCTGACTCAGCAAAGACGGTGCACATGCTGGAGATCTTGATCGTGCGCTGGGCGCTGCGCGAAAGTCTTCCCAAATCCTCCAGTTTGACCTCCAGGGCACGGGCCATGACTTCCAGAAAACGCCCTGTTCCAGCCGCACACTTGTCGTTCATCTGAAAGTCCACGTTGCGCCCCTGTTTATCCAGGCGAATGACTTTACTGTCCTGGCCCCCGATGTCTATCACCGTGCGCGTCTCCGGGTAAACAAAGAATGCTCCCCGGGCATGGCAAGTGATTTCCGTGATCATCTTCGTCGCCGAAGGGAAAGAGGCTCTTCCGTACCCGGTGGTAACGATTGCCGCGAGGTCTTCTTGCCGGAGGCTTGCCTGCTTTAAAGCCGCAGCCAGTGAACGTTCCGCGGCCGTCCGGCTGTTGGCGCCGGTAGGCACAATGGATGAACTAAGCATTTGGTTGTCTTGTAGAATTACGGTTTCCGCCGTGATCGAACCGATGTCGATCCCCGCAACAATCATAAAAGGTGGCCCTTGAGATAAAAATTTTAATAAAGTATATTACCCCCCAGTAAAAAAGACAAGTGAGGAGTAAGCAGAAAGAAGCCAGAAGTTAGAATTCAGAAGAAAAGGTTAATAGCTGAAAGCTGACAGCTGGATGCTGAAG
>Ga0315275_10004972_pt1 | contig 12513 bp, 14 predicted proteins | sample YL17G03_0_MG_FD_205557 | JGI IMG/M metagenome (GOLD analysis project Ga0315275, IMG submission 205557) | Sediment microbial communities from Yellowstone Lake, YNP, Wyoming, USA - YL17G03_0 | ecosystem: Environmental > Aquatic > Freshwater > Lake > Sediment | place: USA: Wyoming | collected... | reverse complement strand
TAACTCCTGCGAAATCCTTTGTCTGGTCGTTTATGGACTTGACGACATCCTGGACGTTTATCCCCAATGGACCTAACGCTGGGCCCAATGGCGGCCCTCCTGATGCCTTCCCTCCTTCGACCAATAATGAAATAGTCACTTCTGGCATAATAAAACCTCCAATTCATTTATTCATTTCAATTTATCCTATTCTTCTATTTCACAACTCTTCACTTATTCACTATTTTAGCCATCCATTATTTCTGCGTAACGATTAATGTGAATCTATTGGACTCCCCTCTCGAATCTCTTCGAGCCATTCAGTATCCCATAGCAAGAATCTTTTGCGACATTGTCATCTATTATCAATTCACATAAGGAAGGATTCTTGGCGTCGTATGCTATCTCCCTGTAGCACCAGTAATCCTTCAGGATGGCATCATCTATATTCGCGCATATCGAAGTGTCGTTCTTTGCCTTTGCCACAGTCCTGAAGCACTGGTTCTTGTCATTTCCTGCCGCCAACGCATTGCATGATTCCAGCGTCTTCTGCTGCACGCACCCATACAGAGCGAATGCCCCTAGCAAAACCACAGCAACAGCGAATACAGCGAATGAATCCTTCATCTTAATCCTCTGCTTTCTGTATCAGCTTGACAGTGCCTGACTTTGTTGTGACTGGCACAGGGACTGCCACATCCGTAAGCTCCACAGTTATAGTGTCTTTTACTTCGTCGACCTTGATGACCTTGGCCCTCTCTCCCTTGAATGGGCCAGATACGAATTCAACGACATCTCCCTTCGCGACAGGTATGACCTGTGTCCTCGCCTCTCCGAGCCTCACGATCTCCTCGATAGGCACTTCCTTCGGCAGGACTTCCTTTATGGAAGGTATACCTTGCGCGAGCTTCCTTGCCGCGGAGATGTCCACTGACTCTATGAACATGTATCCCTTGATGTCAGGGAATATGAATACTGCAGCGATCCCTTCCGGATTCTTCTTTATCTTGTTTATCAGCATCTCCATGATTATGTGTTCCTGTCCTGTTGTCACCCTGTACGCAAATAGCATTCAAAACACCCCTATATTCTATGGATAAATGAACCAGAACGCGACTGAGATCACTAAGCCTATCCCGCCAAGCAGGAAAATCCCAGCTAGGATAATCTTGAGGTTCCTGACCAATTCATCATCGGTCGGCTTCCTCGCAACCCTGAGCACGTATTTCGCCCTATCCCAAAAAGATTCCTTCTCCATAAAATCACTACATTTCATCCATTTTATTCTGCAAATCTAAAACAATCGAACCTAATGCCCCTTACTCTGGACCCTGAACAGATTAAAGTAAGAAGTCGATAATAAGTTATATTTGATAATATTAATAAACCTTGCTGAGGGGTTCAATATGTCGGGGTAAGACAAATATGAAATACACAATCCTTGAAGAAGAGTCGGGTATGCACCAGGTAAACAACTCTTTCGCAAGAGCCATGGCAAGGCATAAGGAGTTATTCGGGAATTCGGTCAGGAATTGGGTTTTCTACAGGAAATGGGATCGTTTCAAATGGGCATTCGAGCTTGAAGAATTCACAGAACAAGGTAAGGCGGTCCTTGAGAAAATTGTAAATGAAAAGACTTTTGCAGACCAAATATCGCTTAATGTAAGAAAATACAGCGAAGAGCTCTCTAATTTCTCTGATGGACTTGCGCATACAGAACTGAAAGATAAGAGCGACAAGGAGCTTGCATCATCGATACGAGAATACAGCAGGATTATGGAGGATTTGTTCTATTGGGGTCTAATGGTAGAAACCATGGAGGTCTATAATAATGTGTTCTCGGAGTTTGTCAAAAAGGAAATAATCGAACTCATAGAGAAGAAAGGCCTTAGCAGAACTGCTGATGAATATCTTGCTATACTCACCATCCCAATGGAAAGAAGCAATGCAAGGAAACAGGAGATAGAATTCCTTGGATTAGTCTCTGAAACACAGAAAAATCAAGAATCCCTCTCTTTATTTGAAAACAGTGAGATCGCTGAGATTATAGCAAAACTGAACGGAACCCCGCTTGGGAAGAGCATCGTATCTCACCTAGACAAGTATTGTTGGGTGAATTACTATTATGAGGGCCCGGAGATGGACTTAAATTATATTGTCGACTTGTTGGCCCACGCCACAAGGACAATCTATCCTGAACAGAAATTGAAGGAGATAATGGATAAAGAGAAAAGCAATGCCAAGCTACAGGAGACTATGATGAAAGAGCTGGAACCGGGCAAATTCGCAGAAAGGTTGCTGCTGACTGCCAGGGAATTCGCAACCATCAAGATGATACGAAAGGAGAGCATGTTCTTCGGCAGCTATGCGATGGACAAGTTGAGGAAAGAGATGTGCAAGAGATTCGAAATAACCCTAGACCAGTGCAGATGTATGAGTGACAAGGAGATGATAGCTGCGTTAGAGCATAACTCAATCGACCGGAATGAGCTGAAAGAGAGAGAAAAGGAGATGGCCCAGCTCATAGATAATGGGGTGGAAACGATATTTTCTGGAGACAAAGCCAGGGAGATAAGCAAAAATATAATAGAGGTTGAAATAAAAGACGTCACTGAGATAATTGGCACATGCGCATCGCCAGGCAAAGTGGTAGGAATAGTGAGGATAATCTCCCATATAGAGGATATGTCTAAGATGAATGAGGGGGATGTACTGGTTGCGAACGCAACGAATCCCAATTTCGTGCCCGCTATGAAGAAAGCGGGTGCAATAGTCACTGATATGGGTGGGATAACATGCCACGCAGCCATAGTGAGCAGGGAATTCGGAGTGCCTTGTGTGGTAGGCACAAAAGTGGCAACAAAGATGCTCAAGGACGGGGATGAAGTAGAAGTTGATGCCGTAGCAGGCACTGTGAAAATACTAAAAAAAGCGAGTGATATCTAGAATCTAATTAAACTGTGAAATCACCAGCTTCCCGAGGCACCGCCACCGCCCGACATTCCGCCCCCGAAACCGCCGAATGAGGAGGAAGAATCTGAAGAGCTGGAACTTGAATGATGATCATCATGGCTATGGTGCGATTCTGAGGCAATCACTACCAAGGCAGCTACTACCAGTGCTGATACAGTCGCGTCATTTGAATTGTCCTTAAGGAACTTGAGATTCCTCTCATCCTTTTTGTCTGCGAAATGCTTCGCGTTCTTCTCGAGGAACTTCAGCGCCTTCTCTTTCACCACGGGGCTGCCCAACAGAACAAATGCCCTGAGCACTTCATAATTATTATTATCTATGTATTTTTTGATATGCGGCTCCATTTCCTCAACTATTCTCTTCTGCGTCTGCTTGTCGGGAGTATTCAGGTGCTTCTCAAGATAGCCCACTGCCTTCAGTTCTATAAGGGCGTCCAACGCCTCTTTGCCTACTTTACAGTCATACTCTGCGATGCTGGCAATGTCGTCGAGCGATCTTGTGCGGATGAAATGCGGCAGGAACTTGATATATTCCTTCTTCGCAGTTTCCCTAGCAGCCCGCACCGAGCAGTTCAGAAACATCTTTATGTCCTCTACCCTGTAGTTTCTTGCGGATTCCTCTATCACACCCACTAGAACCTTGGTTGCCTCCTTCTCCACATCCTCAAACTCGTATTGGCAATCATCTATTATCCTGTAAAGGTTTGTTATCCCCTTCTCCCTCTCTTCCTTAGTGCTGTTGAGCCTGGCTTCGGTCTCCTTAAGCAATTTTTTCATTTTATTGTGTCTTCTCTTTCTATCGATGAGTGTATACAGGCCATATATCCCGAATGCCGCTAGCATACTGCCCAGAGCTCCGAGCATGACAAACCCAAGGATTTTTTCCTCCTCAGCTTTCCTTCTCGCGGCTTCCTTGTCTTCCGCGGCTTTCCTTTGCTTCTCTTCAGCTGTCATGGGCCTGCTCTCCTCTCTTATTCTCCCAGACGCAGCTGAGATTGCCTCCTTTAGTCCAGCGTAGTAGTCCTGGCCCCTGAAGTTCGGCACTATCTTCTCACGTATGATATCCCCGCATACCCCGTCGGGGAGGCATCCCTCCAGGCCATAACCTGTCTGTATCCTGACTTTCCTGTCTTCTATGGCTGCAAGGATAAGGAGCCCGTTGTCCTTGCCCGCCTTGCCTATTTTCCAATTATCGAAAATGTCCTGAGCATACTCCTCCACGGACTTTCCATCGAGGCTTTTGATTATCACGACTGCGACTTCAGCGCTTGTTTCTTTTTCTAGGCTACTGATGGCTGAAACCAGCGAGCTCGCCTGCTCATTCGTCAAGACGCCGGCGTAGTCCTTGATGTAGTTCTTGTTTGTCTCGTTGAGGATCTGTTGCTCAGAGATCTCTGCTGCATAAAGAGTAGAGACCAATGAGATGTGGCTGGGGTTAGATCGCTGCACTGGTTGCTCGATTATCGGTTTCTGCTGTGCGAATGCCTTTTGATGTAAGAGTATGGAGGCAGCAGTGATTGTAGTTCCAATTATGATGGCTCTAGTAGTAGTCCTCTTGTTCATATAAGTATTAGTGATTTCTTGTATTTAAATATAAGGGTAGGGGCTTCTAGAGAGCCTCATCCAATTCAAGCTCGAGATTCACATTCTCTACCTTGGCTTGAGCCTCTTTGTTATAATCGGGTATCTTTGCACCAGTAAGCACGACCAGTGTTTGGATGGAGTTCCTCTTCATGTTCTTCTCCACCCTTGCGCCCCAGATTATGTGCGCTTCGGGAGATATTCTCTTTGATACCTCAGAGGCGACCATCTCCGCTTCCCTGAGAGTCATGTCGCTCCCCCCAGTGACATTGATGAGCGCCCTGTTGGTGGAGGTTATGTCGACATCGAGCAAAGGTGAATTGAGCGCTGTCTCTATGGCCAGCATTGCCCTCTCATCATATGCCGCGTCCACCATTGATTCTCCCAAGCCGATCATCGCATAGCCCCCTTGCCTGAGGATTGTGCGTAGGTCTGCAAGATCCAAGTTTATGAGACCCGGTACTGTTATCATTTCAGTGATGCCTTTGACTGCCCTTGAGAGTACTTCATCAGAGATGCGGAATGCTGTGTCCAATGGCAAGTCAGGAACTATATTCAGCAATTTGTCATTCGGGATGACTATCAATGTGTCCACTACTTTCGACAGTTTCTCAAGGCCCCACATGGCGTTCTGCCTGCGCTTGAATCCTTCTGATGTGAATGGCAATGTGACAACACCCACAGTTATGGCACCTAATTCCTTTGCCACCTGTGCTATTACTGTGGCTGACCCTGTCCCTGTGCCGCCGCCCATGCCACATGTTATGAAGACAAGCGATGCATCCTGCAACAATGTCTTTATGGTCTCTTTCTCCTCTTCTGCAGCCTTCATCCCTATCTCTGGGTCGCTGCCTGCCCCGTAACCTCTTGTCAATTTCTTCCCTATGAGTAGCTTCTTGTCTGCCCTTGTCTTGATCAAATGCTGGGCATCTGTATTCATGGCGATTGTGGATGCCCCCGTTATGCCTATCTGGACCATCCTGCTGATGGTGTTGCTTCCGCTGCCTCCCGCACCCACGACATATATCCTGGGCTTGGTCGATTCATAGAACTTGAGCAACTCTTCGTCTTCCTTGCTCACTACCTCTACGCCCCTTATATCCTCTGGATTGATGTCTACGCCCATGCTGCTCTCCTCTCCTGGTCTTTCTGCCTGTGTCAATTATTGAAAGAATAAATTTATATCCCTTTCATTGAAGTATTAGACGAGGCAAAAATGGCTGCATTAACTTCGATAGACCAACTCGGTAAGGATATTCAGGAACTGCGCATCCAGGGGGCAAGGAACGTAGCTAAGGCTGCAGTCGATGCCTTGGGCATGGCCATCCAGCAATCGAAGGCGAAGACTAGGGAGGAGATGGTAAATGATATCCTTGTTGTCACTGACAGGATAGCTGGATTGAGGGCTACAGAGCCCATGCTCGACAATTTGTTGAGGTTCTTCGCGCAGGAGCTGCAGAATGAGAAGACTTTGGCGGACATAAAGAAAAGGAACTCTGCCCTGGCTAAGAAATTCGCATCTGAGATGGACAAGAATATAGATCAAATAATAGGATATGGTTCAAACCTCATACGTGAAGAAGCCACTGTCCTTACGCATTGCCACAGCAGCACAGTAGAGAAGATACTTGTAAGGACCCATAATATCAAGAGGATCAAGGTAATATGCACAGAGACAAGGCCGCTTTACCAGGGCAGGATAACTGCAAGAAATCTAGCAAAGCAGGGACTGGATGTAACTATGATAACTGATTCAGCGGTGGCATCAGTGATAAAGGATATTGATATGGTGCTTGTGGGAGCTGACGTGATAACAGCGCAGGGCCAGTTAGTCAACAAGATAGGCACTGCCACAATAGCGAACATCGCATATGATTATCAGACTTCCTTCTATTCTGCGGCTGAACTATGGAAGTTCGACCCCATGACAAAGATGGGTGTGGCAAGGAGGATCGAGGAGAGGGATCCCATGGAACTCCTGTCAGACCTGAAGAAAAAGGATTTAAATGAGTTCGAGAAGATCAAGATATCCAACTTCGCTTTTGACATAACCGGGGCGAAGCACATAAATTCATTCATAACCGAGAGAGGGCTTGTCTCTCCTCAGGATATTTCATCAATAGCAGAGAGGGCATTGAAGGAGATGCTTAAATAAACAGGTGCAAGGTATTCTTATGGCAAACAACTCGAACAACAAGAACGGCAAGAGCAAAGGGAACTCGAACGAGCATAACATATTCAAGTTTAAGGTCAAGTACTTTGACATAGAGGCAGGAAAGCTGCTTGCGGTCCTGAACGAGCAAGAGGCGACTGAATTGGATATGTTCCTGTCTGACAGGATAGGCCTCAAATACAACGGCAAGGATATCACAGTCATAGTCGACACAAGCAAGACAATGGTGCAAAGGGGCGAGATACTAATCTATGCCGAGGCGGCCAAGGCACTTGGGCTTAAGGGAGGGGAAACAATAGAGATAAAACACATGCCCACCCCCGAATCCATAGAATATATCAAGAAGAAGATGGATCGCAGGTCGCTTACGCAGGATGAGATAAGGTCCATAGTCTTAGAGACGATTGAGAACAAATTGAGCGAGGGAGAGCTGGCATCATTCATTGCGGGGGCTTACATCAATGGATTCACGATCGAGGAAACCGTGGCGCTGGCAAAAGCAATGGTCGAGACCGGGGAACATTTGGATTTAGGAGTGCATCCTGTGGCAGACAAGCATTGTGTGGGCGGGGTGGCAGGCAACCGCACCACTATAATCCTTGTCCCCATACTGGCAGCGGCGGGAGTTTACATTCCAAAGACTTCATCAAGGGCTATAACATCACCATCAGGCACGGCTGATACTATGGAAGTGCTCGCGCCGGTGGTAGTGCCCATCGATGAGATGAAGAAGATAATACTGAGGACCCATGGATGTGTAATCTGGGGAGGGGCAATAAACCTCGCTCCCGTGGATGACAAGCTCATACGCATCAGGCACACCCTGCACCTTGACCCAAGAGGCTTATTGCTCGCATCTATACTTGGGAAGAAGAAGGCTGTGGGATCAGAATTCGTTGTGGTGGACATACCGATAGGCAGAGGAGCAAAGATAGAGGATGAGACAGACGGCAAATCTCTCGCAAAGGATTTCATCCAAGTGGGAGAAAGACTTTCAATGAAGATACAGTGCCTCATAACTGAAGGAAGCGACCCGATAGGGAGAGGCATAGGACCGGGACTGGAGTGCAGGGATGTCCTTCAAGTGCTGAAAGGGAATGGCCCCGTAGAGCTGCTTGACAAAGGATGCCTGTTGGCAGGGAACATCCTTGAAATGGTTGGCAAGGCCCCGGCAGGGAAGGGAGCTGAGATGGCATTGAACATAATAAAGACAGGGAAAGCTTATGACAAGATGATGGAGATCATTGAGGCCCAGGGCGGGAACCCGAAAGTAAAGATAGATGACCTCCCGATAGGCAAGTTCAGGTATGAAGTGAAGGCTGACAAGACAGGGAGAGTCTCGCATGTGGATAATAAGGCGATATCGAAGATAGCGAGAGCAGCAGGAGCCCCTAAAGACCAGGGAGCAGGCATAATACTGGGGTGCGAGATGGGAGATAAGGTCAATGTTGGAGATACGTTGTTTGAAATACTATCTGACAGTGAGTCTAATCTCAGTTATGCAGCAAAACTAGTGGATGATCTCAGGCCTGTTGAATTGCAGAAGATAATAATAGGGAAATATGAGTGATCATTGTATTATTCCCGCGCCACAGATTCTAGTTTTCGCACCAATATCCACGATTAATACCTGCTCTCCTTTTGAGAATACTGCTGGAGACTGCAATTGAAACTTCAGGACTTTAACTCCCTCATCTTCCTTGACTTCAAGCAGCTTCGCCTGCTTGTATTGCATGCCTATAGCTATCAGGTATCCTTTCCCGGCTTCAGGCTTTTCTGTGTAATACTTTGAGAATTTAGCTTCGAGTGTTATCTCACTGGCCACCTGCAAACTGCCGGGCTTTGCCAGGATCATGCCCCTATCCAAATCATCAACACCAGCTCCCTTGATAGCCAGGCCTACACGGCTGCCTTTATCCGCGGTCTTCACGTCCTCGTCATGCACCTGCAATGACCTCACTGTGATTTTCTTGTCGGTTGGATAGAGCTGTAGTTCGTCATGAACATTCACTTGCCCTTGCTTGACTACACCCAGAACCACAGTGCCAACGCTCTTTACATCGAAGAATGCGTCCACATTCAGCTTGAAATCCTCACCTTCACCCTTGCTTGTGGTGAAGTATTTCTGAATCTTTTCGTATACTTCGTGGGGTTTCTTGTTAATTATTATGAACTTCTCGATAGAATTCCCTGCAACCAACGCGACAAACTTATCTTTCTCGACAAATCCATCGAATATGATCAAACCGTTTTCTTTTCCCATCAAATCCAATGCCACAATCATCTCTCCGAGATACTTGTCAAGCTGCTTGATTACAAGGATGGTGGAATCAGTCAGCATCAATGCGTTGATGAGGGACTGAATTTTGTCAGGATATTGGTGGGGATTGAAGAAGCAGAATGTATCCTCCCCTTGTTTGAGATTGTAGATCGTGAAGTCTGACGCTGTGCCTTTCTTGGCCAGTTCCTTCCCGAACTCGCTGTCATTCAATAATGCTACGTTGAAATTCATGATATCCCTATTTGTAGATAGTCTTTATCCAAATACTCTTGAATAGAGGTAAAGTTAAAGTGGATAGCAGGAATGCTGCAGTGGGTACTATGGAATTGATGAGAGGATTGGGGAGTCCTGCGAAATAGAAGAACAGCACTACCAGCACATAGGTTAAGATTATGATTAGGAATTTCCTGGTCCAGCTGGTCTCCCATGCCTTATCTGCCTCAACTCTTTTGTTTCTCTTCTTTATCAGATTAATCTCCGATTCCAGTCCCTTCAAAGTAGCCATAGTATCTTCCTTATCTAACTAGTGCATAGATACAATCATCTAGATATTTGCCTTTCTTCCACTTGTTCTTTCTCAAAATTCCTTCGAGCTTGAATCCTGCATGTTCGAGCATGCTCCTTGAAGCTTTGTTGAAGGACCTGGTGTATACTACTAACCTCTTCAGTTTGTATTTTTTGAACGCATATTTTGTGATAAGTTTGACTGCTTCTGTCATTATCCCTTTATTCCTGTATTTCCTTCCAATCCAATAGGCTAGTTCCGCCTTGTGCTTCAGGAAACCATATGAGATATCCTTTATTGACAGTTTGCCTATGGATTTTCCATCGATATCAATTATGAATGCCTCCTTTGTTGGTTTTCTCTCCTTGTATTGCTTAAGGTTACTCAATATCTCCTTTTTTGCACAATTCAGGGAACAAGGATAAGGCAAAGACATCATCATCTTTGCGATTGTCCTGTCGTTGAGATTCTTGTGATAGGATTCGAGATCGCTCATCCTGACGTGCCTGAGTATGAAGTCCTTCCCTTTAAGGATTGTTTCAGCCATAATTCGACCCGTGGATGGAATAAAGCGCCCAGGAGAAGACTTGAACTTCTGACCTACTGGTTTCTGCAATTATGCAAAAATTTAACAGCCAGTCGCTCTACCAACTGAGCTACCTGGGCTTGAATAAAATAATCATTGAAGATTTAATAACCTTTTCTTCATTTTTTTGTGGGCCGGCTTGGGTAAACATAAGAGAGATACAAGTTCACTGCGGCAATTAATGTCGACACTACATTCAAAATAAAGAATACAATATCGGACAGGAATATTGAATGAAAGATCAGGAACATGCTACCAAATAGATATAAAAATATGAACTCTCTTCTCATGCCGACATTTTTTGTTTTTATTGCAGAATAGGTCTGGGGGATCCATGCTGTCAAAAGCAATACAGCCCCAAGAATCCCTATTATGCTCGCAGGATAACTTAAAATCAAAGACCACGATAACTCCATATTCCCCCTCATTCCTGTTCATATCTTATTCTTCTAAGATGATAGTAAACTGTTCTTAAAGGTATCCCTTGCCTCTTCGAGATCTGCTTGGCTGGGAGGAGCATGTACCTCTTTATCCTCTCCTTGACTTTGGATTCCTTGCCTCTCTTCAATTGAACGACTTCTATTGTTATTCCGATCTGCCTGAGCGACTTGAGGGCTCTTTTTGGCAGATGGTTGTATGTGCCTTCGCTCATCATGAGCTTGTCCACGTTCCTCTCCGAATTGAGGATCTTCACTATGTCATTTATGCTGGTCTTCTTCTTGAGGATCCCGTGCGTGTGCGGCATGATAGGATTAGATTGCATTTGTTTTTTATTCCTTCTTTTTCTTCGGGTTTAGGCCTTCTATGAATTGCTGGGCCTGGCTGGATACGCTGGACTTGTATGAGGAAACCTGTTCTGCTGCTGCCTTTATCTCTGCCTCATCCACTTCGAAATCCTTCGCACATTTTTCGATCGGAACTCCAGATAAGTGCACTATCGCAGGACCTAATGCCCTGCCTGACTTCGAGAATGCCTCATATTTGATTTTCTCTTGGACTAAGTCCAGGGCATCCTTCATCCCGCTGTATTTTAGGAATCCATACATCTCAGGATCCGCCGAGACAGAAATCCCAGGGTATAAGGACAAAGAGGAACGCACTCTCCTCGGCTCTGTCATGAAGAAATGGAACACATCATATGAGAACTGTTTCTCTGCTTCCTTGACCACTGCTGAAGTGTATTCTGATTTCCGCCTTGATATGGATGAGACAATCTCGGGCAGGAGCGTCAATGAATCGTTCTCATACAGCATCAATCCCTTTGAGTATAAATCATCCTTCAAATCCTCATGGCCCTCCATGAGGTCTACCCTGGCATCCTTGCTTATCCCCATCTTTGAGACCTCTGCGGCATAAGCCTCATGCTCCTTTGTGTATGTCACATTCACTGTCTCGAGCTTAGGATATATCCTGGTAGCGGCCTGGAGCGCGTAGGCAACAGAAGCGGATACCCTCATAGACTTGAACCGCATGAGAGGGGGGGATACCAGCTTCTTCACGCTGAGAAGGTATGCGCTGTCACCGTATGATTTCTTTATCTTCTCGTCCAGGTTCTGGATTGAATAGATATTGAGATTGATTGTCTTGCCCTCGTGGACTATGGCAGCTATGTATCCTTCCTGCCTCGGGCGCGTTGAGAATAGCATGAGCAAATGATTGTAAGCATTGACTGCGGGCTCTCCCAGATAGACTATCCTGTCCAAGTATGCTCCATTGTATGGCAGATAATTGGCGATGTCGTAGATCTTCCCCCTTCTCAGCATATTCAGCAGTATTTTGTTCGATGCCAAGGCTACTCTTGTCCTGTTGTATGTGTATTTCTTCAGGTTTGCGGCATCCCTCATGTCCTTGAGCTGCTTGGACATGTCCTGCTGCGCTCCTTCCTCGTCCCTGTTGGATTTGGATGGCGTCATGTACATCTCAGGAAAAGTGGCGTTGAACCCGGCATCCATCATCTCCTCTTTCATGCCCGAAAGGGAGGATATTCTCTGCTCTAGCTCTAAGGTATCAAACGTCATTTTTATGCTGTCAAAATACTCGTTTGCCTTTGCAATCAGATTAGAGGAGTTCTTCATAAGCATGTACTTCTATGAATTGGACCTATTCAGAAATATTCTTTGGTGGGTCCTATATCAGGGTAGGAAATCCTTGTTTTTGATCTTAGCCCTTATGTATTCGCCAACGAATGTGAGCCTCGGTCCCTGCAGTGCATCCTGCTCTATCTTCTTCTTGGTGTCAAGGACTTTCTTCAATTCCTCGACCCATTCGGGGTGGCGCGAAATCCATTCGTATCCCAGCATTTCCTGGGCCCTCTTAATGTCAACTTCTTTCGCTCTGATCGTGAGTTTCTTAAGGAAGTCATATGTCTCTATGTCCTTCATAGTCACTCCAAGGAATTTCGCCTCTGGAGTCGCGATATTCGCCCCGAGATAAGCG
>Ga0315275_10004970_pt1 | contig 12515 bp, 9 predicted proteins | sample YL17G03_0_MG_FD_205557 | JGI IMG/M metagenome (GOLD analysis project Ga0315275, IMG submission 205557) | Sediment microbial communities from Yellowstone Lake, YNP, Wyoming, USA - YL17G03_0 | ecosystem: Environmental > Aquatic > Freshwater > Lake > Sediment | place: USA: Wyoming | collected... | reverse complement strand
GTCCTCGAACCCTCGCAGCGCTACCTCCCCTCGGTCAGAGAAGAGGAACCCCTTGCCCGCGACGAGTCCTCGCAGCGTATCCGAGACCAGTATTTCCTCGCCCTCCGCCTTCGCTGCAATCCGAGCGGCCAGAATCACCGTCTCGCCGAAGATGTCGCCCTCTTCCTCGATCGGCTCCCCGGCGTTCAGGCCCACACGGATGTGCACGGGCTCGGCCGCCGTCTCATTGTGGCGGGCAAAGGCCTGCTGGAGGGCTATGGCGCACTCGACGGCTCTCGTGACTGACGAGAAGGACGCCAGGAAGCCATCGCCCATCGTCTTCACCTCTGTCCCGCCGTGGTGCTTCAGCGCCTCGCGGGTGATGCGCTCGTGCTCGCGCAGGACCTCTCGCCCCTTCTCGTCGCCCAGGCGTCGCATGATGGCGGTATGGCCGACGATGTCGGTGAAGAGGATGGTGCGAAAGGCACCGGCAGCCGGCGGTTCGGCGGGCACAACGGCTGCCTCCTCGCCTTCGCCCAGGAACTCGAAGATGGCCTTCCCCACCACCGCCGCGGCAGGTTCGTTGGGCAGAGGCCAATGATTCCTGCCGTCCAGGGGAAGGAAGCGGGCCCCTGGTATGCCGGTCGCCAGCTCACGGCCTGACTCAAAGGGCACGATGGCGTCACCTCGACGGTGAATTACCAGGGTGGGCACCGTCACCTGCGGCAGGAGCTGCGTCACGTCGATGTCTAGCAGGGCAGTCATAAGGCCCACAACATTGTCGGCCGACGCGGAGACCCGCTCCAATTCGTTGAAGGCTCGAATGGCGTCGATATCAGCGTCCGGCATGAAGAGGCTCGTGAACAACTGGCGGTACGCCGGCACATCGCTGCCCCAGCCCTGCCGGATCAGCGTGAACATAGCTTCAGCCTGTTGGCGGCCCTCCTCCGTATCCATAAAGCGGGCGAACGAGCCGTAGAGTATGAGGTGGCTGACCCGCTCCGGGTGGCGCACGGCATACGTGACGGCCGTTGGCCCGCCCTGGGAGATCCCGTACAGCGCGAAGCGTTCAAGGCCCAGGGCGTCAACCACCGCTTCCAGGTCGCGCACCTGGGCTTCCAGGGAATAGTCGCTCACTCGGCGGTCCGACAGCCCCATACCGCGCCCGTCGAAGCGAACCAAGAGATATCGTCTGGACATGGCATCGATGAAGAACCGCCACAGGGGGTTCTCCCACTCATACTCCAAGTGGGTCAGCCAGCCAAGGGCACGTACCAAGGGTGGCCCCTGGCCCACGGTGGCGCAGGCTATGCGCGTCCCATCCGAGCTGGTGCAGAAGCGGATATGCTGTTCCATCATCCCCCCTCCCTCCAGCGCACCTCGTACAGCCGCACCGGGTCCTCGAACCCGCGCAGGGCCATCTCGCCCCGGTCTGCGAACAGGAAACCCTTGCCGGCCGCAAGCTCCCTGACCACGTTGGCCACCAGGATCTCCCCACCTTCCGCCTTCGCCGCGATGCGGGCCGCCAGGTTCACCGCCGTCCCGAACAGGTCCGCCTCCTCCGCGATAGGCTCCCCTGCATTCAGCCCGATGCGCACCCGTATCGGCTCATCCGCCGACTCATTATGGGCCGCGAAGGCGCGCTGCATGGCGATGGCGCACTCCAGCGCCCCCGTCGCCGAGGAGAAGGAGGCCATAAACCCATCCCCCAGCGCCTTCACCTCCGAGCCGCCGTGGGCCTTGAGCGCCTCCCGCACGATGCGCTCGTGCGCCCGCAGGATCTCCCGCGCCTTGGCGTCTCCCAGCCGCTGGGTCAGCGCCGTCGACCCCTCCACGTCCGTGAACAGGATGGTGTGCACGGCGCCGGCTGAGGCTGGCTGCGCTCCGGCGACCCCTTCACCCTCGCCCAGGAACTCGTCAATTGCGCTCACCACCGCTTCCGTGTCGCCCAGGTACGGCGCTCCCGACTCTCCCTCCAGGAGGGCCAGGCGCGCGTCGGGTATCCGGGAGGCAAGACCCCTGGCGACCTCGACATCCAAGGCATACTGGCGACGGTGAAGCACCAGCGTGGGCGACCTCACCTGGGGCAGGAGGGATGTAACGTCATACTCATTGATGGCCCGTACGGCCGCCTGTAGAGTCTGCTGTGTGATGCTTTCCCGTATCAGCGCCGCATACCGGCGCGCCGGTTCCCCTTCCGACCAGCCCAGCAGGGAATGCGCCACCGCCTCGGTGTAGAACGTCCAGTCCTTGTCCATCAATGCGCGAACCGCCTGTACCCCCGGCGAGCGTAGCCAATCTGACGCCCGCGCGTAGGTGCACCACAGGAGGAGGTGCGATACCCGCTCCGGGTGACGGGCCGCGTAGGCGATGGCGGGCGGGCCTGAGGTCTGCAGCCCGAGCAGAGCGAACCTCCCCAGGCCCAAGCGGTCTACCACCGCCTCCAGATCCAGCGAATTGGCATCGAGGGGGTATTCAGTCACGTTGCGCTCCGAGAGTCCAAGCCCCCTGGGATCGTACCGAACGAGCTTCCTCTTCTGGGCCAGCCGCTCATACCAGCGGCGACATTCAGGGAGCTGCCACTCCATCTGGATGTGGCTGAATATGAGCGACGAGTGCACCAGGGGCGGGCCTTCGCCCAGCGTCCAGAAGGCGATGCTCACGCCGTCGGCGGTCTGGGCGTACTGGATGCGCGGCTCCATGGCGCCCCCATCCTACTCGCGGGCGGGAGGGTTGACAAGGTATGGCTTTGCCGCTCTCCTCGCCCCGACTTCTTGCTCTTGCAGCGGCCAGCGGCTAGACTTCCCGTTCGGAAGCCGGATGGAGTATCTGAGGGTTGAAAACTCTTCCCGCGAATAAAGACGGGGTCCTGACGCTGCTGGCCCTCACCGCAGGCGCCTTGTAGGCCAGGAGGCGGTGGGGGAGGTAGGGGCCTCCACTACGCCGCGCGTTCCTCCCCTCTTCTTCCTAACCCTCGCGCCTGCCAGTAGAATGTGGCCGTCATGGAGCCACGCATGAGTCAGTCGAGGTGGGAACCGTGAAAGTGCTGATGGTCTACACCAACACTTACCGCATGTTTGCTCCCGCGCCCCTCGGCGCCTCACTCGTCGCCTCGCGGCTGCGACGCGACGGGCATGACATACGATTCCTCGATCTCATGTTCGCCAGATCGCCGGCCGTCGAAGCAGCTCGCTCAGCGCTAGAATTCAAGCCCGACCTCGTCTGCTACTCGATTCGCAACATCGACAACCAGTCCCCGTCGCCCTTCTTCGACCCATTGCCGGCTATCCAGTCCATCGTTTCCGCCGTCCACAGGGCTTGGCCTACGCCGACACTCCTCGGCGGCACAGCCTTCACAACGTTCCCCGCCCAGTTCCTGGAGGCGCTAAGCGCCGCGTATGGCATCGCCGGCGACGATCTCGACTCCATCTCGCGCTTCGTCAACTCGCTCGCCGCAGGCCAGGCCGACCGCACGGTGCCGGGCCTGGTGTATCGCGCCGAGGACGGCATCCACTGCAATCCCTTCGCGATCTGCGGGTATGCCGAAACCGTCTTCGACAACTGGGACTTTCTCGACTTGCGCGCATACCGGCGCTCGCTAAGCACCCTCGTCGACTGCGGCCTGGTGGTCCGGACAGGGTGCCCATTTGAATGCGTCTACTGCGACTACTACCGGACGTTTGGCCGAAGCTACGTGCTCCGCGATCCGCTTCAGGTGGCGGAGGAGGCTCTCATCCTGCAACGCAGAGGCGCACGATCTGTCATTTTCGCTGACGCCGGCTTCAACAGGCCACTCGACCACGCCAAGGAGGTGTTGAGCGCAATGCTCGCCGCCGGCGTGCGCTTGAACCTAAGCGCCGTCTTCGAGCCGGGTGAGATCGACCAGGAATTCGCTCACCTTTTTCGCCGAGCTGGAGGTCGCGGCGTCCTCCTGTATGCTGGCAGCCTGTCTGACGAGGTCCTCTCGCGGTCGCGCAGGCCTTTCCACGTTGACGACGTGGTGCGTGGGGCACATGCTCTCCGCCAGGCTGGCGTCCATGGGTTTCTGTTCCTGACCTTTGGCGGACCGGGAGAGACGCCGGCAACGGTCGATGAGACGTTCCGGGTGGCCTCCGAGATCCGTCCCTTTCACACCCTCCTTGGCCGCGGCTACCGGATCGAGCCGGAGACCGAACTGCAAGCCATGGCGATCGCTGAGGGAGCCATCGCGCCGGACGATGACTGCTTCACAGCCACCTTCTACCACTCCGTGGCGACGCCACCGGAGATGCTTGCGGCTCGCCTGAGGCGCTACCAGGCGGAGCACCGCTGGGACAGCTTGCGCGCCTTGCCGTCGATGGTGAGACTGATGTGGGACAAATTTCGCCCATGAGCCGGTGGCCGAGGACGAAGACTGTTCGAGAAGGCGGTGTAGGGGCGGTTCCCAACGACTGTGCCAGCAAGAACCCCTAGCCCCCTCCCTCGGCCCCAGCGCTGTCCAGTAAACATCTGACTAAGCGCTGTGCCTGTGAAGGAGGCCAAGTGTCCAGTTATGAGGTCTCTTTCGTGTCTGTGGTGGGCGGTGCAGGGTTTGAACCTGCGCCCTCTTGCGTGTGAAGCATACCCCTCTGTGCGCTGTGCTCTCAATTGCGGAAGGGCGAGCGAAACGCGTCCAGTTATCATCTGACTCAGGTAAGCCGCCACACGCCGCCACCGTCTTCACACCGCAGGCGCCTAGTACGCCAGAAGAGGGTGGCTGGGGTAGCGGTCCTTTGGAGCTGGCGGCTTCTCTCAGTCCCGATTTGGGAGTGAGTTGCCGTGAAAGTGAAACGCCATTAAGTTCACGGACGCCGCGGGGACAGTGAAGAGAACGCTGGAGGTAGACGGCGGCAAGGCCGTGGTGCGGGTCAGGGACTCGGGTAGCGGCATCTCGCCGGAGGCCCTCCCCCATGTCTTCGACCGCTTCTACCGAGTGGACAAGGCGCGCTCCCACGCCGAGGGAGGAGCTGGCGTGGGGCTAGCCATCGCCAAGTGGATCGTGGAGAGCCACCGGGGCTCGATACGAGTCGACAGCTACCCCGGCACGGGCACCACCTTCACGATGGAGATCCCTGTTCGCTGAGGGTGGAATACTGGTACCCCACAGCCTCAACACTACTCGCTGCCGCTTGACGGCAGCGGCAACCCTAGCCATTCATATAGTCCCTCGATGTCAGGCTGGAAGTCGAACAAGACTGGATAGCCGGGAGGCACCGCCTCAACCTCCAGCAGGGTGAAGCACCCTGGGCAGTAAAACTCCCTTAGCTCCATCCATCGGGGGTCACTGTGCATCATCTGGGGGTAGATCTGCCGCAGTAGCGATTCGTCGTCGCGCACAAACACCCGCGCCTTCGTCTTCCAGTTCTCGCGGTAGTCCCCGAGTTCGAACCCGCAGTCGCAGCGCACCACCCGCTGGCTTCCCTTCTGCACCACGTAGAGGTGCTCGGCCAGGGGGAGCAGAACGGGTTCTTCCCAGCCGAGGCGCTCTTGCAGCACGTTCATGACTACCTGGAAGCGCTCAGGGTCCTTGGGGTGCGAGATGATCTCTTTGAGCTGCGGCCAGGATAGCTGCCCGTCGATCAGGTCCTCGGCCACTCGTCTGTCCATCTCGCCCCTCCTACGGCTCGAAGCCCTCGGGCAGCTTCCAGAAGGCCCGAAACTCCTGCGCCCAAGCTTGTGAAAGGCCCATGCTTTCGCGAAGCATGCCCAGAACTGGCTCGCCGAGCTGGCCCTCCTCGATGAGTTGACGCTCCCGCCGCCAGAACTCTTCGTAGGGCAGCGAGCGTTCGGCCCGCACGCGTCGGATCTCCTGCCGCCGCGCATCCGTGGTTTCCTCGTCCAAGATCCACTCCTCCTGCCCCCTGTCACGGTTGGCCACGACGCCGAACACGTCTCTCGCAATGCGCTCGCTGAAGATGCCTTCGTTCATGTCGTTCACCACCAGCTGCGCAGGTCGCTCCAAGGGGTCACCGCAGCCGGGGCCACCGGAAAGAACGTAGTGGAGTACATCTCCGTCCTGGAAGATCTCCGGCCACATCAGCCCGGTGGGCCTCCGCGTCACCTCGCCGCCCAGTAGTTCCTCGAACTCTCCCGTGTCCGGGTCATCGTCCAGGGGGTAGGGTTGCCCTTTGGAAATCCGATCCATGAGCTCACTGCCTCTGCTCCAAAGGCGGTAGGTGGTCGCCTGCGGATAGCCGCCGAACATCCCGGAGCCCATAAAACAGAGCCCGTCCGCCCGGCCCACGTAGAGTTCGGCGTAGCGGTTCCCCATGAGCACCCGCAAGGCTTCCCACCCCGAACCCCCGCGGTACTTGCCGTAGCCAGCCGTGTCTGCCTTGACCCGCCGGGCCAGGTAGGGAATGCCCAGCTCCAGGAGCTCCCAGAGTTCGGCATCGCCCTGGTCCGACTCTGGGTTCCACATGGCATAACCCCAGTCCAGCCCATCGTGGACGCTGCTGGCGCCCAGGCCAACGGCGCTTATCTCGAGATTGGCAGCCGGCCAGTATTCGCCGTTGAAACTGAGGACGCCGCCCCCTTGGATGGCGTCTCCGGTGAAGCCATAGCCGGAGACCACCTCCTCACGATAGCCACGGCCAAACAACGCTCTGGAGAGACAGCGGCTGAGCCCGGTGAAGGCAGGCATGAGAAACGCCCAGGATGTAGAGTGTGCCAGTTGGGGATCCCCGGGGTTGCACCAAGTTCCCGGCGGGAAGTGATGGCGGAGCGCCAGGTATGACCCATCGTTCACCTTCCCGTCGTAGACGAGCATCTGAGAGAGGAGCACCCAGATGGCCCCTTGCATGGGTCCCTCAGCGCAGTTGAAGGCATGAGGACCCGGCGCGCTCGCTCCCTCCATGCTAAGGAAGAAGCCACCGTCCCGGCCAATGACGACCTCCATGGGGGCGTGACAGATAAAGTCTTGGCGGGCCCGGGGCTGCCACGCCTGATCCTTGAATGGAACCCCAACGAAGGCTACAGCCCGGTAGCGGCCGGGCAGCAGTCGCTCTCGAACCCGTGCCATGAAGATGCGCCGGCCCTCCTCCACCACCTCTCGCGTGAAACGCTTGTAGTAGTCAATGCCTTCTTCAGCAATGAAACGATGAACGGCGTCACGGATCAGGTAGACGCCAGCCGCGCGGCACTTCTCGTCCAAGTCCCAGTACAAAGGGGAACGCACCGACCGCTGCGAGCGGAGGCGGTGATCCTGGCGGATGTGCTCGTCCTCCCCGATCCGCTCGCAGGTGAGGTGGAAGCCGTCCTCAAACCGGCTGGTGGGCGTGACGGGGTCGTGGCCCGGGGTGTTGGCACCGATGTCGACCTCGTGGGTTACCCCGCTGGCCCAGCCCACAAGCTCGTCCTCCCAGAAGATGGGGATCATGGTGTGCACGTCAGCAGTGTGGACGTTCCCCACCGCGGGGTCGTTGTTGGAGAATATGTCGCCAGGGCGGATGCCGGGGTCCTGTTCGTAGTCATTGCGAACCATCCACTTGATCGCCTCGCTCATGGTGTGAACGTGGACCATGATACCGGTGGAGACCGCGACGGAGTCGCCCTCAGGAGTGTAGAGGGCGAAGCACAGTTCGCCGACATTGCGCACGATTGGGGAGGCTGATATATGCAGGGCGGTCTCGCGGGCAGCCACCAGGGCACCGCGCAGCTTGGCAAACGCCCGCTCGTATCGGAAGTGATCTCCTTCTTTAAGTTCAAGCTGGTCGATGCCCTGATAGCGGCCCGTTTCCCGGAACAAGCGCTCATTCTGTTCAAGCATCTCCAGCACGGTCTTCCCGTTCCAGCCGATGGGAGCGCCACCCACGTCACGTCTTTTCACAGCCATGACCCTATACCTCCTCGACCCTAAAGATGAGGTTTTCGTCCAAGGTGGCCCGCCACCCCGGGGGCACCAGAAGGGTAGTGGCCGGGGCCTCCACAACGGCAGGGCCTGCCACAACGTTTCCTGGTTGCAGCCTATCCATCTCGAAGAGCTCTGCCGTTGTCCAGGACCCATCCCAGAAGATCTGACGGCGCCCCTTCATCGCACCTTTAGCCGGGTCTTGACCCTGGAGGGGCAGCTCGGGAATGCGCGGCTTCTCCGTGGGCACGATGCCAACCCCGATGGCCTTGGTGACCACATAGCCAGCCTCGGCGCTCTTCGCCGCCCGCGCGAAGATCCGCTCGAAGAGACGCTCGTACTCGGCGATGATCGCATCCAGGTCTTCGGGAGAGGGCTCCGCTGAAGGCGAAGGAATTTCCAGGTCATCCAGCATGCCTCGGTACTGCATTCGCACATAGGGCCGGAAGACCATACGACCCGGGTCGAGACCATCGCGGCGCAGTTCCTCAGCGAGGCGCTCGCGGATCTCACCCCAGGCATGGCGCAGCAGCCCTGCAACCGCCTGGTGACCTGAGCCATCGGGCGGGAGAACCTTGTCGACCGTACGGTCGTAGCGATAGGCGCAGTCCGCGCAGGCGCAACCGAAGGCGGAGAAAGCCGCCGCCCACGAAGGCACCAAAATGCCTTCAAACCGCGATCCCCGGCCCAGCGCTGCAACATGCAGGGGCCCGCCACCCCCGTATGTGAGGAGGTGGTAGTTCTCCGGGGAGTATCCGAGGCCGAGGATCATCGCTGCGAGGTGATCCCGCATCTGCGTTTCCAGGAGTTGGACAATTCCCCAGGCCGCCTCCTCCGGCTCTATTCCTAGGGGCTGGGCGATCTTCTCCTTGAGCGCCTGCCGCGCTCGCTCCGTATTGAGCCGAATCTCCCCACCGAGGAAGTAGTCCGGGTTCACGTAGCCCAGAATCACGTGGCAATCGGTGACAGTCGGGGTATCCACCCCGCCGGCCTCGTGGCAGACCCCCACTCGATGGCCGGCGGAATCGGGCCCCAGGTTGATGCGTCCGATCACCGGGTCGAGCCTCACGTAAGTGCCTGTGCCCGCCCCGATAGAGTCCATGGCGATCATCGGGGTGTTGAGTACGAACTGAGCCAGTGCCCATTCGGTGCGGATGGCAAGGTGGCCCTCGGTGATGACGCCGACATCAAGGCTGGTTCCACCGATGTCGGCGCACACCAGGTTGGCAATCCCAAGGTGATCCCCTAGGCGATTCCCCCCGATGATCCCACCAATAGGACCGGAGACGAGGGTGGAGACCAACCACTCATGCTCTGGCGAGACAGTGCCGCCGTAGGAGGTAAGGATGCGGAAAGGAGCAGGCGACCCCAGCGCCTTGAGGCGCTCTCGCATCCGGACGAGCTGGAGCCGCGACGGCCGAGCGGCGTAGACCTCCAGGATCAAGCTGTTCAGCCGTGGCAGTTCACCCCGAACGGGGTTCTGCTCGCTTGATAGGTACAGAGGGATGTCCACGCCGCGCTCGTTCATGACCTCTCTGGCGATCTCGGCCATCCGCCGCTCGTGGCTAGGGTTCTGGTACGAGTAGAGGAAACAGATGCAGATAGCCCTCACTCCCCGATCCAAAAGGTAGCCGACGGCCTCCCGTGCTTCTTCCTCGTACATGGGGATCATTTCCATCCCAATGAGGTGGATACGCTCCCGCACTCCCCGCACGAGGCTGCGGGGAACAATGGGCTCCGGGTAGCCATGGGACCTGGCGTGGAGCCGCTCACTATATGGGTAACCGGCATACGATTGAACCGCTCGGCCAAAGCGCAGGACGTCCTCGAAGCCGGCGGTCGTGATGACGCCTATGCCCCCTTCTCCCTCTCGCTGAAGCAGACGGTTCAGCATAAGCGTGCCCGAGTAGATGGTGGCGACCAGACCCGTCGCGGCCGCCCCGGCGTCCCCGTCTAGGCCGGTGATGGCATCCTCAAACGATCTCAGGATGCCCTCAGACTCATCGTCCGGGGTGGTCTGCGCTTTCCCAACGGCAAACCTCCCGTCTTCCAGCACCACAAACGCGTCGGTCATGGTTCCGCCGGCGTCGATGGCGAACACCCGCGCTTCCGTCATTTAGCCTCTCCCAACAGACGTATCTGCACCGAGTGCAGACGCCAAGAATTCAACATGTCCGCATCGCTACAAGATAGCAACCCCATTCAGGGAGAGCAATGGTAGAGGCCTTTGGACGAGAAACTTGGCACGCCAGGAGTTGAATTCTTGGCATCGCAGAGGACCTCGTCACCGCCGCTTGAAGGGTGCAGCACGGTTGACTCGTGTTTGGATGCCGCAGCCTTTGGCCCGCGAAGGACGAAGTTGTTCTGGGTCAGGAACTGAAGCAACCGCTCGGCCACGGTGTCTGGCGGCCCCTGGATGACGTCACCGTGCCGCTCCTCCACCCCGCCGGAGACGACCTGTTGCCAGCGTTCCTCCGGCGACAAGCTGCTGTCGGGGATGAACAAGCCTTTGGTGATGGGGTTGGGCGACGATACGTCCACTACTTGAGCGCAGGAGCCCGCCTCCCCTTCCTCGTCAGGGCGGCGTCCTGGGCGCTTGTCAGATTTCGCGGGCGCGCGTAGGATGGGCACACGGCCATTTCCTTGGGGACGGAACCATCAAAGCAGATACACCTTCAGCGAACCACGTTGGCTACCACGACGAGAAAGGGGTTCCCTAATGCTAGAGCTGCGTATCGTAGACAACGCACGCTCGGCCGCCGGCTCCACCGGGCGCCGCTGTGGCCTGGCCGTCGTGTTGTTGGCGTCCCTGCTCCTGGCCGCCTTGGCTGCCGCCTGCGGCGGAGGAGCGGAGGAAACGCCCACCGCCACCGGAACGCCCGGAGCGACGGCAGCGGCGACGGCCACGCCGCGAGGCACGACCAGCCCTTCTGGGGAAACGCCAGGGGTCAGCGATACGGAGATCCTGCTGGGAGCGGAATGCATCCTCAGCGGCTCCTTCGGAGCGATATACGCCACCATCCCCAAAGCCACCACCGCCTACTTCAATTACATCAACGACACCCAGGGCGGCGTCTGCGGCCGCAAGATCATCTACCGGTACGAGGACAACTTCGACGACCCGGCCCGGGCCAAGGAGACGGCGCGCAAGCTGGTGGAGCAGGACAAGGTCTTCGCCATGGTGGGCTCCACGGGCGATGGGCCCCATCCCGGCTCCTGGGAGTACCTGAACGAGAAGGGAGTGCCCGATATCCTGCTGACAGCCGGCGACCATCGCTTCAGCGCCGACCCCCAGGGACACCCCTGGACCGTCCAGATGATCCCCGGCTACACCGTCGAAGGGACATTCTTCGGCCAGTACATCTCGGAAAACCTGCCGGGCAAGAAGGTGGCCGTCCTGCGGGACAACAGCGCCGTGGGCATCGATGGGGTAGCCGGCCTGAAGAAGGGGCTGGACCCCGACAAGAACCCGATCGTCGCTGAGGAGCCCTTCGACTACACCGCGATCTCAATCAACTCCCAGGTAACCAACCTCAAGAAGTCCAATGCCGAGGTGGTGGTCATGTTCACCACCCCTGGCTTCACTTCCCAGGCCATCAAGATCGCCGATCGGATGGGCTGGCACCCCCAGTTCTTCATGGGCTACACCAACTCGGATGACATGATGTTCCTGTTCGTGTCTCCTCAGCTCCTGGAGGGCACGATTACCTTCCAGGCCCTCAAGCTGGCGGCCGGGCGGGACGACCCCGCCGTCGCCAAGCACTACGAGCTGATGCAGAAGTACGACGGGCCCGCACCCAGTAACTTCACCATCTATGCTCAAGTGCTAGGGGAAGTAGCGGTGGAAATACTCAAGCGGAGCTGCGATAACCTGACCCGCGAGGGTCTGATGGAGGCGCTGGAGTCCCTTAAGGACTTCCACAGCGACCTGATGCTGGACGGCGTCAACGTCTCCTTCTCTGACACCGACCACATCGGCCTCCAGACGGGCCGCATGCTGAAGGCCACTGTCGACGAGAAGGGGAAGGGCAAGTTCGAGTACTTCGGGCCGCTATTCGAGTTCGGGGAATAGGCCGTCGGAAAGGGCCTTTCCCATGCCCGAATTGTGCACCATGACCAACACCGGCGAGAAGCTGATCTTCGACGTCTCGGGCACCTCTCCCCAGTGCACTGGCTTCGCCAACCGCGGCATCGGCGGGATGCGCAGCGGGCGTCTCAACGACTTCTCTCACCCCACCGCCCAGATGACTCGGACGGAGAGGCCGCGCTTCTTCCACCGTCAGTTCTACTGCCCCGGCTGCGGGCTGATGTGGGCCAACGAGATGGCGCGGCCCGGTGACCCCATCCTGCGCGACTTCGAGCACGATCCCCACTGGCTGGCCAGGCTGTGAGAAGGTGCGGCGCCATGAACTTCATCAAGGACTTCGTGGAGCAGGCCGAGAGGAGGCCGGAAGCGCCGGCCATCATCCACGAGGGGCGGACTTACTCCTACGGCGAGCTCATGGAGCAGATCGATGGGTGCGGACGGGCTCTGAAGGAGATGGGGGTCAAGCCCGGCGACCGGGTGGCGTTGATGATGAACAACCGGCCGGAATTCGCCGTCGTCTACAACGCCACCGTCAAGATCGGCGCCGTCATCGTCCCCATCAACACCTTCCTCAAGGCGGGC
>Ga0315275_10004969_pt1 | contig 12516 bp, 13 predicted proteins | sample YL17G03_0_MG_FD_205557 | JGI IMG/M metagenome (GOLD analysis project Ga0315275, IMG submission 205557) | Sediment microbial communities from Yellowstone Lake, YNP, Wyoming, USA - YL17G03_0 | ecosystem: Environmental > Aquatic > Freshwater > Lake > Sediment | place: USA: Wyoming | collected... | reverse complement strand
CCTGGAGGTTCTCAATCTAAGGCGACATCTGGACTCCGTAGGTCATACGGAGCCGTCGCTCTAATCCGTTCTTTCTATTGGAAATATCTCGACTTTTCGAAGCTAACTCGGTAAACTCGGGCTAGGCGAGGAAAAAGTCCGACCCGGGGATAAGGCGCTTCGCCAGAACATCGGCCAACTTTTTGACCGAACGATCAACGCGCGCGGAGAGGGCCTTCCGGCCGAGGCCGGGTTCGACGGCGCCCGGCTGAATGCCCAAGACCAGGACAGCGCAGCCGATGTCTTCCTCCAAATAGCGGACGAGCAGGACCAGCGGGATCGCATGCGTCGAGAGGCCGTCGTCTGCGATCTGATCGCGGTCGACGATGAAGATCGCGCCGGGCGCGCGCCCGCCGGCGGCGGCGTCGACGATGATAGTCAGATCCGGGCCGAACGCGCGGATCGCTCCCGTGTGATTTTCGGGTACTTCGCGGGCGTCGATGACCAAGACGCGCCCGCCGGCCGGCGCTCGAAGCCTTCGCTTTAACCGTTCGGCGCAGCGGGGCCCCGCGCCGTCGTCGCCCTGATCGGGATTTCCCACCCCGAGGACCACGATTTTTTTCGCTTCGCGGAGGGCGAGGCCGAGACGCTCTTCCCACGGATCGTCCCGGCCAAGAGGAGGCTGTTTCAAAATCCGCTTTTAAGACGAAGCCGGCCCGGCCGCGGGCGCGGCGGGTTTGGGCTCCTTCTTCGGCAGGGCCCGGACGAAGACCCATTCCATCTTGAGGTCGTGGCGGTCGAAGCAGGCGAGCTCGAAGAGGTGGTCCATCTCCATGGCCTTGACCGGATTGGTCGGGCAGGAATCGACGCACTGGGCGCAATGGACGCAGCGGTCGTTGTGGATGATCATCTTGAACTTCTTCTCGACATCGCTCACCGCCGTGATCTCGATCGCCTCGGCCGGGCAGTCCCGCTCGCAGGCGCGGCAGGCGATGCAGATGTCGGGATGGAGGAAAGGCGTGCCGCGGAAGTCCTTGGGGACTTCGAGTTTTTTGAACGGATAGTCCACGGTCGCGGGCTTTTTGAAGAGATGGCGAACAAGCTCGGGCAGGAATACCGCTAATCTCATAATAGCAATCCCTTGATTAAGATAACGATCAGAAGCTGGAGGACGGCCAGCGGGGCCAGGTATTTCCAGGAGAAGGAGACGACCTGGTCGACCCGGATCCTCGAGGTCATGGCCCGGATGAGGGACAAGAAGAAGATGACGAACAGCGTCTTGAGGATGAAGTTCAAGAGACCGAGGCCGATCCCGCCGGGGAAGCCGCCGAGGAAGACGGCGGCGACGAGCCCGCTCGCGACGACGAGCTCGATGTCGGTCATCAGGCGGAAGAAGGCCAATTTCTTCCCCGAATATTCGGTGAACGTCCCGCCGACGATCTCGGTCTCGGCGTGGGGGATATCAAAGGGCGTCCGTTCGAGCTTGGCCTGGACGCAGATGAGGGCGATGACGAACCCGAGCAGGTTGGGCAGGACGAGAAGGGGCTTATCTCTATAGAACTGGGCGATTTCGGCCATCCGCCAGGAATCGGCCAGAATGGCCGGGCTGAGGACGGCCATGAACAAGGGGACTTCGTAGCCGAAGAGCATGGTCAGGACGCGCGTCCCGCCGATCTCCGAGAAGGGGTTGGTCGAGGACCACCCGGCCAGGAAGAAGATCAAGGTCGGGAGGCTTAGGAGATAGAGAAGAACGATGATGTCGCCCTGGAAGGAGACCATCCCCGCCCCGGCCTCGCTGACGGACCAGAGGGGGAGGAGCAGGCCGGCCGTGACGACGATGGCCAGGCCGACGATGGGCAGGAGGGTGAAGAGGGTCTTGTCCGCCTTGTCGGGGACGACGTCTTCCTTGGACATGAGCTTGAAGAAATCGGCGACCGGCTGAAGGAGGCCCCATCGCCCGGTGTGGGTCGGGCCCATCCGGTTCTGGAGGCGGGCGTAGACCTTCCGGTCGAACCACTCGCAGAAGGTGGAATAGACGAAGAGGAAGAGCAGCCCCGGATAGACGATAAGGTAAAGGATCGTTTTCAGAACGGCCATACCGCATTCCTTTGCACGGGAAGATTTTTTGTGCGCTTGGCGGCGAGCGCCCGCAGTTGGCTGAAACGGAGGACCCGATCCTCGCCGGTCCGGGCATTGACCAGCTCGACGGTCCGTTCGGCGCAGCAGATGCAGGGATCGATGGCGGCGAAGATCAGGGGGATATCGGCGATAAATCCGTTCTTGAGCATCTCGACCGTGGCCGGGTAGTTGGCCAGCGTCGGGGCCCGGACCTTCAACCGCTCGGGCTTTTCCGTGCCGTTGGATTTGATATAGTGGATATTTTCGCCCCGGGGCGCTTCGTATCGGCTGACGACCTCGTTCGGCTTGGCCCGCTTGGGCGCCTTGACCGCGATCTCGCCGGCCGGCAGATTCTTGAGGAGAAACTGGCAGATCTTGTACGACTCCATCAGTTCCTTGATCCGGACCACGGTCCGGCCGAGAACGTCGCAGGAGTCGGCCGTGCAGACGTCGAAGGGGACTTCGTCGTAGACGGCGTGGGGGTCGTCCTTGCGGACGTCGGCCGTGATGCCCGAGGCCCGGGCGGTCGGCCCGACGGCACAGAGGTCGATGGCCTGCTGCTTGGACAGATAGCCGACGCCGGCCAGCCGGCCGACGAACGTCGGCTCGTTGGCCCCGATCTTGAAATAAAATTCGCTGCGCGTCCGGAGGACCTGGATGCCGTCGAGGGTCTTCTTGACCATCGCCGCGTCGAGGTCGCGGCGGACGCCGCCGATGGTGTTCATGGCGTAGTGGACCCGGTTCCCGGAAATCATCTCCAGCAGGTCCATGACGACTTCGCGGTCCCGCCAGGTGTACATGAAGAACGAGTCGAAGCCGGCCTCGTGGCCCGCGACCCCCAGCCAGAGGAGGTGGCTGTGAACGCGCTCCAGCTCGGCCACCAGGTAGCGGATATAGGCGCCCCGTTTCGGCGGCTCGATCTCCATGAGCTTCTCCACGCCCTGGACGAAGCAAGTCGCGTGGGAGTGAGAGCAGATCCCGCAGATCCGCTCGGTCAGGTAGATGCATTGGATGAAGGACCGTTCTTCGGCCAGCTTTTCCAGGCCGCGATGATTATAGCCGAGCCGGATATCGACGTCCCGGATGACCTCGCCCTCGACGGTCATCCGCAGGCTGATGGGCTCTTTCAGGGCGGGGTGCTGGGGCCCGATGGGGATGTTGAACTTCATTTCTTGCCTCCGGGGATGATCTCTTGGGGCCGGTCGAACTTCCAGTCCTTCCGCAGGGGGAAATTGCCGGCCGGCCAGTCGTCGGGCATGACCAGAGGCCGCGGGTCGGGGATCCGATCGACGACGATGCCGAACATGTCCTGGAGCTCCCGTTCGTACAGGACCGCCCCGGGGATGACGGCGCAAATGCTGGGGAGGCGGGGATCGGCCTTGGGAATCTGCGTCCGGACGTTCAAATTGCCGTGGGCGTCGCCGAGATGATAGACGATCTCGTAGACCTCGCCCTTGTCCACGCCGCTCACGGTCGCCAGGTAGGTGTAGCCGAAGTCCTTGCGGAGGCCGGTCATAACGCCCTCCAAATTCTTGACCTCGACGGTCATGAACACCCGCCGCCGAGCCGGATTCGAGATCTCGACGATCTTCTCGCCGAGAACGGCTTTTAATTTTTCGGTCAGTTCTTGGTCGGTCATAAGATCCTCGACATCTAGAGTGTGCCCAGCAATTTGACGACGCCGTCCAGGATGGCGTCGGGCCGGGCCGGGCAGCCCGGGACATAAGCGGTCACCGGGATGACCTGGTCCAGCCCGCCCAGGCTGCAGTAGGCGCCGCGGTAGACGCAGCCCGACATGGCGCAGGCCCCGACGGCGACGACGAACTTCGGTTCGGGGGTCTGTTCGTAGATGCGGATGATCCGGTCCTTGATCTGCCGCGTCACCGGCCCGGTGGCGACGATCACGTCCGCGTGCCGGGGGGTGGCCTTCAGGAGCACCCCGAACCGCTCCACGTCGAAGCGGGGAGTGAGCGCGGCCACGATCTCGATGTCGCAGGCGTTGCAGGCGCCCGAGTTCAGGTGGAGGATCCACGGCGATTTGATGCGGGACCAGCGGGTCAGTCGTTTCAGCATGTCAGCTCCTAGTCACGAGGGCCATGATGGAGAGGAAGATCACGGCCAGGTAGAGGACGGCGAACCAGACGATCTTTCCGGCCGGCACGGTCGCGATGATGAGGGTGGCCACGTGCATGATGGTGAAGAACAGGGCGATGAAGAAGAAGAGGCGATACCCGAACTGGACCTTGGTCCCGGGGATGTCCTCTCCGCAGGCATAGCTCGTCAGCTTGCCGCCGGTCCGGGTCATTTTCGGCGCCATCCGTTTCCCGACGAGGTAGACAAGGAAGGCGACGGCGAGGAACAGGACGAAGGCCACGGGCGGCGAGATGAGAAATTCGATCCCTTTCATGGTTTACCCTTTCAGTTTGGTCAGCTTCCGGACGTCCAGGCTCTTGGTGTGCCGGTAGATGTTGATGATGAGGGCCAGCGCGGTCGCGACGAGGCAGACCTCGACGACGATGAAGGTGATGACCAGGCTCTGGGCGAGCAAGGTGTTCTTCTTGACGAACCCCGTGGCCAGCAGGCCCAGGCTGATGCCCTTGCTGATGACCTCGATGCCGATGAAGAGCTTGATGACGTTCTTCATCGTCAGGAGGCAGTAGACGCCCACGGCCAACAGGCCGGCCGCGAAGGCCATGTACACGAACCAGGCGCTATTCATCTTTGTCCCTCTTTCGGAATAAAGCCAGCACCGCGAACACTCCCGCCAGGATGACGGCGAGCTGGCCGACGAGGTCGAACGTCCGCTGTTTCCAGAGGACGTCGCCGAAGGCGCCCAGCTCCGCCGCGTCGGGAAGGGCCGGCACTTTCTGGAGAAGCCCCTTCATGACGAAAAAGTCGATCAGAATGAAAGCCACGAAAAACAGGGGGAAGATGATCCGGGCCGACCTGGACTCGCGGACGTCCCCCTCCGTTTTGGTCAGGGCGATCGTCAGCATGAAGAGGACCGTGATCAGGCCGGCCACGACCGAGATCTCGAAAACGCCGGCGTAGGGAGCCTGCATCTGGAAAAAGAGGATGCCCAGGAGCAGGCTGGCTACGGCCAGGCTGATGGCCGACTTGATCAGATCCTTCGAGAGGATGGCCAGGATGGAGAATATCACTAATCCGGATAGAAGCAATATGTGCCAAATCATGGTCTAAAATCCCCAAGAACCGAGAGCGAGATGGATTCCCTGGTCCAGAACGTCGGAGGCGGGCTGGATCCAGGTTTTAATGACAGCCGAGAAAAAGAGACCGAGGCCGATCACGAGCAGGGCCAGGAGGACCGTCGCGGCGCTCATCCAGAAAGGCGCCTCCTTGACGGCCTTCCACTTCTCGTCGAGCTTGCCGAAGAAGGCCTTGCGCTGGATCAGCAGGTAATACCAGAGCGTCAGGACGCTGGCCAGGACGGCCACGACGGCCAGGGCCCCCTCCTTCGCCTGGACAAGGGCCATGATGATGAGCAGCTTGCTCCAAAAGCCGCCGAGGGGAGGCACGCCCGCGATCGAGAGCGCGCCGACGAGGTTCGTCCCCGCGGTCAAAGGCATCCGCTTGGCCAGGCCGCCCATCTCGTCGAGGTTCCGGGTGCCCGTGGCCTGCTGGACCGAGCCCGAGTTCAAGAAGAGGAGCCCTTTGGCCAGGGCGTGATTGAGGAGATGGAAGAGCCCCCCGGCGATGCCGAGCGGCGTGCCGATCCCGATGCCGAGGACGACATAGCCGACCTGGCTGATCGAGGAATAGGCCAGCATGCGCTTCATGTCCTTCTGGCCGAGGGCGAGGAGAGCCGCGACCACGATCGAGACGGCCCCGAGATACATCAGGATCTGGGACAGGGCGGGCGTCAGGCCGAAGACGTTGAAGAAGATGCGGGTCATGGCGTATACGCCCGAGACCTTGATGAGCAGGCCCGACAGGATGGCCGAAATGGGGGCCGGCGCCGAGGGGTGGGCGTCGGGCAGCCAGGCATGGAACGGGACCAGGGCCGCTTTGAGACCGAAGCCCATGATGAACAGGGCGGAGCAGAACCCGACGACGGCCTTGGCCTCCAGAGCCCGCAGGCCTTCGGCCACCGCGGCGAACCCGAGGCTGCCGGTCATGCCGAAGATCACGGTGATCGCCAGGAGGATGGCCGCGGAGGCGATGACCGAGAGCAGGAGGTACTTGAACGACGCTTCGAGCTCGTCATGCTCGAGGCCGTAAGCGACCAAGGCGTAGGAGGCGATGGCGGCGACCTCCAGGAAAAGGTACACCCCGAAGAGGTCGGTGACGAGCACCAGACCGTTCATCCCCGCCATCATCATCAGGAGCAGGGCGTAGTAGTTGGCCTTGGCCCCGTAGTGCTCCATGTAGTTGATGGAGAAAAGGCCCACGGCTAAGGTCAGGAGGGCGATGGCCATCAGCATGAACAGGCTGAAGCCGTCGACCGCGACCTGGATGCTCAGCGCTTCGCCCAGCCAGTCGAGCTGCTTGAGGACGGGTCCCTGGCTGATCATCTGCCGGCCGGACGTGACGGCGAGGACGAAAAGGACGAGGAAGACGGCATTCGCCAAAAGGTCAGGCAGGAATCGTTTTGACAGCTTCCCCAGCAGGGGCAAGAGCGCGGCGACCACGAGAGGCAAACCGATAAAAAGGAAAATCAAAGGTCCTCCTCTATTCTTTTCAAATCCTTTATTTAACCAGCACGTTGACCAGGACGGCGATCACCAGCAGCCCGCCCAGGCACCAAGCCAGGTAATTGGCGAAGTGACCGGTGTGGGCCTTCCGGAGCGCCCCCGTGAAGACGTTGCCGACCGAGGTCACAACCTTCTCGAAGAAGAAATCGATCGGCCGGTCGATTCCCTTGAACAGGACCATCGAGAAATGTCTCAGGAAAATGACGCCCTGTTCGTAGAGGTCGAAGACGCGGGCTTCGGCCAGGTCGTAAATCTGCTTGATCCCCGGGAATTTATGGACGGGTTCGGAGGCCAGGGAGGCCTTCTTCCCGCCGCGTTTCCAGCCGTAGAAATGGAGGGCGAGGGCGAGGAGCAGGCAGAGGATCGAAATCCCGGCCACCGGGTTGAAGACGCTCAGGGCGTGGGCCGTAAAGTCGGCGCTGACGCCGGCCTCGACGTGCCCGGTGAGGATGGGCTGGATGAAAGTGACCAGGGGCAGCTTGTTGACCACGCCGAAGGTGATGCACAGCAGGGCCAGGACGAGGATCGGGATGACGATCGGGGCCTGGCTTTCCTTCACTTTGGGCGCGTCTTGGGAGCGGGGGCCGAAGAAGACGGAGTGGCCCGCCTTGAGGAACGAGGCCGCGGTGAAGATGGCCCCGACCCAGGCGGCGATGGCGAAGATTGTGTAGCCGCTCTCGAGCGCGCCGTGGAAGATCATCTCCTTGGAGACGAAGCCGTTGAGGGGCCAGACGCCCGAAATGGCCAGGGCGCAGACGGTGAATCCGGCGGCCGTCAGGGGCATGGACTTGCTCAGGCCGCCGAGCTTTTTCAGCTCGGTCGTCCCGGCCCGGTGTTCGACCGAGCCGGCGCTGAGGAACAGGCCGCTTTTATACATAGCGTGGTTGATCATGTGGAAGATCCCGCCGGCGATGCCGATGGGGATGGCCGTGCCGATGCCCAGGATCATGTAACCGACCTGGCTGACGGCGTGGTAGGACAGCAGCCGCTTCAAGTCCTTCTGGATGAGGGCCATCATGACCGCGAAGACGATCGTCGCCGCGCCGATGATCATCAGGACGACCGAAAGGGGGGTGCCTTTCTCGAGGCTGAAAAGGTCGAGGGTGATCCGGGCCAGGAGATAGATCCCGAGGAGCTTCTCGAAGGCGGCCGGAAGGAAGGCCATGAAGACGACCGGCGCGTCGATGGCCGCGTCGGGGATCCAGGTGTGGAAGGGCATGGCTCCCGCCTTGCCGATGGCCCCGATCATCATCAGGACGAAGGCGGCGACGGCCGGCCCTTCGGGCCTGACCGAGATCTGGGACATGGTCAGCGTCCCGGTCATCGCCCAGAGGATGCCGATGCCCAGGATCAGGCAGAAATCGCACAGCCCGCTGATAAGAAAGGCCTTGACCGCGGTCCTGTTCGAGGCCTTGCCGCCGATCGTGATCAGGCCGTAGAGCGTCACCAGCAGGCCTTCCCAGAAGAAGACCAGCGGGACGAAATTGTCGGCGAGCACGGCCCCGTTGGCCAGGGCGGCCGAGAGGAAGACATAGGCGTAATACTCCCGGATGCGGGGGTGGTTCTTCATCTTGACCGTCGAGTAGAGCGTGATCAGGAAAAGGAAGCCGGACAGGGCGAGGAGGATGAAGGCCGAGAAATGGAACAGGCGCAGCTCGAAATTGATGCCTTGGCCCATCCAGGGCAGGCGCAGTTCGAGGTTCTTCACCGCGAACAGGGAGAATCCCAGATAGAGGACGGCGACCGAGGCGATGAGGGCGATCCCTTCCCGGAGGAGCTTGACGCTCTTCGGAATGAGGAAGCAGACTACGGCCACGATCGCGGGCAGGAGGATCGGCCAGAGGAGGGTATTGGGTGTCATTTGAGCCACCATCCGATATGGGCCGTCGCGATCTCGGCCAGTTTCGCGGGATAGGCGACGAAGATCCCCGCGACTAACGACAGGACGGCGAGGAGGGCGACGACGAAGACCATGGATTTCGTCTTTTCCGGGGCGGGCGCTTGGGCCTCACCCATGAAGACCTGGCTGAACACTTTCAAAAGGTAGAACATGGTCAGGACGGCCGTGAAGAGGGCCACCGCGGCGAGCCCGACCTGGCCGGCCTTGACCGTGCCCATGATGACCAGGAACTTGGAGAAGAACCCGCCGAAGGGCGGGATTCCGATGACGGAAAAGGCGCAGAGAAGGAAGGCGATGGCCGTGATGGGCATGGTTTTTATGAGCCCGCCCATCTCCCGGACGTCCCGTTTGTGCGTCGCGTGGATGACGATGCCGGCGCAGAGGAAGAGACCGGCCTTGGCCAGCCCGTGCATGAGGATGAACAGGATCGAGCCCGAGATCCCGGCCTCGTTGGCCATGCTGAAGCCGAGGAAGATATAGCCGATCTGGCTGACCGTGGAGTAGGCCAGGATGCGCTTGAAGTCGTTCTCGACGGTGGCCGCGGCCGCCGCGATCAGGCTCGAGACCACGGCCACGATGGGAATGATCTCCGGCCAGTCGCCCGGGAGCTTGAATGTGTAGAGGAAGATCCGGGCATAGGCGTAGACGCCGATCTTGACCAGCACGGCGGCGTGGAGCAGGGCCGTGACCGTGGTCGGGGCCACGCCGGCGTCGGGCAGCCAGGTGTGGAGCGGGACGGTGGCCGACTTGCTGAACATGCCGAACAGGATCAGCAGGACCGCCGTTCCGGGGATCGTCGCGCCGCGCATGGTCGTCAGGTCGAAGGAGTTCGTCTGTCCGTAGATCAGGACGAACCCCAGGAGCATGACCACGGCCCCGAAGAACGTGACGAGAAAGGCCTTGTCGGCCTTCTGGACATGGTCCTTGAGCCGGTAGAAGCCGATCAGGCGCCAGCAGCAGATGGCGATGATCTCCCAGAAAAGGTAGATGAAGATCAGGTTCCCCGAGAACACCAGCCCCATCATGGCCCCGATGAAGAGGACCACCAAGAGGTAGTATTCATTCTGGTTGTCCTCGTGATGGATGTACCCGAGCGAATAGACGATGATCAGGAATCCGATGAACGAGGAGACGATCGACATGAAGATCGACAGCGGGTCGATGATCAGGACGAAGTCCAATCCCAGGATGAATTCTTTCCGGAGGATGGTCTCCCCGCCGGCGAAGGCCGTGGGCAGGAGGGTCATGGGCAGGATCGTCGTGGCGCCGCCGAGGACGACCGCCCAAACCGACCGCACGGGCTTGGATAAGAGGCTCGCGAGCGGGATGGTCAAAGAGCCGATGATCGGGATAAAAACCGTGAGCAGAACGATTGTCTCAATGTTCATGGTTGGCTTTCATGCGCCCCCGGCTGGGTGGGTCAGGAGTTCCGGTCGGGAGTCCGGCGCGCCGGCAAAGAGGAGGCTCTTGTCGGGATGAATGCGGCCGAACACCTTATGAATGCCTGTCCCTTAAAATATTACTTAAATGATAGGGAATGTATGATTTTCCCCATATTTAGATGTCATTTTATGTTCAAGATTTGGCTTTGTCAATAGATTTTCACGGTCCGTCCTCAGAATTTCCACAGGGATTTCCACGACCTTTTTTTGGCTGTTGATTTTTCCTTTCCGGTCAGGGCATAATGCTGGTCAAGGGACGAGCCTTCGGCTCGCCACTCGCCCGTGGTTTGTATCCACGGGCGAGTACGGCGGAAGCGGATCCCCAGACAAAGCCTGCCCTCATTCGCGAAGCGAATGAGGGCTGCAAAGCCCGGGGCCCCTGCCGCCGTAGAATAACCTGAGAGGGAGAGCGCATGACCATCGAAATCCGCGAAGTTAAGACCAGAAATGACCTGAAAACGTTCATCTTTCTGCCCGGACGGATCCACGCGGGGCAGGGGAACTGGGTTCCTCCCATTTACGTGGACGAGTGGAAATATTTCGATCCCCGGAAGAACAAGGCCTTCGGCTATTGCGACACGCTCCTTCTCCTCGCCGAAAAGGACGGGAAAGCCGCCGGCCGGGGCATGGGGATCATCAATAAGCGGTTCAACGAATACCGGCGGGAGAAAATCGCCAGGTTCGGGAATCTCGAAACCTGGGAGGACCCCGAGGTCTTCCATGCCCTGCTCGCCCGGATCGAGGAGTGGGCCCGGCAGAAGGGCATGACCCGCGTCATCGGCCCCTACGGGTTCTCCGACCAGGACCCGGAAGGCTGGCTCATCGAGGGATTCGAGAACCGGGCCACGATCGCCACTTATTATAATTATGAATACATGCTCCGGCTCGTGGAGGCCGAAGGCTACACGAAGGACATGGATTACTTCGTTTACAAGGTCCCGGTCCCCAAAGAGCTTCCCGTGTTCTACGTCAAGATCTACGAGAGGATCCAGCGAAAGGGCAGCTACGTCATCCATGAGTTCAAGAAACGGAAGGAGCTCAAGCCCTGGATCGTCCCCATCTTCGAGCTGATGAACGAATGCTACGTCAACAGCAACATCTACGGGTACGCCCCGCTCGACCACAAGGAGATGAACGACCTGGCCGACCGATACCTGCCCGTTGTCGACCCCCGGTTCGTCAAGGTCGTGACCAAAGACGCCGAGCCCGTGTCCTTCATCATCGCCATGCCCGACATGACGGCGGGAGTCCAAGCCGCCCGGGGCCGGCTCTTCCCCCTGGGCTTCTTCAAGATCCTCCGCTCGGCCAAGAAATCAAAGCAGCTCGATCTTCTGCTCGGAGCGATCAAGGAGAAATACCGGGGTTTGGGCCTCGACGTTCTGATGGGCGTCAAGATGCTCCAGTCCGCGGCGGCCGCGGGGAAAGAGGTTCTCGACACGCACCACGAAATGGAAACCAACCTCAAGGTCCGGGCCGAGATGGAACGCATGGGCGGGATTATCTACAAGAAGTTCCGCGTCTATCAGAAGGCGCTATAGGCCGAGCAGACTGCCCAGATACGCCCCGCTCAGGACGACGAGCAATCCCACGGTCGCCCAGGACACGATGTTGTAACCCCGCTTGCTCGTATAATCTCCCATCAGCTTTTTATTGTTGATCAACAAGAGCATGAAAATGAGGATCACCGGCAGGGCCAGCCCGTTGATGACCTGGGAAATGTACATGACCGGGAACAGCGGGATGCCGGGGATGAGGATGATCCCCGCGCCGAGGAAGATCAGCAGCGAATAGAGGCCGTAGAACTGGGGGGCCTCGGAGAACTTCTTGTTGACCCCGGATTCCCAACCCATGCCTTCGCAAACGACGAAGGCCGTCGAAAGAGGGAGGATCGAGGCGGCGAACAGCGAGGCGTTCAACAGCCCGAAGGCGAACAGGGCCGAGCAATATTTTCCGGCGAGCGGGGCCAAGGCCAGGGCGGCGTCGGCGGCCGTCTCGACGCGGATGCCGGACTTGAAGAGAGTGGCCCCGCAGGTGAGGACGATGAAGCCGGCGACGATCGTGACCACGACGCTCCCGACGATCACGTCCAGGCGGGAATGTTTATAATCCTTGAGGGCGATGTTCTTTTCGACGATCGCCGCCTGGAGATAGAACTGCATCCAGGGGGCGATCGTCGTGCCGACGAGACCGATGATCATGCCCAGGCTCTCCGTGGACAGCGTGAAACTCGGCGCGACCAGGCTTTGCCCGACGGCGCCCCAATCCGGGTTGGCCAGGAAGCCGGCGACGATATACGTGACGTAAAAAACGCAGGCGTAGAGGAAGATCTTCTCGACCGAGCGGTACGTTCCCTTGACCACGAGCA
>Ga0315275_10004967_pt1 | contig 12518 bp, 11 predicted proteins | sample YL17G03_0_MG_FD_205557 | JGI IMG/M metagenome (GOLD analysis project Ga0315275, IMG submission 205557) | Sediment microbial communities from Yellowstone Lake, YNP, Wyoming, USA - YL17G03_0 | ecosystem: Environmental > Aquatic > Freshwater > Lake > Sediment | place: USA: Wyoming | collected... | reverse complement strand
ACTGCGGACAATTCATACAGCGCGCGCTGAACGCGAGGGAGAGGCCGAATGAAAGCTACGAACTCGACCGCTACCGCGCCGCCGAGAACCGGTCGTGATCTCGGAGGCCCGGCCGACGGTTCCGGTTTCGGCCTCACGTGCCGATGGCTATTCCCGTTTCGGACGTCCCCGGCGTCTGGATATCCCGGTCAGCAGGAAGACTGCTAGCATGCCCGCGACCGGCATCCAGACGATTGGTAACTCCGGTATCTCCACCTCGACAGTTATCCAGACTACCGCAGAGCTGGTCTGGTTCGCCTCGTCTCGAACGGTCAACGTCACGTCGTAGACGCCCTCTGTCCAGAACTCGAACGTCGGGCTCACGCCGTAAAGCTGCTTTAAGCTGCCGTTGTACAAGAACTCCCATGTGTAATTCACGATTCGCACATCGTCCCAGGAGGCAGATCCGTCAAAAGTAACGGTGTCACCCACGAGCGCCCTCTGATCCAGCCCCGCATCTGCGATCGGCGGGGATGTGCCAGACGACACGCTGAACTCCACATACGGTATGCCGTACGGGATTATTCCTAGCCTGTCCCATTCATCCGCCAAGAACGAATGCTTCGTCTGGTCCTTCGACCAAGTCCACATATCGCTCGGTCCTGTGAAGGTCAGAACCCCACCGACGTTGTCGACCGACACTGATCCAGGACTGAGCTCCGGGTTGTCCGACATCATCGGCTCCGCATAGTTGAAGGTCATGTTCGCGGTCGTGTTCAGAATCCTCTGGTTGATCTCCTTATCAAGGATTGGCGTGCCGTTCGGATAGTACGCCTGCTCCTTGAACAGTTGCGCCCCGGTCGGGAATTCAATCCGCAGCGTCTCGTTCCCAGAGAGGTTGTGGGGCCCGGGTGCATAGTCGTACGGCATCTTCTTGCCGTACCACAAGCTGCCAGGTGCGGTGTTGTCGTACGTGAAACGGTTGCCCGGCGTACCCGGATTAGGATCATATACATACGGAGCGAAGTCCGACTTCGGGTGACCGATGCTCGGCTTGATGCGGTCCTGCGGATGGAGCACAAATGTCCAGCATGGATCGCCGTGAGTCTTGCCCTCAGGCACTACCGTTGTCTCGCATGCGTAGATACCGTACTGAACCGCTGTGGTTATGTTGATATCCGCCATCTCTGGCCCTATCTTGGCATGCATGCTGAAGTTCTCGAAGTAGTGCTCTGTTGGAGTGAATGCCTCGTGGAGCCACCGGGTCATCATCGCTTCCATGCCCCAGCTGACTATGTCGTACGACAACACGATCTTGTCCGCCACTTTCTGAGCGGATAGGTCGAATGTCAAGGGCGTCAAGGAATACTCACACATGTTGTAGATGTCGAGCCTCTTGCAGCCCTCGTTCATCAGCCAAATGGAGTAGGCTTGCTCAACGTCGCCCTTATGGGCGGCCCACCAGGTCGCGAAGTCGTCAAAGCCCTCCGAAGTGACATCCAGGACGGCCATCGCGGCCTGCTTGTCCATAGTCGTCGTACCGTTGAGCGAAATCACCCAGCCATCCAGCCATGCTTTGGTAGCTTCTGGATATCTCTCCATCTCAGCCTTTGTCAGGTACTGCATGAACCAGTCAATGGTGGCATTGCCGCCCCTGGCAGTTCCGAGGAACGGCAGAAACTCAGGGCGGCTGTTCATGTTGATCTCGCTCATGTTCCTACCCTTGACATCGAGCATCATATCTGAGTAGATCCAAATGTTCCCTGGCGGCTGGCTGTACCAGTAGAACATAGTTGGGTATGTGTTGGATATGACCTGATGGTCGTGCTTCACACTCCATCGCATACTCCACCACTCGCCGAATGGCACCTTGAAGAAATCGTAGTAGCGGTAATCTACTGATCTGACAGGCAAAGTGCTCACTACCGTGATGTTGGCCGTACCGGACTTCGTCAAGCCGTTGTAGGTGGTCTGCGCTGTCAGGTTGGCTTGGCCAACGACCAAGCCTGTGAAGTTGACTGACGATGTAGTTGTCGCGTTGAGGGTGTATTGACCGGCTGCCAATCCCGTCACGGACCAGCTGAAAGTCACACCTGTGAGGGTCGTTGACACGCTGCTCAGTGCGGTGGCGTTGAACACGAAGCCTTGATTCGGTATCAAGGTCTTTGTCGATGGATTGATGACAACCGAGTCGAGGGTGGGCGGGTTGACCTTAAGGACGGCCTCAGCCGTGACCTCGGTCTCTACCTTGTAGGTCACCTTGCACGATATGGTGCCATCTCCGCCCACTTTCCCTGCCGTGAAATTGACACTGGCCACGGCACGGAGATTGAACGAACCCATAGTTGGCGGGGCGACAGACCAGAGGAAGTCAAGGTCAGGGTCGTCTGCTGCAAGCACGATTCCATTCAACTTCACCTCGACGGAGAGCACCTTGTAGGCTCCAGCGTTGACATTGACAGGATCTGGAGAAATCACAGCCTCCAGCTTGTCTTCTGGCGCAAGCACAAAGACGCACGCCACCGAGCCGATCAACAAGATGGCAACGGCAATGGCTGCAATCATCGCTGATATTACTGCTATCGGAAAAACAGACTTCTGAGGACTCATGTCCAATCCCCCCAAAGCCTGGTCCAGTTCCCAGGCAAACCAGTAACGTGCGTTGCCTGTATATTACTTCCTGCGCAGGAAAACAACTTCATTCCTCCACAGACAGAGATACTGCTGGAATCGAGGTTGCCAACCCAAGTACATCAGGCTTCTCACTAGGTATGGCTCTAAGGCTAGGCTCTCAGCATCAGGAACCCTCTGTAGTCCATATTATTCTCCAAGAACTCAGGCCAATCCCAACGCTTGGCGCTGACGAGCATTCGGGCCTGCTGTGTGAGGTCCACTTGACCCGAGATGATGAGCCCCGCGTCCAAAGCGAGCGTCGAGAACTCACTGACCGTCACGGCTCCGGCGACGCACTGCTCCCACGAGCCCTGGTCCGAACACGCAGTCGTCTTGAAGGCGTCCGAGATTGCGATCCTAGCGCCAGTTTTGGCTATGCGCGCTATCTCCTTCATCGCAGTGGCCTTGTCGGGCAGCAGGTTGATGGTGGCCTGGCTCAGCACGACATCTACCGACCTGCTGGCCAGGGGTATGCGTTCGAGGTCGGCCCGGACCAGCTCCACATCCATGTCCCTGAACCTCGTGTGCCTCGATATGTTTCGAGACACGCACAGGCCTGCGGACGAGAAATCGATCCCTATCAACATCTTAGGAGGGCAGAGCTCGAGCGCCCTGAAGGCGAGGCTCCCAGTCCCGATGCCAAGATCCGCCACCACCTTGTTCGAGAGCGGATGCACCATGCATAGCAACGGGTCGGCGACCATGGACAGCGACTTGCGTCTGTCGGAGGCGGCCTTCTCGCTCTGGTCGCCCCATTGATCGTCGTACTTCTTCCTCGTGCTCGCCTTGAGCGAGCTCGGCTCCGAGCACGAGCAGCTAGGTTTCTTTTCCAAGGGATTTGCCTCTCGGTCATGGAGTGAATCGCATCCATTGGTAATCAACTTGTTTTTTATATCTCGCAACAGTTGCACTAATGCGGTATTCTAGGAGCTCAAAGGAGTTAGGACATCTCATGAAGCCAATCGCAATCAGAAAGATGGTCACGCCTTCACTCTATCTCCAGGGAAAGGGTGCGATCTACCACCTGGGGCAGAAAGCGCTCACTTTTGGAGACAAGGCGTACGTCGTCGGAGGCCACACGGGGCTCCAGGCCGCGGGCGACAGGATCAAGAAATCGCTGTCATCGAACGGCATCGAAGTGGTCGGGTGGAACGACTCCGTCAAGGAGTGCACCCACGACACGATCAACAAACTCGCCGACGAGGGCAAGCACATGAAGGCGCACTTCGTCGTGGGCGTCGGCGGTGGAAAAGCAATCGACACCGCGAAGGGAGTCGCGTGGAAGCTGAAGGTACCCGTGATGTCCGTCGGGACCCAGTGCGCGACGAACGCTGACGGAAGCGCTGAGTGCATCGTCTACACGGGGGATCACAGGTTCGTGGAAGCCCTCACCCTGCCCAGAAGCCCTGTGCTCGTCATCGAGGACACGGAGATCATATCGAAGGCGCCTGTCAAGTACATGATCTGGGGCATGGGGGACGCTCTCTCGTGCAAGTTCGAGGGCGAGGCGTACGCGAAGACCAGGATGAAGAAGATGGACGGGGGAGTCCCGACTGTTGCGGCTCTGGCCCTCGGAGACGCGTGCTACAAGAGCCTTCTGGAGCACGGTCTGAAGGCCATCACTGATCTCAGAAACGGGATACATTCTCTCGACGTCGATGACATCATAGAAGCGGTCAAGCTCTCGTCGGCCATGTCTTTTGAGAACACCGGTTGCGCGCTCGCCCATGCGCTTCACAACGGGCTCATGAAGACCGGACAGATCAAGGGAGAACACGGCGAGGTCGTTGCGTTCACGACCATCGTCCAGATGGTCTACGAGATGAGGCCGAGGGAGGAGGTGCAGCAGGTCGTTTCCTGGTGCGAGAAGGTCGGTCTGCCGATCAGGCTGAAGCTCTTGGGGGACCCGTCAAAGGCGGCTCTGAGGACGGCTGTGGAGCACGCGGCGGACAAGGATGTGAACAGCAGGAACATGCCGGACAAGATGAGGCCGTCGGACCTGTTAGAGGCGATAGACAAGGTCGAGAGAGGAGCGTTCTAGAGCTTGCTCATGCGGTCATCGCGTCGATGTGCCAGAACGGCCTTGTCAAAGCGCTTACCCTGTGTCTCGCGATCACCACGCCGGCGGTGAACACGCCTGCGAAGTCGAATATCAGGTCGCCCACCGTGTCCACGCCCGGGTGGAAGTTGCTCCAGCCGAATATGGCGTCGGTGAAGAACTCGGTGAACTCGAAGAAGAACGAGATGACCACAATCGTCAGAATCGCAGCCCAGAACTTGCTCCTGCCGTTCGTTGTCGGTGGTCCGGTCGGACTCATGGTCCAACAGATGAACGACCACAGGAACATCGTCATCACGAGCGTCCCGAGATAGTGTGCGAGGTTGTCATACCAGTTGAGGTCGGAGGGGCTGTACCCGAAGTATCCAGGCATGCCAGCGTCGATGAGGACCATGAAGAAAAGGAGTATGATGGCTCCACCGGTGATGACTGCCTTCCTCTTCAATTCAAAGAGTACGAGCGGTATCATGATGACGAATGAGAAGGCGTAGGTCCAACTCGACCAGGTCCATCCGCCTCGTTCCATTGACATCAGGAATAGAGTGAGGAGAACCACGAGCACTGAGACGGATGCGAACGGGAAGCCCATCAGCTTTCTGTTGATCCTCGGAAGGTCGCATTGAGGGTAAGCATTCGCGCCATCCTCCTGCAGAGACCCGCCCGCATTCATCCTGCGTGAGTAGCGGATCAGGTCCGAATCACTAATTTGCCCATCCATGCGTAACAACTGACTGACATGACACTAGTGAGGCTGGGTATAATAGTGTTTATCCTATCGGGCGGAAAGGGCCATTACCTGCCTCTCCCACGCCTTGACGAGGTCGTTGCCCTTCTTCACGACATCCGCAGGAAGGGCAGGGACCTTGTGCTCCCTCAGGACCTGTTTCGCGACCGCCCTAGTGTCAGAGGACATGCTTGTCGAGAGCGTCGCCTGCCAGTTCCTCTTGGTCTGGTCGCGAGCCAGGATCTCGGTCCTGAAGTTCCTGAGCGTGTGTGGGTGCTTCAGGAATGTGCCAGCGTGCCCGACCGCTTCGACCACATCAAGAGCGATCGTGTCCTTGCTCACGGGGAATCTGTGCATGTAGGTCCTTATGTCCTGCCACATGGTCGAGTCGAGGACGACCTGCTCGAGCGCCGCGCCCTTCGCGTTGTCCAGGCTTCCAGCGCCGGACATCATGTCAGAGCCGGAGAACGTGTTCAGCATGATTCCGAACGCCTCGCTCAAGGATGACTGTATGCCGGGATCCTTCGTCTCGAAACCCCAGCTGGAGGTGTGGGATGGCAGGCCGTACCGTTTGGCCATCTGCGCAGCTCCAGCGGAGATAAGCGGGAGGTGATAGGAGCTGTAATCCATCACTCCCGTCATCATGTTCATCGGGGCGGATTCTGAACTGTAGACGAACGGCGCTCCCTGAGAAGCGGTCTGCGAGATGACCAGACTCGCGAGGTTCTCAGCGTTGATGTTCTCCAATGTGCCGGCCATTGTGACTGGTGATGACAGTCCGGAGATCGACATGGACATCGAGATCACGGGTATGCCCGCTCTCGCGAACTCCGCCTGAGCCTCGATCTCCGCCTTCTCGAAGCAAAGGGGTGCGATCGAGCAGCTGATCACGGAGAAGAGAGGTTTCTTCCTCAGCTGCTCGGGACCTCCTGCGACGAGGGAGGCGAGTTCGACCTGCTTCCGAGCATCCTCGGCGCCATGAGTTGCGGGCACGACATGAATGTGCTTGGTGTTGTTCTGCAGAACGGTCCAGAGAGAGTTGACGGCTAGCGCCTCCTGAGGGACATCGTTAGCAGTGACCGTGGTCCAGCAGATATCCAGTCCAGGCATCGCGTCCGCCATGATCGAGAAGTTCGCGAGGTCCTTGTTCGTGGTCGGCCTCTGCATCCCAGTCTCCAGGTCGCGAGTGTACACGGCGAGGCCCGTCGTCGAGAGGAGAGGATACGTTTCGACCGGTATCTCCTTCTCGTGCTTCGGGTCGCGCGCGCCGAGCTTGATCTTCTTGGGAGCCTTCTTGACGGCGTCCATGACCATCCTCTCGGGAAGTTTGGCGACCCCCTTCTTAATATCAATTGCAGCGCCTGCACGCTCCAGCATCTTGAGGACTGTCCGGCTTTTGACCATGACCCCGATCCTCTCGAGGCACCTCAGGCTCTGCTCATGTACCAGCTCCTCTTCGTCCTTGTCGAAGAACTTCAACTGCGCGACCGCCATCGGAGACCTCTCCCAATTGTCCTGATCGCACGGAGGATAGAGAACTGGTCTAAAAGGGTTTCTGAGGGCAGGATTCGGAAAGAGACCTGAAATTGGAAAGAACTTTAAGGGGGCAGCGCGGAATGATTCACGGAGGAGAGAGAATGAGCGGCCCTGATTGTCCCAGGGATAATCCCATGAGAATGATGTTCTGCGATTCCTGCGGGGGGGAATTGCGACGGCGACCAACAGAGAGCCGATATCTGGAGCCCAAGACTTGCGTATCCTGCGGCCGAACCATGGATCATGCAGTCTACTTCACCGTATGCCCACATTGCGGCTTCAATTACAGAATCGAAATCTCCCCGATTGATTCCGAAGAAGGATTGAATTTCCGGACTCTGATGCCATCATTCTTAGTGTCCGCGACGGTCGTCTGCGCGATACTTCTCCTACTATTGCTCACGTAGACTCATTTGGCAGAAGAATAAAGGGGTTTCAAAATCCGTCGGCTCAGGTGTGTGCTTCCAGCCTCTTGCCCACCGCGTCCCAGTCGACTATGTTCCAGAAGGCTTCCACGAACTTCCCGCGGTCGTTCTTGTAGTCGATGTAATATGCGTGCTCGAACACGTCGACGACCATCAGTATGGTGTAGGTCGGCATCACGTTGACGTTGTGCTTCTCGATCTGCATGATGTATGGCCTGGTCGTCTGCGCGCCCAGAGCCAATGCTGCCCAGCCAGAGCCTTCGACTGAGTTCGCAGCCATTGTGAACTCCTTCTTGAACCGGTCGAGCGTGCCGAACTCCTTGACTAGCCAGTCCGCGAGCTTCCCGCCGGGCTTGTCCCCGCCCTTGCCCTTGGGAGCGATGTTGCCCCAGAAGAGCGTGTGCAGGACATGACCGCCGATGTTCCACGAGAGTTCCTTCAGGGTTGCCTTGACATCGTAGTCGACGCCTTCCGCCCGGGCCTTGTCCAGCTTGGCAAGGATGCCGTTCGCGCCGTTCACATACCCCTGGTGGTGCTTCTCGTGGTGTATCTTCAGCTGCTCCTCAGAGATGTAGGGCTTGAGGGCCGCAAATTCATACGCGAGTTTCGGGAGACTGAAAGTCTTCACTTCGTCCACTTTTTCCCTCCGTTTGATGCTCAAGACATATTGCCAACTTATGTAAGTTTCCACGTACTATTCTCTCGCGAGAAACCCTAGGTGCCGTCGTCAATCCTTAAGTACGAATTGGCCAATATCAATTCTGCTCTGCCATAGCGAGCTGCAAGAGGAAGGCGCTCAAGATGATGAGGAGGCGTTTGGATCTTTCTGAAACTATCTCGTCCCTTATGCTACTCCTGATGCATGGTGGAGCGGGCGTCCAGGTCGGAAAGGACCGTCAGTGATTTTCTCATCGTCACTAGCTTGAAACCTCTTGATTCATGGACTTGGGCGATTTCATCTCAAGTCCGACAAAGTAAAGGTGGACACAATGGCGGACAGGCAATCGATCTTGAACGAGCTGGAGAACGGCGTCAAGGGGCTGCAGCAGGAGGCTGCTGTAGAGGCTGCGAAGAAGGCGCTCGCGGCCGGCATGAGCCCCGTCGACGCTATTGAGAACGGCCTCGCGAAGGGTGTTCGCGAGGTGGGCGAGAAGTTCGCGCGCAAGGAGATGTTCGTTGTCGAGCTGATCTATGCAGCGACCATCATGGAGGCGGCGATCAAGGTCCTCGAGCCCGAGCTGAAGAGGAGCAAGGAGAAGAGGCACTCTGTGGCTAACGTTGTGCTGGGGACCGTCGCTGGAGACATCCACGATATCGGTAAGAACCTCGTGAGGATCATGTTCGAGGCCGGAGGGTTCGAAGTGCACGATATCGGCAAGGACGCGCCCACAGAGACCTTCGTGTCGAAGGCCAAGGAAGTGGGTGCTGGCCTGATCGGCGCGTCATCGCTCATGACAACGACGGTAGAGGTTCAGAGAGAGGTCGTTGAGGCGCTCAGGGCTGCGGAAATCAAAGCTCCTGTCATGGTCGGCGGAGCTGCTGTGTCCGAGGAGTGGGCCAAGGAGATCGGTGCGCACTACTCGTCCGATGCAGGGACAGCGGTCGAGCAGGCGAAGCTGCTTCTGGGGAAAGGAGCGTGAGAGGAATGACCAAGGAGCCGATGAAGATCGGGCAGTTCGGGATGAAGCGGTTCGAAGTGATGGAACCGAAGAGCGCTGAGGCGATCCATGTCAACTCGCTCCGTCTGCTCGAGAAGATGGGCATCAAGGTAGTGAGCGATGAGGGGAGGAGGCTGCTCAAAGAGGCGGGCGCGGAGGTCGACGAGAATACCAAGGTCTGTAAGATACCAGGCAACCTCGTCGAGGAGTCGATGAGGAAGTGCCCTAGCTCCTTCAAGATGGCCGCGAGGAACCCGAAGAACGATTTCGTGCTCGACGGAAAACACTGCTACACATGCACGGACGGGGTCGGTCTCGCGACGATAGACCTGGAGACTGGTGAGAGGCGCGGGTCCACTCTGAAGGATGTCGCGGACTCGGCCAAGATCGTCGACTATCTCCCTATGATGCACATGTACAACCCGCTCGTCACGCCTCTCGAGGTTCCGAAGCACGCGCATACGGTCCACGAGTACCTCGCCGCGCTGGAGAACTGCGAGAAACATTTCACGACGGGCTCGACCTACCAGAAGGCAGAGGCCATCTACGAGCTGAAGATGGCCGCGGCAGTGGTGGGCGGAGAGAAGGAGCTGAGGAGGAGGCCGATAATCTCGAACCTCACGTGCACGACATCGCCGATGGTCCTAGGCATGACGACTGATGCGGCGATCGAGTTCTCGAGACGCGGGTGTCCCCCTTTCCTGATGGCGATGCCGCTCATCGGGGCGACCACGCCGATGACAGTTGCAGGGGGCGTCCTGCTCGGCAACGCGCAGGTGATCGCACTCGCAACCGTGCTGCAGTTGGCCGCTCCAGGCTCGCCCCTGTGCTACAGCAGCGAGCCCATGGCGATGGATGTCCAGAGCGGGCTGTTCGAGGGACTGTTTCCGGCGGCGGACATGGTCCGGGCAGCGCACGTGCAGATGGCCAAGTACTACAACATCCCGATATTCATCGGCGGCTGGGGCTCCTGCTCCAAGGTGCCTGATGTGCAAGCTGGGTACGAGAAGGCCTTCTCGGCGTTCATAGCGTACCTGTCGGGCGCGGACATGACATCAGGCCCGGGCCTGCTCGAGAACTGGACAGTCCTGTCCTTCGAGCAGCTGATAATCGACCACGAGATGTTCACGATGATGGCCGACATGCTGAAGGGGTTCCCAGTCGACGACGACTCGATGCCCATGGATGTGATCATGGAGGTCGGGCACGAGGGGCACTACATGGGCAAGAAGCACACGCTGGACCATTTCAGGCAGATGTGGCAGCCGATGGTCACGGACGGGCAGCCGTACAAGACTTGGAAGGCTGCAGGGACCAAGAGCGCGGTCGAGCACGCACGCGACAAGGCCAAGGAGATCCTAAGGACCCACAAGCCTGAACCGTTGGCAGAGGACTTGAAGAAAGAGCTAGTGGGGCTCGTGGCCGATGCGGAGAAGAGAATACCGCACTAGCCCATCCAAGAAACCTCTGAAACCACTTCAAGTTCTCAATTTCACGACACCAGATTCCCGCAGGACCGGCAGATTGTTTAGCGTGAGGAAGGCGTAGAACGGGAATAGCCAGAGAAGAAAGACTCCGCGAGTATGCGCAGTATCGGGTGCGCAAGCCCGCTTCGGGTTTCTAGAACTTCTTGAAAGTGGACTTCTTCGCGTTGCAGATCGGGCACAGGTCCGGCGCTTCGCCCTCGCCCGTGTAGCCGCAGACCGGGCAGACCCATATTTGTCCGAATGATGCATCCTTGCCGGATTCTACAGCGCCCTTCGCCTTCGCGTACATCTGCGCGTGGACCTTCTCAGTCTCGAGCGCCCAGTACGTGCTCCTAGTGGCGCCCTTCTCCTCTTGATTCTCGGCGACCACTTTGAAGGCCGGGTACATCTCGTCGACCTCGTAGTTCTCGCCGTCCATGGCGTGCTGTAGGTTGTCCTTGGTGCTCTGGATCATGCTTAGCGTTCGGAAGTGGTTCGTCGCGTGGACCTTCTCGGCCTGTGCTATGGCCCTGAACAGCCTCGCGACCTGCGGCTTGCCCTCCTGGTCGGCCTTGTCCGCCCAGATGTTGTACTTCATGTATGCCATGCTCTCTCCGGCATAAGCCTCGTTCAGATTCCTCTCAGTCATCTTGTGCATGTGTCTCATTCTCCCCTTGTCGGAAAAGTTGGTCCTTCCCAGAGTGATGGCCCAATAAAGAGTTTTTGCCGATGTGTGCCCCCACCGCCTGGGCATCCTTTCATAATGTTCGATTCCTTTCGCCCATCCGACATGGATCCGCTGATGCACCTGCTGCTTCCGCTGCTCTTCCTGCTCGCGCTCAGGATCGATACGAAGAAGGTCCTCCTGTTCGCCCCTCTCACGATCCTTCCCGACTTCGATGCCGCGTTCCAGCTCCACAGGGCGGTGTTCCACAGCTTCATACCTGTGCTCGTTTTCCCCGTCGGTCTGATCCTGTACTCGAGGTTCAAGCGGCCCGAGTGGATGCTGGGCGCCCTGCTGGTCCAGTTCTACCTGGCGTCCCACATCGTGCTAGACCTGGGCGGGGTGGCCTTCGCGTGGCCGTTCACGACTGAGATGCTGTACCTCGACCCCGAGCTCACGTTCAACATGCAGGGAGGGATCAACTTCGTATTCCACCTGAAGTACGGGCTGAAGCCGTATGTCGAGATGGGCACGACGGATTTCCTGTCTGAGAGCGGGTTCGCCCTACTGTTCCTGGGGGTGCTTGTCATGGCCGTCTTTAGGAAGGAAACGAAGCGCGCTCTGATGCACTTTTTTGAGATAGTAAGAGGTTTCTGTGCTCGATTGAAGATTTAGGTCAGTACGAGTCTTGAGCCACGGTTCGGAGTTTGAGCAGGAAAAAGCTATTACCCCCATCGCAGAATCATACTCAGGGACATAGGGGAGGCAAAAGAGATGTTTGTAATAGCAAAGGCAGTCCTGCTAGCTTTGGCCGTCATGGGCGTAGCGGCGACAGGTGCCGCAGCGGGCGTGGTACATGTGCCTCTGCAGAAAGCGATAGACATACACAAGGAACACCTCGGTCAGAACTCGACCATGCCATTGGAGAGCAAGCACGGGCAGCAGAACGCGCTCGATCATCTCATGGAGAACCAGCAGAGATGGATGTCGAAGCCGCACAACGAGACTGACAAGCAAGAGCTCAATGAGATCGGCGACAATGGCTTCAGCGACGCCATCGTGAGCGTGCTCAACTGGATAAAGACGGGCTTCTAGAGGGCGCAACCAGTCGCTTGGTTCAAACTCCTTTTATCGGTCTTATTTATACTTTTTCAGAATTCGGCGTGTTCTGGCAAATCATCAGACGTCTGGACGTTTCCTGCTGTCCCGAGCCAGCAGCATTCTCAAAATCGAGAACGGAGCCTCGATGGTATATATACTGTCTGGGTCAGTAGTTCAATCCTGCGATTCGATACGGGTAGGTCACGCTGAATGTCCGGAAATTCACCGAACGG
>Ga0315275_10004965_pt1 | contig 12519 bp, 13 predicted proteins | sample YL17G03_0_MG_FD_205557 | JGI IMG/M metagenome (GOLD analysis project Ga0315275, IMG submission 205557) | Sediment microbial communities from Yellowstone Lake, YNP, Wyoming, USA - YL17G03_0 | ecosystem: Environmental > Aquatic > Freshwater > Lake > Sediment | place: USA: Wyoming | collected... | reverse complement strand
CAGCCGTGATGTCAAGCGAATTCTCTCATATTACATGGGTACACATTCCCATCCGTTAAATCGCCTATCTTGGTGGCGGCCAAGTAGTTGCGGTCAGAATAATCGGCTTTTCAGTGGGAACTTCGGATTAAATGTTATCTTACAAGATAACAGTTGTCAATCTCCATGCTCCTCCTGCACGAGGGATGCCGAAGCGGCGCTGTGGAAATGAGGCGGGAAACAGGCCCTGTGCGCACGGTGCGGATCCGGTGAGTTGCAGATTCTGCGACGGCCGGGCTGGGGAGGGCGGGCCGTTGGGGTCAGACCCGAGTCTGACCCCTATCGATTTTCGGCGCCGTCCGCCGGCTCCGACCAGAGGAGACGAAGCTCGAGGTCGATCTCCCCGAACGGCTCGGCGCGCACGATGTCGTTTCCCGCATGGGTGCCGAGCAGCGCCCAGCGCCCGCCATCGAGCCGGAAGACCTCGAGTGTCTGCAGCGCGGGATCGACGAGCCACGCGTGCGCCACGCCCTCGCGGGCATAGATCGCCAACTTGCGCGCGCGGTCGATGACGGCCGTGGAGGGCGACAGGATCTCGCAGATCCAATCCGGCGCGAGCGGGAAGTAGGCCGTCTCCGGCCGATGGGGCATTCGCGCCTTGCGCCAGCCGGCCCAGTCTGGAACGAGCACGTCGGCGCCCACGTGCAGCTCCGGCTCGTAGAGAATCCACCACCCGCCCGGGCCGCCTTTCCCGAAGCTGTAGGGGTTCTTGAGCAGCCCTCCGACCGATGCCCCCGCGATGGCGTGGGCCGGCGCCGGCCTGGGCGAGGCATGAAGTTCGCCGTCCACGATTTCGGCCACGAGGTGGTCTGGCAGCTTGACCAAGTCTTCGTACGTGGCGGGACGATCAAACGGCGGCACTCTCGGCATCGGCTGCATCATACATCGTCGTCACGCACGATTGATGCCGGCGGCGCGGCAGAGGATCGACGCCGGAAACCGGGCCGAAACGGCACGTGCCGTTTCGGGGCGTTGCAGATTCTGCGACGACGGGGCTGAGGACATCACGCAGGTTCCGCACGCCCTCAGGACCCGTCATTCCGGCGGATGCCGGGCCTGCCGCGCCGAAGGCCGTCCCAGGCCGAGTCGACGACGGCCGAAGGCCATGAACCCCGGGTTTCAGGTAGCGGCATCCGCCGGCTCCGACCAGAGGAGGCGAAGCTCGATGTCGATCTCCCCGAACGGCTCGACGCGCACGACGTCATTTCCCGCGTGCGTACCGAGGATCACCCACCGCCCGCCCTCGAGCCGGAGCACCTCGAGTGTTTGCAGCGCCGGGTCGATGAGCCACGCGTACGCCACAGCTTCGCGCGCGTAGATGGCCAGCTTCCGCGCGCGGTCGACTACGGCCGTGGAGGGCGACAGGATCTCGCAGACCCAGTCGGGCGCAAGCGCGACGTAGGCCGTTTCCGGGCGATGGGGCATGCGGGTCTTCCGCCAGCCCGCCAGATCGGGAACCAGCACGTCGGTCCCCAGGTGAAGCTCCAGTTCGTCGAGAATCCACCACCCGCCGGGCCCGCCATGCCCGTGGTCGTACGGTCCGCCGATGACGACACCGAGTGATGACCCGGCGCGGACATGAGCAAAGGCCGGCCTCGGCGTCGCATGGAGTTCACCGTCCACGATTTCGGCCACGAGGTGGTCGGGCAGCTTGACCAGGTCCTCGTACGTCGCGGGCCGATCGAATGGCGGCACTCTCGGCATCGGCTGCATCATACATCGTCGTCTCGCACGATTGATGCCGGCGGCGCGCCAGAGGATCGACGCCGGAAACCGGGCCGAAACGGTGCGTGCCGTTTCTGGGCGTTGCAGATTCTGCGACGACGGGGCGGGACAAGCCGCGCAGTTCTGCGCGACGGGCCGTCAGGGTCAGACCCGGGTCTGACCCTGCCCCGAAGAAACTCCCTGTATCTTCTCCGACACCTCCCTGTTTCGCTCTTGACACAGCCCGTTTCAGGAGTAAGATCGGCGCCAGTCGCGCGGTAGCCCGTCTGCTGTGCGCAAGGTGCCCTGCCCGCCCGGGCCCCCTGGCCGGCTGACGCCTTCGAACCACCCGGCCGACATCCCTTCGCCAGGCCTGCAGGAGCACCTTCATCTTGTAAGTCACAGGGCGAAGCTGTGCACCCACCATGACCACCCACGAACACCTCTCGGGTGCCGAGATCGTCGGCGAGTCGCCGGTGATGCGCGAGGTGATCGGCCAGATCGACAAGGCCGCCGCTTCGAGAACCGGCGTCTTGGTGACTGGCGAGCCCGGCACCGGCCGCGGCCTGGTGGCCCGCGCCATCCATGCCTGCGTGAATGCCGACGGCGCGCCCTTCGTGGCCGTCGACGGCGACACCCTGCTCCCCGGCGAGGCCGAACGCCAGATCTTCGGCATGCCCGGCAACGGCCACGGAAACGACGGGCGGCGCGCCGCCCGCGCGCCCGAGGTTGTCTACCCCGGCTCGCTTCTTCACAGCGCCCTTGGCGGCACCATCTTCTTCCGCCACCTCCAGGAGCTGCCCACGCGGGTCCAGGCGCGGCTGGCCACGCTCTTCCGCGACCGGGAGTTCCTGCAACGGTCCCGCGGCGACGCCCTCCCGTTCACCGCGCGTCCCATGGCCGCTGTCGATCTCGATTTCCAGTCGCACATCGACGAGGGGCGCGTCCGCCTCGACCTCCATCGCCGCTTCGCGGAGTTCCGGATCGCGCTGCCGCCCCTGCGCGAGCGTCGCGAGGACATCCCGGCGCTGGCGCAGTTCTTCGTGACGCGGGCCTGCCGCGAGCGCGACGCCGCCGACAAGACCCTGGACAGCGGCGCGCAGGCTGTGCTTTCGGCCATGCCGTGGCACGGCAATTCGCGCGAACTGAGGGACCTGCTCGACAGCCTCGTGCAGGCGACGCCCGACTGCATCATCACGCTCCAGGCGCTGCTCGATCACATCAGCCTCGACGCCCCCAACGGCCCGCATCCCGCGCTTGGCGCGTCGCTTCGCGAGGCCCGCATGCGTTTCGAACGCGAGTACATCGCCGCCGTCGTCGCCCAGCACCACGGCCGCATTCGCGACGCGGCTAAGTCGCTGGGGATTCAGCGAACGAACCTCTACCGCAAACTCCGCACCCTGCGCCTCGCAAAGCCCGAGGTTCGTAATGATGGAGGCCGGGTCTCTCTTTCTCGTGGAGCCCGGGGTCTTTGAGAACTATCTAATGAAGCCCCGGGTCTTTAGACCCCGGGTCGCCGAAGGCACATGACGATCATCCCCACGGCCATCCCCGACGTCCTGATCTTCGAACCCACCGTCCACGGCGACGCGCGCGGTTTCTTCTTCGAAACTTATCGTGAAGACGACTTCCGCCGCGCCGCCGGTGTCACGCGGCCCTTCGTGCAGGACAACCACTCGCGCTCAGCGCGCAACGTCCTTCGCGGCCTTCACTTCCAGATCCGCCAGCCCCAGGGGAAACTCGTGCGGGTTGTTCTGGGCGAACTGTTCGACGTGGCCGTGGACCTTCGTCGCAGCTCTCCCACGTTCGGCAAGTGGGTAGGCGCCGTCTTGTCGGCCGAGAACAAGCGCCAGGTGTGGATTCCCGAGGGCTTCGCACACGGCTTCCTCGTCACCTCCGAAGTCGCCGAAACCGTCTACAAAGCCACGGACTACTACGCCCCCGAGCACGCGCGCACGCTGCTCTGGAACGACCCGGCCCTGGGCATCGAGTGGCCACTCACCAGCGCGCCTACACTCGCCGGCAAGGACGTGGCGGCCACGCCACTGGCGGCATGTGAGGTGTTCGATTGAGTTGTTCTCGCACCCCGGCAGCATTGTACGTGTCTGGCATGACGGCAGAGTTCCCTTGTACAACACCCGGCCAATCGCGCGCTCCATGGTATGGGTCGTGGCCGGCGATCGCGCAAACCGGCTGGTGGCGATGCCGATCCGGTTCCGGTCGCACGGGGCGTTCGTGAGACGATGATTTTCATCACCGTCGGTACAATTTCATTCCTGGCGTGGGGGATGTTCGGCAAGCGCAAGCTGCTGTCGGTGAGTTTTGCGAATTTGGCGGGCATGCTCTTTTTCGTGGCGTTGGGATTGCAGTTTGACCCACATGAGAACACGCTGCTGACGATTGTGATCGGCGTTGAGTTCTACCTCTTCGTGCTGCTAGGCGAGAACGCCGCCCGATGCGTGCGAATCAACAAGAAGAGCTATCACCGCTTGGGAATACTGCTGGCGCACAGTCCAGTGTCTCGGGCGGTGCTGTCAGGGAGTTTCATTATCTTTGGCTTGCTGCCTCTTATGCGGTTCTTCGTCAGTGGGCAGTCACTCGGCGACTGGGCTCTCGGAACATGGGCAGCAGAGACCCCGCTGGAAACCTCGCGGAAATTGGTAGAACGTGCGTACACGTCTGCCACGGGTCTCGAGGCGTTTCTGGCTGGCATTCAGAGCCAATTACTGGGGTTCTGGTGTTTGAGTCTTGGCATTGTGGCACACGGCAAGAGACGTTACCTCTATCCCGTGCTGGCGGCATACTCGTTGGGCATGTTGTTGACGAGCGAAGGGGCCCGTAGTCTCGTGATGGTCTCTTTGTCGCTTCCGATCCTGATATTCCTGCTTTCTGCCGACAAGAGGCGGCGGCTGCGCACCGTTGTCCTCTTCGGCGTCGTGGGCATTGGTATCTTGTTGTCGATGGACTTCATGAGGATGGCCCGTCAGGGATTGGAAGTGGAGGGCAGCCTTCAGGATCGTATTGAAAGGACATTGCGCGCTGATTTTGCCTATGGTGGACTGGGATTGAATCTGGGTTTGGACAACTTGCCCGAGTCGATGGAACAGGGGATCAACTATGTGGTGCGGATTGCGGTGTTGCCAATTCCGCGTGTCTTGTGGCCCGACAAACCCACATCGAATCCCAATCAGGAGTTCACAGAACGTGCGACCGGCCTCAGTTTCGCGAGTTACGGTTCCATCTTGCTGTTCACGCCTTTGGGAGAGGCGCTGATCTACTTCGGATACATGGGGATCGTCGTCATCCCATTTCTCTACGGATTCATGGCGGTATTGCTGGAACGCCTTTGCCTGACGTCGACCGTGTACCTGGGATTATTGGCACAGGTGTATCTTTGGGCGTTTGTGTGTATGCGGCTGACGTTCTTCAATTTGTTCTCCGTCCTGATTGCAGCAAATTTCACGTTGCTCTGCATGCTGTTTGTCGGTGCGCATCTGATCTCGAATCGTCGCGGCACCTGATTCGGATTTCGATACGATGAGAGGAAGCAGCGGATTACAGAAGATTGTTTGGGTCGCATCCAGGCCACCGATTCCACCATGGTCTGGAGCGGTCCTGCCCGCTCTTTCCGGTATCAGCGCCGCCGCGTCGACAACCGAGGTGCACGTGGTTGCTTTCGCCGACGAGACAGAACGCGAAGCCATCACCGCCAAGTTTCAAGCCTACTGGAGAGGGCAGCCCGTCACGTTGGAACTGGTTCCCTATGGCCGGCGCGCCGGGATTCTTCGGTCCCTCGTGAGTAGAAGGTTTCAGCTGGGCTCCATGCTGGAGACACCAGCCCTGAGGGCTGCCCTCGATAGAGTGGGGTGGTCTCAACCAAGTCGTCTTCTGCTGTTTGATGACATCATTTTCGCACCGCTTCTGACTGAGTTTGGCTCGAATGCCATCTTGAGTCCGCATGACTGCGTGTCAAGAATGTTCCTGAGTCACTTTCGCGCGGTTCGTTTCAGTCGTTCTGCTCCCAAACTGTATCTCCAGTATCTGGTGGCCTTGCGCTATGAAGTGAATTATTACCACCTGGCGTTGTTAACGCATTTCGTCACACAACGAGACCGGATTGCTGTGGAATCCGTCAATCCGAGAGCGCGCTGCCACGTGGTGTCGTACGGAGAATGGGCGGCGGTGAAGGCGGCCGGAGCGGCCGAACAAGTCTGGGATGTCTTGGTGTGGGTGGACTTGGCGATTCCTGCGCTGGCGCAGAACACCCGGGACTTGATTGAATTAGCCCAGCGCGATCCGGCATGGTGGAGCGGCCTGAGAGTCGTTCTTATAGGGAGAGTGTCGCCGTCGCGAGCCGAGCACGCGATTGGTGAAGCGGCGTGGAAGGGCGTTGAGTATGCCCCGTATCTGGAGGACGCCGATGGAAGGACCAGGCAGGCCAAGATTGTGTTGATTCCTGATGCAGGCGGGACCGGGATCAAGAGCCGATGCCTCTCAGTCCTGGCGGCCGGGCAATGTCTGGCTTGCCTGTATTCTCAGATGGACGGATTGGAACAAGTGTGTGATCGGGGTGCGATCAATGCCTTTCAGCCGCGGCAGTTGCTGGAGAGAATCAAGTCCGTATTGAGTGAAGAGACGTTTCGGGAGTTTGCGCGCGTAGGCGCGTCGATCTTCCAACAACACTATAGCCGGGACATCGTGAAACACGGATGGCTGGAGATGATTGATCGCGCGATTGCCGTTCGAAAAGCGCGGTAATTGATGTGGTATCGCACTCCTCTTCAGCGCCATCGCTCCGGTTGGACCCTGAAACAGATGCGGGCGATGGGGTATCGTGTCGCTGGCGTCGAAGGCATCAGGTGTCACTGCCCGCCGCGGCTCTCGGCACGCAATGGAACACCGCGTGAGAATTGGCCTCAACCTGCTCCACGCGCAACCGGAGATCGGTGGCGTCTGGAACTACATCACGAACCTGGCGGCTGGCCTCGCCGAGCACGCCGGAAACCACGAGTTCGTGGCGTTCGTCACGGATGCCAGTGCGATCATCGTTCCCGATCATCCACGGTTCCAGCAGGTTCGGGTGCCCGTGCGCGCCGCGTCGCGCATCCAGCGTGTCCTGTACGAGAACCTTCGTCTTCCCAGTCTTGCGGGCGGCATGCGCCTGGATGTGCTTCACTGGTTCTCGAACACGCATGCGCCGCTCGTTCGCACGCCGAGCGCTGTCACGGTGTACGACCTTCTCGCCTTCACCCCTGCCGCGCCCTGGGGAATGGCCAAGCTCGCGTATCTGCGGACCATGATCCGCAGCACGGTTGCGTCGGCCGACATGCTGCTGCCAATCTCGAACGCGACGGCCATGGAGTTGCGCACGCGCCTGCACGCCAAGCCCGAGCGGATGGCGGTCATTCCCTCCGTGCTGCCGCGACAGTTCCGGCCCGAGTCCGCGGCGCGTGTGGCCCAGTTCAAGCAGAGGTACACCCTGCCGGAGCACTTCTGGCTCTACGTGGCCCACTTCTACTCCCACAAGAACCACAAGACACTCGTCGAGGCCTATCGACAACTGATGAGCCTCGATGGCGTTGCGGCCTGGCCGCTGGTCCTGCGCGGCGACGGCGACCGCATTCGGGAGGACGTGCGGCTGCAGATCCGTGAGGCCGGTCTCGAGGGGAAGGTGCTGTTTCTCCCGCGCGTCGACGAGGCCGAGTTGCCCGCACTTTACACAGCCGCGTCGGCGCTGGTCTTTCCATCAACGTACGAGGGATTCGGCATACCCGTCATCGAAGCGATGGCGTGCGGCTGTCCCGTGGTCGCGGCGGCAGTGCCAGCGGTGGTCGAGTCCGGCCGGGATGCCATCTGGGCCATTGACCAGCCGTCGGCTGGTGCGTTTTGTCAGGCGATGCGAACGCTTCAGACCGACGCCAGCCGCCGCGCAGATCTGAGCAGGCGGGGGCTGGAAAGAGCCCGGTACTTTCGGTCGGAATCGGTTGTTCCCCACCTCTTCGAGGCGTACGCAAGCGTCGTGCGGCGGTCGAACCTTGCCGCCGGACACTGAGCCTTCGCGAGGTCGTTATGTTCTCAGCCAAGACCCTCCTTCTCACCGGCGGCACGGGAAGCTTCAGCAACGTCGTCCTGAGGCGGTTCCTGACCATTGACATCGACCAGATCCGAGCCGCCCGCCCGCTGCCGCAACCCACTGGGGTGGAACACTAGCGTGCGCTATCGGTGGCTTGTGTGCAGCCAGGTGAACAGCGAGAGCTTCCAGCGTGTGGTCGAACTGGTGTCGCAAAGAGTCGGTCACACGCTCATGTTGACAGGCACGGCGTACCCCGGAACTGGCGGGCACACCAGGATCAGATCTGGCCCCAAGTACTGGCGCCGAGGACTTGTATCCCGAGCTGTCTCCTGGCTGGCGTTTGCAGGATGGGCTGCCATCCGGACGTGGAGGCTGAATCGAACCGCCTTCCTGCTGACGACGACGAATCCGCCGCTGATGCCGTGGGTGTGTCTCCTGAGATCGCTCTGGGGTGGGCCCTATGGCGTGGTTGTATGGGACATCTACCCGGACCACCTTGCGGCGGCAGGGCTGCTCGGTCGACGGAACCCGCTCTTCCTGCTGTGGAGAGCCATCGACTCGTCCGCGCTGCGTCGCGCCACCATCCTGCTGACGCCGGGCCAGGGCATGGCCAGGGAACTGCTGTCGAGCCGCCCCGGTTTGGATCGGAAGAAGCTCAAAACGTGGGAGAACTGGGCGCAAACGAACACCCTGCGGCCGGTTCGCAGAGAAGAGAACTGGTTCGCGCAACGCTACGTGCCAGCGGGCTGCCTCGCGGTGATGTACTCCGGCAATGTCGGGCTCAATCACGGGTGTTCGACCATCGTCGAAGCCGCCACGGCAGTGCGGGAGGACCCACGGTTCGTGTTTCTGGTGGTCGGGGACGGCCTTGGCCTGGCCCCGCTGAAGGCTGAGGCTAAGAAGAGAAGTCTCGATAATGTGACGTTTCTCCCGTATCAGTCGCCGGAAGCGTTTCGGATGTCGCTTGCGAGCGCGCCCGTTGGAATCGTGACGCAACGAGCCGACATCGCCCATCTGTCAGTCCCAAGCAAGGTCTATGCGCACCTCGCCGTCGGTGCGGCCATCCTCGCGTGCGCGCCGATTGACAGCGATCTTGGCCGGTTGGTGCGGCGTCATCGCGTCGGCCGCGTCGTGGATCCGCCCGGCGACGCCACGAGATTTGTGAAGGCGTTGCTGCGCCTGGCTGACGACCCCGCGTACCTGGCCGACTGCCGGCGCAACGCTCGCCGCCTGGCGCTGCGCCAGTACAGCGAGGATGCCGCCAGCAGACGACTCTATGGCGCGATCAGCCCATTCATTCGATAGCTGGTTCAGCCGGACGTGAACGGCGCACGGCTGATCTGCCCGGGACCTTCGGAACATCAGCCCGTTCCGGGCGTGTAGAGATCCTCCCGATGGGAAGCATGTACCGCCGTTGGGGCAAGCGAGCGCTCGACCTCGGAGCCGCTGCGGCTGCGCTGCTGCTTCTCGCGCCGGTCTTCATCACCGTCGCCCTGCTCGTGCGGATCGTCCTGGGCACACCGGTACTGTTCCGCCAGGAGCGGCCCGGCCTGCGTGGAGGCCTCTTCACCCTGTACAAGTTCCAGACAATGACCGACAGCCGCGACCGTCGTGGTAGCCTGTTACCCGACGCCCAACGCCTGAAGCCCTTCGGTCGCTTCCTGCGTAGCACCAGCCTCGACGAACTGCCGGAGCTGTGGAACGTTTTCCGCGGCGAGATGAGCCTGGTGGGCCCGCGGCCGCTGCTGATCCAGTACCTGGACCGCTACACGCCGGAGCAGGCCCGTCGGCACGATGTCAGGCCGGGAATCACGGGATGGGCGCAGGTCAACGGACGCAACGCCCTCGACTGGGAGCAGAAGTTCGCGCTCGACGTGTGGTACGTAGATCATGCTTCCTGCTGGTTGGACATGAAGATCATCGCGTTGACACTCTGGAAGGTCGTGTCCCGCCACGGCATTTCCCAGCCGGGGCAGGCCACGATGCACGAATTTCGTGGCTCGGCTTCGGGAACCAAAGGCTCACCGCGGAGTTCACCGTAACATGCGCATCCTGGTGTTGGGCGCTGGCGGCCATGGACAGGTCGTGGCTGACATCCTGCTCCGCATGGCAGACGAGGGTGCCGGCCTGACCGTGGCTGGGTATCTGGACGACAACCCCAGCCTGACTGGTCAGCACCTGCTTGGCCTGAAGGTTCTGGGCCGTTTTGCCGACCGGCCCTCTGTGCCTCATGATGCAGTCGTGATTGCGGTGGGGAGCAACCGCACACGCCAACGGCTGGCGACAGAATTGACATTGCAGGGCGAAAGATTCGTGATTGCGTGTCACCCGAGGGCCGTGATTGCCCCGGATGTCGAGATTGGCCCGGGTAGCATGGTGTGTGCCGGTGCGGTGATTAACCCGGCCAGCGAGATCGGCGCCCATGCCATCCTGAATACCGGCTGCACGATCGATCATCACAACCGCATCGGCGACTATGCCCACATCGCTCCTGGCGTCCACCTTGGCGGCGATGTGCTCATCGGTGCGGGGACCCTGGTGGGTATCGGGTCGTCGGTCTTGCCCCGGCACTCGGTAGGCGAGTGGGCGGTCATCGGTGCGGGATCCGTCGTCACCAGAAACATCCCTTCCCGCGTGACAGCCATGGGGATACCGGCGCGCGTCCGGTGAATACTGATCGGCGCACCGCAACAGTGGTGACCCCGGTAGCGAAGGAGCGGCGTTGAAGCGGATCTACCTGTCTCCTCCTCATGTCGTCGGTGACGAACAAGTGCTGATAGCGGAGGCCTTTTCGACGAACTGGATCGCCCCTCTCGGCCCGCACGTGGACGCCTTCGAGGACGAGTTCCGGCAAGTCGTTGACGTGCCTCACGCGGTCGCGCTGTCTTCTGGAACGGCTGCGCTTCATCTGGCCATGGACCTCCTCGGCGTCGGCGTCGGCGACAACGTGATCTGCTCTTCCTTGACCTTCAGCGCCTCGGCGAATCCGATTTGCTACCAGCGAGCCACTCCAGTCTTCGTCGACTGCGACGAGACGTGGACGCTCGACCCGAACTTACTAGCAGACGCATTGAAGTCCGGAGACGCAGCAGGAAAAAGAGCGAAGGCGGTCATCGTCGTGGACCTCTACGGCCAGTGTGCCGACTACCAACCGATTCTGGAGACCTGCGACCGTTACGGCGTTCCGCTGGTCGAGGACGCCGCTGAAGCTCTTGGGGCGACCTACAAAGGCCGCCCATCGGGTGGATTCGGACGATTGGGCGTCTTCTCGTTCAACGGCAACAAGATCATCACCACCTCGGGCGGCGGGATGCTGGTGTCCCGCGAGAAGGAACTGATTGACCGCGCGAGGTTTCTGGCAACGCAAGCGCGCGACCCGGCCCCCCACTACCAGCACTCGTGCATCGGCTACAACTACAGACTTAGCAACGTCCTTGCTGCCATCGGGCGGGGCCAGCTTCGGTCGCTGGCTGAGCGGGTTGCGACTCGCCGGCGGCTCTTCGAGCACTACGTTGAAGGCCTTCAGAATATGCCCGGCATCGAGTTCATGCCCGAAGCGAGCTACGGCCGGTCCAATCGGTGGTTGACGTGCCTTACGATCAACCCGAGCCTGTTCGGTTCAGACCGCGAAGCGGTTCGCTTGGCGCTCGAAGCGGAGAACATCGAGGCCCGGCCTCTCTGGAAGCCGATGCACCTGCAACCCGTCTTTTCCGGGGCCCGCATGTTCGGTGGAGCCGTGTCAGAATGGCTGTTCCAGAACGGGTTGTGCCTCCCAAGTGGGTCCAGCCTGAGCGCTGAAGACCAGGACCGCGTGATTTCCATCGTCAGGCGAACATGCAAAGCGTAGTTCCCGAGTACCGGGACCAAACCGTTCCCGCGGTGGGGCCGCCGCCCCCACTGCTCCTCCGCTACCGCCGGCCCATTGCCGTCGTCGTGTACCTCGCCCTGTCCTGCGTGGCCAACGTCCTCGCCTTCCTGTTGCGCTTCGACGGCCAGGTGCCCGCGGAGTGGTGGGCGGCCTGTCTGAAGATGCTGCCCTGGCTGCTGCTCGTTCGAACCGGCGGCTTCATGGCCTTCGGGCAATTCCGGGGCCTGTGGCGCTATGCCAGCCTCTACGACCTCCGCGTCATCGTCTGGGCGGTGCTCTCCAGTTCGTTCGGGTTCTTCGTCCTGGTTCGCTGGGTATTCGCGCAGGCCATGTACCCCCGATCGGTGTTTCTGATCGACGGCCTCGTGCTCATCGTGCTGCTCGGCACGTTACGCATGGCCCGGCGGATGTACCACGAGATGCGAAGGTCGCCCGGCGACAAGACGGTGCTGATTGTAGGCGCGGGGAACGCGGGCGCACTGATCGTTCGCGAGATGCTGAGCAACTCGGACTACAACTACCGGCCGATCGGGTTCGTAGACGATGCGCCGATGAAACAGGGTGAACGGATACACGGCGTGCCGGTGTTGGGAAAGCGAGCGGACCTGGCGCGCGTGATCGCAAGAACCAGGCCGGACGACGTATTGATTGCCATGCCCTCGGCACCGCCGGCCGTGATTCAGGAGGTGGTTCGCGCGCTGCAGCCCTTCCACCTCAACATCAACACACTACCGAGCCTGAGCGAAATCGTCAGCGGCAAGGTGGTGGTGGCGCAGATCCGCAAACTGGTCATCGAAGACCTGCTGGCGCGCCCGCCCGTGGGGCTGGACCCTGC
>Ga0315275_10004964_pt1 | contig 12519 bp, 14 predicted proteins | sample YL17G03_0_MG_FD_205557 | JGI IMG/M metagenome (GOLD analysis project Ga0315275, IMG submission 205557) | Sediment microbial communities from Yellowstone Lake, YNP, Wyoming, USA - YL17G03_0 | ecosystem: Environmental > Aquatic > Freshwater > Lake > Sediment | place: USA: Wyoming | collected... | reverse complement strand
GAGAGACCGAGAGCGTTCTCCTTCAGCCGGTCCTTGACCTCGTCCCACAGCGCCGCGTGCTGGAGGGTGCGCTCGACGCGCTCGTCGAGGCCCTCCTTCATCCCGAGGATGCGCGGGCCGAACGCGGTGTTGTCGTAGATCGACTTGGGGAACGGGTTCGGCTTCTGGAAGACCATGCCGATGCGGCGCCGTACCTCGACGGGGTCGACGTTCGCGCCGTAGAGGTCGCGGTCGTGGTAGAGAACCTCGCCCTCGACGCGGGCGCCGGGGACGAGGTCGTTCATGCGGTTGAAGCAGCGAATGAAGGTGCTTTTGCCGCAGCCCGAGGGGCCGATGAACGCCGTCACGAAGTTCTTCTGGATGTCGAGGTCGACGCCCTTGAGCGCGACGTTGCCCGAGTAGCTCACGGTCAGGTCGCGCACGGTGAACACCGTCTCCGCCCCGCGGCCGTCGGGCGTGGCGGCAAGCTCACCGAGCTTGCCGGAATCGATGCGCGGTGTCGACACAGTCATGACCCCGCGAGCAGTGTCTCCCCCACCCGATCTCGCGTGGGCTGCTGGGTGGTGAACGGGTGGTGAGGAACTGGTGAACGAGCCGGATCGGTCAGACGACGGCAGGGAACACGCAGCGCACCTCGAGCCCCGCACCCTTGCCGCCCGCCACCTCGACGGTGCCACCTGCCTGGCCGACGATGTGCTTGACGATGGAGAGCCCGAGGCCCGTGCCGCGCGAGGCGCGGGCTCGGTCGGCCCGGTAGAAGCGCTCGAACAGCCGCGACAGCTCCTCCTCGTCGACACCCACGCCGTCGTCGGTGCCACGAAGCACGATCGTGCCGTCCTCACGTTCGACGGCAAGCGTGAACGAAGCGCCGGGACCCGCGTAGCGGATCGCGTTCTCCGCCAGGTTCTGGGCGATCACCCGCAGCATCCGCGGCCGCATCTCGAGCTCGATGGCCGCGTCACCGACGACCGTGACAGACACACCGGCACGGGATGCCCGCTCCTCGAGCTCGGCCGCAGCGATGTCGAGCTCGGGCAGCACCGGCACGGGGCCGAGCGAGACGACGCGTCCGCCGGACTCCAGTTCCGAGAGGAACAGCACCTCGTCGATCAGCTCGCGCACCGACTCGACCTCGGCTCGGGCCCGGTCGACGAGCGCGGGCACGTCCTCGCCCGGCAGCGTTGCCATCTCGAGCAGGGCGAGCAGGCGTGCGAGCGGTGTTCTCAGCTCGTGGGAGACCGCGGCCGTGAAACCCGTTCGCAGCTCCTCGTAGGCGGTCATGTCGCCGGCCTGGCTGAGGTAGACGATCCGCTCCCGCCGCCCACCCAGGTCGTACGGCACGATCAGCGGCACGATCCCACGGTCGCCGGAGAGGAGGCCGTCGGGAACCCGCTCGCCCTCGTCGATCCCCTCGATCGACTGCCGGGCCCGCCTGCTCGCGAGCAGGATGGTTTCGTCGCCGTCGATGACGATCACGGCCTCGCGGCTCTCCTCGACGAGGACACGGGCGCGGCGGGTGTCGTTGTCCATGCTCGCCGACGTTCTAACAGAAGCAGGCGCGCCGCTCGAAAGGACGTCCGCACCGTTCTCGTGTTCACCACTTCGTTACCATTCGGTCACAACCTGACGGCCCCCGGACGACCGGTCGCCGTCCATGATCTCATCTCAATGGCGAAGGTCCTGATCATCGAGGACGACGACGTCATCGCCCAGGGCATGGCGCGCCACCTCCAGGCCGCCGGGTTCGACGCGGTGGGCGTCGCCAACGGCGAAACCGGGCTCGCACGCCTCCGCTTCGAGCGCCCGGACGTCTGCGTGCTCGACCTGATGCTCCCGGGCCTCGACGGCTGGAAGGTGATCGAGCAGGCCCGCGGCGAGGGAATCGGCACGCCGATCGTCGTCGTCTCTGCCCGCGGTACCGAGCACGACCGGGTGCACGCGCTCGAGATCGGCGCCGACGACTACCTCGTGAAGCCGTTCTCGATGAAAGAGCTCGTCGCCCGCGTCGGCGCCGCCGCCCGCCGTGGCGCACGCGCGCAGGATCCCCAACGCGGCGACGAGATCGTGATCGAGGAGCTCCGGCTCGACACCAGGAACGTGCAGGCCTACGTCGACGGTCAGAGCGCGAACCTGACGCCGACCGAGTTTCGCCTCCTCTACGCGCTCGCGCTCGAAATGGGGCGGGTGCTGACGCGCGACGAGCTGCTCCAGCGGGTCTGGGGCCGCCGCGCCTCGCACCGCGACCGCACCGTCGACGTCTTCGTCCGCAAGCTGCGCGAGAAGGTCGACCACCGGTCGTCCGCCCACACCTTCGTGCAGACACGCTACGGCGTCGGCTACAAGCTCGAGCCCGAGCTCAAGGCCGGGCACTAGCCCTCACCGGCAACCGGACAGCACACTCTCCCTCACGAGCCCGCAACGACGGGCTCCGGAAGGCGTCCGCGTGCTATCCTTAGCCAGGATAATGATTAGTGTTACTACGGACCAGGCGCTCGGCCTGGCAAACGACCTGCGACCGATCGTGCTGCGCGTGGCGCGTGAGCTGCGCAAGGAGACCGAGCAGTTCGGCGTCACGTCCCGCCAGGTGACGCTGCTCTGGCTCGTCAAGCGGAGCCCCGGCCTGACCCTGAAGGCGCTCGCGGACCTCGAGGCGATCTCGGCGCCGGCCCTCTCCGGCCAGGTCGACCGGCTCGAGCGGGCCGGGTTGCTCGTGCGCGTCCGATCGGACGTCGACCGGCGACGGGTCGGCCTCGAGCTGACCGACGACGGCGAACGGCTCCTCCGTTCGGTGCGCGAGCGGCGAACCGCGTGGCTCGCGGGTCGCCTCGGCGCTCTCGAGCCCCACGATCTGAAGGCGATCGAGGCTGCGATCGAGCCGCTGCACAACTTGCTCGAGGAGACCCAGTGAGCACCCTCTCGTTCGCGTTGCGCGCCCGCACGTTCCGCAGCCTCCGCCGCCACCACAACTACCGCCTCTTCTTCGCCGGCCAGGTCGTCTCGCTGGCGGGCTCCTGGATGCAGAACATCGCGCTCGCGTGGCTCGTGCTCTCGCTCTCGCGCTCACCGATCGCCGTCGCACTGCTGCTCTTCTGCAGGTTCCTCCCGTTCACGGTCTTCGGTCTCTTCGCGGGCTCGATCGTCGACCGGCTCGACACGCGGCGCCTCGTCGTCTGGACCCAGGTCGCCGCGATGTTGATCTCGGCGGGGCTCACGGTGGTGACGCTGACGGGCACGGCGACGCTCCCGGTCGTCTACGCGCTCGCAACACTCGGCGGCCTCACGCTCGTCCTCGATGCGCCCGGGCGCCAGTCGCTCACCTTCGAGATGGTCGGCCCCCGCGAGTTGCCGAACGCGGTCGCGCTCAATTCGGGCCTGCTCAATGCGTCGCGCGTGATCGGCCCGGCAATCGCCGGGGTGCTGATCGCCACCGTTGGCATCGGCGTCTGCTTCCTCGTCAACACGCTCTCCTTCGTCGCGGTCCTCGTCGCGCTGCTCGCGATGCGCGAGGACGAGCTCTACGCGGTGACTCCGGATCGCGGGCTGACGCTGATCGCGGGCACTCGAGAGGGGCTTGCATTCGCGTGGCGCGACCGCCAGGTGCGCATCGTGCTCGTCGTCGTGACCTGCGTCGGGCTCGTCGGCTTCAACTTCAACACCCTCGTGCCACTCCTCGCCTCGGACACGCTGCACGTCGACGCAAGAGCCTTCGGGCTCCTCTCGGCGGCGTTCGGCCTCGGAGCATTCGTCGGCGCACTCGCCACTGCGTCGTTCAAGCGGGCCACGTTCAGGGCGTTCACGGTCGGCTCCCTGGGATTCAGCGTCCTGCTGCTCGCGCTCGCCCCCGTCCACGAGGCCCGCCTGGCCGGAATCCTCCTCGTCGGCGTGGGCGCCTCGTTCACGCTCTTCGCAGCGAATGCCAATTCGCTCGTCCAGCTTGCGGCACCCGACCACCTTCGCGGCAGGCTCGTCGCGCTCTACCTGTTCGCGTTCGTGGGCCTCGCGCCAATCGGCTCGCTCCTCTCGGGATCGCTGGTCGAGCTCGGTGGCACGCGGCTTGCGTTCGCCGTCGCCGGCACTGCCGGGCTTTCAGCGACCGCGTACGCAGCAACCGCGAGCAGAGGCCGGGGGGAACCGCCCCTCGAACGAGGGAAGGCCACCTGAGGGATCCGAGCCGATATCCAGGGTGCCCGCCTGCCACGAGGAGGAACTGGATGACGATCTTCGGGAACCGAGATTCCGGCTACGGGAGCAGCCCGACGGTCGACGCCGCGCCTGCCCTCGAGAGCCTCGACCGACCTGCCACGTCGACCCGCAGCTTCGGTGCGCCGGATACCCGCCGCGTGATCCTGCGGGTGCACGGCGACGAGAACATCCTCGTCGGCAACGCGGAAGGGCGCGACAACGCCGTTGTCGTCGCCCGCAACATGGTGCAGCACATCGAGCAGGCGGCTGCGAAAGGCGAGTGGCCGCAGATCGAGGAGCGCTTCATCCGCCCCGGCGCGATCGTCTCGATCGACGTGCAACGCCCCGAATAGCTCGACCGAGGGAGACAGCCGACCGGGCGGATCGGCGATAACCCTCGTATACAGGAGTCGTGCGGCGCTCCGAACCCCCAAACCATTGGAGGACGCCGTGACTCTGATCGAATCCCCTACAGGACCGCCTCTCGACCGCGCTGCCGAATGGACTCCCTCGGAGCTCCGGAGGGTCGTCGTTCGCATGAGCGACGGCGAGGTGTTGCAGATCGGGACGGCGCCGAATCGCGATAGCGCCCTCGTACTCGCCCGCACGCTGATCGCCGAGATCGAGGAGCCGCGCGGTGAGTGGCCTCTGGTCGGCGAGCGAATGCTGCGGCCCGAGTCGGTCGTCTCGGTGGACGTCCTTACGACGACCTAGAGCAGGTGTCTCCAGCGCGGGGGTGAGGCTGAAGTCTCACCCCCGCCTGCGCTTGGTTCAGCGGGCGGCCGGCCGCATGCCGGTCATCACCTCAGTCGATCTGCCAGGTGTCCCCGGCGTGGAGCAGGCTCTCGAGGTCGCCTTCCCCGCGCTGCTCCGTTGCGAGTCGGATCTGCTCGGCGACCGCCTCGTCGTACACGGGTCGCGAGACGGAGCGGAAGACCCCGAACGGCGTCGCACCCACCGTGTCGAAGGTGAGGCGCGAAAGAGCGAATGCGACGCTCGGCTCGACGTGCGACGGATCGTGGACGAGCAGGCCGCCCGCGGCTGCGTCGACGACCTCGGCCGAGCCGTCCTCCGCCTGACGGACTCCCCGGTCGCCGAAGACGATCGGCTCTCCGTCCCTCAGGTAGATGCGATTCTCCTTCTGGTCGCGGACGAAGTCGAATGCACCGTCGTTGTAGATGTTGCAGTTCTGGAACACCTCGACGAACGACGCGCCCCGGTGAGCGGCCGCGGCGCGGAGCACCTCGGTCAGCTCCTTCTTGTCGGTGTCGATCGCGCGCGCGACGAACGTCGCCTCGGCGCCGATCGCGACGCTGAGGGGGTTGAACGGCTGGTCGACGGAGCCCATCGGAGTCGACTTCGTCACCTTGCCGCGCTCCGACGTGGGTGAGTACTGGCCCTTGGTGAGCCCGTAGATCTGGTTGTTGAGCAGCAGGATCGTCAGGTTGACGTTGCGGCGCAACGCGTGGATCAGGTGGTTGCCGCCGATCGAGAGCATGTCGCCGTCGCCCCCGATCACCCAGACCGAGAGGTCGGGCCGAGCGGTCGCGAGCCCCGTGGCGATCGCCGGCGCCCGTCCGTGGATCGAGTGCATTCCGTAGGTCTCCATGTAGTACGGGAACCGCGCCGCGCATCCGATCCCGGAGACGAAGACGATCTTCTCGCGCGGGATCCCGAGCTCCGGCATGAAGCCCTGCACGGCGTTGAGGATCGCGTAGTCACCGCAGCCCGGGCACCAGCGCACCTCCTGGTCGGACTTGAAGTCCTTCGCAGCGAGCTGGACGAGACCGCCGTTGCTGTCGCTCACGACTCCACCAGTGCCGCGATCGCCTCGGCCAGCTCGGCCGAGCGGAACGGCAGGCCGCGGACACGGTTGTAGCCGACCGCGTCGACGAGGAACTCGGCGCGGATCAGCTTCAGCAGCTGGCCCGTGTTCATCTCGGGAACGAGCACCTTGTCGTAGCGTCGCAGGACCTCGCCCAGGTTTCTCGGAAACGGGTTCAGGTGGTGGAGATGCGCTTTCGCGACCTTGTGGCCCTCCCCACGCACGCGTCGCACGGCGGCACCGATGGGCCCGTAGGTCGAGCCCCACCCGAGCACGAGTGTGCGCGCGTCGCCGTCCGCGTCGTCCACTTCGAGCTCCGGGATGTCGGCGGCGATGTTCGCGATCTTCTGGGCGCGCAACCGCACCATCCGGTCGTGGTTGTCGGGGTCGTACGAGATGCCGCCGGTCACGTCGGCCTTCTCGAGCCCCCCGATCCGATGCTCGAGGCCGGGCGTGCCGGGCACGGCCCAGGGGCGCGCGAGCGTCTCCGGGTCGCGCAGGTAGGGGTGGAAGGCGTCCCCGTCGTTCGGCGTCGTGGCGAACGTGGTCTCGATCGACGGCAGGCTCGAGACGTCCGGGATCAGCCACGGCTCGGAGCCGTTCGCGAGTGCCGCATCGGACAACAGGTAGACCGGCGTGCGGTACTTGAGTGCGATCCGGGCCGCCTCGATCGCGGCGTGGAAGCACTGTGACGGGCTCGAGGCGGCGATCACCGGGACGGGGCTCTCGCCGTTGCGGCCGAAGAGCACCATCAGCAGGTCGGTCTGCTCGGGCTTCGTCGGCATCCCGGTCGACGGGCCCGCCCGCTGGATGTCGAGGATCAGCAGTGGTAGCTCGAGCATCACGCCCAGACCGACCATCTCGGCCTTGAGCACGATGCCCGGCCCGGCCGAGGTGGTGACGCCGAGCCGGCCGCCGAACGACGCGCCGAGCGCGGCGCCGCAGGCCGCGATCTCGTCCTCCGCCTGGAACGTCGTGACGCCGAAGTTCTTGTGACGCGCGAGCTCCTCGAGAATCGACGATGCCGGCGTGATCGGGTAGGCGCCCAGGAAGAGCGGCAGGCCCGAGAGCTTCGAGGCGGCGATCAGCCCGTAGCTGATGGCGGTGTTGCCGGTGATCTGCCGGTAGCGGCCGGGTGCGAGATGGGCCGGCGCAACCTCGTACGAGACGGCGAAGTCCTCCGAGGTCTCGCCGTAGTTGTAACCCGCCTTGAACGCCCGGGTGTTCGCGTCGGCGATCGCCGGCTTCTTGCCGAACTTCGCCTCGATGAACGCCAGCGTCCCCTCGGTCGGCCGGTGGAACAGCCACAGCATGAGGCCGAGCGCGAAGAAGTTCTTCGACCGCTCCGCCTCGCGCGAAGTGATGCCCTCGACCTCCTTCAGCGCCTCGACCGTCATCGACGTCAGCGCGGCCTGGTGCAGGTGGAAGCCCTCGAGCGAGCCGTCCGTGAGCGGGCTCGCGTCGTACCCGGCCTTCTGCAGGTTGCGGTCGCTGAAGGCATCGGTGTTGACGATCAGCATTGCGCCCTTTGGCATGTCCTTGATGTTGGCCTTCAGCGCTGCGGGATTCATGGCGACGAGAACGTTCGGCTGGTCGCCCGGGGTGAAGATGTCGTGATCCGCGAAGTGGACCTGGAACCCCGAGACACCGGGGAGCGAGCCGGCCGGCGCCCGGATCTCGGCGGGGAAATCAGGGAAGGTCGCGAGGTCGTTCCCCATCAGGGCCGTCTCGCTCGTGAAGCGGTCGCCGGTCATCTGCATTCCGTCGCCGGAGTCACCGGCGAACCGGATGATCACGCGATCGAGCTGCTCGACCGGCTTGGAGCTCACTGGTTCTCGCTACGCATCGCTCAGTCGCTAAAGGTAGCGCGTTGAGCCGACACCGTTGCGGGTGTCTACGTAGATCTGTGTCTGCGGGTGTCTCCCGAAAAACCAGGGGAGACACCCCAGACGCTATTTCGCTGCACGCCGGACGATAGTGATCCCGTACGCGGCACCCGAGGCGAAGAGCGCGTCCGGGTCGACGTCGTCGAGCCAGCCGAGGAAGTGACGCTCCGGCTCGGCCTCGGTCGAGCCGTAGACGGCCGCCCGCTCGGCGAGCGCGGCGCTTTGCGGCCCCTCGGCGATCTCCTCGAGCCGCCGCTCGGCCTCCTCCGCCGCCGGGCCTTCTGCGTATCCCTTGCCCATTGGAGGATTCTCTCACGATCAGGAGCGACCGTGTCGACTGCGGGCGATCACGAAGACGCCCGCCGCGGCCGCAACGAAGACCACCTCGCCCAGGGTGCACGCGATCGTCGCGACCGTGCTTCCAGGGAACACCTGCACCCGGACGATCTCGAGGGCGAGAGCGCCGCCGATCAGGATCGCGGCCACGCGGTTGAGGCCGATCTTCTCGACCAGCGCCCTCACGTGACCACCGCATCGTCGTCAGGCAGGCCGCCGCCGATCGCAACGCCGGCGAGGGCGAACAGCACGTAGGCGATCCAGTGGACACCGATCACGTCGGTCTGCACGCCGATCGCGAGCATCGCGACCCACGCGGCACTGAGCCAGGCCGAGCGTCGCCACAGCGCCACCAGGATCGCGACAAGCCAGGCGCAGAACGCCATCAGGCCCAGGACGCCGGTGTCGGCGCCGACCTCGGTGTAGGTCGACTCGCCGGCCTTGATCTCGACGCCGGTCCGCGAGGCGCTTGCCCCGGCGTTCCCGAGACCGAACCCCTGCGGGTGACGAGCGACGGTGCGGATGCCGTCGCGGAGGCTGCTCAGGTGGCTCGAAGTCGAGGCATCGCCGGCACTCAGCGGGTCGTCGCTCACGCCGGGGCTCTGCTGTCCCTGCGCCCGAAGGATCACGAGCTCCGCCCGCGTGTAGCTCGTCGAGGGCCCGATGTGAGGGAACGCCTTCACGAAGCCGACCCCGACGATGAGCGAGGCGACGGCGAGCACGACGGGGAGGGCGCGGCGCTGCGCGATGCCGAGCACGACGAGACCGAGCGCGAGCGCAAGGTAGGCGGCCCGCGTGTGCGTCCAGAGGAGCCCGACGTACGCAACTCCGGCGGCGGCGACCGTCCAGCCCGTGCGCCTGCGGGCGACAAGGAAGAGCAGGACGATGACGAGGACGTACGCGGTGGCGAGCGGGCTGAGGAACGTCGAGGTGAGCCTCCGGATCGGGTTCTCCTCGTCGCCCGTGTTCAGCACCCAGTTCTCCGGCAGGCCGGAGAGCCCACGGTAGACGAGCCCCAGCTGCTCCCCGAACCAGCCGGGCACGCCCGAGTCGCGCCACCACTGGAGCGGCACGAGATACACGTCGACGAGCCCCCAGGCCGTCACCGCCACCGCGACGCCGACGAGCGCCAGCGAGAGGCGCCGCCAGGCGACCGGGGTGAGCACGAGCAACCGTCCGAGAAAGTAGGCGGCGACGGGGATCAGCGCGTGGCGGGCGGCGAAGAGCTGGCCACGCTGGGTGGCGGCCCCGTGCAGCCAGCTCTGTGGCAGCAGCCAGTAGAGAACGACGAGCCCCGCATAGACGAGGGCGAGCCGGTCGGCCCAGTACCGCACGGGCAGCGAGCGAGCGCCGAGGATGGCAACGGCGAGCGCCGCGGCGAGCAGCACGTCCTTCCAGGCGGCGACGACGTCGAGCGACGCGCCGCGAACGCCCAGGTCCCACAGTTCCGCCATCGCGAGGTTGTGGGCCGCGAGCCCGACGACGAGCACGACGAGCGCGATCCGCGGCAGGCGCTCGGTCACGTGATCGCCGCGAGCGTGAGGCCGAGGTTGACGATCCGCACGGGACCCGGGAAGAGCTCACGGAGGTCTCGACTGCCGAGCAGGTGGTTGTCGCGCGCCCATCCCTTGCCCGTCAGGTCGTAGGCGCGCCCGGCCGCGGTCTCCGGCAGCCAGTGGATGAGTGGCAGCCTCGTGTGCACCTCGATCGGGAACCAGCGGTTCGGCGTCGTCAGGAAGACGCGGCGACCGACGCGCAGCGCCTCGGCCACGAAGAGCCGCTGGCGCTCGATGTCGCCGACGTGCTCGATCACCGCGTTCGAGAAGACGATGTCGAACGACGCATCGGAGAAGGGGAGCGCGCAGGCGTCACCCTGCACGTAGGGGATCTCGGGGTAGCCGCGGCGGAAGCCCGTGCCGTCGTGCAGCCCGAGTGCCGTGATCCGATTCCGCCAGGGATACATCTCCTCGAAGAAGTTGTGGGTGCCGCAGCCCGACTGGCCGCCCTCGGCGCCGAAGCCGACCTCGTCTGCGCCGACGTCGAGCACCGTCGTGGCCGCGGTCGGCCGCAGCTCGTCCAGGAAGAGCCGGAGCTTCCTCCGGCGGGAGCGGAGCGAGACGGCGTCCACGAGCTTCATCCGGGCGAAGGTACCGGGCGCGGCGGCCAACCGCCCCTCCAGATAACGTCGCCCACACATGGTCGAGGACGTCGTCACCCCGAGTGGGCCGTACCTGCTTCGCCTGATGAGCCGGAGCGGCGCCTGGCAGGGCGCACTCGCCGACGGGTCATTGGCAACGGCGTGGCAGCGGCCGGACGGGCGGGTCGTCGTACGCGCGACGACGGGCGAGGGCCTCGCCCGAGCCCGGTTCATGCTGGCCCTGCACGACGACACGAGCGGGTTCCACCGCCGCTTCGAGCGCGACCCACTGCTCGGTGCGACCGCGCGTGCGCTCGTCGGCTACCGGCCGCTGCGCCTCGCGACCGTCACGCATGCGGCGCTCCGTGCCGTCTGCGGCCAGCTGATCGAAGCGGGGCGGGCGGCGGCGATCGAGCGCTCCATCCTGCGCCGGCTCGGGAGCCCGGTCGTCACCCGCGAGGCACTCGCGCAGCTCTCCCCCTCCGACCTCCGCCGGCACGGGCTCGCAACCTCGCGCGCCACGACGCTCGTCCGGCTCGTCCGGTCGCTCGACCTCGAGCGGCTTCGCGAGCACGACACCGACGTCGTCCTGCAGCGGCTCGGGCGCGAGCGCGGCATCGGGCCCTGGTCGATCGGCGTCATCGCCCTCGAGGGGCTCGGGCGCTACGACCACGGTCTCGTCGGCGACCTCGGACTGATCAAGCTGATGGCTTCCCTCCAGGGTCGCTGGGTCGAGGCCGGGGAGACGGCAGAGCTCCTCGCGCCCTACGAGGAGTGGCAGGGGCTCGCCGGGCAGTTCCTCATGCTCGGCTGGTCACGCGGCCTGATCCCGGGCGCCGACCCGGACCTCGGCCGGCGAACGCGCCTCCGCACGAACCGCGCCGCCTGACAGTCCTCTCTACACTTGCCGCATGGAGCTGAACGAGCGACGAATCGCGGTCCTCGGGGCCGGCAAGATCGGCGAGGCGCTCATCTCGGGGCTCCTCTCCTCCGGGTGGCGCACGCCGGGCGACATCGTCGCCTCGAGCCGGCGCTCGGAGCGCGTCAGCGAGCTGGCGGAGACGCACGGCATTGTCGCGACGCTCTCGAATGCGGAGGCAGTCGCCGGTGCGGCGCTCGTCGTGATCGCCGTCAAGCCACAGGACATCGAGGCTCTGCTCGGCGAGATCGGGCACCTGATCACCGCCGACCAGACGATCCTCTCGGTCGCGGCGGCGATCCCGACGGCGTCGATCGAGCGCCATCTCGCCCCGGGCGTCCCGGTCGTCCGCGCGATGCCGAACACGCCGTCCGTCGTGCACGAGGGAGTGGCCGGGCTCTGCGCCGGCGCCCACGCCGACGACGCCCACGTCACGCTGGCCGAGGAGGCGCTTGCGCATCTCGGCGCGGTCGTACGCGTGCCCGAGAAGCTGATGGACGCCGTCACCGCGGTGTCGGGATCGGGGCCCGCCTACTTCGCGCTCCTCGCCGAGGCGATGATCGAGGCCGGCCTCCTGCTCGGCCTCTCGCGCGAGATCTCGACCCAGCTCGTCGTCCAGACGATGCTCGGGACGGCCCAGCAGATGCGCGACCTGAAGATGCACCCGGTCGAGCTGCGCGAGATGGTCACCTCGCCCGGCGGCACCACGATCGCCGCGATTCGCGAGCTCGAGATCGCAGGCGTGCGCGCCGCGTTCCTGAACGCGATCCAGGCGGCGATGGTGCGCTCGCGCGAGCTCGCCTCCGGCGCAGACGCGTAGCGCCCGCGGGCACATGGGCGTCTACGAGAACCTCGGCGTTCGCACGATCATCAACGCCAGCGGCACCCTGACCCGGGTGGGCGGGAGCCGGATGGCGCCGGAAGTGCTGGCCGCCATGGCGGAGGCCGCCGCCTCGTTCGTGCACATCGACGAGCTCCAGGCGCGGGCCGGCGAGGTGCTCGCCCGGGTGACCGGAGCCGAGGCGGGCTATGTCACGAGCGGGGCCTCGGCGGGGCTCACGCTCGGCATCGCCGCCTGCGTCGCCGGAATGGACGTCGGCAAGATGGATCGGCTCCCGGACGTGACCGGCATGAAAAGCGAGGTCGTCGTCCAGCGCGGCCACCGCAACTCCTACGATCACGCGATCCGGGCAGTGGGCGTCTCCCTCGTCGAGGCCGGATACCTCGGCTACCC
>Ga0315275_10004963_pt1 | contig 12519 bp, 10 predicted proteins | sample YL17G03_0_MG_FD_205557 | JGI IMG/M metagenome (GOLD analysis project Ga0315275, IMG submission 205557) | Sediment microbial communities from Yellowstone Lake, YNP, Wyoming, USA - YL17G03_0 | ecosystem: Environmental > Aquatic > Freshwater > Lake > Sediment | place: USA: Wyoming | collected... | reverse complement strand
GCGCACCACACGGCTGATCTGGTTGCCGATCGTGAACACGGGGTTGAGCGAGGAGAGTGGGTCCTGGAAGACCATCGCCACGAGGCGACCGCGGATGTCCTCGACCGCGCGGTCGCCCAGCAGCAGCAGGTCGTCGCCGCGGAACAGGATCTGGCCGCCGGTGACCTCGGTCTGCGGCCGAGGCAGCAGGCCGAGGACCGAGAGCCCGGTGATCGTCTTGCCGCATCCCGACTCCCCGACGAGGCCGATGATCTCGCCTTCACGCACGGTGAGGTTCACGCCGTCGAGCGCCTTCACCGTGCCGCGCAGGCTGTTGAACTGCAGCCTGAGGTCGCGGATCTCGAGCAGGTCGCCCACGCCGCTACCTCTTCATCCTCGGGTCGAGCACGTCGCGCAGGCCGTCGCCGACGAGGTTGAAGGCGAGCACGAGGAGGAAGATCGCAATGCCGGGGAAGACGCTGATCCACCACTGCTCGAGCACGTACTCGACGCCCTCGGAGACCATGAGGCCCCACTCCGGCGTCGGCGGCTTGGCGCCGAGGCCGAGGAACGAGAGGCCGGCGACCTCGAGGATCACGGTGCCGATGTCGAGCGTGATCTGCACGACCACCGGTCCGAAGGCGTTGGGCAGGATGTGGCGCAGGACGATCCTCCGGTCGCGCACGCCCATCACCTTGGCCGCCTCGACGTAGGGGCGCTCGCGCAGCGAGACCGCCATGCCGCGCACGAGGCGCGTGTACCACGGCCACCAGGTGACGACGATCGCCAGGGCGAGGTTACGCAGATTGGGACCGAGGACCGCGACCATAGCCATCGCAAGGACGAGGGCCGGGAAGGCGAGGAAGATGTCGGTGACGCGCATGATCACCTCGTCGGCCCAGCCCCCGTAGTAGCCGGCAAGGCCGCCGAGGAGCGGTCCGACCAGCAGCACCGCCGTCGCGACCACGGCCGAGATGACGAGCGGGATGCGGGCGCCGAAGATGACGCGGCTGAGCACGTCGCGTCCCTGGTTGTCGGTCCCGAACGGGTGCTGCGCGCTCGGCGCCTCGAACCTGCTCTGCAGGTCGGAGGCGCCGCGCCCCTGCTCGGGGTACGGCGCGATCCACGGCGCCGTCACGGCGACGAAGACCATCAGGACGATCCACACCAGTCCCAGGACCGCGAGCCGGTCGCGGAAGAAGACGCGCACGTTGTGCCGCGACTCGGTGAGCGTCGACTGGTGACGCTCGCGCCAGTCGCCCAGGAGCACGGCGCCCCCGCTGCGTCCCATGGCTGGAGTCGACATCCTCGCCCCTTAGCTGAGCACGACCCGCGGGTCGAGCTTGGCGATGACCATGTCGATGATCAGGTTCACCGCCACGTAGATGAACGCGAGCAGGAGCGTGACGCCCATGATCGCCGGGTAGTCGAGGCTCAGCATCGAGGTCGTGGCGTACGTGCCCAGACCCGGCAAGGCGAAGATGCGCTCGACGAAGAACGTGCCGACCATCAGATAGGCGAACTCGAGCCCGATGACCGTGAGCACGGGCGCCATGGCGTTCTTGAGCGCGAGACGACCGACGACCGTGCGCGTAGGGACGCCCATCGCCTTGGCCATGCGGATGTGGTCCTGCCCCATCGTCTCGAGCATCGCCGAGCGCGTCATGCGCGTGATGACCCCGGCCGAGAACGCGGCCAGCGTGAGGGCCGGCAGAATGAGATGCTCCATGGCGTTGAAGAAGGCGACGAAGTTGCCCGTGATGAGCGCGTCGACGGCGGTCATGCCGGTGATCTGGGTCACGGGATGGCTCTGGGCGACGGCGATGTCGAGCTCGCCCGAGACGGGCAGCAGGCCCAGGGCGCGGAAGAAGAGGATCTGCAGCACGATGGCGAGGAAGAACGAGGGCAATGAGACCCCGCCGATGGCGAAGACCCTGGTGACGTGGTCGATCCAGCGTCCCTTCATGTGCGCGGTGAGCGCTCCGAGCGAAACGCCGATCACGATCGAGATGGCCAGGGACACCCCGATGAGCTGCAGCGAGTAGGGCAGAAAGCGCAGGATGTCGCTGAGGACCGGGCGCCGCGTGCGGATCGACTCGCCCCAGTCGCCCTGGACAAGGTCGCGGACGTAGATGCCGTACTGCACGTAGAGCGGCTTGTCGAGGCCGAGGATGCGACGGGCCTCGGCGATCTGCGGCGCCCTGGCCCGCGGCCCGGCGTAGACGGCGGCCGGGTCGGACGGCACCACGCGCACGAGCAGGAACGTGATCACCGAGACGCCGAAGAGCACGAGCAGCAGCAGGGCGAAGCGACGCACGAGGTAGGTGCGGACGCTCACCCGCGCTGCCTGTCGCTGAGGTGCATGAGATCTCCCAAGGTCACACGACGACGGATCCGAACGGCTTCGGGCGGGGCGGCGGCCGTGCCGGCCGCCGCCCCGCCCTCCGCCCCTACCTGGTCACGTGGTAGAACGACAACACCGAGGTGTAGTTGGGGTTGAGCGCCATCTCGTCGAGCTTGAGAGTCGGGCTCACGCCGTAGACCCTGTCCGGATCGAAGAGGAAGGCAGCCGGCGCCTCGTCGACGAGCATCGCCATGGCCTCGGAGTAGAGCTCCGTGGCCTTGTCAAGATCGGTCGGCTCGGCGCTGAAGGCGCTGTCAATCAGGTCGTCGTAGGTCGTGTCGGACCAGTACGACAGGTTCCACAGCAGGTCGTCCTGGGTGTGAAACAGCGAGTAGAGGCTGTCGTAGCCGTCGGGGAACCCGGGCCACCAGATCAGCGCGAAGAGGTCCTGGCGCTTGTCGGCGGCACCCTTGGCCATGGCCCACTGCTGCTCGAACAGCAGCGGTTGCAGGTCGACCTCGACGCCGAGCTCGGCGTACGCCTCCTTGATGAGCGGCACGAACTTGGGCGCGAACTGCTCGTCGGAGGCGTAGGTGAGCTTCAGCTTGAAGCCGCCATCCGGGTAGCCTGCCTCAGCGAGCAGCTGCTTCGCCTTGTCGACGTCATAGGTGTACTGGAAGAGGTCTGGGTCGTAGGGGTAGAGGCTCTCGGGCGTCGGCCCCCGCGACTGGACGGCGTAGCCGTTGGTGCCGAGCTCGATCATGTCGTCGTACGGCAGGGCGTACGAGAGCGCCTGGCGCACGCGCTTGTCGTCGAGCGGCTTACGCTCGCAGTTGAACTGCAGCACGTAGTTCTGGATGCTGGGGATCTCGACGATCTTGACGTCAGGGTTGTCCTTGAGCGCGGGGACGCTGTCCAGAGCGAGCCCGTCGGCGTAGTCGACCTCGCCGGCCTCGAGCATCTGGCGCTGGGTGGACGACTCGTCGACGTACTTGATTACCACCTTCTGGAACTGCCCATCCTTCCAGCCGCCCCAGTAGTCCGGGTTGCGCACGAAGACGGTCTCCTCGTTGGGGGCATACGACTCGAGCATCCAGGGCCCTGTCCCGGCCTCGTGCGGCGTGTCCCACCACTTCGTGCTCTTGTCGGCGGCCTTGGGGCTGAACATCCACGCGCCGTACATCGCCGTGGCGACCCGGTCGAGGGCGGCGGGGTAGCTGGTGGTGATCTTCACCGTGTAGTCGTCGGGCGTGGCGATCTTCTCGACCGGATACCACATGTAGGCGGCGCCCAGGTCGAGGTCGAGGGTGGACTCGATCGTCGCCTTGACGGCCTTTGAGTTGAACGGCTCGCCGTCGTGGAAGGTGACGCCCTCGCGCAGGTGGAAGGTCCAGGTGAGGCCGTCGTCGGAGACCTCCCACGAAGTCGCGAGGCAAGGTGCATACGGCTCGGCGCTGCCCGGCGGGTTCACGTAGAGCAGCGGCTCATAGAGGTTGGCGAGGAAGAGCGGCTCGTCGCCGGAGCTCGCCCGGGGGTCCCAGGTCGAGAGCGTCATCCACGAGGCGAGCCGCAGGACCTCGGTGTCGCCGCCACCCGTCGTCGTCGTGCCCTCGTCGCCACACCCGGACGAGAACGCGACGAGCAGCGCGATCGCGACGACCAGCAGCGCCAGTGCGAGCGTGGCTCGCCGGCCTCCGCGAGGCGCGAAGCCGGATGATGCTCTCATGTCGTCCCCCTTGGTCGAGCTTGAGCGCAGTAGTTAAATGGTTGACCAATTAGATATACTCCGGGCCACGGTGTCAATGGCCCCATTCGTGAAGCAGGGAGGACTGGCATGGCGACGACCGGTGGAGACGCGAGGGAACGGCAAGCTCCGGCTGCGGGGAGTCCTCGCGCGGACGGCTATCGCATGCCGGCCGAGTTCGCCCCGCACGAGCGCTGCCTCATCGCCTGGCCCCCCCGCTCGCGCACGTTCTGGGGCGAGTACTACATGCTGGCGCAGCACAGCTACGCCGCCGTGGCGCGGGCGATCGCGCGTTTCGAGCCTGTGCTCGTGATCGCGCGCCCGGGCGAGGGCGCGGAGGCGAGGAGCTACTGCGGCAGCGACGACATCGAGGTCGTGGAGCTGCCGATCGACGACTCGTGGATCCGCGACAGCGGTCCGATCTTCGTCCAGCGCCCCGACGGCCAGACGGCGGTCGCCGACTTCGCCTTCAACTCGTGGGGCGAGCGCTACCTCCCCTACGGCGACGACGCCCGCATCGGCGAGCGGCTCGCCGCCCACCTCGGGGTGCGGCGCTTCGCGACGCCGATGATCCTCGAGGGCGGCGCGATCACCGTCGACGGCGAGGGGACACTCATCACGACCGAGAGTTGCCTGCTCAACGCGACGCGCAACCCGGGGATGACGAAGGACGGGATCGAGCAGGAGCTCAAGGACATGCTCGGCGTCGAGAAGGTGATCTGGCTGGTCTCGGGTCTGGGTCTGGAGGAGGACCCCGACACCGACGGGCACGTCGACGGGGTCGCGGCGTTCATCGGGCCGGCGCGGGTGCTCCTGCACATGGTGCGTGACCCGAAGCATGCGGACTACGAGAACCTGCAGGAGAACCGCCGCCGGCTCGAGACCACCGACGCCCTCGGGAGGCCCCTCGAGGTCGTCGAGTTCGACCTGCGCAGCGCGCCCGTCGCAGTGGGCGGCCGTCCCATCGTCGAGACCTACGTCAACTTCTACCAGGCGAACGGCGGCGTGGTCGTGCCGACGGCGGGGAACGCCGACGACCTCCCGGCGCTCGATCGCCTGCGCGAGATCCTCGAGGGACGCGAGGTCGTGGGTGTGCCGGCGCCCGTCATCGCGTTCGGCGGCGGCGGAGTCCACTGCATCACGCAGCAGGTACCGGCGGCCGGAGCGGCGTCAGCCGGCTGAAGCCGGCTGCGGCGGCGCCCGGCCGCTCTGCTAGGATGGCGGCGAAGTTGACCGCGACCGCACCTCTTCACGGAGGACGCAGATGATGGACTTCCTTACGCTCCCAGAACGGACCGCGAAGCCGCGCGAGAGCGGCCTGACCCACGTGCTCGACAAGGGGTACAGCCTCGAGCAGGTGCGACAGTTCCTCTCCGTGGCCAGGGACTACGTCGACATCGTCAAGCTGGGCTGGGGCACCGCGGTCGTCACGCCCAACCTCAAGGAGAAGATCGAGCTCCTCCAGAGCAACGGAGTCCCGGTGTGCTTCGGCGGCACGCTTTTCGAGGTCTGCTTGCGCCAGAACAAGCTCGACGAGTACCTCGAGACCGTGCGCGCCTACGGCATGGACTGCATCGAGATCTCGGACGGTACGATCGCCATGGACGAGGACGACAAGATCGCCCTGCTCAAGCGATTGACGAAGGAGTTCAAGGTCCTCAGCGAGGTCGGCAGCAAGGACGCCGAGGTCGTGATCGCCCCCTACAAGTGGGTCGACAGCATCAAGCGCGAGCTCGACGCCGGCGCCTGGAAGGTCATCACCGAGGGCCGCGAGTCCGGCACGGTCGGCATCTACCAGTCGGGCGGCGAGGTCAAGGAGGGCCTGCTCGACGAGATCGTCGCCGCCGTCGACGCGACGAACCTCCTCTTCGAGGCGCCGGCGAAGAGCCAGCAGGCGTGGTTCATCAAGCACTTCGGCGCCAACGTGAACCTGGGCAACATCGCCCCCGAGGAGGTCGTCTCGGTCGAGACGCTGAGGCTCGGCGTGCGCGGCGACACGCTGCTCACGTTCCACTGAGCCGGCGAGTCGCAGCGCCCCGCGCCGAGCCTCACCCCGCGCCGCCGTGCCGAACCCCGACGCCATGATCCTGCTCCTCCGCCACGGACAGACGGACTGGAACGTCGAACCCGCCCGCTGCCAGGGCTGGGCCGAGGTGCCGCTCAACGAGACCGGCCGCGCCCAGGCGCGCGACCAGGGTCGCGCGCTGCGCGGGCGCGGCCTCGATCTGATCGTCACCAGCCACCTCGTGCGGGCGCGGGAGACGGCCGAGCTCGCGCGCGCCGAGCTGGCGATCGCGGACAGCGCCGGGGCGCCCGAGCTCGTCGTCGACCCGCGCCTCGCCGAGACCGACGGCGGCGCCTGGGAATCACGACTGTTCGTCGAGATCGTCGCGAGCGAACCAGAGACCTGGCGCGCCTACCGCGAGCATCCGGAGACCTTCCGCTTTCCGGACGGCGAGAGCCTCGCCGAGCAGCAGCGCCGGGTCCTCGCGTGCCTGCGCGACGTCGCGCTGGACGGGCGCCGCGCCCTGCTCGTCACGCACGGCGGCAGCATCAGGATCGTGCGCCGTTTCCTCGACGGGCGCGGCCTCATCGCCTTCCACGACGACGCGACCCACAACGGCATGGTGGACGAGATCGAGGCCGGCGACCTCGCCCGACGCATCGAGGACTCCCTTCTGGGGAAAGCCCAGACGACATCGCCCGGGGGGTGAGGTCGTGCCGCTCTTCAAGAAGAGACCGCAACAGACCGGGGTGGTCGTCCTCGGGGCGCCGATGGAGTCCGAATCGCTGCTCGAGGGCGTCAACCTCATGCCGGCGGCGCTGCGCGCCGCCGGCCTCGATTCCGCGCTGCGCGCCGCGGGCGTCGCCGTCGCCGACCTGGGCGACCTCGACATCGCGATCACCGAGCACGTCCGCGATCCCGCGACCGGGATCCTCGCCTACCGCCAGGTGTGCGCCGCGACCGACCTCATCCGCCGAAGCGTCCCTCAACTGCTGGACACGCCCGACATCCCGCTGGTCGTCGGCGGCTGCTGCGGCATCCTCGTCGGCATCGTCGCCGCGCTGCGCGAGCGATACAGCCGCGTCGGCCTCGCCTTCGTCGACGGCCACCTCGACTACTACGACGGCGCCAGCGCGCCGGTCGGCGCGCTGGCCGACATGGAGTTGTCTCTCCTCATGGGACACGGGCCACGGTCGCTCACCGCGATCGTCGGCGAGCCGCCGCTCGCGTACGCGACCGACACATGGGTGCTCGGGTATCGCGACCACTCGATCATGATCGGGCAGAGCGCGCCCGACGCGCACGTCGAGCTGCCCGACGCGCACTTCGTCGACGACGGCGGCGTGCGCCGGCACGGACCGGCCGAGGTCGGACGCATCGCCGCCGAGGCCCTGACGGAGCGCCCTGGACGGTTCTGGCTGCACGTCGACCTCGACGTCCTCTCGCCGGCGGTCATGCCGGCGGTCGACGACCTGCTGCCCGGCGGTCTCTCCTGGGAGGAGCTGACCGCGCTCCTCCGGCCGCTGGTGCACTGCGACGCGCTGCTGGGGATCGACCTGACGATCTACAACCCGAGCCGCGACCCGGAGCGACGGCTCGCGCCGCGCATCGTGCGGCTGCTCGCGGACGTGCTGGGGGCGGACGCGCAGGGCTGACGCCGCCCTGCCGCGAAGCGTGGCGGCGGCGTCAGAGCGAGCGCGCGAGGGCGAGCTGGGCGAGCACCAGGCGGCGCAGCTCGGGATCGCGCGGCGGGCGGGCGGTGAAGAGGAACGCCGGCGCCGTCCCGAGCAGCACGCGCTGATCGCCGTAGCGCAGTTCGATCCAGCCGTCCCACTCGCCCAGACACCCCAGCGTCCAGGAACCGGCGAACTCACGCGCCTCGCCGGGCGCCAGCGTGAAGGGGCCCGGCGCCGCGAGGTCGTGCGCCTGGCCGTCGGCGTCCCGGACGGCCAGCCTCACGTCGCCGACCTCGACGGCCGTGACGCCCATGTTGGCGATCGTGAAGCGCGCCTCGACCTTGTCGCCGACGACGCGCGGCGGCGGCGAAAGCTCGACGCGCCCGTCGAGCTGGAGCAGCGCCGGGCCGGGCGGCGGCGCGACGCCGGTCCAGCGCGTGTCCCCCGGGTCGCCACCGAGGCGCTGCATGAACAGGGTCACGTTGGCCAGCCAGTCGCCGGTGCCGTCGGGGCAGTAGCGCGGGCCGATCTGATCGACCGAGTAGAGGCCGTCACCGTAGTAGAGGCCGCCGGCGATGCCGGCGGCCAGGGCGGCGATCGCTTCGTCCCACGACCCGAAGTCGGCCGCCGTCCACGGCGACGTGTAGAACCAGTTGACGGCGTTGAAGGTCGCCTCGTCGCCGGCGGACGAGTACAGGAAGAGCCCGAAGCTCGACTCGGCGCCGGCCACGGCGACGAGGAAGGCGGGGTCCACACCGTGCTCGGCGCCCTCGGCGACGAAGGTCGCCCCACTGCCCACCATCGGCGACCCCTGCGCGGCGAGGAAGGCGTCGATGGTGGCCGCATCCAGGCTGGACGCGGCCGAGGCCGGCGATGCGCCCGCGAGAGCCGCCGCCACGGCCACCAGAAGTGCCGCGACGAGGACCATGGCCGACCGCGCCGCCGTCCCTTCGGGGTGTCTCGCCCTCGTCCTTCGTGCGATGTCCAAGCTCTGCCTTTCTCTCTCCCGACGCTCCCCAGTATAGTCGAGCCCTGAACACGAGGCCCCCGGACCGAGGAGACGCGGTGCGCGACGTGAGAGACGACCCCGGTGGCGACAGGGTTCGCTACGCCGCCGACGAGCGGTTCCCCTGGCGACGGACGCTGCGCCTCGTCGAGAGGGCCGTCGCCGCGCGCCGTCTCGACCTGAACGGGCTCCGGGTCCTGACCGAGGCGGCGGTCGGCTACCAGCGCCTCACGCCGGTCATCGCGGCGCTGGCCGGGGCGGACGCGGTCTTCGCCGTCGGGCGCGACAGCGTCAGCGCCTCGCGCCGCGACGCCGAGGAGCAGACCGGCTGGCTCGCTACGGTCGCCGGCGTGCAGGGACGCATCCGCTTCTTCCCCACCCGCCTGCAGGCTCCGCTGGCCACGGTCGACATCGTGACCGACCTCCCCGGCGTACGACCGGTGGACGAGTCGATCGTCAGGAACCTCACGGCCGGGGCCGTCGTCACCTTGATGCGCGGCACCGCCGCGTGGCGCGCCGCGGATGTCGACGTCGCGTCCTGCCGGCGCGCCGGCATCCCCGTCGCCGGTCTCGACGAGGACGCCGTCGGTCTCTACCGATGGACGGCGCTCACCGCCGTCCACGGTCTCCTGGACATCGGCGTCGAGATCGCCGGTGCGACGCTCGCCGTCGCCGGCGACGGTCCGGCGTACGGTCACGTGGTGCGCGCCCTGTCTCAGCTTGGGGCGCGTATCTACGTCGCCACGCCGGACAACGCCGGCCGCGTCGCGCTGTTCGGCGGCGAGAGGATCGGCGCCGACCTCGGCGACGAGATCGCCCTGAGCCGCCTCACCGACGCCGAGGCGCTGGTGGTCTGTCCCGGCGAGCCTGGCCGGCGCGTCATCGGTTTCGGCGCCGAGATCGACGCGGCCCGCCTCGCCGCCGCCGCGCCGCACCTCGCCGTCCTGTGCCTCGAGGGCGAGGTCGACCGGCGCGGCCTCGCCGCCGCCGGCCTGACGGCGTGGCCGGCGGACGGTCCCGCCGTGCCAGGCGACCTTCTGCCTCAAGCGGTCGTCGAGCTTCACGTCGCGGGGCTCAAGGTCGGCGAGGTGATGGCGCGCGCCCGGCAGCGCGGCTCGTCGCCGCCGGTGGCGGAGGAGCTCGCCGCCGCCGAGGCGCACGCCGAGCTGTTGGCGAAGGACCTCAACCCGCGCCACTGAGAGAGCGCGCCGACGGGGCGCGACTGAGGCGCGAAGCGGCGGTGGTAGAATCCCCGTCCGACGGCGGTACGTCCGCTGCGCCTCGCGACGGCGCGCCGCCCCCGCCCATCGGCCACCGGAGGCACTGAGATCCCGATCCTGCGACGACGCGCGGCCGGGAGCACCGGCGCCCGGGCCAAGGGCGGCGGCTACGGCATCCTCCTCACGGACTCCGTGATCTACGGGGCCGGACGGACGATCCAGAAGCTGCTCGCCGCCCTCCTGCTGCCGCTCTACACGGCCTTCCTCTCGCGCTCCGACTACGGCGTCCTCGGCATGGTCGTGACGGTGACGACCTTCCTGGACGTCTTCGTCACCCTCGGCTTCGACCTCGCCTTCTCGCGCTTCTACTTCGACGACGACTCCCAGCGCGCGCGGCGCAAAATCATCACCAACGTCTTCTACGTCTCGACGGTCTACCCGGCCCTGCTGCTGTTCGTCTGCGGCCTGTTCCTGCCCTCGCTGGCGCCGACGCTGCTCGGCGACGCGTACTCGAGCGGCGACTGGGTCTACTTCGCCGTCGGGTTCGCCACGCTGTTCTTCACCAACCTCAACGACATCCCGTTCACGCTGCTCCGCCTCGAGCAGCGGCCGTGGACGTTCACCGCCTACTCCCTGGGCAGGGTCGCCCTGCAGGTGCCGGTGTCGCTCCTGTTCGTATGGGTCTTCGACTGGGGAGTGATGGGCGTCCTGCTCGCCAACCTCGCCACCGCCGCCGGCCTGCAGGTCGCCATGCTGCCGGTGTACGTGAAGAGGCTCGACCTGCGGCCCTACTGGAGCGTCCTCCGCCCGATGCTCAAGTTTGCCCTGCCCTCCCTGTTCATCGGTATCTCGTTCTACTGGCTCCGGATGTCGGACCGCTTCTTCCTCCTGCACTACCAGGGGAGTGAGGAGGTGGGCCTCTACACGGTCGCCAACTCCCTTGCGCAGCCCCTCTTCCTCGTCGCCGCGGCCTTCGGCCTGGCGTGGCCGCAGTGGCACTACGCGAAGATGGCCGACCCCGACGAGCACCGGCATTTCGTGGCGCGCAGCGCCACGTACTACCTGGTGATCAACGGCATGGTCCTTGTCGCCTTCGGGACCTTCCTCCCCCTGATCACGCACGTCCTCATCGGCGAGCAGTACTGGAGCGTCACGGGGGTCACGTTCGTGCTCGCGGTCTCGATCGTGATCTACAGCATCTACTTCGTCTTCTGGACGGGCGCCAGCGTCGCCAAGAAGATCGGCATGATGCCCGTCTTCTTCGCCATCGCCTCGGCGCTGAACATCGTGCTCAACTTCGTCTTCGTGCCCACGTACGGGATGTGGGCGGCCGCGTGGACGGCGGTCGCGGGCTTCGCCCTTCTCGCCGTGATGACCTATTTCTACTCGCAGCGCTCCTACCCGATCCCGTTCGAGTGGCCGCGGCTCGTCAAGCTCCTCGCGGCCACCCTCGCCGCGCTCGCCTACATGGGCGCGGTCATTCGCGTGACCGGCATGACGACCTCGATGCCGCTCCCCGAGCTCGTCTGGTGCACCGTCGCGATGCTGCCCGCGCTCGCCGTGCTCCCGCTGGTGTTGCACGTCACCGGCTTCGCCACGGCCGGCGAGAGGCGGCGGCTGCGCGAGGCGTGGCGCCGTCTGGGCCGCCGCAAGCCTCCGCCCACCGCCCCGCCCGAACACGAGTCGGCGGCCGAGGCGGTGGCGGCCATCGAGACGCTTGCGCGTCTGGACGCCACCGAGAGGGACGGGCTGGTCCCGTGAGGCCCGTGCTCGTCGGCAGCGCCGGACCGCGTCCGCGGGTAGGCTGACACCGTGCACATCCTCTACCTGAGCCACTACTTCGCGCCCGAGAACAACGCTCCGGCGGCGCGTGTCCACGCGATGGGCAAGGAGTGGGTCCGGCAGGGCCACGAAGTCACCGTGATCACCTGTGCCCCGAACGTGCCCGCCGGGGTCGTGTACGAGGGCTACCGCAACCGCGCCTGGCAGGAGGAGTGGGTCGACGGCATCCGCGCCGTCCGCGTGTGGACCTATCTCGCCGCGAACGCCGGCACGGCGCGTCGCGCTCTCAACTTCGTCTCGTACCTCGCCGCCGCGTCCGTGGCGGCGCCCTTCCTGCGCCGCGCCGACGTGGTGATCGCGACGTCGCCGCAGTTCTTCGCCGGGTGGGCCGGGGTGCCGGCGCACTGGGTCCACCGCGCCCCGTTCGTGCTCGAGGTCCGCGACCTGTGGCCCGCGTCGATCACCGCCGTCGGGGCGATGCACCGCGGTGCCGCAGTGCGTGCGCTCGAGTGGCTCGAGCGCAGCCTGTACGGCGCCGCCGACCGCATCGTCACCGTGGGCGAGGGCTACAAAGAGCAGCTCGTCGCCCGCGGGGTGCCGGCGGCGAAGATCGACGTCGTCACCAACGGCGTCGACGCCGAGCTCTTCTACCCGCGCGACCCCGACCCGGCCGTGCGCGCCCGCTGGGGCCTCGAGCCCGACGCCTTCGTCGTCGTCTTCGCCGGCACGATCGGGATGGCGAGCGGCCTCGACGTGGCACTTC
>Ga0315275_10004961_pt1 | contig 12520 bp, 18 predicted proteins | sample YL17G03_0_MG_FD_205557 | JGI IMG/M metagenome (GOLD analysis project Ga0315275, IMG submission 205557) | Sediment microbial communities from Yellowstone Lake, YNP, Wyoming, USA - YL17G03_0 | ecosystem: Environmental > Aquatic > Freshwater > Lake > Sediment | place: USA: Wyoming | collected... | reverse complement strand
CTTGAGGGCGGGAACCAGATCCTCGTCGTCTCCAAGCCGCATCGGGAATGCATCGCGCACCTCTGTGAGGTGCTGGAGCGGTTCAAGCACCAGATCGAGTTCCGGTTCACCATCGGATCCCAGGACAATGCCGATCTCGCGTTCTGGGAGCCTGGAGCCCCGGACTTCACGGAGCGCCTCGGGTCCCTCATCTACGCGCACGGGAGGGGATGGAAGACGAGCGTCTCGGCCGAGCCCCTGCTGTCGCCGTGGTACGTTCGTTCGCTGTGGACCAGGCTCATCGAGTTCGTCTCGGAGACATTCTGGATCGGGAAGCTCAATAGGTCGGCCCAACGGTGCCAGCTTGGGGACGACGATCGCCAAAGGCTCGCGCGGCTCCTGGCTTGGCAGGACGACGCTCACGTCAAGGCCATCTACGACGAGTTCCGCAAAGAGCCGAAAGTTCGATGGAAGGACTCGTATCGCGAAGTGATCGATCGGATGGTATAATCCTGGAGTGGTGGATCTGTTTAAGCGGTGAACCATGCCTTGCGACTGCTGCGGCTGTTACGATCACATCAAAGAAGAATGTCCGCGGGCCCGAAAGGACCGCAGGACGGACCTGGCCCTGGGGAGACTGATCCTGATCGCGCTCTTTCCTGTCCTCTGTATCGGTAGCATTGCTGGATTGATCTTCAGCGCCCTGAGGGCAGGATTCAAAAGCACCATGGGTCTCTGGGAACAGGCCCTGGACTTGGCTCGGCGGAGGCCGGATCCGCCGGAAAGCGCGTGAATTTCTGCCCCGGTGGGGGTATCCTTCAAAAGGAGAGTGTCATGGATATAAAGGAACTCGCGGAACACGCCCGATCATTCTTCGAATCCAAGACGCGTCCCAACTCAGAAGAAATCTTCTGGAGCATGACCAGGCGTCACCCGTCCTGGGTTCGGGACATGCTGTTCCACATCCACGACGACGGGGACATCTTTCCGGACGACTACAAATACGAGTACGTGGTCGATTTCCTGGACCTGCTGTCCGATGGCGTGGATCCAGAGGAACCGCAACTTGAGCCCGATCCGTATACCCACGATCTCCTGAAGTGGCTTGGGTCGCACTCCGTCAGGATCGGTTACGTGGACGAGGCCGCCGAAGATTTCGGACATTCCGCGAACGGTGGGGTCGTCGGAGACATCATGCAGGGACAAGTGCGCGAGAAAGAAGAAGTCTTCAATCTGGTCGTCGAGGCTCTCAAGGATCGCCTCGAGGCGATCGAGGGCGGCGTCGAAGATGAATTCGAAGGGGACCCGAAGGGCGTCAAGGAATGGCGCCCTCGATAAAGGAAAAGAACGTGGACGAAATCGAACAGCACCCCCTGCCCCGACAGGTCGGATTCAAGCTCCTTGAGATCTCCACGGATGTCCTTTCTGAGCAGCTCGGCCGCGAGCCCCAGCCGACGGAATTCGCCGACATGGCCGAAACGATGTCGGCCAACCTGTTGTCGGCAGGCTACCTGGAGCTCCGCGCCCAGCAGGGTCCGGAAGTTGCGGAGAAGTGGCTCAAGAAGGCCCTCGCCCAGGTGTCTGCGGCCATACGGAGTTCCGGGTCGGATGCCTTCCCCAAGATCGACCTCATCATCAAGGACGTCCCCAACAGGATCATCAAGCGTCCTCAGGAGACCAAGCCCGCGCCGGCGGAACCGGCCGTAGCGCCGGCCCCGGCCGTGCCGGTATGCGCCTGCACGCGGACGGACGGCCAATGCCAGTCCTGCCAGACCGCGCTCGCCGGAAAGATCCAGGAGGTCTACGGGATCATACAGACACTCAATCGCTTTAAGGAATCCGCGGACCTCTGCCCGGTCTGTTCCCTCACGGAATTCGATCAGGCCCTGGCCCGGTCGGTCCCGGTCTTCTGGAAGCTCGGGGAGAGCGTCGAGGGAGATGCGAAAACCCAATTTGCCCAGGAACTCCTCGGCATTCTCACGATGACAGCCGCTCTTAAGGGACTCAAGGAGGTCCCGCTGACCCTCAAGGCGTGGAAGGAATTCGTCGAAGCCAAGGGAGTCCAGGTCGAATAAGGGTATGCCCTACGAAAACCGTCGCGGGAAAATAAAGACGATCTGCGCTTCCTGCAAGCTGGGTCAGCACCAAGGATGCAACGGAACGGCCCGTCAGAGGATCCGCAATACCGGGAAGAAGGACCGGGACTGGTACGAGGTACCTTGCCAATGCCCATGTGCGCCGAGGACGCTCGCATGAGCATACCGATGATCGGAATCGTGCAGGGAAAGCTTCGGGTCTGCTGGGACGGGGAAGAAACCCATACGTTCCCGGCCGACCGGACCGGCGCCGCGGAGCTGGGGCGGATCCTCAAGGACAGGGGACATAAAGTCTGGACCTACTCGACCAGTCTGGACGTGAACCCACATGTCGATTTTCGGACTCTCATCGAAGAGGCCTTCGATAGGGCGTGCAGTCCAGCAGGTTCGTGATAGAATATGGCTATGCCCATCAGCGTAAGGAAGGATCGACAATTCCCAAAAGGGATCATTAATCTAGAAGGACTCCCCGGGGGAGAGACGATCGTGATGCACGCCGATCGTCGTCAAGAGATCTGGCTCCACGGACAATCGACGGGAAGGGAAAAATTATTCGGTCACCTTAAAATAAGGATAAGCCAGGGCCCTCACGGATTCGGAATCGAAATCAGCAGAGGCGTCGGCGATGTCCCCTTGACCATCGACGATGGAACCGGAAAACACCAGGCAGACGGCCTTTTCGTCTACGAGCTTGTTCCGGAACCCACCGGCCTCAAAGAATGGCGGCCCCCGCACTAGGGAGGACGAAATGTCAAGAATAGAACTAGGCGTGGTCAAAGCCTGCCGCAAGAGGGACGTGGATCCAAAGCGCCCGGGGCATCGTGTCTGCCTCTATACGAAGTCGAAGCCGCGCCGCCTTCTGGGACGCCACAAGACCCTCAAGTCGGCCCTCCGCCAGGAGCGGTTCATCCAGATGAAAAAACATAGCGTAGGGTGACCTTTTGCAAAGTAAAGTGGCGGTTCCGCCACGCAGGGGGAAGAACGTGGAATCAGGACAGTGGGACATGCTTGTCCGGTCGATCGCCAGACAGGCGGACTACGATATAGCATTCATTCGCGATTTCGTGGCTCGGATTTTTGAAGAGGTAAACGATCGCCAGCTAGCTGGTGCCATAATGGCCGCCGCCGAAGGCGACATGGACCTCGCTTGCGATTTTCTGAGGCTCGATAAGGAGATCGAGGCTGCCGGGGAACTCAGTCCAGCCTTGAGACCGGAATCCGATCGTTTGTGGATCCGGCTCCACGAGCTTCGCAATACGCCTTGATGTGGGCCATCCATCCGGATACACTTAACTGGACGCGGTAGCTTCCCTCCCCCGGGCGGCCGCGAGCGAGGTCTTAATGCTGGTTCTCGCTGCCGCCACTCACGACATTTCCGACGGTTCGTCTTTATAGAAAGGGTCTGACATGGGCAATATGTTCTCCCCGGCGCCCTGGTGGAACAACAAGGAGAAGAAGACCGGGTTCACCCCGGGTCCGACGCGGGTCCCTGTCGTGAACCGGCAGGCCCCGGCGCCGGCCCTGTCTCAGCCCGTATCCGCTCCGGCTCCGGTGCCCGCCCCGACGCCCCCAGGCCGCGTCCCGGCCGGGAAGAAGGGGGATTGCCCGATTTGCAACCGAGGGTTCAAGCGCGGGGGATTCTAATGAGGACCCTGCAGGTACGCCGGTTCTCGCTTGCCCAAGCCGTGGTGAATGCCCCCATGGGGCACATCATCGTCGTGGACGCGCAGGACCGTCCGGTATCCGACGCGGAGGTCTCGGCCAACGGACTCGACGGACGCACGAACGGTCGGGGAATCTACGATTTCCCCTTGCCGGCCACGACCTCCGTCACTATCACGGTCCGTGTAGGGGATTACGCCGTCCGGACCGTGCGGCCGGCGGCCGAAGTCGAAACCGGGGCCTACGTCAAGATCCCCGTCTGCCTGGCCCAGCCGATCGTGACCTCAATCGAGATCGGAGCGCTGGCGGTCGGGATCGGATGCGCCCTCGCCGGCGTGTATTGGAAGGCGAAGCCCGCGGAAGTCATCGGGGAAGTCCTCATCGGCGCCGCGGCGTTCACGGCGATCTATAGGCATTCCTGCCTCTAAAAAATCGTGGAAGAGCACAAACAAATTCCGGCCTTTATCCGGAGCGAGACAACCCAAATCCTCGAAAGGCTCCGCGCTGCTGGCGCGGAGGGGCCGTTGGATTACGTCGGGGCCGGCATGTTCGGGGTTGTTTTCTGCGATCAAGAGGGCCACGCCTGGAAAGCGGCCCGGGTCGGAATGGAACCAAGCTCGGGGCATCATCCTTTCATGTACGAAATGTTCGACGCGGAATACGAATGGCTCAAAACAGCCGAACAATCCGAGGTCGCAGACTATATTGCCCGAGTCCATCGGTTTCACGGCGACGAGATCGTGCTTGAACGTGAATGCGTCTTCGGCCATCCAGGGGGATGGGGCGACGAAACGCACCTCTTCGAACTGCACAAGAAGATCGAGAGGGAAATGATTCCGCTTGGTTGGACGGCACCGGAATTCAAAGGAGATTCGTATATCATCCAAGACGACGGTAGCCCGAAGCTCGTGGATATTTCGCTCGTCCAGAGGGTTGGGATTAACCTGGTTCGTTGGGTCGAAGATGTCCTGGACGGACGGAGAGCCACGAGCGACAGATGGAGCGACCTCGCGTTTTACGTGCTTAGGGAAACGCGAGAAGGAACAATCCCAAGCGACGTCTCGAGGAACGTCTTGGGACGCCTTATAGAGCGCGACCCGGAGATTCGGGTTGCGTTCATGATCCCCTAGGAGTCCGCGATGCCATCGAGAACGAACGTGGATCTCGTCCGTTTCAGATGGTCTGATGGCTACAATAATGCCGTCGAATTCGCATCGGACCGGGACACCTTCGTCGATAACGCCGTCAACGCCGCCATCGACCTACGAAACAAAACGGTCCAGCACTTTCACGATCAGAGACTTGGGAGATGCCGCTATTACCGTCCTTTCGCCCTTCATCATCACGTCTCCAATACCTGGATCGAGATCGCTTATCTCCTGTCTAAAAAAGAACCAGAGCGTCAGCTTGCTTCCGCGGTCCTGCCGTCCAGGTTCGTCTGCACGAACCTGGAACGGGAACGTTCCGAAAAGGACGATCTCGAGATGATCCTGGAACTGTCCGCAGACGTCCGGGCAATGGTAGAGGCGAACGAAGAGTGGGTGGCGACCTTGGTTTCCATGGTCGACAAGACCCTGAGGCACCCATGAATCCGATCCTGGAACGACTCGGCCAATTGGTCGATGAGGGTCTTCATCCTCACGCAGTTCGTGTTCAGTTCCATCCAGGAGGCTCGGCCACGGCGGTCACCTTCGGGGATTGGGTGGACGCCCGGGAAGGCGTCAAGGGGTTGCCGGAGGTGCCACCGGGGACGAAAGTGACGGGGCGGGAACGGTATCCCGATGATTGGTCGAGGCTTCCAGAGGCCCCGTGGGAAGAGGTCGAACGGTGGGTCCACGAAGCCGCTTGGTATTCGAAGGCCTATGACTGGGCGCGGACCCACTACGATGCCGTTCTTCGTGAGCACGAACTTGGCGGACTCTACGGGCCTTTCTTGGAACTCGGTTTAGAGATGCAACCCAGACACCTCTCGTGGCTATTCAAGCCGAACGCCTGGTTGCATCCTGGCCTGCCAGAAGGAATTATAAAACGATGGACAGCAGAAAGAGCGACCGAAATTCCACGGTATGGAATCGAGGAACCAAAGCCAAACGAACAATTTGTTTTCACGTTGGGCCATAAAAATTCCGGTCTCAGCGGCGAACACGACGAGGGGATCTGGATCCCCGGGGCCCGGTTTGAGGCCACGATCTCTGCGAACCGGACCTTTGCGACAATCTTTGATCGTAAACACGTCCGTGCCTTCGACTCCATGGACGCGGGAGTCCTAAGGAATCTCGTCGATATTACCGGATACACCAAGGCGCTGATGTCTGGAGGCGATCCAGAAGAATTCGAGCCCCAGGATTTCCGTGCTGCTGTTTCCAAAGACCGATCCAGAGCTGATATCGCATACGTCGGGGGAGCGAAGTTCGTGCTACTGTCCCACGAAGACGTCAAGGAACTGAACGAACTGAGTTCGGTCATCCTTGAAAACCTGGAGGTCGGCCGGCCATGACCAGGACCGCGAACGGAATCGAGATCCCCTACATCGTCCGCAAGATGGTGGAGGACGGCATCCTCGAAGAGATGCCATTCGACCAGAACTGCCCGGGGTTCAGCGCCGGCTTCCACGACGGCCACCGGCGCCGTCTGTGGGCATGCCTGTGGGTGGAAAACACGGATCCTCAGGGTAGGCGCACCTGGCCGAACCTTTACACAGTGACGGTCCAGCCGGATCCGACGATCCTCTTCGGGCGCCGGATCGTGGCCACTGAGGATCTCACAGAGGCCGTCGTCAGCCTGAACAAGCTCCTTAAGGGGGGCCTCAAGGATAAGCAGGGCCGATTCAAGGTCCTGCCGGCGGAGGAGGCTTCATGATGAAATACATGGTCATCAGCGCCCCGGAAATGGCTGATCTCACTCCGGACGACCTGGTGATCAGTCCAGCCCGGAACGAAGCTGAAGTAGATGCCCTGTGGGACCTCCACGACGGCCGGAATCTCGGCACCATGGTCGTGGCCGTCTACCGCCTGGATAAGGATGGATTTTACTCGAGGGACACGCGCTGGGGACTACTCGGACACGCGAAAAAGACTCAGCCGGCAACGGACGCCGACATCATCAACCAGGAAGGCGAAGCTCCGTCGATGGGGTTCGTTCGGAAAGACAGCCCGGACGTCAGGACGATGGACCTGGGCACGCTTCTCGGTACGGAAATGCTCGGGAAGATCGCCCCGATCATGGAGAAGATCCGGCGCGGAGAGATTGACGTGAGTTCTGGAAAACTGATGATCCTAGAACTCCTGAGGCCGATCAAAAACGAACTCGAGTCCAAGGGAGTCCTGGACGAATACCTGGCCTGGTACTTGGCCTTCCTCTCTACGCAGCGTTAAGGAAATTATTCGTGACCCACGATCAGGTCTGGTTCACGGTCATCTACCTCCTCTCCGTGGCTTTTATCATGTTCGTGTACCCAAGGATCATCGACAGGAAGATCCGGAGGGGCGGCCCCGGCTGGTAAAGCTAGGTCGCTTCTATTGACTTGCACCCCATCGGGTGCTACCCTTACTAGAGACCTCCTCCCCCGGAGAGTCATACGCAGGCATCGCGCATGCGGAGGTCAACGACCCTGGACTTTAGTCCAGGGCTTGTCGGAGGAGACTCCGACAGGCCCACGTTGACTAGCGGACGCATTTAGGAGGAACCGTGCGTAGACGTTCGGGGGAGAGCCAAAGAACCGACGGCGGGGTACACGCGTCTAGCCCCGCCCTCTCGAAGCAGGTGGCTAATAAGTCCCAGGAGGTAGGGACCGTGCGCCTGCATACGGCTGACCTCGAACCCCGCGAAGGCGCCCAAACCCCGTGTGCTGCTCGAAAGAGTGGCCGGGAGATCGCCGCGGAAACGCGGCACATTGCGCAGCCCGTCTTCGTCGTGGACGAGGCCGGGCGCATCCTGGCGCCCTGCCATCCGGCCAGGGCCAGGGAACTCCTCGGAAGAGGAGTGGCCCAAGCAGTCGAGACGTGCCCATTCGCGATCCGGCTCTTGAAGTCCGTGCCGGATCCGCGCGTGCAAGGAACGGACTTCAAGGTCGACACGGGAGCGGCACACCACGGATTCGCCGTGGTGGAGAAGGAATCCGGGCGATGCCTCCTCTGGGGCCAGATGGACCTAAGGAGGGACATTAAGGAGCGCCTGGACTGGAGGCGGATCTGCCGGAGGAACCGGCGGAACCGCAAGACGCGATATCGGAAGCCCAGGTTCGACAACCGCCGGCGTCCGGAGGGTTGGCTCCCGCCGAGCCTGGAACATCGGGTGGCATGCCTGACGAAGTTCGCCAGTAGGCTCGCCAAGTTTGTGAAGGTCGACCGGATCGTGGCCGAGACCGCCCAGTTCGACATGCATCGACTGATGAACCCGGAAGTGGAGGGTGAGGGGTACCAGAAGGGCCTGCTCTACAAGACGGACCTCAGACGCTACCTCTTTTGGAAGTTCAAGGGCAAGTGCGCCTACTGCAAAAAGGATCTAGACAAGGGTTGGCAGGCGGACCACGTGCAACCGAAATCGCGCGGAGGATCCGACCGGCCGTTCAACCGCGTGGCCGCTTGCGAGAAATGCAACCAGGTGAAGGGAAATAAAACGGCTGAAGAATTCGGTCATCCGGAGGCGACCGACCTGGCGACGCGGGCCTATGCCCCGGCCGCTATCGTAACGTCGATCCGCACGGCCCTCGTGAAGGCCCTGGCTAGGCTGGCACCGGTCAGGGAGACGGACGGGGCGCTCACGGCGAGGAACCGTAGGAAGGCGAAACTAGAGAAAAGCCACGCCGCGGACGCGCTCGTGGCTTTAGAGGCACCCACGAAGATCACCATCCCTGAAAAGGAACTCAGGATCGTGGTCCGATCCTGCGGGAGCCGCCAGCTGGTCAACGGCCAGAGGGGGGAGCACAAGATCCGCCTGAACAGGGAAATCAAAGGCTACCGTCAGTGGGACCTCGTAGAGTGGCGGGGCCGGCGATGCTATGTAAAGGGACGCCGCAAGACCGGATCGTTCCTGCTTTCGGACCTTCTAGGGGAGAAAATCGGAGATGGTGCATCGGCGAAGAGGTTGCACCTGATCCGCCGAAGGACGACTCTGCAAGGAGAATACGTGTCGATGTGCGTATAGTGGACCATATTGTCTATGATAACGAGAAGGATGGGTGCCGCTTCTTCCCCGGACTGAAGTCCGGGGTTTTCGCGGCGCGAAGATTATGGGCGCAGGAGGACTTCTAAGGTTCCCGGAAAAGCCTCCGGACAAGGATGCCGGGAAGTCCCTTGCCCTGCGGGCCCGGGCGCTGCCAACCCTCCAGACCTTCGACGTCGATTCCACGAAGAATCTCCTGTCGGTCTGCCAGGCCGTCATCGAAAACTCCAAGGAGCTCCTAGCTTTCGTCGACGGCAACCGGGCGATCGCGAAGCAGGCCGGCATAGAGACCATCGGGATCGAGTTGTCGGGAATCCTCGAGGGAGGTGGCCTCGATCGGATCCTCGCGTCGCTTGAGAACTCGGCGATAAAGGAGCGCTCCGCTCAGATCACCCTGGAAGGCCTCGCGCGCCTGCGCCGGGCCGAAACGCTCCTCGCGGAGGCCAACAATAACATTTCGAAGTATTCCGGAAGGTGGAAGGGGAAGGTCCTGGAGTACGAAGCGCTTTCCGGGGACGACCAGGAAAAACCAAAGGCTTCCAGCGATCTGTCGCTCTGGATCCCCTTCGTCGCGCTTACGGCCATCGCCATCATCGTAGTCGCCCTTTTAGCGGAATCAAAAAAGGACTAGCGAACCGCCGTACCCAAGTGATAGATGAGCGACCTCGATCGGGATATGCAGGGCGGCCGGATTCGCCGCCTCGGACCAGGTGAAGATCCAGACGACGCAGCACGCCTCTGTGACATCCCCAAAGTAGTTCGCCAGGAAGTCTCCCGTTGCGTTCCCGGTCCCGTGATGATCGGCCCTGGCGGTGGCGGTATCGGCGGCCGGGGTCCTCAAGGGAACCAGGGTCCGGCCGGCGGAGGAGGAGGCAACCAAGGCCCGCAGGGCTGGCAGGGACCACAAGGTCCACAAGGGGTCCAGGGAGTTCAAGGGCCTCAAGGCCCACAGGGATTTCAGGGTCCGGGCAACGACGCCGCGGGCGCACAGGGAGAGCAGGGGACCCAAGGCTGGCAGGGAGAACAAGGCCCACAAGGGGATCAGGGTCCGCAAGGATTCCAGGGTCCTGGAAACGATGCCGCCGGAGCTCAGGGCGAACAAGGATCTCAAGGTCCTCAAGGCTCTCAGGGGTGGCAAGGATCTGGCGACCAGGGTCCGCAAGGACTTCAGGGGATCCAAGGTGCGCAGGGGTGGCAAGGAAACGGTGATCAAGGGGTTCAGGGACCGCAGGGCGCCCAAGGATTCCAGGGCCCCGGGAATGACGCGGCTGGCGCGCAAGGCGACCAAGGCCCACAGGGAAATCAAGGGAACGTAGGAGAGCAAGGCGCACAAGGCTGGCAAGGCTGGCAGGGGAACCAAGGCCTCCAGGGCTATCAAGGCCCGCAAGGACTTCAGGGGATCCAGGGCGCACAGGGATGGCAAGGATACGGTGATCAGGGGCTTCAGGGACCTCAAGGGAATCAGGGGGAGCAAGGAGTTCAAGGAGTTCAAGGCCCAGGGAATGAAGAAGCCGGCATGCAGGGAGAGCAGGGCTGGCAAGGGTACGGCGATCAGGGACCTCAGGGGCCTCAAGGGATTCAGGGGTGGCAAGGGTTTGGCGATCAGGGTCCCCAAGGCCCGCAAGGCTGGCAGGGATGGCAGGGGAACCAGGGCCTCCAGGGATTCCAAGGACCACAGGGAAATCAAGGACTCCAAGGTGCACAGGGGTGGCAAGGTCCAGAAGGAGAAGAAGGAGACGAAGGTCTTCAAGGCCCTCAGGGGAATCAAGGGAACCAAGGCGCGCAAGGCTGGCAGGGATGGCAAGGGGTCCAGGGTGTTCAAGGATTCCAAGGCCATCAAGGCCCGCAAGGTGCGCAGGGGTGGCAAGGCGGCGGCGGCCAGGGACCGCAAGGCCCACAAGGCTGGCAGGGATGGCAAGGTAACCAGGGCGTCCAAGGATTCCAGGGGCCACAAGGAAACCAAGGACCCCAGGGTGCGCAGGGGCGGCAAGGTCCAGAAGGAGACGAAGGTCTTCAAGGCCCTCAGGGGAATCAGGGCGCGCAAGGCTGGCAGGGGTGGCAAGGGGTCCAGGGTGTTCAAGGATTCCAAGGCTATCAAGGTCCACAAGGCGCGCAGGGATGGCAAGGCGGCGGCGGCCAGGGACCGCAAGGACATCAAGGCTGGCAGGGGTGGCAGGGGAACCAGGGCCTCCAGGGATTCCAGGGGCCACAAGGAAATCAAGGCCCACAGGGCGCGCAGGGATGGCAAGGTTCGGCGGGCGAAGGAGGCCAAGGACCCCAGGGACCGCAGGGGAATCAGGGGAACCAAGGCGCGCAAGGGTGGCAAGGTTCGGCGGGCGAAGGAGGGCAAGGTCCTCAAGGACCACAAGGATGGCAGGGGTGGCAAGGGGTCCAGGGTGTTCAAGGATTCCAGGGCTACCAGGGCCCTCAAGGAAATCAAGGCCCTCAAGGAGCCCAGGGGAATCAAGGGTGGCAGGGTCCTGCCGCTGGAGATCAGGGCCCACAAGGCCCACAGGGTCTACAGGGCAACCAAGGCGCCCAGGGCGCCCAAGGTTGGCAGGGCACTGGGTTCAAGACGCTGATCCTCTGCGCCGCGGGCGGATGGGCGTCTGCTACGAATGGATGTAATGGGCCGACTCGTAATGAGTTGACTACGAGCAAGTTAAACTATCAGTGTTTAGATTTCGTGCAGGCTGCACAGAAATATGCCGAATGGACTGGTTATCTGCCTGCCAACTATACCCCGGGCGCTACTATTACAGCGAAGTTCATTTGGGCATGTCCGAACGCATCCACGAACAGCGTGGTATGGGGCTGTTCCGCGAATTCCTATATCGATAGCGATCCGTTCGATATGGCGTTTTCGGCTGGAGTTGAAGTAACCGACGCCAATAATGCGAACTTGGACGTTAACATCTCAAATGACACGGCGGCGATTACGATCAAGCAAGCCGCAGGCGCTCCTGCTGCTGGACAGTTGTTGTGTGTTAGGGTCTACCGGTTGGGTAGTGGTGCGGATAACCTGGCGGCATCGGCTTGTTTGCTTCAGGTCGTCCTCACGTACACTTAGGGACTGATCGATGGCCGATCTCGGAGCCTCCCCATTCACGATCAACGCGACGGCGGCTTATACCGTTCCGCTTGGTGTCTATTCGCTCCAGGTCGCATGCCGTGGCGGAGGAGCGGGCGGCTCGGTTGGCGGATCATCAGTAACAAGAGGTGGTGGTGGTGGCGGTGGGGGAGCCTACTCGAAGAGGGCTACGATCAGGGTCATCCCGGGAAAGTCGTATACGTTTACGGTTGGTGCTGCGGTTGCATCAGCGACCAGCGGAAACCAGACGACAATGACCGGTGAAGATGCTGTTGCGTGCACCGCCGCACCCGGCACGACGGCTAGTGCTAGAACAGGAGGACCGGGCGGTACAGTCGCAGCGTCCGTGGGAGATGTAGGAGCCATATTCGCTGGAGGTGCAGGAGGTACGGCTGCCAACGCCAACAATACCGGTGGTGGCGGAGGCGGCGAAGGTGGCAGAAGCGATGCGACCGGCGGCATCGGTGGGGCGAATGTTGGTGCAACTGGAGGTGTGGGAGGAACCGGTGGCGATGGCGGTGACGGTGGT
>Ga0315275_10004960_pt1 | contig 12521 bp, 9 predicted proteins | sample YL17G03_0_MG_FD_205557 | JGI IMG/M metagenome (GOLD analysis project Ga0315275, IMG submission 205557) | Sediment microbial communities from Yellowstone Lake, YNP, Wyoming, USA - YL17G03_0 | ecosystem: Environmental > Aquatic > Freshwater > Lake > Sediment | place: USA: Wyoming | collected... | reverse complement strand
ACCATGGACATCGCGAGCCAGTCGCTCGACCTGTCCCGCAGGCTCGGCTGCGCGTGCGCCGTAGATGCCCGCAACCCTGCCCGGGCACGGATCATCGAGGAGTATCTGGGCGGTCGAAAGATCGACTACGTCGTGGACAACGTCTGCACGGAGGAGACGGTCAACTTCGCGGCGTCGGCCGTGAAGAAAGGCGGCGAGGTCGTTGTCGTCGGCGTCTGCAACGTCAACCTGAGCATCGACTACCGGACGATCCTGCTCCGGGAGGTGGATCTGCAGGCCTCCTATCTCTACAGCCACGAGGACTTCGCGAACGCGGCAGCGATGGTGACGACGGGGCGCATCGAGCTGCAGCCGCTCGTCTCGAAGGTGTTCCCCCTGAACCATGCGAAAGAGGCGTTCGCGTACAAGCACTCGGTCCCCTCGGTCAAGGTGATCCTGTCGAATGGCTGAAGCCGCGGCTCCGCGTCGGTGCTGGCCAGGGTGCCGATGAGGTACAAGGCTGGCTGGGAAGAGACCCGGGATCACTTCAGGGCATTCTGGGCCAACCGGTCCATCGGAAGGCCGCTACTCGAAATCCGGGCTCGGCGCGAGAAACCGCTGGAGGAGCTGGATCCGGAACCGCCCCCGGCAGATCCCCAGGCGAAGTACACCGACATCCGACAGAGCGTGATCAGGGAACGCAATCGGTGCCGGGACCACGTGCTCATGGCAGAAGCCTTCCCCTTCGTCGACCTGTACATGGTTCCTTGCGCCATGGCTCTCTTCATGGGATGCGAACCCGTTTTCGAATGGGAAACGTCCTGGCACCGTCCGTGCGTTACGGGAGGCTGGAGGGAGTTCGGGTCGCTGCGACACGATCCGGCGAACGCGTGGTGGAAGCGCCATCTCGAGCTGCTGCAGCAGGCGAAAGCTATGGCGGGGGACGACATCCTGATCAGCATCCCGGATCTCCTGGAGAACGTGGACGTTCTTTCCCTGATGCGGGGCGTGCAGGAGTTCTGTTTCGACCTGATCGACGAGCCGGACCTGATCAGGGATCGGATCCGGCAGCTGGACGAACTGTACGTCCTCTACAACGACGCCTTGTACGCCGCCGTCCGGGACGCGGATGGGGGAAGCTGCAGCGTGGTCTTCAACCTGTGGAGCCCGGGACGGATCGGCAAGCTCCAGTGCGATTTCTCCGCGATGATGTCGCCCGACCAGTTCCGCGAGTTCGTCGTCCCCTCGATCCGCAGGCTCGTTCCGCGATTCGACAACGCGTTCTACCATCTGGATGGCAAGGACTGCATCAAGCACATCGACGCGATACTTGACATCGAGGCGATACGGGTCATCCAGTGGACGCCGGGAGCCGGTCAGGCAGGCGCCCTGGACGAGAGGTGGTATCCGCTGTTCGACAGGATCCGCGCAGCCGGAAGGGGTCTGTGGCTGCGCGCGACGGGAGACAAATTGGCGGAGATAGTCGGGAGAGCGGCGAATCTGATCCGCCGCTACGGCTCCGGAGGCATCTTCCTACGGTTTCCCGAGATGAGCGAGAGCGAAGGGGAAGCGCTGATTGAAACGGCAGCAAGGGACTGGAAATAGTCCGGCGCGCGACCTGACGGGAGCGCAGGCGAGGAACGCACCGGAGCTGCTGACGCATCCGCAGCAGCGCAGGGCCATGCGACTTGCGATCGCCTCCGCGTGCATCGGGGGAATTCCCCAGGTGCTCGCCCGGGAAAGCAGCGTCATGATCCTGTACGTGACGATGCTCGGGGCAGGTCCGTTCCTGTCCATGGCGATGACCTCCCTGGAATACCTGAGCACGTTCGTGCTGATCCTGCCCGTTGCCTACGTGATGGAGCATCTGGGCAAGAAACGCCTGATCATTCCGGCGCTGATGGTCGCAACGGGAAGCATGCTCGCCGTGGGAACGGCCGCCTGGTTCCCCACGGCAGCGCGAACCGTCCTGACGGCAGGACTCGTCCTCTTTTCGATGGCGATGGCCGTGTACATCGCGGGCTGGTTTCCCCTGCTTCGCGACGTGATCCCCGCCGGCGAACGGGGCCGGTTCTTCGGTCGCATGCGCATGAGCTGGCAGGCGGTCGCTGCCGCCTACATGATGGGTTCCGCGGTGGTGGTGGGGAAGACGGCTCCGGTGCGTCTGGTGCAGTGGATCGTCCTGGTCGCTGCGGCGCTCACGATCGGGCGCGTCCTCCTGGTATCCATGATTCCTGAACCCGCACGACCCCGGCCCGTCGTCGGTTTCGGCCGCAGTCTCGCCTCGCTCGCCGCCCAGGGCCGGTTGAGGCGGTTCTGGCTGTACCTGTTCGGGCTCTTCCTCTTCTGCAGCGCGACGACCCCCATCGCCCTGGTGTACGCGCGGCTTTCCCTGCGGGTCCCCGACAACTACCTCGTGGTGCTGTCCGCCTGTCTCAACGTCGGGATGATCGGCGGATTCTTCTCCGCGGGCCACGCGGCGGACCGGTTCGGCACCAGTCCCGTGTTCCTGGTGACGCACCTGCTGATGGGGTTGCTCAACCTCTCCTTCCTGCTCGTCTTCGACTTCTCACTTCGCAGCGCGATCCTGCTGCCGGTGCTGCTCTCGGGCTACGGGGCGATGTACGCCGCGGCAATGGTCGCCACGAGCGCTGAAATCATGAGCCTGGCGCAGCCGAGGTACCTGAACCTGTCCATCGCGATCAGCACGGCCCTGCAGTATGCGGGAATCGGCATCGGTCGATTCGCCTCCGGGCTCCTGCTGGGTTCGGACCTGCTGCCCGAATCGTGGAGCCTGTTCGAGGTCCGGATGACGCGCTACCACGCGCTGTTCGCCGGCAACGCGATCCTGCTGCTGCTGTGGTTCGCGCTGCTTCTCGTGCTGCCGAAAGTCCGCACGAAAAAAGGCTGGATTCCATGGAACGGGTGACCCGCGGCGCTGGCGCCTCCCTCAGGCGTACGAGTCGATCAGGCTCGAGACCGAGAGCTGCTTCCGGAACTCCTTAAGAGACATCCTCCCGGCAGGTTCCACCCGGATCGTCACCGGGCGTCCCGAACGCAGGTTGACGAAGTTGTCGGAGCAGCGGACATCCGAGCCCTCGAGCTCGATCCATGCCCAGAGCGCCGGGCGGACCGCGGAGAGCTCCACGCTGAAGCCGGTGCCGTCGGGCGCCGCCGCCGCCCGGACGGCCGGGTCCCGCAGCTCGAGGTGCTTGGGCCGGGCGAAGAGCACGAGGTTCGTCGACACCTCCGCGCTGCCGCGTCCGAGGTCGAGCCAGAACAGGAGGTCGCGCGGCCCCCGCCGCTCCAGCTGCCGGCTCACGTCGACCATGCCCACGAGGCGCGAGCCGCTGCCGGCCACGGAGACGGGGATCGTTCCGCCGTCGAGGCGCTCCCCCTCGACCGTGGCGAGCTCCCAGGTCGCGGTCCCCGCGAACGGGCCGCGCAGGTCGCTGGTGACGTGCACCTCCACCGTGCCGGCCTCGGTGTTCTCCACGCCCGACACGAGCACCGGCGCGAAGAACCGGCGCGCGAGGTGGTGCAGCGCCTTCCACCGGCCGCGCGAGTCGATGGACGACCAGCTCGCGACGGGCCAGCAGTCGTCGAGCTGCCAGTACAGCGTTCCCATGCCCCGGGGCATGCTGCGGCGCCAGTGCTCCACCGCGTACTTCATGGCCATGGCCTGCAGCACCTGGCTCAGGCGCAGGGTCGCATCGAAGCGGGTCGGCATCCGGAACCAGTCCAGCAGGTACTGCAGGATGACCGTGTTGCCGATGCCGCTGCGCTGGTGGCGCTCCATCACCCAGCTGGTGATGTTCCGGTCGCCGGCTTCGGTGTACCCCCGGACGGTTCGCGGCTCGGGGAAGCTCTGGAACCCGAACTCGCTGTTGAACCGGTGGGTGCACGTCCGGTACCACTCGAAGGGCCTGCGGCCATGCCACACCTCCCACAGGTGCGCATCGCCCGACCCGGGGTCGTTGAAATTCCGGCGGTCTCCTGCCGGCGTGTGCGGGCTCGCCGGCCAGTAATCCCGGTCGGGGTCGAGCCTCCGCGTCACCTCGGGCAGCAGCCGGTCGAAGAGCCGGCCGTAGTCCTCCCAGCTCATGGTCCGGTCGGTCCACGCGTCGGCGACGAGGCCCTGCTCGAGCTCGTTGTTGCCGCACCACAGGGCGATCGAGGCGTGGTGGCGGAGCCGCCGGACGTTCTGCTCCGTCTCTGTCCGCACGTTCGCCAGGAAGGCCTCGTCGAACGCCGGGTAGCTCGAGCAGGAGAACATGAAGTCGTGCCAGACGCAGATGCCGCGCGCGTCGCAGGCCTCGTAGAACTCCTCGCGCTCCCAGATGCCGCCGCCCCAGAGCCGCAGCATGTTCATGTTGGCCGCTGCCGCGTCGCCGACCAGGCGCTCGTAGTCCGCCCGGGCGAGCCGGGTCGGGAACGTGTCTGCGGGGATCCAGTTTGCGCCCTTGGCGAAGAAGGGCTCGCCGTTCACCACGAACTGGAAGCTCTCGCCCCACTGGTCGGCATGGCGATCGAGCCGCAGCGTGCGGAAGCCGATCCGGCGCGAAGTCGCGTCGAGCGTCCTTCCCCCGTCGTCGCGCAGCGTCACCGCCACGTCGTAGAGCGGCTGGCCGCCGAGGCCGTTCGGCCACCACAGCTCGGGCCGGTCGACGGGAAGCGACGCTTGGGCCCGGTCGTTGGCGGCACCGGCGGTTGCCCGTGCCACCTCCCGGCCCTCGCGCCGCACCGAGACCTCGAGCCCCAGGGCGGGCTGAGCAATCCCGGCACGCTCAATCTGCGCCTCGACGGACAGGCTCACCGACCCGGGGTGCGAGTGGTCCTGCCGGAGATGCACGTCCGCGAGCCGCGCGGAATCCCAGGCCAGGATCCCGACCGATTTCCAGGGCCCGCAGGAAGCGAGGATCGGGCCCCAGTCCCAGCCGAAGCTGCACGCCGACTTGCGCAGCCACCCCCTGCCCTCGACCTCCCGGGCGTGGTGCCAGTCGGGCAGGCGCCGGATCCGCTCGCGCCCGGCCAGGTACGGAAGCGGCGAGGCGAAGACGATCTCGAGCCGGTTGCCTGACCCGCGGAGCACCCCCTTCGCGTCGTACTCCCACGTCCGGAACATGTTGTCCGTCCGGCCGAGCTCCGTCCCGTTCAGGATCACCGTGGCGAGGGTGTCGAGACCGTCGAAGACGAGCGCGACGCGTTCGCGGCCGAGCACCCCGCCCGGAACGTCGAACTCCCGCCGGTAGGCCCAGTCGGCCCCGGTGATCCATTGCAGTCGGTCCTCGTTATCCCGGAAGTACGGATCCTCGATCCGCCCCGCCGCGAGCAGCGCCGTGTGCACGCACCCCGGCACGGGCGCGTCAAACCAGTCGTCGGCGCCCACGCGCCCGGCCCGCCAGGTACCGTCGAGGGAAAGGCGATCCATCGGGTGCTCCTTGCCGCGAGATTGCACGCCGGGCGCCGCGGCGGGTCAACGCGTGGCGTGCAGCACAGCCACCGCCTCGACGTGCGACGTCTGGGGAGTGAAGTCGAACAGCCGCAGGTCGTCGACCGTGAACCCGCCGCGCGCGAGCTCGCCGAGGTCCCGGGCCAGCGTGACGGGGTTGCAGGAAACGTAGACGAGCGTGCGGGGCTGCGCAGAGACCAGCCAGGTCCTCACCTCGCCGCCGAGGCCGGGCCGTGGGGGGTCGACGATCACCGCGTCGAACGGCCCCCCTGCCGCGCCGGCGGAGATCCACTGCTCCACGGTCATCGGGAATGCCTCGAGCGCGGCCGGGGCGGCATTCCGCGCGGCGAAGGAGAGGGACCGGGCGCTGGATTCGACCGCGACCACCCGGTCGAACCGGCCGGCGACCAGGGCGGAGAAGAGCCCGACGCCAGCGTAGAGATCGGCCACGGCGCCGCCGCTTCCGGCCGAGGCTGCCGCGTGCGGCGCGAGGTCCTGCAGCACCGCGAGGTTCGACTGGAAGAAGCAGCCGACCGAGAAGGAAATCCCGCGGCCTGCCACCGCAGCGGACAGGTCCCGGTCGTCGTCCCTGCCTTCGCAGGCGGCCCGCGACGCGTCCCCGAAGACGGTGAAACGGTCGAGACCGATCGATTCCGGGGCCGGCGGGTTCGCGAGGAACGCGTTGATCGCTGGCACGGCCACGGGGCAGGCACGGGTTTCCACCACCCGGTGCCCCGCGGCTTCCCGGTAGCCGAGGCCCCCGGCGGGATGGCGGTGGAGCTGCACGCGGTTGCGGTAGGCGAGCGCCGGGCCGGGTTCGAGGGGCGGCTCGCCGCGTTCGATGCGGCCGGTGCGGCGCAGCGTCTCGCGCACGATGGCTCTCTTGAGGCCGAGCTGCGCGGCGTGCGCGACGTGCAGCCAGTCGCAGCCGCCGCACCGCCCCGCGAGCGGGCAGGCCGGGCTCACGCGGTCGGGCGATTGCTGCAGGAGCTCCGCGAGCTCCGCCCGGTCGAAATCCTTCCTCGACTCGACGAGCCGCACGGCCGCCCGCTCGCCGGGCAGCACCCCCGCGACGAACAGCGCCTTGCCGTCGCGACGCGCGAGGCCCTCCCCTCCCGCGACGAGGCGCTCGACGGTGACCTCGACAATGTCCCCCCGGTCGGCGCTCACGGACCCCTCAGCCGAAGAACCGGTCTTCGAGCATCGCGCACAGGCAGTGATAGACGGGCAGGTGCAGCTCCTGCACCTCGAAGGTGGCAGAGGCGGGCACGGCAACGAGCACGTCGCACCGGCCCCGCATGCGGCCGCCCGAGACTCCCGTCAGGCCGATCGTCGCCATGCCGACCGCCCGGGCCGTCGCCAGAGCCGCGACCACGCTGGCCGCCTCACCCGAGGTGCTGATGCCGAGCAGCGCGTCGCCGGGACGGCCGAGCCCCAGCACCCCCTGCGCGAACACCAGCCCGGGGTCCTCGTCGTTGGCGAACGCCGTCTGCAGGGCCGAGCCCGCGGCCAGGTTGACCGCGGGCAGGCCGAGCTGGAGCCGGCCCGCGAGGAGAGGGCCCAGCTCGGGGTCGGCTCCGGCGAGACGCGCCGCCGTGTCGCCGGTCGGCCGCCGGGTCCGGCGGAAGCCCTTCATCAGCTCGCCCACGATGTGGTCCGCGTCCGCCGCGCTGCCGCCGTTGCCGCAGACGAGCAGCTTGCCGCCGGCAGCGAACGTGCGCGCGAGCAGCGCGAAGGCCGCCTCGATGTCCGCCCGGCACGCGGCGAGCGCAGGGTACCGGCGGACCAGCTCGTCGAGCACGCCGACTGCCCTCTCCATGTCACTCCTCCCCGTCCGCCGCGTCCATCGCCAGGGCGAGGCTCGCGTAGTCGCCGATTGCCTCCCCGAGGCCCGCCGGGACCACCGAGCATGCTGCGGCCGACGGCGCGAGCGCTTCCCGATCCAGCTCCGCGCGCATCCCCGGCTCGAGGAACTCGCGGCACCGTGCGTAGATGCTGCCGATCACGATGCGCTCGGGGTTCAGTATGTCGACGAGCACCGCGAGTCCCCGGCCGAGCCACCGGCCGCTCTCCTCCAGCACGTGGCGGGCAGCTGCGTCGCCCCGGGCAGCCGCTTCGGCCACGGCCTGCGCGGTGATGCCGTCCAGGGCGCGGTGGTCGGGGCAGAAGCCGGCCGGCGATCCGGATCCGATCCGGCGCTCGGCCTCGGCCCGCGCGAGGCGCGCGATGCCGCCGCCAGAGCAGAAACCCTCGAACGACCCCCGCTTGCCGTAGCCCTCGGGACCGTCCTCCGCGAGCCGGAGGTGACCCACCTCGCCCGCGAGGCCCGACGCCCCCTCGTAGAGCCGGCCATCGAGGATGAGCCCCGCGCCCATGCCGGTACCGAAGGTCAGGAACACCATGCTCCGGCAGCCCCGGCCGGCCCCGTACCGCCACTCGGCGACCGCGCAGGCGTTCGCGTCATTCTGCAGACGGGCCGGAGCGCCGAGCGCGCGCGACACGAGGTCGACGACCGGCACACGGCGCCACCCGGGGAGGTTCGGCGGAGACAGCACGAGGCCCTGCCGGCTGTCGAGCGGTCCTCCGCAGCTGATGCCGATGCCCGCCAGGTCCCCCGCCGCGATGGAGCGCGCGCCGAGCATGGTCCGGGCGGTGGAACAGATGCGTTCGACGACCGGGCCGGGACCCCGACCGTGTTCCGTCGGGAAGGACTGCCGGTCGAGGATGCGCGGCTGCCGGCCCGCGAGCCTGCCGAGGACGACCGCCGTCTTGGTGCCGCCGATGTCGACACCGACGAGTGCCTTCACCCCCCCTCCCAGAAGGTAAAAAGTGTAGCACGGAGCCGGGAGAACGGACAGCGCCGTGCCCGCGTCAGGCCGCCGGCGGCGCCTCCACCAGCCTGATCCGCTCCCAGCCGCCGAAGCGGTGACGCAGCCACATCGAGACGCCGAGCGACACGACGAAGCCGATGAAGACCAGCCACACGGCGACCGGGGGCAGCACGAAGATGCGGATGAGCACGAAGGCGGCCACCGCCATCAGCCAGTGCAGGACGCCCGAGATGATCATGACCCACGTGGTGTCGCCCGCCCCGCGCAGCGCTCCCGAGAAGACGACCTGGGTCGCGTCGGCGAGCGTGTAGACGGCGGCCAGGCGCAGGAGCGTCTCGGCCAGCGGGAGGATGTCCGTGTCGGCCGCCGTGAAGCCGTGCGCGAAGACCCGCACGAGCGCCGGGGCGCCCGCGATGAAGGCGATCATCATGAGACCCGCGTAGCTCCAGGCCACGCGCAGCCCCAGGAAGGCGGTCCGGCGGGCACCCGGGAAGTCGCCCGCGCCGATGCGGTGGCCCACCAGGGCCGTCACCGCCGAGCCGATGCCGAGCATGGGGATGAAGGCCACGAGGTCGTAGTTGAAGGTGATGGTGACGGCAGCGGCCACCGCGGGGCCGTAGCCGTGCATGAGCTGCACGAACACGTTGAACGCGAACACGTTCACCAGCGACTCCGCACCCGCGGGCACGCCGAACCGCAGGAGCCGGGACGCGAGGTCGCGCCGCAGCCGCCAGGCGCCCGGTCCGCCGTGCTCCCGCCACTCGGGCGACCGCAGGTACGCGGCGAAGAGGATCGAGACGATGCAGAGGGTGCCCGCCAGGGTCCCGATCGCGGCGCCCTCGATGCCGAGCGACGGGATGCCGAGCCGGCCGAGCACGAGCGCCCAGTTGAGCGGCACGTTGACGAAAATGCCGGTCACGTTCGCGGCCATCACCACCCGGGTCCGGCCGATACCGACGAAGAAGCCGGTCAGCACCGCCTGGACCAGGAACAGGGGCGAGCCGAGCATAAGGATGCGGAAGTACGCGAACTCGAGCGCCACCTGCGCGGCGCCGTGCCCGGCCCAGGCGAACCCCCGGTGCACGAGCGGGATGAGGGCCAGGAGCACCGGGGCGAAGGCGAGGGAGAGCCACAGCCCCTGCGACACGGACTGCACGCAGCGCTCGCCACGGCCGGCCCCGTGGTACTGCGCGGTCATGGCGTTCACGTAGCCCACGATGCCCGTGAAGAACGAGGTGAAGACGAACTGCGTGAGGCCGCCGCTCATCGAGGCCGGGATGTGGCCCGACCCGAGGAACGAGACGAAGTACCGGTTGAAGAACAGCATGATCGTCTCGGATCCCTGCGACACGATCATGGGGAAGGCGATGGCAGCGAGGTGGCGGAGCGACACCTCGCTGCGGGGCCGCTGCGGGGACGGGATGGCGGTCATGCGGCCCGGGCCTTGCGGGGGACGATGCCGGCGGCTGCCCGGTACATGGCTGCCACCTTCCGCGGGTCGATCTCGGCGAGGATGTTGTGGATGGCGGCGAACACGTACCCGCCGCCCTCGGAGAGGCACGCGACGGTCTCGCGCGTCTCGCGCTCGACCTCGGCGACCGTCCCGAGCGGCAGCGTGCGCTGGGTGTTGACCCCCCCGCCCCACAGGCCGATCCGCCCGCGGCAGGCGGCCTTCCACTGCGCCGGTGATCGTCCGCCCGCGGGCCACTGCACGGGATTCAGGACGTCGAACCCCGCCTCGATCACGTGCGGCAGCAGATCGAAGATTGCGCCGCAGGAATGGAGGAAGAGCTTCACGCCGGGGGCGGCACGGCGGCACGCGTCGGTGATCCGCCGGTAGGCGGGGACGTAGAGGTCGCGGAAAACCGCCGGCGGAAGGATCGGGCCGTTCTGCGTGCCCTGGTCGTCCGCCGCGAGCATGACCACGTCGACGCAACCGGCGAGCCGGGGCAGGAGCGCCCCGGCCTGCCGCGCAATGTGGTCCGCCTCCATGCGGTGCAGCTCGCGCACCCAGTCGGGCCGCAGCAGGCAGAGCTGGGAAAACGCCGCCATGCCGCCCGGAAAGCCGATAGCCGGCTTCCACCCGTTCAGGAACACGGCCCGGTCGGTCGAGGCCCGAACCCGGCGGCAGTATGCGGCGATGGCCGCCACCCGCTCCTCCGTGAACTCCCGTCCGGCCAGCTCGCGGCGCTTCACTTCCCAGTCCGGCTCCACGAACTCCGCCTCGAGGTCGAGCGGTTCCCCCGCGTGCTCCTCGTCGAACACGAACGAGTCCGGCACCATGCGCGACACGCCCTCGGCCCGGCGCTGCTCGATGGCCCCGTCCGGCAGCACGGTGAACGCCTCAGGGTGCGGGACCAGCGCGTCCAGCCTGCCGTTGAATCCGTACGGCTGCCAGCGCCCGGGCTCGTCGAAGGCGTTGGTGCACTCGTCGAGGGTCACGTGGGCCACGTCGCAGCCGAGCGCGTCGAGCACGTCGAGCTCGGGCAAGGCGAGCATCTGCGCGGTGTCGTAGAGCCGGGGGGCGCGCGGGGGAAGCCCGAGCGTGGCCCGCAGTCCGGGGTACGCGAACGCGCTGATGCCCGTGGAGCGCATGCCGCCCAGGTCCAGGGGCACGCGGTCGGTGGTGCGGAAGTCGAGGCTCGCCATCACGCGTTCGCGGCTGGTCATGCGAGCTGCGCGCCGATCCACGCGAAGGCCTCGTCCTGCATGGCCCGGTCGAACCGGTGCGGCCCCGGGTGCCACGAGAGCCGGAAGGCGTCCGGGGCGCCGACCTTCCGGTAGACCTCCCCCAGCATCCCGCCGGCCCGCTCGGTCTCCGCGCGGGTGAACAGAGGGTCACCGGTCGTCGCGAGGGCAAGCGACGGGAGGGGCGCCCGAAGGCCGAGAATCTCGGCGAAGTCCAGCTCGCGCGCCAGGCCCGGCAGGTAGATCATCCACGTGTGGGTGTGGCTCGTCGCGAGGAGGAAGTCGCGCCAGGTCGTGAGAAACCCGACGGTGACCGCCGCATGCACCCGGTCGTCCATGCCCGCCAGGTACACGCTGCGCAGCCCGCCGCCCGAGAGGCCGCAGCAGGCCAGGCGGTCTGGATCCACCTCGGGCCGGGAGGCGAGGTACGCGAGCGCGGCCCGGTCCTCCGCGAGGGTCACCCCCGGCCAGGTGAGCCCCGCCGAGAAGAGGGACTTCGCCACGATCGACTCGTGCTGCGCCGTGAACGCGTTGTAACGCTCGATCCGGTCGGACGGTTCCTCCGGGGGCACGTCCCACGCGGCCCCGGCGCCGGGGGACCCGGGTTCGCCGGGCGCGAGCTCGCGCCGTTCCCCGGGTGCCTGCATGAGCCGGCCCACGACCAGGTCCGGGAGGTCTGCTGCCCTGATGCGCCGGCTGCCGAACGCGAACACGTCGTGGCACAGGACGGCATGCCCGCGCCGGGCGAGCTCGTCCGGCCAACCGACCCCGCCGTAGTAGACCTGCTGGTGTCGTTCGACCATCGGGTGCAGCGGGCGGAGCTGCGACCGGACGATCTTCCGCCAGCCGAGGTACGTGAATCCCCCGTGGTCGTGGAGCGCGAGTGCGCCCGGCAGCCTCCCGGTGGCGCCCGCCGGCTTCAGGAGGCAGGCCGAGGTGCGCGGCCCCCACGGCAGCTGCCACGAGAGCTCCTCGACCTCGAGACCGTCCTGCGTGGACCGCTGCTCGAGGCGCACGTCCGCGGCTGTTGCGTCGGGCTCGGCGAGCAGCTCGCCGACCCGCGCGCGCGCGGTCCGCCGCCAGGCTTCCACGTCCCGGCAGCCGGACGAGCGCAGCGACAGCCTCCCCGGCCCGTCCCCGACCTCGCGCGCGGCCCATGCGCCGTAGGCACCGAGCATGCTCTTCGGGCCCGTCGGACCGTCCATGCCGCCTCGTGATCAGCGCGGCGTGCGGCGCCGGGACCGCTCGCGCTGCGCGTTCATGCGCTCCTCGACCCACGAGACGAGCAGCCCCTCGAAGCTGAGCTTCCGGGCGTGCGCCTCGGTGGCGAGGTATTCGTTCATCTCTTCGGAGATCCGCAGTTCGATCCGGATGGTGACCTGCTTCACCCCGGCATCATGCGGACGATCGCGCCCTTCGTCAACGTACCGGGCGGGAGCTGCGGCGGGATCTCCTGCTTGACGCGCCGGCCTGACGCCCGTTACCCTGCGCCCCGAGGCTCCCGTCTCCGCGCGCCCGATGCGCGCCAGGACGGCCGCCTCGGAGGAGCAACGCCGTCGTGAGCACCACCA
>Ga0315275_10004958_pt1 | contig 12521 bp, 14 predicted proteins | sample YL17G03_0_MG_FD_205557 | JGI IMG/M metagenome (GOLD analysis project Ga0315275, IMG submission 205557) | Sediment microbial communities from Yellowstone Lake, YNP, Wyoming, USA - YL17G03_0 | ecosystem: Environmental > Aquatic > Freshwater > Lake > Sediment | place: USA: Wyoming | collected... | reverse complement strand
GCGTGGACAAGGCGGCCGCGCGCGGTTCGCCGCGCTCCGTCGCGTTCACGCGGCCGTGGCTCGCGCGAGACTCGCTCGATTTCAGTTTCTCGGGCCTTAAGACCGCCGTCCTCTATCACGTTCGTGGCAGCGGGGCCGGCGCGAAGCAGCGGCCGACGGACCTCTCGGAGCAGGAAATCGCCGACGTGGCCGCAGGGTTCCAGGAATGCGTCGTGGATGTTCTGGTGGGAAAGACGCTCCGCGCCGCCGAATCGCGCGGCGTGGACCGGATCATCGTGGGCGGCGGCGTGGCCGCCAACCGGCGGTTGCGGGCGCGATTCCAGGAGGAAGCCGAGCGGCTGGGCCTCGAGGTGCTCCTTCCCCAGATGCGCTACTGCACCGACAACGCCGCCATGGTCGCCGGCCTGGCCTATCATTATGCGATGGCCGGCCAGTTCGCCGCCCTTGACCTTGAGGCGAAAGCGGGGTAAGAATAACTGAGCACGCCGAGAACATGTATCTGCAACTGGGGTTCTATGCCAGTGCACCTACCGCTCAATCGAACTTGTAGCGAATGCAGGTAGCCCGCATTCTCATGCCAAGAACATCTGTGAACTCGAAGTTGACAGCGAAGTGCTCTTGCGCCATGGTTTTCGTAAGGAATTGCTGCTGTAGGTCCCCAATTCTCTTGTTGAACTTTTCCAGAGCCAGAGGATACCGCTGCCCAAGCCAATCCTTATCAAAAATGAGAACATATACAGTCTCGGCGCCGCGCTGTATGTTGTAGTCCATTGCATCAAGGTATGGCTCCAGGCCCGATTTCAGAATCTTCTCGGTTTTAGCAACCCAAATAACTCCTATGCGGAAATAGGTTTCACGCATTTCTAGAGGGACATCTTGGCCGGGCCTCTTGGTTGCTAACGCGTAGACAAATTGCAATAGTTGCAGTATTTCCTTGCCCATCTCATCATTGGGGTCCACTCCGTAGGTATTCTTGCCAAATTCGTCTAACTCAACTAAAAGCATGTGAATGAAAAGGCCTCGTTCGTCTATGGTGCGGATCTGCTTGCCCTTGAGCTCCGTCGAGGGATTGCTTTGCATGGCTGGTTGGTATTCGTTGGATATGAACCAATCGAAGATCTCCCTGTTTTTGAGTTGCTCTATGATCTTGCGCAGCAAGGTCATATCAATGGCGCACTGAAGGCCGCCGTCTAGCCATGATCGCATACCCTGAAGTGTCGTTTTCTGGACGAGCAACTTCGCGAGAGTCGCAATATTCTTATGTTGTGATTCAGACGGGTCCAGCCTTACTACAAATTGTCCTTCCTTTATATCATATGCTGTTGGTTCCGCTCCTTCCACCCATTCTAGGTCAACAGCCTTTGGCAATACCGATTCGCCGAAATGCATCGCCCGGCGTGCGAGGTTCAAACGGCCGCGTATGTCATTAGAGATGTATTTCTTTTCCTGCTCGCGCTTGCCCGTAAAGCGGAACAATTCCTTGTACATTCGTGCGCGCCATTTCGACGTTTTGTCCTCATCGGACAAAACGTGAAGAAGCCATACAACAACCGTCACTAGACAGCCCGTGAGCATGAGAAGGCCAGCGACGATCCAAATCGCGTAGTTGCCCTTGGCTTGTTCAATAATCATGTCTTGCATTTCACACCTATTTGTTGAAAAAGGTGGACAAGCACGCATCCTTCGCGCATGCGAAAAGAATAACTCCCCGTCGCTTTGTCACGATCCTGAAGTTGTCGCGAGTGATTGTCTCGCCGCAAGCGGCGCAATTTAGTTTGCCTGCCTTGAAGTTTTCCAGGAGGCCGAGTCTAGAGAAGAATCCGTCAAGTTCCGAAGAATGAATGGCTTGAAAGGTTTCTTTCATCTTGGTTCTCCACCATCTGCCCAGGATGATGGGCGAGTTACAACAAGCATAATGAATTCCCTGCCATATTCAAGGCAAGACCTACAACCAAGGGCTTTACGGGCCGGCGGCAAGGCCCTATAATCCGAGTCTCTGTGAAGGGTAGGGTGTCTGACCATGAACCACGAATCGCTGCGCGAACTTCTGAAGGCCGTGCAGGCCGGGGCCATCACGCCCGACGAGGCCGCCGAGCGCCTCCGCCACATGCCCTTCGAGGACATCGGGTTCGCCAAACTCGACCATCACCGGGCCCTCCGGTGCGGATTCCCCGAAGTCATCTTCTGCCAGGGCAAAACTACCGAGCAGGTCGTCGCCATCGTCGGCCGCATGGCCAAGCACGGTTGCACGATCCTCGCGACGCGTGCTGCGCCCGAGGTCTATGAGGCCGTCCGCGCCGTCCATCCGAAGGCCGCGTATCACGCATCCGCCCGCGCGATCGTCCTGCCGTCAGGCCCGTGCCTTGCCGTGCCAGGGGCGGCCGCCCGTCGAGAGCCTCTGGGTCGAGCGACCGCGAGAGCCGCGCGCGCCAAGGGTCTCGTGGCGATCGTATCGGCCGGAACGAGCGATCAGCCTGTGGCCGAGGAGGCGCGGGTGACGGCCGAGGTCATGGGCTGCCGCACCGAGGCGTTCTACGACGTCGGCGTCGCGGGGATTCACCGGCTTCTGGCCCAGTCGCGCGCCCTCTCGCAGGCGACGGTGGTGGTCGTCGTCGCCGGGATGGAAGGGGCGCTGGCGAGCGTCGTGGGGGGCCTCGTGGACGTGCCGGTGGTCGCCGTGCCGACCAGCGTCGGTTATGGGGCGAGTTTTCACGGCCTCGCACCGCTCCTGACGATGTTGAACAGTTGCGCGGCGGGGATCGGCGTGGTCAACATTGATAATGGGTTCGGCGCGGGCTACCTGGCCGCGCTGATCGTCCGCACTGCCTCGGGCAGAAAACGCAAGGAGCCGCCGCATGGATCGCGTCCGTGAAGTACCGAAGCCGCCGGTGCGGCCCGTGGATGCCCACAAAGGTACAGCCGGCCTGGTGCTCGTGGTGGCCGGGAGCCGCGGCATGGCTGGCGCCGCGGCGCTGGTCGGGAACGGCGCCCTTCGCGGCGGGGCGGGGCTGGTGAAGATCGCCACGCCCGATGTCATTCTCGACACCGTGGCCGCCCTGGCGCCGTGCTGCACGCTGGCCCCTCTTCCGGACGACGGAACGAGCCTCGTGCGCGAGGCCGCCGACGGCGTCCTGCGGCTGGCCAAGGACCGGCACTCGCTGGCGATCGGCCCCGGCCTGGGCCAGACGGACGGCGTGGCCGCCGTTGTGACGGCGGTCCTGGCGCGGGCCGTCGTGCCGATCGTCCTCGATGCCGACGCGCTGAACGTCCTGGGGCGCCACGCGGCCGTCGTGCTCAAGTCGGCGCACGTGCCCGTGATCGTCACGCCGCACCCCGGCGAGGCCGCACGGCTTCTAGGCCAGACCGTCAAGCAGGTCCAGGGGGACCGCGAGGCGTCGGCCGCGGCCTTGGCCGCCGTGGGCGCCGTTGCCGTCCTCAAGGGCCACGGCACAATCGTCTGCGACGGGCGGCGCCTGTACGTCAACCAGACGGGCAACCCCGGTATGGCGACCGCGGGGTCGGGCGACGTGATGACCGGTCTTCTGGCGGCCCTGGTGGCCAGCGGCATGGAACCGTTCGACGCCGCCGTCCTGGCCGTCTGGGCACACGGCCGGGCAGGCGACCTTGCGGCCGAGCGCCTCGGCATCCTCGGGTTAACGGCCCTCGACATCCTGGATTGCTTGCCGCAGGCTTTGCGGCTATAATTCCTAACTTTCCCCGGATTTTCGGAGGATCGGATGGGCAAGGAGCGCGAGGTGAAGCGGAAGCGGGCAGAGGCCCCCTCGCCGGGCAAGGGGGCTGGTCTGACCGCGGAGTTCAAGATCGGCCTCCTCCGGCGGATGATGGAAATCCGGGCCTTCGAGGACAAGGTCTTCGAACTCCTCGGCCGCAACATCCTTCAGGGCGCCAGCCACGTCTATGCCGGCCAGGAGGCGGTGGCGGTCGGCGCCTGCTCGGCCATCGGCGACCGCGACTACGTCACGAGCACGCACCGCGGCCACGGTCATTGCATCGCCCTGGGCGCGGACCTCAAGTTGATGATGGCGGAACTCTGCGGCAAGGCCACGGGATACTGCAAAGGTCGCGGCGGCTCGATGCACATCGCCGACGTGTCGAACCGGAACCTCGGGGCCACCGGCATCGTCGGCGGCAACATCCCGGTCGGCACCGGGGCGGGCCTCGCCTGCCAGATGCAGAAGAAGGATTCGGTGGTCCTCTGTTTCTTCGGCGACGGCGCATCCAACGAGGGCACGTTCCACGAATCGCTCAACATGGCCGGCAAATGGAAATTGCCTGTCATCTATATCTGTGAGAATAACCTGTACGGCATGAGCGTTGCGTTCGAGCGGGCCTGCGCCGTGAGCGACGTCGCCAGCCGCGCGCGATCCTATGCCATGCCCGGCCGCGCCGTGGACGGACAGGACGTCCTGGCGGTCCGCGAGGCGGTCCTGGAGATGGTCGAGCGCGCCCGCCGGGGCGACGGGCCCGCCCTCATCGAGGCCAAGACTTACCGCTATCGCGGCCACTCGCGCAGCGACCCGCGCGTCTATCGGACCAAGGAAGAAGAGGCCTATTGGCACGGCCGCGACCCGATCACTCTCTTTCGCGCGAAACTGATTGGGGAGGGCGTCCTGACCGAGCAGGCTTTCGAGGCGCTCCAGCAGGAAGTGGACAAGATCCTGGCGGCGGCCGAAAAGTTCGCGATCGAAGAGAGCCCGTACCCCGACCCCTCCGAGGTCATGGACGACGTGTACGCCGGCTGGGTCGAAGGCGAGCGGGGCCTGGTGCGCACGGACCTGCCTGCCGGCCAGGCAGGCAGGAAAGGGTGAGTCCGATGCCGGTGATCATGTATCGTGAAGCGATTCGCGATGCGCTCGCGGAGGAGATGCGGCGGGACCAGCGCGTCTTCGTGATGGGCGAGGACGTGGCGATCTACGGCGGGGCGTACTCGGCCACGCAGGGTCTCGTCCAGGAATTCGGCGAGATCAGAGTGCGCGACACGGCCATCAGCGAGGCGGCCATCGCCGGGGCCGCCGTCGGGGCCGCCATGTGCGGCATGAGGCCCGTGGCCGAGATCATGTACGTGGATTTCATGACGCTGGCGATGGACCAGTTCGTCAACCAGGCGGCCAAGAACCGCTACATGTTCGGCGGCAAGACCACCGTCCCGATGGTCCTTCGGACGGAGGGCGGGGCGGGGCGCTGCATCGCCGCCCACCACAGCCAGAGCCTCGAGGCCTGGTTCGTCCACGCCCCTGGCATCTTCGTCGTCATGCCCTCGACGCCGTACGACGCGAAGGGGCTCCTCAAGACATGTATCCGCGACGATAACCCCATCCTCTTCATCGAGCACAAGATGCTCTATAACACCAAGGGCGAGGTGCCGAGCGAAGAGTACCTCATTCCGCTCGGCGAGGCCGCCGTCCGCCGCGAGGGCACGGACGTGACGATCGCCAGTTACTCGCGCATGGCGCTTCGGGCCGAGGAGGCCGGCAAGACGCTGGCCGACGAAGGAATCTCGGCCGAGGTCATTGACCTCCGGTGCCTGAAACCTCTCGACATAGATTGCATCCTGGAATCGGTCCGCAAGACCGGCCGGTTGGTCCTGGCCTCCGAAGCCTACAAGGACGGCAACTTTGTCTGCGAGGTGGCGACTAAAGTCCAGGAGTTCGCTTTCGACTGGCTCGACGCGCCGATCGAGCGGGTCTGCGCAGCCAACTGCCCGGTCCCGATGAGCCCGGTCCTGGAGGACGAAGCGATCCCGCGGGCCGACAAGATCGTCGCCGCCGCCAAACGGACCCTCGGCAAGGCATAGCGGCGCTGCAAGGTTTGGTTAGCCGCCCGTCGCAGCGGGGAGCATTTTGGTTAGCCGCCGCGCTTGCGCGGCGCGTTTTGAGGCGCCCCATGATTCAGAAAATCACATTGCCGAAACTCGGCGATACCGTCGAGACCTCGACCATCGAGAATTGGCTCAAGAAGGAAGGCGACGCCGTTGCCGTCGGCGATATCCTCTGCGAGATCACCACCGACAAGGCCACGCTCGAGGTCGAAAGTTTCTATCGGGGCACGCTCCTTCGGATCGTGGCGCCGACGGGCAAGGAACTTCCCGTCGGCGCGCTCATTGCCGTCCTGGGCGACCCCGGCGAGAAGATTCCTGACGAGGTTCTGGCCGAGGCTGGCGCAGTGGCCGCCAAGGCGAAGTCCGCGGTCAAGCCTGGGGCGACTGAAACGTCACCGGCCACTTCCGCCTTCACCCGACAGGCTATGGCGGATAAGTCTGCGGCCGGCTCGATAGAAGCCGCGCCTGTTGCCGCAGCGACCGGCCGCCTCGTCGCATCGCCGCGCGCTCGACGCCTCGCCGGGGGACTCGGCGTGGCCATCGAAACGATTCGTGGAACCGGCCCTGGCGGCCGGATCGTCGAGGCCGACGTCGAGGCGGCGGCAAAAGTCGCGCCGACCGTCAGGGCTACGCCTCTGGCGCGGAAACTGGCCGCACAGAAGGGCGTGGACCTGGCGACGCTTGCGGCCCCGGGTCGCAAAGTGACCAAGGAAGACGTGTTGCGCGCCAAGGCCACTCCCGAGGCCGCCGCGGGAGCGGCGGCGCAACCCTGCGCCGCGCCAACCTCAGGCCAGGTCATCCCGCTTTCGCTGATGCGCCGCATCATCGCCGAGCGGATGCTCGAATCCAAGCGGACCATGCCGTGCTACTACCTCGAGATGGACGCCGACATGACGGACCTCGCGGCCCTGCGAGCCGAGTTGAACGCCGGCCGGGAGAGTGGGAAGATCACGTTCAACGATTTCGTCCTGAAGGCGTGCGGGCAGGCGCTACGGGCGTTCCCGGTTGTCAACAGGCGGTGGGTGGAAGGCGGGATCGAGCGGCGAGGCGAGGCGAGCGTCGGCCTGGCGGTGTCGCTGGACGAGGGCCTGATCGTCCCGGTGGTCCGCGACGTGGACCGTAAGCCTCTCCGCCAGATCAGCGAGGAGGCGGCGGACCTCGTCGAGCGCGCGCGGTCGAAGAAACTGAAGCCCGGCGACTACCGGGGCGGGTGCATGACCGTCACGAACCTGGGCATGTACTCCGTCCGGAGTTTTGCCCCGATCACGAACCCCGGCGAGAGCGCGATCCTCGGCCTCGGCGTCATCGAGGACCGGGTGGTGTGCCGGCAAGGCTGCATGCGCATCCGCCAGATGATGACGCTCACGCTCGCAGCGGACCATCGGCTGGTGGACGGCGCCGTGGGCGCCCAGTTCCTTGAGATGATCCGCGACCTCCTGGAGGCGCCGCAGCGGCTGGCTGCCGGGGGAGGGCGCTACTGTCCTGCCGTTGCAACCAGATAGATAGCATATCCGACGCCGGCGATGGCGACGGCGGCCAGCGCAATGCCAAGGGCCGCCATCCGGCCCAGGCGCCGATGCGATTTCAGCAGGATCGTCTGGTACTCGAACAGGACCTGGCGGTGGCCGTACTCCAGTTGGGCGATGGCCTGGAGGTGCCGCCGCGAACTCTCCTCGACCGTACGGAAAGCCGCCCGCAGTTCCGTGATGCCGTCGAGAACGGACTCCAGGACCAGGGTCTGGCGCTGGAGGCCCTTGCAGGTCTCGCGCAAGACTTGAGTCTGGCTGAGAGCGAGGTCGGGCAGCTGCCGGACGGAATCGGCGATGACGCGCGTTGCCTGACGATGGCCCTCCAACTCGGCCCCGATGTGTTCGAGGCGGCGGACCCCGGCCGCCGTCCTTGCGGCGGACTCGGCCATGCGGGCGGGAAGGTCTTCGAGCGATCGCATCCATTGAGGGTCGAGGATATCCAACTGAAGCGCTGGGGCGCCCCGCCCTGGGCGGGCGGCGCCTGGCGGTCCGGCCGGTTCGTCCAAGGAAAGTTCCTCGTCGTCCGACGCCGGCAGCCCGGCCTCCGCCCCTCGCGCTGGAACCGCGCCGGCGACGCCCGCTGCCGCGGCGCCCGTGCCGGCAAAGGCCAACGCGGCGTCGTCGGCCATGCGGCCGGTAGTGGCGGCGGGGCCGAGCGACCATCGCTTGTCGCCCCCGGTGGCGGCGCTCGGACCGGTGCCCCGCTTTCCGCCGAACCAGCCCTTAACCCGTTCGAGAAATCCGCTCATCGGACCCGCCTTTTCCGGGGAGGGCGCCCCTGAAATGTGTGCACAGACTCTAAACCGGATGCCCTCGCTCCAAGAAGTTATCGGACTTGCGCGGCGGGCGGCTTCAAGAAAAGCGCGGAACCTCCCCCGGACCACCCGGAAGCACAAAGGGCTATTGACCGAACGGTCTTGCCGAAGGACAATACCGCCGGAGCAAAACGATGGGAGGCCGGTCATGCCGCTTACGCGCGACGAAATCCTGAGAAGGTTGGGTGAGAACCGGGAAACCCTTCGGCGAATGGGCGTTCGGAAACTAGGTCTGTTCGGGTCGGCCGCGCGCGGTCAGGAACCGCGCGACCTTGACATGCTGGTTGACCTTCAGCCCAAGACGTTTGATGCTTATATGGAGGTCAAGTTTTTTTTGGAAAGGCTGTTCGGCCGGCCAGTGGACCTGGTGCTGGCGGATGCCCTGAAGCCGGCCCTGCGCGCCGGCATCCTGGAGGAAACGGTTTATGCGCCGGGACTCTAACGTTTACCTCCGAGACATTCTTGACGCGGCCGAGAAGATCGCGCGGTATGCGGAAGGAGCGGATCGAGAGACCCTCGCCGCCGACTCCAAAACCCTCGACGCGATAATCCGCAACCTCGAAATCATCGGCGAGGCGGCCAAAAACGTGCCGGAGGATTTTCGTTCGAGGCACCCGGAAATCGAGTGGAAGAAGGTGGCCGGCCTTCGTGACATTCTCATCCATCAATACTTCGGCATTGACATGGACATTATTTGGGACGTGGTCAGAAATAAAATCCCCGCCCTGGCCGACCGCGTTCGGCGCGTTGTTGAACAATGACGCCGGAAGCCCAATTGGATCTTTTCAGTCCGCAATTTGCCTACCGGCAGGCAGGCTTGAAACTTGGAACCTTGAACCGGTCGTTAAACTTCCATGATCTCGGCGGTCTTGTGCTTGAGGAGTTCGTCCACCTGTTTCTCGTGGCTGTGGACGAGTTCGGTGGCGTCGTCGTGGGCCTTGCGGGCTTCGTCTTCGCTGGCGGTCTTGGCTTTCTCTTCGGCATCCACGTGCTTGATGGCGTCGCGGCGGATGTTGCGGAGGGCCACCTTCGTCTCCTCGGCCAACTCCTTGACCTGGTGGACGAGTTGCTTGCGGCGCTCCTCCGAGAGGGGCGGGATCGCGAGGCGGATGGCCTTGCCGTCCACCATGGGCGTGATCCCCAGGTCGGACGCCTGGATGCCCTTGGCGATGTCGGCCACCGAGCCCGGGTCGTAGGGCTTGATGAGGATCATCAGGGGGTCGGGGACGGCGATGGTCGCGAGTTGCCGGAGTTCCGTGGGGCTGCCGTAATAGTCCACGCGGATATGCTCGACGAGTCCGGCGGAGGCGCGTCCGGTCCTGACGGTTCGGAACTGGGCCTTGAGGTGCTCGACGGCCTTGTCCATTTTGTCTTCGGCTTCCAGGAGGATGTCGTCCGCAGGCACGGTCAGTCTCCGATTCGGGTTCCGATTTCCTCGCCCCCCACGACCCGGCGGATATTGCCTTCGCGCTTCAGGTCGAAGACGATGACGGGGATATGGTTTTCCTTGCAGAGGGTGATGGCGGCCACGTCAATGATCTTCAGGCCCTGTTGAACGACGTCGTCGTACGTCAGTCGCGTATAGCGCTTGGCATTGGGATTTTTTTTCGGGTCGTCGGAGTAGACGGCGTCCACCTTGGTGGCCTTCAGAAGCACTTCGGCCCCGAGTTCGCTGGCCCGAAGGGCCGCGCACGTGTCGGTCGTGAAGAAGGGGTTGCCCGTGCCGCCGGCCAGGATGACGATGCGTCCGAGTTCGAGGTGATGGATGGCGCGGCGTCGGATGTACGGCTCGGCCACCTCCTTCATTTCGATGGCGCACTGGACCCGCGTGTCGGTGCCGAGCGATTCCAGGCAGTCCTGAAGTGCGAGGGCGTTGATGACCGTGGCGACCATGCCCATGTAGTCGGCCGTGGCGCGCTTGATGCTCGCCTCTTTCGAGAACTGGACGCCGCGAAGGTAGTTCCCGCCGCCCACCACGATCGCCAGTTGGCATCCGCTCTCGACGACGTCCTTGGCCTGGCGGGCGATGGTCCGGACTTCCTGGGGATCCAGCCCGAACCCGCCGGGCTTGCAGAAACCTTCGCCGCTGACCTTCAGGAGGACCCGCTTATAGGCACAGGTGGCCATCGGAAGTTCCCGGATTATTAGAGCCTATCCGAATAACCGGCCCGGCTTCGGCCGGCTGCGACGGCGTCCGGCTGCGTTCTCCTCGGTCGCCGATTCTCTCCGCCTGAATCGCCTCCCTCGTCGGCCTTGCCGGCCGCCGTCTCGCTCGGCCTCGGGCCGACGGCGGGTTATTCGGATAGGCTCTTAGCAGGCCCCGTCTCCGACCTCGAACCGGGCGAAACGCCGGATCACGATGTTCTCGCCGGTCTGGGCAATCAGGCCCGTCAGGACGTCCTGGACCGTCCGGTCCGGGTCCTTGACGAACGGCTGCTCCAGCAGGACGTGATCGGCGTACCACTTCGCCAGTTTCCCTTCGACGATCTTCTCGATGACGTTGTCGGGCTTCTTGCCGGCGACCTGGGCGCGGGCGATTGCCTTCTCGCTCTCGACGGTCGCGGAGGGAATCTCTTCGCGCCGCACCGCCGTCGGGCTCGCGGCGCAGACGTGCAGGCACAGGTCATTCAGAAAAGCCTGGAACTTTTCATTCTTGGCGACGAAATCGGTCTCGCAGTTGACCTCCACGAGGACACCCACCTTGCCGTTGTGATGGATGTAGGCGTGGATGCGTCCCTGTGCAGCGGAGCGGCCGGCCTTCTTCTCGGCGGTCGCCAGGCCTTTCTTGCGGAGGATCTCGACGGCCTTATCGGCATCGCCGCCGGATTCCTCGAGGGCCCGCTTGCATTCCATCATCCCCAGGCCGGTGCGTTGGCGGAGATTTTTGACGGCTTCGGCACTGACGGCCATCTAACGTTTCCTCCAGTGTGGTTTTCGATTTCAGATTTTCGATTTGAAACACAGGTTGCCGGGTTCCTGGTTTTCTCCGTTGTTGCCTCTGAAATCTAAAATCTAAAATCGCAAATCGGACAGCCAACTATCATCGGCGGTCCATCACTCCTTGGCCGGAGGCGCGTTGCCGGCCGGAGGTTCCTGCATCGCCGGATGAGGCGTCGGCAGAGGCATCTCGGGGACCGGCCTGGACGGTTCCTCCGCCGGCCGCGCTGTCGCGCGGGCGCGCGGGCGGCTCGGCCCACGGGTAAGGGCCTGGCCTTCGCCTTCGATGGCGGCCCGTGCGGCCCGGTTGGCGCGCCCCTCGACCACGGCGTCGGCGAGGTGTTTGATGACGATCTCGATCGCACGCATCGCGTCGTCGTTGCCGGGGATGACCACCGACACGTCGTCCGGATCGGCCTCGGTGTCGGCCAGCGCCACGATCGGAATGTCCAGGCGATTGGCCTCGCGGACGGCGTTCTTCTCGCGTGTGGGGTCCACCACGACGAGGGCCCCCGGCATGTGGTCCATGGTCCGGATGCCGTCAAGATTGCGTTTCATCTTGCGGTGCTCGCGCTGGATGTTGGCGATCATCTTTTTGGAGTGCTGGTTGATCTGGCCGCTGGTCTCCAAGAGATCGAGTTCCTCGAGGTGCGCCAGTCGCGACCGGATCGTGCGGAAGTTCGTGAGCGTTCCGCCGAGCCAGCGGTAACTGACGTACGGCATGGTGCAGCGCTTGGCTTCCTGCTCTATGGCGGCCCGAGCCTGGCGCTTGGTGCCGACGAAGACGACGTCCTTGCCTTCGGCCACCAGGCGCGTGAGGAATTTCTTGGCCCGGACGAGGCCCTTGACGGTTTCCTTGACGTCAATGATGTGGATGAAGTTCCGCCGCCCGTAGATGTACGGGGCCATCTTGGGGTTCCACCGGCTGGCCGGATGGCCGAAGTGAATGCCGGCGTCAATCAGATCCTGCACTTGAACCTGCAAGTTAGCCAAAAGCCGTTCTCCTCCTCAAGATAGGCGCGCAGACTTTCACCCTTGAACCAGTGCGAAGCCGCTACCTTATAAGCCCTTCCGTGTCCTGTCAAGCCTTTTTAGCGCTGCCGTGGAAAGCCGAGGTTGACGCCCTCCGATGTGGCTATCGCTCCGGCGAGTGCTGGGTGGTCAAGGACCAGAGATGGTTGTTGTCGGCAACGCCTCCTTCAGGTCCTTCACGCCGGCTTCGGTGACATGGGTCCAGTTGAGGTAGAGCCACTGAAGTCCTTTGAGTTCCATCAGGGCCGCGTCCCGAAAGTGGGTGGAAATTGGGGTTCGGCGCGACCTGTATCCGAAGCCCAATTCGGCCCGCCTTCCTAGCGGACCTGACGTGACTCTAAGCCGCCTCCAAGTACCTGTCAAGTGCCG
>Ga0315275_10004957_pt1 | contig 12523 bp, 7 predicted proteins | sample YL17G03_0_MG_FD_205557 | JGI IMG/M metagenome (GOLD analysis project Ga0315275, IMG submission 205557) | Sediment microbial communities from Yellowstone Lake, YNP, Wyoming, USA - YL17G03_0 | ecosystem: Environmental > Aquatic > Freshwater > Lake > Sediment | place: USA: Wyoming | collected... | reverse complement strand
CGCCACCTACCGGGTCGCCCCGGAGACCTTTGCCGAACTTGGCGCCGAGGTATCCACCCTCTTCGACGAACCGAACGGCAAGAACATCAACCTCCACTGCGGCTCCCAGCATCCGGAGGTCCTTGCACAGGAGGTCCTGAAGGCCAAGGCGGATGTCGGCTTCGCATTCGACGGCGACGGGGACCGGCTGATCGCCGTGGACGAGACGGGGGCGGTCCTGACCGGGGACCAGATCATGGCCATCTGCGCCAACGTGATGAAAAAGGAGGGCAGCCTCGCCAACAACCTCGTCGTCCGAACGGTGATGAGCAACATCGGGCTCAGCGTCGCCCTGCAGTCGCTCCAAATCGACTCCATCATGACGAAGGTCGGCGACCGGTATGTCCTCGAGGAGATGCAGGCCCGCGGGGCCGCGATCGGCGGCGAGGACTCCGGCCACCTGATCTTCCTCCAGCACCACACGACGGGAGATGGGATCATCACCGCCCTCCAGGTGGCGGCAGCAATGAAGAAGGAGGGGAAACCGCTTTCCGAACTCGCGAAGATCATGAAAGTCTTCCCCCAAGCGCTGATCAACGTGAACGTCAAGTCGCGGCCGGAGATCGCCACGGTACCGGAGATCATGGCCGTCATCCAGGAGGTGGAGCAGAAACTGGGAGAGCAGGGCCGGGTTCTGGTCCGTTATTCGGGGACCCAGAACATGTGCCGGGTGATGGTGGAGGGTCCTTCGCAGGAGGAGACCGGCAGGTACTGCCGGCAGATTGCGGAGGTCGTGGAAAAGAAGCTGAACATCTGAAATAACCCCCATGCTCGGATCGGGCACAACGAAGGATGAAAATCACCCCCACCCTTCCCTCCCCCGTCGAGGGGAGGGAAGGGTGGGGGGCGTTTTCATATAAATGGAGAAAACAAGATGTCTTTCAAGGTAATCGTTACCCGGGATTTCGAACAGATGAGCGAAGTCGCAGCGGAGATTGTTACGGAAAGCATCACCGCCGGCCTGAAGCAGAAAGAAGGCTTTACGCTGGGGCTTGCCACGGGCAGCAGCCCGACGGGGCTCTATAAACACCTGGCCGGCGCGGCCAATGCCGGAGTTTTCGACCCCTCGCGGATTCGGAGTTTCAATCTCGACGAATATGTCGGCCTCCCCGGGGAAAACGCCCAACAGCGAGCCCTCCATCCGGAGAGTTACAGTTTCTTCATGATTCAGGAGTTTTTCGGCCTCCTGCAGAAAAAATTCCAGGAGGTGAACGTCCCCTGGGGAACGCTCATCGATCAGGATCGGCTCATCGCCGAGATGAAAAGCCATCCCAAAGACTGGCAGGCGGAAGGAACGGACAAGGGCAAGTCGATTGTCATCCGGCCGGACGCCCGGTCGGAGTACCTCCGCTGGATCCGCCGGGAGATCCTGGATGCCTATGGCGACAAGATCGAACGGGCGGGCGGAATCGACCTCCAGGTGATTGGCGTCGGCGGCCGGGGCCACGTGGCGTTCCACGAATTGGGAATCCCCTTTGCAGACAGCCGGGTGCTCCTGGTTCGGCTCGACGACAACACCGTCGCCAATGCCGTCTCCGACGGCCACTTCGCGAGCCTTGAGGAAAGCCCCCGGTACGCCATCTCCATGGGCGTCGAACTCGTCTACCGGGCGCGTACCGTTCTTCTGCTCGCGAGCGGCGGCCGGAAGACCGACCCCATCGCCGAATCCCTCCTCGCTGATCCTTCGCCCATGATCCCCATCTCCTACGGAAAGGTCTTCGCGCAAAACGGCGGCCGGCTGATATACGTCATTGATCGCGCAGCGGGCAAGAAGATCCTTGAACAGGCGGATCGAATCCGGCAGACGGGAATCAAGATCGAGGATATTGGCGGATAGGGTTCCTAGAGGGGAAAAACGGGGTAAATGCATGGTAAGTCGGATCATGACGGCCATCCGTGACGTGCATATACAGAGTCATGGGAGGAGATCATGAAAAACAAAAAAGTTATGATTCCCAACGGGAACGTTGAGCAGTTGATCCTGCTGGTTCGGGGACAGAAAGTCATCCTGGATGCAGACTTAGCGGGACTTTATGGGGTGGAAACACGACGACTCAATGAACAGGTAAAACGAAACGCCGACCGATTTCCGGAAGATTTTATGTTTCAACTGTCCCTTGAAGAATTTAACATCTTGAAGTCGCAATTTGCGATATCAACCCCGCGTTGGGGCGGTCGCCGCAAACGCCCTTTTGCCTTCACAGAACACGGCGCCATCATGGCGGCCGGCGTCCTCAACACACCCAAAGCCATCGACGTCAGCGTTTATGTCGTCCGGGCTTTTGTCAGACTCCGCGAATATCTGGCCACTCATAAGGAGCTGGCGCATAAGCTGGTCGAATTGGAAAAGAAGCTGGACACCCATGATGAGGCAATTCAATCCTTGATCATGGCCATCCGTCGATTAATGGAACCTCCCAAAACGAAGCGCCGACGGATAGGGTTTCAAGCGAAGAATCACAGCAAGTCGACAAAGCACGTAAAAGTTGATGTTTCCCGGAGAAATGGGTCATGACATAAGGACGATATCCTCTTCGACGGCCAGACAATTGGCATCGCTGAAGCCAAGCACTGCTCACTGCTGACATAATAGGGACGGAAGGGAGTTAGTCTTCAGGTGAAACCGGAACCGTTTATAGAGCTAGATCGGCGATTCCGCCAACTTGATCCAAAAGAGGATCCAGAAAAGGCCGCACTCGATAGCTATACGGCATCACTCTTGGGCCGTGAATCGGTCCTTGGCTGGAAAGATCTCCTCGAACATCGGCTTGTCGTGGTTCTGGGAGAACCGGGCAGTGGCAAGACCTGGGAGTTTAAAGAAAAGGTTAAAACACTTCAGGCTGAAGGCAAGATGGCCTTCTTCGTCCCCCTCGAACAACTGATCATCCACTCGCTTTCAGAGATCCTGTCCCCCGAAGAAAACAAGAAAATCAGTATTTGGTTACGTGGTGACGACCGCGCCACCTTTTTTCTCGATTCGGTGGATGAGGCCAAATACAAAACAACAAGTGACTTCATAGCGGCGCTCGACCGCTTTCGGAACGCCATCGGCGGCAATGGTCTCATGCGGATGCACCTTCTGCTCAGTTCCCGCATCATCCAATGGCGACCTCAAAGCGATGTTTCTCAGTTGATCGCGCGATTCCCGAAGCCTCCGGCTCTAAAATCGAAAAAGCAAGATTCGAAAGCCGATCATTCCGAAGGTGCAACTGAAGAACAGGAAGGGATTCTCATCGTCCAAATCGAGCCGCTGGATCGATCCCGCGTCGAGCGATTCACCCGCGAACGGGGTATAGCCGATCCGGCCGCTTTTATCCGGGCGCTGGATGAAAGCTATGCCTGGCCGTTCGCCCACAGGCCCATCGACGTGGTCGGTCTGCAAAATTATTGGAATACCGATCATAAACTTGGTTCTCTAACGGAATTGATCGAATATGACCTGAATCAAAAACTCAAAGAGACCGCCGATAGAGAAAAGCAATATCCTCTCACACCCGAAAAAGCCCGACTGGGTGCCGAAACGCTGGGCGCCGCTGTCGCATTTTGCCGTATCTTCAGCTTTCGCGTGCCCGATGACGCATACGTGGTGGAAGACGCTGCGATCGATTCATCCGCCTGTCTTCCGGAAGATTGGCGTGCCGAGGATCGGCAAGCCCTGTTGAGTCGCGCTCTTTTCGACAGCGCCAGTTACGGCAGGATTCGTTTTCATCACCAGCGCTCCGCGGAGTATCTCGCTGCTCAATGGCTCACAAGTCGCATGAAGGAAGGCTGCACGACCCCCCTCCTGGAAGATCTTCTCTTTGACCGCATTGGAAACCGGGACATCATCCGGCCGTCACTGGCCCCTGTTACGGCGTGGTTATGTGGCGGCAAAGAGCGGTGGAATGACGATATCCGCCACTGCGTTCTGAAGTCGGCGCCAAAGATGCACCTCCGATACGGCGATCCGGGTCAATTGCCGCTTGAATACAAGAAGAGACTCCTCAATGCCTTGGTTGAACGTTATGAGGGAAGGGAACGAGCGTGGATCGATTCGGATCATGAATCCCTGAGCCGACTCGCAGATCCCGCCCTCGCAGATGACATTGCGGGAATCGTCCGAAACCGACAAGTATCGGCAGATGTGCGGATCGAACTGCTGCTCTTGGTGCGGTACGGACGGCTTACTGACTGTCTCGATGCAGTCTTGGATCTCATCGCCGACGCGGAAGAATTGGACGATTTGAAGCATTATGCCGTGGCCGCCCTGCGAGATGCAGGTGAGATGCCTCATCTTCTCCGACTCTGGCAAATCGTTACGTCATGGACGCTTATTCAGACAGGGCTTTGCGCCCTTCTTTGTGAAACTCTTTTCCCAAAAGTCATTGATGCCGAAGGCTTCGTCGCCCTCCTTCGCAAATCCGAAAAAGTGGGGCAATATGCCGATCATCTGCCTCATCAAATTCGCCGTCATCTCGAAGAGGTCGTCACGCCAGAGATAAGTGGGGCTCTCCTCGTTCATCTCACCAATTTATGCAGGCAACCTCCACGCACCCAAAGTGACGGTGAAGTCACATCTATTTCCGCTCATTTTAACTGGATTGGAGAGGTGCTCCCACCGATCTTGAAAATCCTCCTTGAAAAATCCTGCTTAACAGATTCGGAAATGGATGCGGCGGCACGAGCCCTTTGGTTGCTGGGGCGCCTCAAATATGATGGACATTTGCATGACCATGATCAGAAAGACGATCTGAATGCGTTAACCTGCCGTCATCCCGAAATCCGGCGGCTGTATTTCTGGTATCTGATCGACGAACGGAAAAGCAGAAATAACGATGACCTGTCTCACCCGCTTTATCTCTTTGATCACTTCGAGGTTCTCAAACCAACGCCTACGGATCTGGAGTGGACCATCATCGACATCAAAATCCGCAAGGAAGAGGCAGATCGATGCATTGCGCTAAGAATGGCCATTGATCTCTGGAACATGAGGGGTAGGAAATGGCGGGATCGCCAACATATCCGTCGGGCGATTGCAGATAATGCCAGTCTTTTGGATCAGTTCAAGAGACTGGCGGAATATAGTCCTCAACTATGGATCAAACACCTATGGTATCGATACTTCAAATACCGGTTTGCCGGAAAATGGTGGTGGAAAGCACGTATCAATTCAGTTCGCCAAGGATACCGCTGGTTGACTGATCAAGGGACTCTTCTATGGCATATTCGTCTTATTAGAAGCGGAAAGGCGATCAGGTGGCTTTCGTACTTGGCGCGAGATGCTGATGAAGAAAGCCACTCCCAGTGGGCGCCCCGTTCCTGGAACAAGCTGGTGGAAAAACGCGGCCGCCTGATCGCATGGGCAACAAAAGAGGGGTGCAAACAAGCGTGGAGGCAATTTATGCCGCTGCTGCCCCATGAAAAGCCGAATACCCAACAGACCGACCACCGTGTTATTGTTGGATTGGCAGGCCTTCAGGCGGCATACACCGACAATGAACTCGACTTTGCACGACTCAGTGCGGAAGACGCCCGACTGGCCGCCCGCTATGCGGTGAACGAACTGAACGGCTTTGCACCGTGGCTTCCTGAACTGGCCAGACATCAACCCTTTGCCGTTCAGGACGTTCTATCCGAATGCATCCGCGGCGAATGGCAGTTTGATGCAAAACGTGAACATGCCGATGGAGTATTATCCGATCTGATCTGGCATGGCGAGGGTCTCATTTATCTGGTCAAGGATGTATTGATTGCACAACTCCGTTCCGGCGACCCCCTCAATGATTCCATTTTGGAAACGACCCTGACCTTGTTACTCCGACAGCCTGACTCGCCTATACTGATCCTTTCGGAGATGGCTGCGGACAGGGCTCAAAAATATCAACCAGCCAACTATAAATTCATCCTCTGGCTTGCGGTCTGGTTGCAGCTCGATGCCGAACCGGCCCTCAAGTTTATGCAGGAGATTTTGCCGAAGACAGTGGATGCCAACCAGGTGATGGTCCGTCTTTGTAGTGTCTTTCATTATGATTCACGACTCCGGCTCCCAACTGTGCCCTCGCCGAACTATACTGCCCCTATCCATCTGCGGACCTTCATACCACTGGTATATCGCTATGTCCGCCCAGCAGATGACATCGATCGCGTCGGAACAGGTGGGTATTCACCGACGCCCCGGGATCGCGCCCAGGAATTTCGCGGCAGTCTGCTCACCCTTCTCAGCCAATCGGAAAACAATGAGGCCGTCCAGGTGCTCCACGAATTCCTTGAGGAGTCGATGCTTGCCCATCTGCATAATTACATCCGGCACCTGCTCGATCAGCGAACCGAGCGGCAGGTGGACCTGCCGCCCTGGAATCCGGAAGACGTCCGATCTTTCGAGAAAAAATATGAAGTGGATCCCAAGACAGATCGGGACCTATTCAAGATCGCCTGCCGACGCCTGCAGGACATCCAGCATGATGTGGAAAAGGCCGACAACAGCATTCGATACGAAATGAATCAAGAAAACGATGAACGTAAACTCCGGATTTGGCTCGCTCGCGAGCTGCAAGAACGCTCCCGGAACAGATACACGGTCCCTCAGGAAGAGGAGATCGACCGACGTGAGCGGCCAGATCTGCGGATAGAAAGACCGGGGATTGCTCCCATATCAATAGAGATCAAATGGGCCGAGAATTTGACAATACAAGAACTGCTTGAACGTTTAGAAAACCAACTTGTCGGCCAGTATCTTAGAGATGCCAACTCCCATTATGGCATTTATCTTCTTGGCTACATCGGCAGGCAACAATTCTGGAAGGATCCGATCAACAAATCACGTTATTCTTTTGATCAGGTCGTATCCATCATCGATGAACGCGCCCAGGCGATTGTGGCAGAACGCAGAGATATTGAAGATATCGCCGTTATATCAATCAATTTTACCGAACCGCTATAAACATACGTTGCCAGTCATTTTCATTAATGTTTCCAGTCGCATCCAGTATGACTTTGGTTTACATTTCCATCCGATGCTATGCGGCTACTATCTGATTTTTTCTTGCTCTCCCCCGGTTGTTTTTTCCGCCGGTATCTGTTATGAACACCCATCGCTTCAGACAAACACGGGCAGCGGAAAAACGGGGTAAGGACATGGCCAATCGGATCGAGATCGGGTTTAAAAAAGGGATCAGGGACGCCCTCGGCGAAAAAATCCGAAAGCGGATCATCGAGCACCTCCGGATTCCTGTGGATTCGGTGCAGACCATCGAGGTCTATACGATCGACGGGCCCCTCGCCCCGGAGGAGCTTGGAAAGGCGGCCCGCGGCCCCCTTTCCGACCCGGTGATCCAGGAAACCGCCATCGACCACGGGATCGCCCGGGGTTTCGACTGGCTCATCGAGGTGGGGTTCCGTCCCGGCGTCACGGACAACGTGGGGAAGACCGCCGGGGAGGCCATCGCGCTCCTCACCGGAAAGCCGGTCCGGGTCTACACATCGCGGCAATACGTCATCCGCGGCATCCGGGACCGGTGCGCCCTCGACACCCTCACGCGGGCGGATGCGGAACGGATCGCCTCCGAGCTTCTCGCCAACGACCTGATCCAGCGTTATGATATCATCGACGGGAAAACCTGGGACCCGGCGGCGGGGATCAAGCCTTACGTGCCGCGCGTCATGGGAGAGAACCGTCCGCGGACGGAAGAGATCGACCTCGACGTTCCCGACGCGGAGCTCGTCCGGATCAGCCAGGAGCGGGTCCTCGCCTTGAGTCTCGAGGAGATGCGGATCCTCCGGGACTACCTGAAAAACGACGCCATCCTCGCCCACCGGAAGAAGGTCGGTCTGGGGGCCGCTATGACCGACGCGGAGTTGGAATGCCTCGCCCAGACCTGGTCCGAACACTGCAAGCACAAGATCTTCAACGCCCGGATCGCCTATGACGACGGCGAAGGGAACTCCCGGGAGATCGACTCCCTCTTCAGCACCTGCATCAAGAAATCAACCCGGGAGATCCGGGAGCGGATGGGTGCGGACGACTGGTGCCTCTCCGTCTTTTCCGACAACGCGGGGATCATCCGCTTCAACGATGATTGGAACCTCGTCTTCAAGGTGGAGACCCACAACTCCCCTTCCGCGCTCGACCCCTACGGCGGGGCGCTTACCGGCATCGTCGGCGTGAACCGAGACCCCTTCGGCTGCGGAAAGGGGGCGAAGCTCATCTTCAACACGGACGTCTTCTGTTTTGCGCCGCCCGACTACGATAGACCCCTGCCGAAGCGGATCCTCCACCCGCGGCGGATCTACGAGGGGGTCCGGGAGGGGGTGGAACACGGCGGCAACAAAAGCGGCATCCCGACCGTCAACGGCTGCCTCGTCTTCGACGAACGCTATCTCGGCAAACCCCTCGTCTACTGCGGAACGGGGGGGATCATGCCCACCCGGATCGCCGGAACGCCGACCCACACGAAGGAGATCCTGCCGGGAGACCTGATCGTCATGACCGGCGGGCGGATCGGGAAGGACGGGATCCACGGGGCGACCTTCTCCTCCGAGGAGCTCCACGAGGGCTCCCCCGTCACGGCGGTCCAGATCGGCGACCCGATCACCCAGAAGAAGATGACCGACTTCCTCCTTGTCGCCCGGGACCGGGACCTCTACCGCGCGATCACCGACAACGGCGCGGGCGGCCTCTCGTCTTCCGTGGGCGAGACGGCGCGCCTCTCCGGCGGCTGCGAACTCGACCTGAAAAAGGCGCCGCTGAAGTACCCGGGGCTGAACCCCTGGGAGATCCTCATCTCCGAGTCCCAGGAGCGGATGACCCTCGCCGTCGACCCGGCGAAGAGCGACGAATTCCTCAAGCTCGCCCGGAAGATGGACGTGGAGGCGACCGTGTTAGGCCGCTATACGGATTCGGGCTGGTTCCACATCCGCTATGGGGAAGAGACTGCGGTTCTGATCGAAATGTCCTTCCTCCACGACGGCCTCCCGCAGATGAACCTCCGGGCGGTCTGGGCGCCCCCGCGCCATCCGGAGCCGGACTTTCCGGAACCGCCCGATCTGGGAGGCGCCCTGAAGGCGATCCTCTCCCGCCTCAACATCTGCAGCAAGGAGTCCGTCGTCCGCCAATACGACCACGAGGTCCAGGGGGGAAGCGTCGTCAAGCCCCTGACCGGCGTCGTCAACGACGGCCCGAGCGACGCCGCCGTCATCCGGCCGCTCCTCGACTCCTTCGAGGGGATCGTCGTCGCCAACGGGATCTGCCCCCGCTACAGCGACATCGACGCTTACTACATGGCCGCCTGCGCGATCGACGAAGCTGTCCGAAACGCGATCGCCGTCGGGGCTCCCCTCGACCGCATGGCGGGACTCGACAACTTCTGCTGGTGCGACCCGGTTCGGTCGGCGAAGACCCCGGACGGGGAGTACAAGCTTGCCCAACTTGTCCGGGCGAACGAGGCCCTTTACGACCTCACAACGGCCTACGGCGTTCCCTGCATCTCGGGGAAGGACAGTATGAAGAACGACTACCAGATCGGGGAGGTCCGGATTTCGATCCCCCCCACGCTGCTCTTCTCCACGCTGGCGAAGATGGAGGACGTGCGGAAGGCCGTAACGATGGACGTCAAGAAGCCGGGAGACCTCGTTTACATCCTGGGAAAAACCTTCCGGGAGCTGGGCGGCTCCGAATGGTACGCCCTCCACGGCGCGATCGGAAACGGCGTCCCGAAGGTGCAAGCGAAAACGGCGAAGGCGCTCTACGAGGCGCTCGGCCGGGCGATCCAGGCGGGCCTCGTCGCCTCCTGCCACGACTGCTCGGACGGGGGGCTGGGTGCGGCGCTGGCGGAGACGGCCTTCGCCGGGGGCCTCGGTCTCACGGTAGACCTCAGGACCGTCCCGGCGGAAGGGATCGGAAGAGACGACGAGCTCCTGTTCGCGGAGTCCCAGAGCCGCTTCGTCGTGACCGTTCGTCCGAACGCGCGGGAGGCCTTCGAAGCCGCCCTCGCGGGCTCCGTCTTCGCCCGGATCGGACAGGTCACCGCAGAAGAGGTTCTCCGGATCGACGGTCTCGGCGGGAAACGGATCATCGATGAGGAACTGGCCGCGCTGAAGGCGGCTTGGCAGAAAACCCTCGCGTTCTAACAGGCTGTTGAAAAACGCCCGTCTGCTGCGTTTCCCTCATCCTTCGCCGTTCAACGTACCAGAAAGTACGCCTCACGGCTCAGGATTTCGGGGGCCTTGCATCCGGACATTTTTGAACAGCCTGCAACAGCGCCTTTTTCAACAGGCTGAAAGGCGGGATGAAGGTAAGAAGAAATGCCGAAGAAAATCAGTGCGATCGTGATCACCGGAAACGGGACGAACTGCGAGATGGAGATGGCCCACGCCTGCCGCCTCGCCGGCTTTGACAAGGTCGATATCGTCCATATCAGCGAGCTCCTCTGCGGAACAAAGCGGCTCGACGATTATGACTTCCTGAACCTGCCCGGCGGATTCCTGGACGGCGACGACTTGGGCTCGGCCAAGGCCGGCGCGAACAGAATCCTTCATGCGGCCGTCGCCGGAGGCCGGGAGAGGTTGTACGATCAGTTCGCCCGGTTCATCGCGGCGGGAAAGCTGATCCTCGGCGTCTGCAACGGCTTCCAGCTTCTCGTCAAGCTGGGGATGCTCCCCGGCCTGGACGGCGCGTATGACCGGCAAACCGTTACGCTTATCTTCAACGACTCGGGGCGGTTCGAGGACCGCTGGGTTTATCTCCGCGTCGATTCCGACTCCCCCTGCATCTTCACGCGAGGGCTTCGGGGCCTCTACCTGCCCGTCCGCCACGGCGAAGGGAAGTTCGTACCGCAGGACACGGCCATATTGGAACGTCTCCACCGGCAGAAACTGATCGCGCTGCAATACAGCGACGCCCTCTACCGGGAAGCGGCGATGGACTATCCCGAGAACCCCAACGGCGCCGTGGACGGGATCGCCGGGATCTGCAACGAGACGGGCCGAATCTTCGGCCTCATGCCCCACCCCGAGGCGTATCTCCACCGGACGAACCACCCCCGCTGGACGCGGGAGGAGCTCCCCGAAGAGGGGATGGGGCTCGCCCTCTTCCGGAACGCCGCCGCCTTTCTCCGGACCGCATCTCTGTAAAGACGGCGAAGCGGAAGCAATGGCTGCCGGCGCCTCGCCAGCGGGCGATCTTGATCAATTCGGCTACCGAAGAGTGGTTGTGGATGGAAGACATTCGCGACCCTTTCTTCAAGACCTTCGTCTGGATCACAATGACATCCTTGCCCTCAAAGGATACCGCTGATTGTTTCGCTACCCAAAATCGCTGTCCTCCTTCATAATGACCCCATCCAGCACACGGACCCCGCACTTTAATGTTCCTTTAACGGCAACAAACTCCTCGATCAGCGTTCCACCGACCGGTTGCCAATACCAGCGGGTCATGGGGGTTTCGTGTTTGCTCATAGACCACCTGTGTAAGCTAATTGATTGGTCAATTGGTTAACATACTTAATAATAATATTTATGATAATATTGGTCATCATGCCGCAATGTTTAGCAGCATTGTGATTATATACATAATATGATAGATATTATTTTAGATTACGGAAGGAGAAATAAGTAAAATTATTTAAAATATTTCGCTTGACAGACGAAAAACACCGCGATAATAGGTTGGCCATACGGTTAAATATTCCATGGGAAGAAGGTCTCTTCATGTCCACCAGGGAAAAAATCATTCAGGCCGCAGACAGACTATTCGGTGAAGTTGGATTTGACGCGTCCACGGTTCAGAAAATTGCCGAGCTGTCCCAAACAAACAAGGCGCTGATCCATTACTACTTCAAGAGCAAGGAAGGCTTATTCGTATGCGTGATTGATCATTATTTTGAAGAATTGACGGACACCCTGCAGAAATCGCTCTTGTGTGAAGGTTTTCTGGAAAACCGGATTACGAAAACGGTTGATTGCTACATCCAGTTTTTAGAGCAAAACCGGAACTTCGTTCGTATCATTCAGCGCGAAATCAATGGGGGGAACCAGAGAGACTGTGTCATCGGCCATATGGCGCCGCTTTTTCAGATGGTCGTCAATGCGGTACGCGAAGCTTATCCACAGACGCTTTCCGGTGATCTTGCGGCGGAGCAGTTGGTGGTCAGCTGTTATGGAATGATCATCACCTATTTCACCTGCCAGGGAATCATCGAGAAAGTACTGGGAGACAATCCCTTGACAAGGGAAAACCTTCAGGTTCGGAGGAAACATCTGAAGGATATGTTCGCCATCATCACCAGGGCCATCAAAGAAGATGGCAAGGATAAGATTGCGCCGTCTCATGATTTACCGGAAGAAGATCATAGGAGCAATGTCTGACATTAACCTGGACAGAGGTCCGTAGCGGAGATGTCGGAAAAGAGGGAACAGTCTATGCGTGAAGTCGTTGTTGTCAGTGCCGCCAGAATCCCTTTTGGAAAATTTGGCGGATATCTGAAGGATTATTCGGCGGTCGATCTCGGAA
>Ga0315275_10004956_pt1 | contig 12525 bp, 10 predicted proteins | sample YL17G03_0_MG_FD_205557 | JGI IMG/M metagenome (GOLD analysis project Ga0315275, IMG submission 205557) | Sediment microbial communities from Yellowstone Lake, YNP, Wyoming, USA - YL17G03_0 | ecosystem: Environmental > Aquatic > Freshwater > Lake > Sediment | place: USA: Wyoming | collected... | reverse complement strand
CAGAAGACGCCCGCTCGTCGTTGCCAATGCTCGCCATAGCCCGAGCTATGGCTGCGCTTTGCGCCTCGATCGGCCGCCTTCTGGCGCGCTGCTCGGGCACGCTCGAAAAACTCTCAGCCTCTGAGGCGCTGTCGCAGGCCGGGCGAAGAAGCAGCAGGGCACCGAATCCCGGTCTCTCGGCAACGGAGGAAGCCATGGAAAAGATCTGGCTGAAGAACTACCCGCCGGGCGTGCCGGCCGAGATCGACGCCGACACGTTCAATTCGGTCGGCGAGCTGTTCGACGCCAGCGTGCGCGCCCACGGCGACCGGCGGGCGTTCATCAGCGGCGCCACCGGCACGGCCATCACGTATCGTGAACTCGACCGCCACTCGCGCGATTTCGCCGCCTGCCTGCAATCGGTGCTGAAGCTGCCGAAGGGTGCGCGCGTGGCGCTGATGATGCCGAACATCCTGCAGTACCCCATTGCCCTCTTCGGCACGCTGCGCGCCGGATGCACCGTCGTCAACGTCAATCCGCTGTACACGCCGCGCGAGCTGGCGCATCAGCTCAAGGATTCGGGCGCGGAGGCGATCGTCATCCTCGAGAACGTGGCGCACGTGCTGGAAAAGGCGATCGCCGAAACCGGCGTGAAGCACGTGATCGTGACCGGCGTGGCCGACATGCTCGGATTCGGCAAGCGGCAGCTCGCCCACTTCGTCATCCGGCGGGTGAAGAAAATGGTGCCGCAATTCTCGCTGCCGCAGGCCACCGGGTTCCGCAAGGCGCTGCTGCAGGGCGCGGCGGCGTCGTTCACGCCGGTCAAGGTGGTGAACACCGACATCGCGTTCCTCCAGTACACGGGCGGCACGACCGGCGTGTCCAAGGGCGCGATCCTCACCCACCGCAACATCGTCGCCAACCTCAAACAGATCCGCGCGTGGAGCGAGCCCTACCTCGAACTCGACAAGGAAATGATCGGCATCACCGCGATCCCGATGTACCACATCTACGCGCTCACCAACTGCGCGCTCCTCGGCGTCGATTTCGGCGCCACCAACGTGCTGGTGGCCGATCCGCGCAACATGCCGGGATTCGTGAAAATCCTGTCGAAGTATCGTTTCGCGATGCTGCCCGCCGTGAACACGCTGTTCAACGGGCTGCTCGCCGATCCGGGGTTCGCCAAGCTCGATTTCAGCGGGCTCAAGATCGCCGCGGGCGGCGGCGCCGCCGTGCAGCGGTCGGTCGCCGAGCGCTGGCAGCAGGTCACCGGGGTGCCGCTGCGCGAAGGCTACGGGCTCACCGAATGCTCGCCCACCGTCACCGCCAATCCCTACGAAGCCGAAGGTTTCAGCGGGTCGATCGGAATGCCGCTGCCGTCGACCGAAATCTCGATCCGCGACGACGACGACAACGAGGTTCCCCTGGGCGAGCCCGGCGAGCTGTGCGTGCGCGGACCGCAGGTGATGGCGGGCTACTGGAACCGGCCCGAGGAAACGGCCAAGGTGATGACGCCTGACGGCTTCCTGCGCACCGGCGACGTCGCCAAGCTGGACGAGCGGGGCTACGCGTACATCGTCGACCGGAAGAAGGACATGATCCTCGTGTCCGGCTTCAACGTGTATCCGAACGAGATCGAGGACGTTGTCGGCATGCATCCGGGCGTGTTCGAGTCCGCCGCGGTCGGCGTGCCCGACGCCAAGTCCGGCGAGGCGGTGATGGTCTTCGTCGTGAAAGCCGATCCGGCGCTCACCGCGGAAGCGCTGATCGCGCACTGCCGCGAGCACATGACGTCGTACAAGATTCCGCGCCACGTCCGATTCCGCACCGAGCTGCCGAAGAGCAACGTCGGCAAGATCCTGCGTCGCGACCTGCGCGACGTCGCGGTCGCGGAGATGACATCGAAGCAGTGAGCGGTTGGCCGCGCCCCCGGGCAATGCGCTGCGCGGCGACGCCGTCCTCCCCGCCGTCGGGCTGCGGCCGGTCCGGGGGATACTGATGGGATCCGACATGCGCGAGCAGCTGATCGACCTGCCGAACGGCGCACGACTCAATTACGCCGAGACGGGGAGCGGCGCGGCGATCGTGTTCCTGCATGGCTTTCCCGAATGCTGGCGCCGCTGGGGGCCGCAACTCGCCGAGTTCGGGCGCGACCACCGCGTGCTGGCGCCGGACCTGCGCGGCTTCAACCTGTCGTTCAAGCCCGAGGGGGTCGAGGCCTACGCGGCGGGACATCTCGCCGCCGACATCGTCGGGTTCATCGAGGCGCTCGGCAGAGAACCGGTGGTCCTGGTGGGCCACGACTGGGGCGGCGCCGCCGCGTGGATCGTCGCGATGCGGGCGCCGCATCTCGTCCGCAGGCTCGTCATCATCAATGCGCCGTTTCCGGCGACCTTCGCGCGCGAGCTCGCGCACAATCCGGCGCAGCGCGAGGCGAGCTGGTACATGAATGTCCTGTGCGACCCGGGCACCGAACAGCGCATCCTCGACAAGGATTTCCGCGGCTTCGAACGCGGGTTCGCGGAGATCGGCCCGGCCGACTGGTACACGCCGGAGCTCGCCGCGCGCTACCGCGAAGCGTGGCGGCAGCCCGGCGCGCTGACTGCCATGCTCAACTACTATCGGGCGACGCCGCTGCGCCCGGCACGGCCCGGCGAGGATTGGACGCCGCGGATTCCGCCGGACGAAGACATGGCCGTGCGCGTGCCCACGCTCGTGATCTGGGGCATGCAGGACAAGAGCGTCCTGCCCGGCTGTCTCGACGGGTTGGAAAAGTATGTCGAACAGCTGACGATCCTGCGCGTGCCGGAAGGCTCGCATTGGGTCAGCGCCGAGCAGCCGGAGAAGGTCAACGCGGCGATCCGGGAGTTCATCGGCGGTTGAGCTGCGGATGGATCGGGCAATGCCGGCGACGTCGGGGTTTCAAACAACAACGCGAGGTGGCATGAAAGCAGTGCTGTGCAAGGAATTCGGCCCGGTCGAACGGCTCGTGCTTGAGGACGTGCCATCGCCGGTGGCCGGCAAGGGGCAGGTGGTGATCAGGGTTGCCGCGGCCGGCGTGAATTTTCCGGACACGCTGCTCGTGCAGGGCAAGTATCAGTTGCGGCCGGCGTTCCCGTTCTCGCCCGGCGGCGAAGTTGCGGGCACGATCAAGGAGGTGGGCGAAGGAGTCGTTCACGTTCGGCCCGGCGACGCGGTGATCGGGCTCGCCGCGCACGGCGGCTTTGCGGAGGAAGCCCTGGTCGACGCCGCTGCGGTGATCCCGCTGCCCGCCGGCATCGACCCGGCCGTCGCGGCCGCGCTGATGGTGGCGCACGGGACCGCGTTGCACGCGCTCAAGGACCGCGCGGCGCTCAAAGCCGGCGAAACGCTGCTCGTGCTCGGCGCTGCGGGCGGCGTCGGGTTGGCCGCGGTCGAGATCGGCAAGCTGCAGGGCGCGAAAGTGATTGCCGCGGCGTCGACCGACGACAAGCTCGAGGTGTGCCGGAGCCGCGGCGCCGACATGGTGATCAACTACGCCCGCGAGGACCTGAAGGAGCGCGTGCGCGCGCTGACCGAAGGCCGCGGCGCGGACGTGGTGTACGACCCCGTCGGCGGCAAGTACAGCGAGCCCGCGCTGCGCAGCATGGCATGGAAGGGCCGCTTTCTGGTGATCGGGTTCGCTGCCGGCGAGATTCCGCAAGTCGCTCTCAATCTGCCGCTGCTCAAGGGTTATTCGATCGTCGGCGTGTTCTGGGGCGAATTCGTGCGGCGGGAGCCGGCGCGCAACCGCGAGAACATCCTCCAGTTGCTCGACTGGGTCGCCGCGGGCAAGCTGGCGCCGCTGGTCTCGGCGCGCTATCCTTTGTCCGGTGCCGTCGATGCGCTCAATGCGCTGCTGCAGCGCCAAGTCACCGGCAAGATCGTGCTTCTGCCCTGAGCGGTCGCGGTGCCCGCGTCGCGCCGGCGACGTGGCGGCGCGGTGCGGTGGTGGAGGCCCTCGCAATGCGTCGCGCGGGACGACCGGGTGCAAGACAACCGGCGAATGAATCGGGGAGAAGGCACGTGGAACAACTGAGCGGCACCGACGCGGGATTCCTCGAGCAGGAGCAGGGCAATGTCTACCTGCACGTCGCCGGACTCGCCATCTACGATCCGTCGACGGCGCCCGGCGGCAAGGTGCGCTTCAAGGACATCCTGAAATTCTTCGAGAGCCGCATCCGGCTCGATGCCGCCAAGGCGTATCGGCGGCAGCTCGTGACCGTGCCGCTCTCGCTCGATCGCCCGTACTGGATCGAGAGTCCCGACATGGACATCGAGTTCCACGTTCGCCACATCGCGCTGCCGCACCCCGGCGACTGGCGCCAGCTGATGATCCAGGTGGCGCGCATCCATTCGCGCCCGCTCGACCGCAGCCGGCCGCTGTGGGAGGCCTACGTGATCGAGGGGCTGGACAAGATCGCCGGCTTGCCCAAGGGCAGCTTCGCCGTGTTCAGCAAGATCCACCACGCGGTGATCGACGGTCAGGCCGGCGCGGCGATGCTGAAGACGATGCATTCGCCGACGGCGGCCATCGGCCGCGAACGGCGGCCGCCCGCGCCGCCGGTGCGCCCCGAACGCAAGCCGCAGGACGCGCAGCTGCTGGCGCTCGCCGTCGTCAACAATCTCTCGCGGGTGAAGCATCTCGCCGGGCTGGCCCTCGAGGGCGCCGGCAACATCGGGCGCATGGCGATGGCGGGCGTTGCCAGGATGCGCGAGACCGAGCCCGAGGGAGGAGGCGCGGCGGACGCACCCGGCGCCGGGCTAAAGCGCCCGGTGACGCGCTTCAACGGGCCGGTCTCCGCGTCGCGGGTCATCGAGGCGGTCGATTTTCCGGTCGACGGATTGAAGCGCATCGCCGCGAAGGTTGACGGAGCGACGCTCAACGACGTCTTTCTCGCGCTCGTCGGCGGTGCCATGCGCAAGTATCTCGCGGACAAGCAGGAGCTTCCCGCGACCTCGCTCAATGCGATGGTGCCGATCTCGGTGCGCGACAGCTCGAAGGGCGACCAGCCCGGCAACCAGGTCAGCCTGACCGTCATGGACCTGCGCACGGAGGTCGCCGACCCTCTGGAGCGCCTCGCGACCGTGCATCGCGGCGCGACCCGCGCCAAGCGCACCACGGACGCCATCGGCAAGCACCTGATCAAGGGCTTCCTCGACGAATCGCCGGTCGTCATTTCCAACTGGCTCACGCGCAACGTGGTGACGCGGATGATGAACATGACGGTGTCGAACGTGCGCGGGCCGGACATGCCGCTGTACATGGCCGGCGCGAAGCTGGTGCGCAACTACCCGGTCAGCGCGATCGCCGACAACCTCGGCCTCAACGTGACGGCGTTCAGCTACAACGGCGTGTTCTCGGTGTGCGCGGTTGCCGATCGCGCGATGATGCCGGATCCGGCGTTCTTCGCCGACTGCATGCGCGACAGCTACCGCGAGCTGGAAAAGGCCCGGCGCGGCAAGCAGGCCTCATGAACCGCGCGGCCATCAGCGGCACCGGGATCCACATCCCGCCGCACACCATTTCGAATGCCGAGCTGGTCGCGTCGTTCAACCACTATGCCGCGGCGTGGAACGCGGACAACGCGGAGCGCATTGCGGCCGGAGCGGTCGCGCCGCTGCAGGAATCGAGCGTCGGGTTCATCGAAAGGGGATCGGGCATCAAGCAGCGTTACGTGTACGAGAAATCGGGTGTCCTCGATCCCGACCGGATGTATCCGCACTATGCCGAACGGCCGAGCGAGTCGCTTTCGCTGATGGCAGAGATCGCCGTGGCGGCGGCCCGCGACGCGATGGCGCGGGCCGGCCGGTCCCCAGCCGATCTCGATGCGGTGATCTGCGCCGCCGCCAACATGCAGCGGGCCTATCCGGCGATGGCGATCGAGATCCAGAACGCCCTCGGCATCACCGGCTTCGGCTTCGACATGAACGTGGCCTGCTCGTCGGCCACCTTCGGCATCGAGCAGGCGGCCAACGCGGTGCAATGCGGGACGGCGCGCGCGGTGCTGGTGGTGAATCCGGAGATAACCTCCGCGCACCTCGCGTGGCAGGACCGCGATTGCCACTTCATCTTCGGCGATGTCTGCACGGCGGTGATCGTCGAGCGCGCGGCAACGGCGCCCCCCGGAAGCTGGGAGATCCTCGGCACGCGGCTGGCGACGAAATTCTCGAACAGCATCCGCAACAACTTCGGCTTCCTCAACCGCTGCGAAGACGCCGATCCGGACGCCCGCGACAAGCTGTTCATGCAGGAAGGGCGCAAGGTGTTCAAGGAGGTGTGTCCGCTGGCGGCCGAGCACATCGCGGCGCATCTCGCGAGCCTCGACCTGGCGCCCGGCGGCGTGCGGCGCTACTGGCTGCATCAGGCGAACCTCGCCATGAACCAGCTGGTCGCCCGGCGCCTCCTCGGCCGCGACGCCCTGGCCGACGAAGCCCCGGTGATCCTCGATGAATTCGCCAACACCGCATCCGCCGGCTCGATCATCGCGTTCCACCGCCATCACGCCGATCTCGTCGCCGGCGAGATCGGCGTCATCTGCTCGTTCGGGGCCGGTTACTCGATCGGCAGCGTGATCGTGCGCCGCAACGCCCTCGCGCATTGACGCGCCTCCACCGGGACCCCGAGCGGCTGCGTGCCGAACCCGGACGGCGTGATCCCGCCGCAATACCGCCATAGCCCGAGTTGAGCGCCAGCGGAACCCGGGGGAGCTTCGCGCGAACGACTGCCCCGGGCTACGCTGCCGCTCAACCCGGGCTACGCCATTCCCCGGGCTACGCCATTCCCCGGGCTACGCGTCCGGCTACGCGTCACGCACCCTTGGCCGCGGCCTTCGCCCGGCGCTTCGCCGGTGCTTTGGGTGGCAGGCTTTTCACCTTCGGTTCCGTGCCCGGCCGCTTGGCCGCGGCACGCAGGTCGTCGAACGCCTCCCGCGTATGGCGCGCGAGCTCCGGCAGGTGCGTCATGCTCATGCCGTTGGCGACCAGGCCGAAGTCCATCGATCCGGCGTACGAAGTCAGCGTCACGTTGAGTCCCATCGAGGCGGCAAGCGCCGAGATCGGGTACGAGCCCGTCAGCTGCGCGCCGTTGAGGTAGAGCGGATGCGGCGAACCGGGAACGTTGGACAGGACGAAATTGGCCATCGGTTTCGTCACCGCGGTCGAGTACTGCGACAGCTCCGCCTCGACCTCCGCCAGCGCGAACGCCGAGATGCCGTACATCATCGCGGTGTCCTTGGACATCGCGCGAACCTCGGTCTTCGCCGACCCGAACGCCGCGACGACCTGCGCCATCCGCTCGTGCACCGAAGCCGCCGGCGCGCCGAGCGGAACGCACATCAGCGTTACCTTGGTCGTCGCCTCCTGGTCGCCCTCTTCGCGCAGCGAGACCGGGCACATCGCGACCAGTGGCTGGGCTGCGGGCTTGCCCAGCGCGCCGAGGTAGCGGTGCAGGCCTTCGTCGACGATGGTGGCGGCAACGTCGTTCAGCGTGCCGCCGAGCGCCTTGCCGACCGCGCGCATTTCGGCGAGCGGCAGTGTCAGCGTGGCGAACGACCGCGGCGTGCGGATCGGCTCGTTCATCGGCGTGCGCGGCGCCGTGAACGGTTCGCTGCCCCGAGTGGGCGACGCGAGCAGCCGGCCGAGCTGCTTTTTCACGATGCCGAGGTAGAGATCCTTGACCGCGATCGTCTGCTTGAGCGTCGTCGACTGCAGCGCCTTCACCCGGTCGAGGAAGCCTTTCGACGGCCGTGGCTTCGGCGACGAGAGATCGATCGCGTAGAACGGCTCGGTGCGCCTGCTGGCGGCGGTCTCGCTCATGCTGGCGTTCATGCGCATCACCCCGGACGCGCCGTCGATGATCGCGTGGTGAATCTTGAGATACAGCGCGAATGCGTTGTCCGGCAGGCCCTCGATCACGTGGACGCGAAAGCCCGGCCGGTTGCGGTCGAGCACCGGCTCGTGCAGGGCTTCGACCAGCTTGAGGAATTGCTCGTAACCGGTGTCCGGCGGGAGCGCGATGTGCTGGACGTGATAGTCCATGTCCAGCGTGCCGGCGACCTGCCAGCGGGGCATGCCCTTGATCGAGAATTCCGGCACGAGATTGAACGGCGAGATCGGCGCCGCTGCCCGGTACGCGTCGACGATCTCGCGGACGAGGCGCGATCCGCCGGCGGGCGGCAGCTTGAACGTCATCACGACGCCGACGTGCTTGGGGCTGTTCGGCGTCTCGGTGAGCAGGAACATGAGGTCGAGCGTGGGAATGGTTCTGCTCATGATGCGCTCCGGTATTGCCCGAGCTCGATCTTCGCGATCTGGTTGCGGTGCACCTCGTCGGGACCGTCGGCGAAGCGCAGCGTGCGCGACTGTGCGTAGAAGAACGGCAGCTGGAAATCGTCGCAGATGCCGGCGGCGCCGTGCACCTGCATCGCCCAGTCGATGACCTGGCACGCCATGTTCGGCGCGGCCACCTTGATCATCGCGATCTCCTTCTTCGCGCCCTTGTTGCCGGCGACGTCCATCTTCCACGCGGCGTGCAGCACGAGCAGGCGCGCCTGGTCGATCGCGATCCTCGCGTCGGCGATGCGCTCCTGCGTGACCGTCTGATCGGCGACGCGCTTGCCGAAGGCGACGCGACTCGAAGCGCGCCGGCACATCGCCTCCAGCGAGCGCTCGGCGAGACCGATGAGGCGCATGCAGTGGTGGATGCGCCCGGGCCCGAGGCGCCCCTGCGCGATCTCGAAGCCGCGGCCTTCGCCCAGCAGGATGTTGGACGCGGGGACGCGCACGTTGTCGAAATCGAATTCGCCGTGGCCGTGCGGCGCGTCGTCGTAGCCGAAGACCGGCAACGGGCGGATCAACCGCACGCCCGGCGTATCCCGCGGCACCAGGATCATCGATTGCTGCTTGTGGCGGTCGGGGTTCGCGGCGTCGGTCTTGCCCATGAAAATGAGGATCTTGCAGCGCGGATCGACGCCGCCGCTCGTCCACCACTTGCGGCCGTTGATCACGTAGTCGTCGCCGTCGCGGATGATCGACGCCTCGATGTTGGTCGCGTCCGACGAGGCCACTGCGGGCTCGGTCATCGCGAACGCGGAGCGGATCTCGCCGGCAAGGAGCGGCTCCAGCCATTGCCGCCGCTGGGCCTCGCTCCCGTAGCGGACCAGCACTTCCATGTTGCCGGTGTCCGGCGCGTTGCAGTTGAACGCCTCCGGTGCGATCCACGAGCGCCCCATGATCTCGCACAGCGGCGCGTATTCCATGTTGGACAATCCTGCCCCGTAGGCCGATTCCGCCAGGAAGAGGTTCCAGAGGCCGGCGGCATGCGCGGCGGCCTTCAACTCCTCCATGATCGCCGTGGCGAGCCACGGATTGCCGCGGCGGCGGTTCTCCGCCACTTCCGCGGCGAACACCGGCTCCGCGGGGTAGATCCTTTCCTCCATGAAGCGCGTCACCCGCGCCTGCAGATCCTTGACCTTGTCAGAATGTGCGAATTCCACGTGATGTCTCCTGTGTTCGTTGTCCGGTCGGGATTTCGGGTGCCCGGGCGTTTGCCCAGGCCTTGGTGAGTTCAGTCGTCGATCCGCTGCGCCATCTCCCAGGCGACGTCGGCAACCCGCCGCGCGCGGGTGCCGGTTTCGATCGCGTTCTGGCTGGACGCGTTGCCCTGCAGCGCGCGCGCGAGCACGCCGTGCAGGATCGCGCCGATGCGGAACATGTTGAAGATCAGGTAGAACTCCCAATTCGGGATGCCGTCGCGTCCGGTGCGCCGGCAGTACGCGGCGATGTACTCTTCCTCGGTCGGGATGCCCAGCGCGGCGAGGTCGACGCCCTTCAGGCCGCGGAACTCCTCCGGCGACAGCCGCCACGCCATCGCGTTGTACGCGAAATCCGGCAGCGGGTGGCCGAGCGTCGACAGCTCCCAGTCGAGCACCGCCAGCACGCGCGGCTCCGTCGGGTGGAAGATCACGTTGTCGAGGCGATAGTCGCCGTGGACGATCGACGTCTCGTCGCCGGGCGGGATGTGCGACGGCAGCCATTCGATCAGCCGGTCCATCGCGGGGATGCGCGGGGCGGCCTCGGCCGCAGCCGCATACTGCTTCGACCAGCGCGCGACCTGCCGCTCGATGTAATTGCCGATCCGGCCGTAGTCGCCGAGGCCGACGGCGACGTAGTCGACGTTGTGCAGCGCGGCGAGCACGCGGTTCATCTCGTCGTGGTATGCGGCGCGTTGCACCGGTTGCATGCCCGGCAGGCGGGGGTCCCACAGGACACGGCCCTCGACGTACTCCATCAGGTAGAACGCGGTGCCGATCACGGCGTCGTCTGCGCACAACGCGATCATCTTCGCCACCGGGACGCCCGTGCCGGCGAGCGCCGCCATCACGCGGTATTCGCGGTCGACCGCGTGCGCGGAAGGCAGCAGCTTGCCCGGCGGCTTGCGCCGCAGGATGTAGCGCCGTTCCGGCGTCGTGATGCGATACGTCGGGTTCGATTGCCCGCCCTGAAATTGCTCGACCACAGGATCGCTTGCGCAGTCACCAACGTGGCTGCGCATGTACGCGGCGAGCGCCGCCACGTCGAACGTGTGTACCGGGGGGACGAGCCGTGCCCCCGGGTTGGCGGGTGAAATCATCTCAGACCGTCATGTAGCCGCCGTCCACGGCCAGCGCCTGTCCCGTGACGTGGCGCGAGGCTTCCGAGGCGAGGAACACGACGCTGCCCTTGAGGTCCTCGTCGCCGCCCATCCGGTCGAGCGGCGTCAGCTCGCGCACCATCGTCTCGATCCGGTCGAGCGTCGCATGAGTCATCTTCGAAGGAAAAAATCCCGGGCAGATCGCGTTGACGTTGATGTTGTATCGCCCCCACTCGGCGGCGAGCGCGCGGGTCATCGCGACCAGCGCGCCTTTGCTCGTGTTGTAGGCAATCGTGTACATCTCCCAGCCGGGCGGGTTGCCGCCAAACCCGGCGATCGACGCGATGTTGACGATCTTGCCGCTCCTCCGCGGAATCATGCTGCGCTTGCCGACCTCGCGGGAAAGCAGGAACTGGGCGTCGATGTTGAGGTTCATCACCTTGCGCCACCCCGCGTCGGGATAGTCCTCGGCCGGCGCCGCCCAGTTGCAGCCGGCGTTGTTCACGAGGACGTCGATGTGTTCCCACTTCCCCAATACCGCATCGACGATGCCGGGAATCGTCGCAAAATCAGCGAGGTCGCGCGCGACCGTGAGGCATTCCACCCCGAGCCCCTCGAGGTGCGCGCGCGCGTGCTCGAGCTCGTCCTCTTTGCGCGCGGTGATCGCCACCCGGGCGCCCATCTCGCCCAGCGCTTCCGCCATCTGCAGCCCGATGCCACGCGAGCCGCCGGTGACGATGGCGACCTTGCCACTAAGATCCAGAAGTTGCTTGACGCCCATGCCACTCCCCCGGTTTGCCTTCCTGCAATGCGACATTTCGCGTAATGCTCGCATGATAGGTGCCGCGGGCGCTCCTGCAAAGCCCGCGGCGGGAACGCCACTTCGGTTATTCTGCGGCTCACACGGAACTTGCGAGGCAAGCAATGGAATTGAGAGACAGGATCGCCATCGTCACCGGCGGCTGCAGCGGCATCGGGGCGGCGCTCGCGCGCCGGTTTCTGGCGGAAGGCGCGCGCGCCGTGATCGTAGCTGATATCGACGTCGACGGCGCGCCGGCGGGCACGACGGCCCGACGCTGCGACGTTTCCCGCGAAGACGAGGTCGCGGCGCTGGTCGCCGCGGTCGAGCGCGAGCACGGGCGCGTCGACGTCGTCTGCTCCAACGCCGGCGTGCTGTCGCTGGGCTGGGATCTGCCCAGCCTCGATCTCTCGCGCTGGCAGCGCGACTGGGACATCAATGTCATGGCCCACGCGTTTGCGGCGAAGGCGGCGCTCCCGGGAATGATCGCCCGGGGCGAGGGCTACCTGTTGCAGACGATCTCGGCGGCGGGGGTGCTCGCGTCTCCGGAATCCGCGGTCTACACGACGACCAAGCATGCGGCGATGGGCCTCGCCGAGTTTCTCGCCTTCACCTACGCCCGCTTCGGCATCCGCGTTTCCGCGCTGTGTCCGATGGCGGTGCGCACGCCGATGCTGGAGGACGTCAGCACCGACGGCGCGAGCGCGGGGCTCGATGGCGTGCTGTCCCCCGAGGAGGTCGCCGATGCGGCACTTGCCGGGATGCGCGACGAGCGTTTCCTGATCTTCCCGCACCCGAAGGTGGCCGGCTACTTCGAGAAAAAGGCGTCGCACCACGACAAGTGGCTGCGGCAGATGGCGGCGCTGCAGCAGCAGTTCACCGGCGTGAAGCCGGCGTGACCGCGCGGTCGTTGCACCAGACGGCGAGCGTCGCGAGAAAGCCGTCGGGCACGGCAATGGTATGGAGGCACCATGCGTCCGGCACATAGGGCGGCGGCCCGTCGAGCAGCGTCAATGCGGAACGCGTGTCGACGTCGAGGTGAGCGAACGGCGCGCTGAGACCGTCCCCGGTCGCCTTGCTCATCGCCTCCTTGCAG
>Ga0315275_10004954_pt1 | contig 12529 bp, 10 predicted proteins | sample YL17G03_0_MG_FD_205557 | JGI IMG/M metagenome (GOLD analysis project Ga0315275, IMG submission 205557) | Sediment microbial communities from Yellowstone Lake, YNP, Wyoming, USA - YL17G03_0 | ecosystem: Environmental > Aquatic > Freshwater > Lake > Sediment | place: USA: Wyoming | collected... | reverse complement strand
ACTGGCAAAACCCGGGACTGGTGTCATCCTTGGCAGCCAGCCGGCGTTTTTTGATATGAAAAGGCTGATCGATTTTTATGATCCCATGACCATATTATTCAACTCAGCTTGCGCAGAAATGATGGACTTTTACCAGATCCCTCATGCGGGTACCTCCGGGTCAGGCGCCGGGTGGGGTATGGATCTGCCAGCTTCCGGGATTTTGTGGCTGAACCACCTCACCGCTTGCATTGGGAAAACAGGTTTGGCACCATTTGTTGGTGGCGCTTTGGGATCCAAAGCATTTTCACCGACCAGCGTGGTGTATGCAAACGATATTATCCTGCAAGCCCGGCGCTTTGCGAATGGATTTATTCTGGATGACCTGGCGGTGGCATTGGATGAGATCGCATCCATGGGTCCGGGGGGGAACTTCCTCACCTCGCGGTCAACAATCAAGAATTATAAACAAGCATATTTTGAGAGCAAGGTTTTTCCCCAATTAAGCCTGGAAAAATGGCAGGATTTAGGACAGCCCAAAGCTGAGAAATCCCTGGTGGAGAAGACCCTGCAATTGATCACCGATGGCAGGCAACCTGAGGATCACGATGAACTCATAAAACGTGGCGAAAGTTACATTAATCAATTAATATCCTGATTGGATGCAGCGTTAAATATTGAAAATGTGTCATAATAAGTAAGAATATTTCCAAGTCACGGAAGGAGGTTGCTCAACTGTAACTAAAAAAAATAATCAGCCCAGATTTTTATAATGACAATTTTTTTAGCGAAGAGAGGAGATAGTAATGTTGAACAAAAAAAGATTTTTTGATCTATTCGTCCTGGTCATCATAGCCAGCTTTGTCCTCACCGCTTGCGGTGGAGGTGGAGGGGCAACTAAAGCCCCAACTGAAGCGCCACCAACCGCTGCACCCACCGAGGCACCAACAGATGCTCCCACCCAGCCAGCTGCAGATAAGATCATTACCATTGCCTGGACACAGGAACCAGATACATTAAATAAAGCCTATTCCAGCATGTGGTATATGTCAGTTCTGACGGACATTTATAGCTGCTGGCCATGGATCTACGACGAAGCCAATACGGTCCATCCATTTCTTCTGACCGAACTCCCCACAGTCTCGGATGATGGTCTGGTCGTGACCATGAAACTGCGCAATGATATCACCTGGTCAGATGGGACTCCTATCACAGCAGACGATTTTATTTTCACTCAAGCCATGATAACGAATGCCGCAAACACGGTCTATTCTGTTTATCCATACGATCTGTTTACGATCACAGCACCTGATCCACAGACAGTTGTAATGACTTTTGATGAGGTTTTTGTTCCCTGGATGCCCAACCTCTGGTTGGGGACTCTCATGCCCAAACACATTCTGCAGCCAGTTTTTGACGCAGAAGGAACTTTGGATAACGCTGAATGGAATAGGGCACCAACTGTTGGTTGTGGTCCATTTAATTTCACTAAATGGGAATCGGGCAGCTACCTGCGCTTTGATAGGAATCCAAATTTCTGGGGACCGGAACCCAAGCTTGATGCAGTCGTCTTCCAGTTCGTCCCAGATGATGCTGCCCAAACCGCTGCCTGCCTGGCAGGAGATGCGGACATCTGCTATTGGCCCCCTTACGAAGATATGCCCGCCTTTAAGAAAGCCGGGATGAGCATTGTGACTGAGCCCTCAGGTTATGGTGAAGGCTGGTTCTTTAATATCCGTGATATGGCTTCACCCGGCATCCGCGATTTGAATGTTCGCAAAGCCATTGCCATGGGTTTGGATCGTCAGTCCAATACTGCTCTGCGCATGAGCATCGTGAAAGTGACCGAAACCTTCTGGGATGCTCTTCCTCAATACGTGGATCCTTCCATCGTTCAATACAAATATGATCCGGAAGCCGCTAAAACCCTGCTTGAATCAAGCGGGTACAAAGATACCAACGGAGATGGAATACGTGAGGACAAGGATGGCAAGCCATTGACCATCACGCAGGGAAATACGGATAAGACTGAAAGACAAAATCACCAGGCTCTTGCCCAACAGCAGATGCTGGCAATTGGTATCGACTTGCAGACCTCCAGTTATGATAGTGCTATCTTGTTCGCAGACTATTCAAACGACGGACCTGCCGCAACTGGCAAACTGGATATTATGGAGTGGTCGGATGCACCATACTTCCCAGATCCGGATATTTCATATTGGCTGTGCAGCGAAATTCCGAGTGCAGATTCCCCGCAAGGGTCCAACTATTTTGGTTGTGATGAAACCCTCGACAAGCTCTTCAAATTGCAATCGGTGACTGCTAATCAGACAGAGCGTGCGCATATTTTCTGGCAGATCTCCAAATACATGCACGATAATGTACTTTACTTGGGTATCTGGGATGATCCGGATACTTGGATCGTCAATCCGCGCATCACCGGTTACAAATTCTCTGGTGTAACTCCGTTCTTCAACATCGGGGACTGGGATGTGACTCAATAACAGTTATAGACAATATTTAATGGATCCTGGCTGGGTTATTATCCGCCCAGCCAGGATAATTAATTGGAGTTAATGAATGGCAAGATATATCATTCGACGCTTGCTACAGGCGATCCCTCTTCTGATCATCATCAGCATTACCATTTTTGCATTGCTGCAAAACAGTGGAGATCCACTTGCAACCATGGGCGGAAAACGAGTTACCCGTTCAGAAGACCGGGTGCGGCTGGCTCGCATCTTGGGATTGGACCAACCCATATATATACAGTACGTTTACTGGTTGGTCGGAAACGATTGGGTAAAATTGGATATCAATCAGGATGGTATCTTTGAAACGACCGGGCAAAGGAAAGGCGTTCTTCGTGGTGATTTTGGTAATTCACTGGTGGCACGTGGTCAATCTGCTATGGAACTGATCAAAGAAAGAATACCGAATACATTGGTCTTAATGATACCTGCAGAAATCATTATTTTAACTTTTTCCTTATTGGTGGGGATTTTTTCAGCCTTACGCCAGTACTCTTTGACCGATCAGGTCATCACTGCTGGTTCGTTCATTGGATATTCGATGCCGATATTCTTCGTTGCCCTGGCATCCATGTACATATTCGGTGTAAATTTCCGCAAATGGGGGTTGCCCTACCTTCCCACCGTGGGGATGTTCGATCCAAAGATCGGCAAGACTTTCAGCCAGGTCGCAGTCCACATGGTACTGCCAATCATCAGCATGTCTCTAGTCAGCATTTCCGGTTACAGTCGTTTTGTCCGCTCACAAATGCTGGAGGTCATCAGCCAGGACTATATCCGCACAGCTTATGCCAAGGGACTCTCCGAACGGATGGTTTTATTTGGGCATGCGCTTAAAAATGCCGCCATCCCATTTGTGACCCTGGTGGGTATTGATATTCCCTTCCTGTTGGGTGGAGCAGTGGTCACCGAGACGATCTTCGGTTGGCCGGGAATGGGCAGGCTGTTCATCGATCATCTTACCCGATTTGATACTCCGGTCGTGATGGGCATTCTGATGCTGATCTCTCTGGCAGTCGTCATATGCCAGTTACTGACGGATATTGTTTACGGATGGCTTGATCCGCGCATCCGATATACATAGGTTTGGTGGACCGACCATGGAAACCAGTGCCCCGATCATTGAAAAACCGGTCATCGCCGAGATTGAAAAACCACCTCTGTTATTGAGTCAGCTGGTGTTCCTGCGTTTTAAACGGCATAAAATGGCTGTTGCTGGAGTTATTGTGCTCATTCTTATGGTACTTTATTCCATTGGTGGAACTTTTTTCAAGTCAGAAGCTTTTTCACTGGTGACAGACACTTCCATCCGCCTGAATGCACCATCCTCCATACACCCGTTCGGCACCGACGCGGTCGGGCGGGATATCCTTGCGCGGACAATATATGGTGGGCAGATCTCACTTATGATCGGCATGATCGCCATGATCCTTGAAGTGATCGTCGGAGTATTGATCGGTGCCCTGGCGGGTTATTATGGAGGCATTCTGGATAGTCTTTTAATGCGCTTCACCGAGGCTATGCTCAATATTCCCCAAATTCCCCTCCTTCTGGTTCTGGGAAAATTGCTGGCGGATAAAATTCAACCAATCGTTTTGTTAGGCAGGGAATTTAGTGGAAGCGTCATAGTCATCATTGCCGTAATCGGGTTAACCAGCTGGATGGGTCTGGCACGGATCGTGCGGGCAAATTTCCTGTCTCTCCGCGAGCAGGAGTTTGTTACCGCAGCCAGGTGCACAGGTACCAACAACCTGTCTATTATTTTTGATCATATTCTGCCCAATACCATGGCTCCCATTATCGTGAGTGCAACGTTAAGTGTCGCCAATGCCATCATAAGTGAGGCTTACGTCAGTTTCCTGGGTGTGGGGGTCATGCCACCCACCGCCACCTGGGGGAATATGCTCAACGGAGCTTACAATTACATCGAAACGGCACCCTGGTTGTGGATCTTTCCAGGTAGCCTGATTGTATTAACAGTCCTCTCGATCAATTTTATCGGGGACGGTTTGCGCGATGCCCTTGATCCACGCGCTTTGACCCAGGCGGAGTAGGAGCGAAACGTGGATGCATTGTTGGAAGTAAAGGATCTAAAAGTCCAATTCAACACCCTGGAAGGTGTGGTTCATGCGGTGAACGGTGTTTCTTTCGTAGTGGAAGAAGGGAAGACGCTGGGCATCGTCGGTGAAAGCGGTTGTGGTAAAAGTGTCACCGTCCTCTCGATCATGCGCTTGATCGCAGAACCGCCGGGCAAGATCGCCAGTGGAGAGATCATCTTTGAAGGGAAGGACCTGATTAAACTAGGGAAGAGCTCCATGCAGGCTATCCGGGGTCAAAAGATCGCCATGGTCTTCCAGGACCCGATGACCTCATTGAATCCGGTTTTAACCATTGGAAAACAGATCAGTGAGGCCCTTATCGTTCATAAAGATATAAATACCAGTGAAGCCTACAACCGCACTATTGGGCTTCTGGACTTGGTGGGCATCCCTCAGGCAAAAGACAGGTACAATGATTTTCCTCATCAGTTTTCAGGCGGCATGCGCCAAAGAGTGATGATCGCCATGGCACTTTCGTGCAATCCCAGTGTACTGATCGCGGATGAACCCACCACCGCCCTGGATGTGACCATTCAGGCGCAGATCGTTGAGTTGACCAAGAATCTACAGTCAAAGGTCGGAATGTCCGTCATCTGGATCACGCATGATCTTGGGGTTGTGGCTGAGATCGCGGATCGGGTGATCGTCATGTATGCCGGTTATATTGTTGAAGAAGCGGATGTTTACAATATCTTTGAAAACCCCGTTCATCCTTACACCCTTTCATTATTGAGATCATTACCCCGCGTGGATAGCCACAGGTATGAACGCCTGGCGATCATACCAGGAACCCCCCCAGACTGCATTCATATGCCAACAGGTTGTCCATTTATGCCGCGTTGTAGTTTTGTGATCGAAAAATGCACTTTGGAAAATCCCGGCTTGAGAAATATTGCCGATGATCATAAAACCGCCTGCTGGGTGGATGTGAAGACCGGGAGGCCAGCTTGACTGAGAACCTGCCTTTGCTGACTGTCAGGGGTTTAAAAAAATATTTCCCCATCACCCGCGGCATTTTGATCCAGCGTGTGATCGGATCCGTTAAAGCAGTTGATGATATCTCGTTTGATATTTACAAAGGTGAGACTTTGGGATTGGTGGGTGAAAGTGGTTGCGGGAAAACCACCAGTGGACGCACTCTCTTGCAGCTGTATCGCCCGACTGGTGGAGAGGTCCTTTTCGACGGTGTGGATCTCGCCAAAGCCAAAGGTCAGACTCTGCGGCGGATGAGGCGCAGAATGCAGATGATCTTCCAGGATCCGTATGCCTCCTTAAACCCTCGGTGGACGATCGCGCGGATCGTTGGTGAGCCCTTGCGTGTCCATCATCTCATTTCGGGAAAACAGGCGCAGAATGAACGGGTGAAGCAATTGCTGGAATTGGTGCAAATGGATCCGAATCACCTGAATCGGTATCCGCACGAATTTTCCGGTGGTCAACGACAGAGGATCGGTGTAGCCCGGGCTCTGGCTTCTGACCCTGAATTCATCGTGTGTGATGAACCCATCTCTGCACTGGATGTATCCATCCAGGCACAGGTGGTGAATTTGCTGGAAGATTTGCAGGATAAATTTGGATTGACCTACCTGTTCATCGCGCATGACCTCAGCATGGTCCGGCATATCTGCAACCGGGTGGCAGTGATGTACCTGGGTGTGATCATGGAAAGCGGAAAGCGGGACGAGTTGTATGATCACCCGCTCCACCCGTATACAAAAGCGTTATTGTCTGCTGTACCCATCCCTGACCCGCGCGCAACCCGGGCGCGCCACCGCATCATCCTGGAGGGGGATGTTCCCAGTCCCAGCAACCCACCCATTGGTTGCCGTTTCCATCCACGTTGCCCGATTGTTGGGGATGAGTGCAGGATAAAAGTTCCAGTTTGGCGCGAGGTTTCACCAGAACATTGGGTGGCATGCCATAAGGTATAATCGACCAAACTTAATTCATGGTGCATAAATGTCCCACAGGGTGAAGATCGCTTTTCCATTCTGAGGGACATTGTTCGCTAATGAGATTTTAAAATTTCTTTTGGAGTGATCAAGATGCATACTATATTAAAAAGTGCAACAAGGGAAGTCAAGATCGGAATTGATCGACCCTTTGTAATCATAGGCGAAAAGATAAACCCCACCGGGCATAAGAAACTTGCAGCTGCCTTACAACAGGAAGATTTTGAATATGTTCGCAACCTGGTCGAACGACAGATCAGCTGGGGTGCTGAGGTTTTGGATGTAAATGTGGGAGTACCAGGTCTGGATGAAGTATCCATGATCCCCAGGATCGTTGAATTGATCTCTTCAATCAGTGACGTGCCTCTTTGTCTCGACTCGGGTAACCCGGATGTGCTGGCAGCTGGTCTGGCAGTTGCACCGGGAAAACCACTGGTTAATTCGGTTAGCGGTGAGGAAAAAAGATTGAACACCGTTCTCCCCATTGTGAAGGATAGAGGCGCAGCGGTCATAGGTTTGACCATGGATGATAATGGCATCCCGGCAACTGCCGAGGATCGCATGGCTGTTGCAGAAAAGATACTGAACCGGGCAGTACAAATGGGGATTCCCGCCGAGGATGTGATCATTGATCCACTTGTCCTGACCGTTGGATCAGACAGCAAAGCAGCCTGGGTCACCCTTCAAACCATAGTTCTGATCCGCAAGGAATTCGGATTGAACATTAACCTGGGTGCGAGCAATGTCTCTTTTGGTCTGCCGGATCGCATGTCCATCAACCAGGCGTTTTTGTCGATGGCTATGCAGATGGGTGCAACCTGTTCCATTACCGATCCAGTAAAAATGGGAGCAACGGTAAAATCGACAGACCTGCTGCTGGCGCGTGATGACAATTCGCTCCGATATTTAAAGTACTTCCGGGCATCCGAAAAATTGCGTGCCAGGGAAGCTGAACTGGCCGCCAGCAAGCCATCTTAAAAAAATTCAAACAAATGACGAATCCTTCCAATTCATTTGAAGTGGTCCTGCAACCCATCGGAAGGCGGATCACCGTTCCTTCTGGTCTAACCGTATTGGATGCTACCCGCCTGGCTGGAGTGGAATTGGTTGCGATTTGTGGCGGCGAGGGTGTTTGCGGGACTTGCCGGGTGCGTGTCACGGAAGGATCGGTCTCGCCATTAAATTTGAACGAAGAAGGGGAACTGACTGACGACGATATTAAAATAGGTTACAGGCTGGCATGTCAGGCTCAAATCTTAAGCAATGTCCGCATTGACATCCCACCCGAATCGTTTTCCTCACCCCAGCGATTGCAAGTGGAAGGTCAGGAGATCCCCACCGAACTTGATCCGCTTGTTGCTTTTTCAGACGTACTGATCCCTTCAGCGAACCTTACCGATTTGCGCTCAGACCTGACCAGGCTTCGCTCCGTTTTGCCGCCAGCGATTCCGGCAGATATTAAGATTCCTCTCAGCCTGGCAAAGAAGATCCCCGGGAAGATACGATCGGAAAAAGGGAGTGTCCGGCTCGCCATCCGCGGAGGGGAGCTTGTCTCAATTTTGTCTGCTGGACTCCCTCTTTATGGTCTGGCAGTCGATATTGGAACGACCAAACTGGCAGCATACCTGGTTGATCTGGGCAACGGGGAAACCGTTGCAAAGACCGGTGCCATGAATCCCCAGATCACCTATGGGGAAGATGTCATCAGCCGCATAACCTATGCCAATGAAAATGCAAACGGTGCTGAAACCCTTCAATCCCGCCTTGTGGAAACCCTGAATAATATTCTGCAGGAATTAAGAAAATCGGTGGATATTGAACAGGATCAGGTGGTTGATGCTGTCATGGTTGGCAATACTGCCATGCATCATTTGTTGGCTGGTTTGCCTGTTCGCCAGTTGGGTGAATCACCTTATGTTGCCGCGGTTGGTGAAGCAATGGAATTTAAAGCCAGGGAGATCGGGTTACAGCTTGCCGAGGGTGCCTATATATTTATGCCACCCAATATTGCCGGTTACGTGGGAGCCGATCATGTCGCCATGCTGCTGGGTGCGGATCTTTCTAATGTAACCAGGACAACGGTCGCGCTGGATATTGGAACGAATACAGAGATCAGTCTGTTCCATAACGGCAGACACTTTAGTTGCTCTTGTGCTTCCGGACCTGCTTTCGAGGGTGCTCATATTAATAATGGGATGCGGGCAGCACCTGGTGCGATCGAACGGGTTCGCATAGAAGGGGATAAAGTCCTGGTTCAAACCATCGGAGACGAACCCGCCACAGGAATTTGTGGATCCGGCATCCTGGATGTGATCGCTGAGTTGATCAAGAATGGATTGTTGGATAAACGCGGCCTTCTAAGCGGCACCCATCCTGCCCTGCAAAATATTACCGGTAAGACCGAGTTTGTTTTGGTTCCTGCCTCAAAGACTGCAACGCATAAGGATATATCGGTCAGCCGCCAGGATGTCAATGAGATCCAACTGGCAAAAGCAGCCATTCGGGCGGGTGTGGAAGTATTATTGAGCCAGGCTGGCATCGAGGATAAGGATATCGAACGGTTCATAGTTGCTGGAGCTTTTGGGACGTATTTGGATATCAGCAGTGCCGTCCAGATCGGGATGTTCCCTGATATTCCGCGTGATCGGTTTGAGCAAATTGGAAATGCCGCCGGGGGTGGAGCTCGAAAATTGTTGATCTCCCGGCATCAGCGCCAACTGGCAGACAGGATCGCCGGGAATGTAAATTATGTTGAACTTGCCACTCATCCAAATTTTATGAAGATTTACGTCAAAGCACTCGCTTTTGGATGATTTTCCCCAGGTACGCTTGAGAACTCATTCGAAGAGGAGTATTTAATGTCATCATTATTCCTGGATCAATTAACTTCTGGAAAAATCCTGGTTTCAGATGGTGCCACGGGAACGAATTTACAGAAAATGGGTTTGAAACCAGGCGAGTCACCCGAAGTTTGGGTCATGGAACAACCCCAAAAGATCCTTGATCTCGAAACCGCATTTGTACGCTCAGGCTCTGATATTATTCTGACATGCACATTCGGCGGGACTCGTTTACGCTTGAAAGATGGGGATTATGCTGACCAGGTAAGTGATGTTAACCACAAGGCTGTCGAGCTGGCTCGTAAGGCCGCCAGTGAACGAAGTGGAGTCATGGTGGCAGGTTCCATGGGACCGGTTGGAGGATTGATCCAACCTTATGGTGTATTGACTTTGGAGGAAGTTCGCTTGGCGTATGCAGAGCAGGCGCAGGCATTGATCGAAGCAGGTGTGGATCTCCTTGTCATCGAAACCCAGTTCTCCCTGGAAGAAGCCCAGGCTGCCTTATCTGCCGTACGCCAGGCAGGAGATATCCCTGTCGTGGTCAGTTTCAGTTACGACCGTGGTACAAGGACCATGATGGGGGTAAAACCTTCCCAGGTGATCAAAACATTTAAGCCGCTCGGTGTGATTGCGATCGGTGCCAATTGTGGAACCACCCTTGAAAATATGGGATCGATCGTTAAAGAATACAAAGACCTGGCTGGGGATCTGCCAATTTGGGCGAAACCCAACGCTGGCATGCCGGTCCTGAATTCAGCCGGGGAATCAGTTTATTACATCACTCCTCAAGAAATGGCTTCTGCTGCCCTTGGATTAATAGAAGCCGGTGCAAGAATTGTGGGTGGTTGCTGTGGAAATACTCCTGAACATATTTCACAGATCACAAATAGCATCAGAATTGACCTGCAAGCGAAATGATTAATAACCAGCGTTCAGCGGTAGTCAAAGCACTATTGGCTGTTGTCATCTGGGGTGCGTCATTTGTTGCCACCAAGATTGCAGTGAAGGAAATTTCTCCTGATCTTGTGGTTTTCCTTCGTTTTGGCATGGGTGTGATCATTTTAGGAGCCCTGGTTTGGCAGCGCAAACAACTGAAATTGCCAGAAAAAAAAGATTGGGGATATTTGATGCTCCTGGGTTTCCTGGGAATCACCTTTCATCAATGGCTTCAATCTACGGGTCTGGTGACAGCACAGGCCGTCACCACCGGTTGGATCCTGGCAAGCATACCTGTTTTCATGGTGGTGTTGAGCTGGATATTTCTTAAAGAGAAACTGACCTGGCTGCAAATCGCGGGCATTTGTTTGGCTGCCTTTGGAGTGCTCCTGATCATCACCAAAGGAGCGCTTGGAAGTCTTTTTTCAAGCCACTTTGGAACCATTGGAGATCTATTGATACTGATCAGCGCACCGAATTGGGCGGTATTTTCCATCCTCTCCAAGCGGGGTCTTGATAAATATCCAGCCGGGCAGATGATGTTCTACATAATGGTCTTTGGCTGGATATTTTCTTCCCTGTTATTGATTAATACCGGAGACATGGATCAGATCCATAATATTTCGATCTCTGGTTGGCTTGCGATCAGCTTTTTGGGAATTTTTTGCTCAGGAGTGGCTTATATTTTTTGGTTTGATGCACTCCAGACGCTCACCGTTTCAGAAACGGGGGTCTTTCTCTACCTGGAACCTGTCGTCACTGTATTTGTTGCCAGTCTGTTTCTAGGCGAAAAATTGTTCCTGGCGAGTTTGCTTGGGGGATTGATCATCCTCCTGGGTGTATGGATGGTAAATCGACGGATCACTCAATGATTACTTTAAAACTTAAGTGAGAACGATCCCCTTATTTTTAAATTCGATTTTATAAAATCCATGAAAAGCATGACCAATTCCAAAAGGTCATGCGTATCCTAATTCAGCCGTTAGGGGGATCTGACTGGGCATAAAGGTACCGCTCCCCCGACCGATCTCCTGTCCTTCCGAGTTCGTCAGGATGGAATCAGCAACCAGCAATCTTTTGGAATGGCGAATGACTCTCCCAAAGGCACGCATTTCACCGCTGGAGATGGGTCTTAACAAATAAATATTGAAAGAAATGGTTAGGACAAAATAATCAGAAACCAACGAATTACAGGCAAAAAAAGCAGCATCATCCAAGGCTTTGAAGTAAAGACTGCCATGGACTGCAGAGGCAGCGTGGAAGAATTCGGGCCGGACCGGGATACTGATCTCCGCACTTCCTTCACTTATCAAGATTGCGGGTTTGAAATATGTATTGATGGGCGCAAGGAGATACATGCGTTCCAGACACCGGAAATGCTCCTGGTGAATTTCCTCTTGAATTCGTCCTGGTTCTGATTCCATTCCATGCTCCGATAGTAGATCTTTATTCAGTATAGAATAAATACGGGGTTTGGACAACGACTTGTTGAAACGGGTATGAATATCCGAGGTTTAGATTATTGACCAACAATCAATACAGCCGCACCATGAACTCTTCGGAATTTTAGATCAAGCACGGCACGGTTGGCTTCCACCAATGGATAGATATTTGTTTGAGGTCTGATATCGACCCGGTCAGCCAGTTCAAGGAAATGGGTGATGTCCGACCTGGTGACATTCGCAACACTCTTGATCTCCTTTTCCATCCACAGGTGTTTTGAGTAATCCAATTTTTGCAGCCACTCATGGTCTATATCTTCCTTGCGAATGGCATTGATTATCAATCGACCTCCAGGTTTCAAGCATTCCAACCCCTCGATGATCGGCTTCCAGGCAGGTGTGGTATCGATAATGGCATTCAGAAGAGTTGGTGGTTTTGCATCGATCTCACCTGCCCATGCTGCACCCAATTCCCTGGAATATTCCATTTCTTTGGGACTGCGGGTGAACACGAAGATTGCGGAATCAGGGAAAAGGTGCCTTGCCATTTTCAAAACAAGGTGACCGGATGCACCAAAACCGGTTAACCCCAATGCATCACCATCCTGGATGTTCGCCAGGTTCAAAGATCGATAACCGATCGCACCTGCGCATAACATCGGTGCTGATTCGATATCCGAAATGGATTCCGGGATCGGGTAACAGAATAGAGCCGGAACGGCCATGTATTCAGCATATCCTCCATTCGCA
>Ga0315275_10004952_pt1 | contig 12535 bp, 9 predicted proteins | sample YL17G03_0_MG_FD_205557 | JGI IMG/M metagenome (GOLD analysis project Ga0315275, IMG submission 205557) | Sediment microbial communities from Yellowstone Lake, YNP, Wyoming, USA - YL17G03_0 | ecosystem: Environmental > Aquatic > Freshwater > Lake > Sediment | place: USA: Wyoming | collected... | reverse complement strand
ATCAAGCCGGACCATCCCCTCGGCAAAACCCTGTCCCAGAAGGGGGTCACGTCCCAGCGGAACGTGGACGACGGGCTGACGTACCAGATGCGGGAGATCGCCCTGAGCCTCTTTCCCTTTTTTGACGGAGAGCTCGCGTTCCAGGAAAGGCCGGTCGGCGACGAGGAGCTGGCCGTCAGGGTCAATGTTCCCTACCTTGTCGAGGACGGCGTGCGGCGGATGAAGTACGACCCCGCGCTCCGCGATTATCTGGGAAAGCGCGTGCCGGTGCCCAAGGGGCACGAATTCGTCCACCTCCTGACAGAGGAGGAAAAGCAGCTCCAGGAAAAAATAAAAGGGGATATGCCAAGCGAAACACTCTGGCGCTCGTACAAGTTTAACCCCGAGTTCTTTTGGAAGACGGTCTATCTCCTGTACTGTTTGAACATCATCGATTTCCAGCGCGAGGAAGAGAAACCCGCAGCCGGCGAACAACGGAAGGCTCCCCCTGGAGCCCAGGGACCGGCTCCCGAGCCGCCGAGCCCTGAGGAGCAGATTCAGGAGGTGCTGGTCTTCCGCGAAAAGCTCTCGCAGATGAACTATTATCAGATCCTGGACGTGGCCAAGACAGCCGGCGAGGACGAGATCAAGAAGGCCTATTTCCATCTCGCCCGCCGGTTCCACCCCGACCGTTTCGACCGTTCTCTCCCCGCGAATTACCGGGTTCAGATCGAGGACGTCTTCGACAGGATCACCAAGGCTTACCGCACCCTGACAAACCAGGAGGGACGGCGCGACTACGACGCCAAGCTGACGACGGGCGGCGAGGACAAGCCCAAGGATTCTCTGGCCAGGGCGGACACCAAGTTCCGGCAGGCCAAAACGCTCTTCGGCCAGGGAAGGTTCGAGGAAGCCATGATGCTGCTCGAGGAGGTCGTGCGGCTGAACCGGAACAAGGGCGGTTACTTCCTGCTATTGGCCATGACGGAAACCAGGCTGCCCGAGTACCAGAAGAAAGCCGAGGAACATTTCCTCAAGGCCATCGAGCTCGAGCCATGGAATCCCGAAGGGTTCGTCGGCCTGGGCATGCTCTACAAAAAAGTGGGCCTGACAACCAAGGCCACGCGGCAGTTGCAGAAGGCCCTCGAGCTCGACGGCGAGCATGAGGCCGCACTACGCGAGCTCGCCGGGCTCACCAAAGAAGACAGAAAACCCGGTCTCAAGGGTTTGCTGTCCATGAATATCTTCGGTTCCAAGAAAAAATAGGGCTACTTAACTCCCAGCCTCTGGCGTGTGTCCTCGAGCATCTTGTTGAACTGGGCGACGGCCCCGGCCTGGCTGGCCTGGAGCTTTTCAATTTCCTTTTTCTCGATTTCGATCTCGGCCAGGATGCTCTCCATCTCCGCCTTTTCGGCGCCGCTCAGGTCCTCCGCGTCCTTGCCGCCGAACTTGGCGTTATAGCCCTTGGTGAGTTCCTCGACCTTCTTGTTCCTCTCCTGGATCATGGCCACGGTCTCGTTGTATTTCAGGCTCTTGTTCGAGAGAAAGAAGAGGTTCTCGGCAATGCCGCGGGCCTGCTGGGACTGCGCCGGATAGGTAAAGCTCGCCTCGAGCAGGTACCGGATGGCCTCGGCGCTCATGGCGGGGTTGGTCTTGGCCTGCTTGGCAAGGATGATCCCTATATTGTAAGCGAGCTCACCGGTCTTCTTCTTCGCGTAGAGTTCTTTGAAAAGGACCAGCGCCGCCGCCTCTTTGTCGCTGCGGTAAAGGGCTTGCGCGTAGATCGTCCCGATCTCGGGGTCCTTGGTGGCCTCGTAAGCCGCCTTGAAGGCCGCCTCGGCGTCGGTATAATCCTTGGCCTCGTAGAGCGTCTTTCCCAGCTTCTTGATGGAGGCCAGGATCTTGGGGTTCTTCAGGATGGCGTAGGAGTTGGCGTAGGCATCCACCGCGCCCTTGGGGTCGTTCCCCTTTTCCCGGGCTTGTCCGAGGGCGAAGAACCCGGCGCCAACCATCTGGTTCCATTGGGCGGCGGTGGTGGTGGCCCCCTCGGCTTCCTTGGACTTGGCGGCCCTGGCGACTTCTGTCACCTGGAGAGCGTAGCTCTTGGCCTTTTCCATGTTCTGGCCGGACTGGCTGTAAAGCGACGACAGGACGAGAAGCAACTGGCACTTGGTGAGATCATCCAGGCCTCCGAGGGCAAGCGCTTTTTCCCCGTAGCCGATGGCGTCGGCCGCGGTTTTGCCGGGGTACTCCTGCAGGGTGAGATTGGCGTTCGCGAAATTCTCGTACTGGCTGCCCTTGCCGCCGCACTTGGCCAGGTAATCCTTGAGCAGCTGGGCCCGCTCGCCGGGGCTCTGGGCGGTCATGGCCTTGACGTAGGCGTCATCGCACTCGTTCTGAGCCGCCAAAGCGCCCGCCAGAAGCGGGAGTATGGCTAAGAAAACAATCGCTTTCTTCATCATCATGAACCTCGCAGAAAAATTTTAGGAATCATAGCGGAACATATCCGACTTGTCAACAAACCGTCAGCGCGCCTCCATCTGTATAGCAAAAGTCGTGCCAAAGTTATGATAGAATACCGGCCATGACCTTGACAGATGCCGGTCTCCCACGCTCCTTCAGGCAGGCCGTCGGCGGGCCCGTCCGGCAAGGGGTCAGCCTGCGCCGCCACTCGACCTTCCGGATCGGGGGCAAGGCGGACTATTTTTTCACCGCGAGTTCGGCCCGGGAGCTCGAAGACTGCCTCCGGTTTGCCCGGGAGTCGAAACTCCCCCATTATGTGATCGGTGCCGGGACAAACATCCTGTTTGACGATGAGGGTTTCCGGGGCCTGATCGTCAAGAACGAAGTCCGGGGAATCGAGCGGAAGTCCGGGGAATCCCGGGTCCGGGTCAGGTCGGGCACGGCCCTCTCGGAATTGGTAGCATTCTGCCTGGAAGAGGGGCTCGAGGGGCTGGAGTTCGCCGCCGGGATACCGGGGACTGTCGGGGGGGCGGTTTACGGCAACGCCGGGGCCTGGGGCTCATCGATTGGGCAGCGCCTGGTCGAGTGCGTCCTTCTTGATGAGGCGGCCCGGGAGGTTCCGGCGGGGAACGACTTCTTCAGGTTCGGCTACCGCCAGTCATACCTGAAGACAAGACACCTGACCATCCTCGAGGCCGTCTTAGAGCTCCGGACGGGGGACCGGGGCCTCATCAGCGAGCGGATAGAAGAGAACCTGGCAAAACGAAAGGCGCCCTGTCCTTCGGTCAAAATGGCTTATTGCGGCAGCTTTTTCAAGAACCCCGTCCTGCCTGACGGAACGAAGCTCGCCGCGGGCAGGCTGTTGGAGAAAGTGGGCGCCAAGGAACTGAGATTCGGGGGTGCCGCCGTCTACGGCGGCCACGCCAATTTCATAGTCAATCTCGGACGGGCCAAGGCCGTCGATGTCCTGAACCTCGCCCGGGAAATGAAAGCCAGGGTCGAGCGGGAGTTCCGGATCACGCTCGAGGAAGAGGTTATGTACCTTCCAGCAGAGCCCTGATCGCCCGGGTTTTTCCGGGAGCCAATCCCCGCTTCCCTGCGGTTTCGAGAGCCGCCAGGCCGATTTCCCTGTAGACGCGCAGATGTCGCGGGGCCAACCGGCTGAGGGCCTCCAAGTGTGCTTTCACGGTACCTACATCTCCCCTGACTAGAGGCCCGGTGAGAGCCCGCTCAGGGTCAAGTTTCTTGACGCTCCGTAAAGTTCCTTCCACAAGCGGCCCGATCAGGCGCACCGCCTTCCGGCCCGGAACCCCCGCCCGCTCCAGCATTTCGGCGGCTGCCTGCCAGAGGATGACCGGGTAGTTGGAGGCCAGGATGCAGGCCGCGTGATAGAGCGGCTTGGCCTCCGCCGACAAGGCCAGGGGGCGCCCCCCGAGATCCCGGACCAACCTGCCCGCGACCTCGAGGGCTTCCCGGTCTCCCTCAAGTCCGAAGGAAACCCCGCGAAAACGGGACGGCGGCATCCCCTTTTCGGGAAAGGACTGGGCCGGGTGGAAAGAGCCCAGCGCGGCCCCTTTTTTTCTCAGAGGGCCCAATGCTTCAGCCGGGAAAACGCCACTCGTGTGAAGGACCGTTTTCCCCCGCCAGTCGACGCCTGAGCCGGCGATCCGGGCGGCGGTGGCGCGGATCTTTTCGTCAGGGAGGCAGAGGATGACGATCTTGCCGAGAGCAGCAGCCTCGGCGATGTCCGTGACCGGCCGTCCCTGGCCGACGGCCGCCCTGGCCAACTTCGCGGAACGGAGGCTTCGGCAGGCGAGCGCCCGGATGCGGTGCCCTTTGGCGGCCAGGGCCCGGCCGAGCGACGTGCCCAGGCGGCCCGCCCCGATGATGCTGATATCCGCCATCGCGCTCAGCCGGCCTTTGGAGGGCCCGCGGCGGACACGGAATTACTCAAAGGGTATAAGTCCCGCCCGGCTCGAGCACGATAACTTCCGCCAGGTCGCCGACTCGCCTCTTGAATTCCTGGGCGTCGGCTTTCACGAGCGGCCACGTATTGAAGTGGACGGGGATGACGCGTTTCGTGCCTATGAATTCCACCGCCTTGACGGCCGAGGGTATACCCATGGTGTAGCGGTCGCCGATGGGGATGAAGCTCAGGTCGGGCTTGAAGAACTCACCGATAAGCATCAGGTCGTAGCTGAGGCCCGTGTCCCCGGCGTGATAAACGCGCCGGCCGTCCATCTCGATGACGACGCCGGCGGGGGTGCCCTTTCCAGCGGAGTGCCAGGCCGGGACCATGTGCACCTTGACCCCCTTGACATCGACCGTCCCGCCGATGTTCATCCCTTCGGCCGTCAGCCCCTGGGACTGCGCCTCGACGGCGATCTCGTTGATGGCGACCAGCACGGCGCCCGTCTTCCGGGCAATGGGGAAGGCGTCGCCCAGGTGGTCGCTGTGATCATGGGTCACGACGACAATGTCGGCCTCGCGGATCTCCGCCGCGGATATCGAGGCCGCGGGGTTGCCGCTCAGGAAAGGGTCGATGTAGATCGTCTTCGACCCCTTGAGCTTGACGGCGGCATGCCCCAAGAAAGTGATTTCCATGTGGCCTCCTTTGGCCGGACTTCCGGTCAGTTCCTGACCCGCTCGATGGACGCGCCCAGGAGCTTCAGCTTGTCCTCGATTTTTTCGTAACCCCGGTCGAGGTGCTCGAGGTCGTTGATCACGGTCTCGCCGCGGGCGATGAGCCCGGCCAGGACGAGAGAGGCCGAGGCCCTGAGGTCGGTGGCGATGACCTCGGCGCCCGAGAGCCGCGTCTTCCCCTTGACGATGGCCTTGTCGCCCTGGACCTCGATATTCGCGCCCAGCCGGAGGAGCTCGTTGACGTGGGAGAAGCGGCGGTCGAAGATCGTCTCGGTGATGATGGATGTTCCGGAAGCCTGGGTCATCAGGACCATGAACTGCGCCTGCATGTCCGTGGGGAAGCCGGGGTAGGGCGAGGTCGTGATATCCTGGGGGCTGATCTCCGGGCTGCCGACGACCCGGAGAGTCGACGCGTCCACCGTCTCCACCCGCGCTCCGGAAAGCTGCAGCTTCTCGATGATCTTGGTGAGGTGCCGGGGCTCGGCGTTTTCAAGGGTGATGTCGCCTTCCCCGATGGCCCCGCCCACCAGGAAGGTGCCGGCCTCGATGCGGTCGGGGATGATGTCGTGCTCCGCTCCTCCCAGACTGTCCACTCCCTGGATCCGGATGACCTCCTCGCCGAGGCCCTCGATCCGCGCGCCCATCTTGACCAGGAGCTCGGCCAGGGCGCTGACCTCGGGCTCCAGGGCGCAGTTCCTCAGTATGGTTTCGCCCCTGGCCAGCGTGGCGGCCATGAGCAGGTTCTCCGTCCCCCCGACGGTCTTTTTCTCAAATTCGATGTCCGCGCCGTGAAGCCGGGCGGCCTCGGCCTTGATCGTGCCGTGCTCGAGCGAGAAGACGGCGCCCAACTTCTGCATGCCGGCGATGTGGAGATCGATGGGCCGGGAGCCGATGGCGCACCCGCCGGGAAGCGCGACATAAGCCTTCCCGTATCGCGCCAGGAGCGGCCCCAGGACGAGCACGGAGGCCCGCATCGAACGCACCAGCTCGTAGGAGGCTTCGGGCGAGATGATCTTCTCGGTCCGGATAGAAACGGAATTCCCTTCGAGCTCCGATTTCGCGCCCAGCTCATTCATCAGGGTCAGGATGGTCAGAACATCCTTCACCAGCGGGATGTTGCGGAGGATGATTTTTTCCTCGGTCAGGAGGGAGGCGACAATCGCCGGGAGCACGGCGTTCTTGGCCCCGCTGATCCTGACCCGGCCCCGCAGCGGACGCGGGTGATCGCCGAAGATGCGCAGTTTTTCCATCCGTGATGATTCTAGAATATTACGCCATTGAAATTCAAGGATGGCTCGCATAAGATTTGGGCTCGGGACATTCCCAAAAAGGAGGCGCCACCATGAAGATGCTGATCGGCGACCGCTGGGTTGACAAAGAAGAGAAAATCGAGGTCCGTAACCCTTATGACAACTCGCTCGTGGACACTGTCCCGTCCGGGGGCGTCGAGGACGTCGAGGCGGCCCTGCGCGCGGCCGAAGAGGGCTTCCGGACTAGCCGCGGGCTGCCCGTGCACAAGCGCATCGAGATCCTTTACGGCGCCGCCCAGATCGTCAGGAGCCGCCAGGAAGAATTCGCCCGCACCATCGCCACCGAGGGGAGCAAGACCATCCGCGAGGCGCGCAAAGAAGCCAGCCGGTGCGTCGACACCCTGACGATATCCGCGGAGGAGGCGCGCCGGATCGCCGGCGAGACCATTCCCTTCGACAGCCGGCAGGGGTCGGAAAACAGGCTAGGGTATTACTACCGTTTCCCGATCGGCATCATCGCCGCCATCACGCCCTTCAATGACCCGCTCAACCTGGTGGCGCACAAGGTCGGGCCGGGGATCGCGGGCGGCAACGCCGTCGTCCTCAAGCCGGCCACCGTGACGCCCCTCTCGGCGCTCAAGCTGGCCGAGGCCCTCATCGAGGCCGGGCTTCCTTGGAATATCCTGAACGTTGTCACGGGGCACGCCTCCAGGATCGCCGACGCGCTCGTCACCGACCCGCGGGTGCGGATGATCTCGTTCACCGGCGGGACCCAGGCGGGGCTGGAGATCGTTAAGAAGGCGGGCCTAAAGAAGATCGGCATGGAGCTCGGGTCGAACTCGCCGGTCATCGTCATGGACGACTGCGACCTGGAGAGCGCGGTCGAAAACTCGGTCTCGGGGGCCTTCTGGACGGTCGGCCAGAACTGCATCGGCGTCCAGAGGATCTACGTTCACGAGAAGGTATATGACGAGTTCGAGGCCCGGTTCGTCGCCAGGACCCGGAAAATGAAAGTCGGCCGGCAGCTCGATGAAACCACCGACATGGGTCCGATGATCACCGAGGGCGAAGCCCGCCGGGTGGAGGAATGGGTCAAGGAAGCCGCCGGCCTGGGGGCCAGGCTCCTGACCGGGGGAAAACGGAAAGGAACGCTGTTCGAGCCGACGGTCTTTGCCGGAATGCCCGGGGCGGCCCGGCTCGACCGCGAAGAGGTCTTCGGCCCGGTCGTCAACCTGTACAAGGTCGCCTCGCTCGACGAGGCCATCCGGCTGTCGAACGGCGTCCGGTACGGCCTCCACGGCGCGATCTTCACCCGGAGCCTGGACAACGCCTTCAAGGCCATCCGGGAGCTCGAGGTCGGGGGAGTGATCGTCAACGACTCGACGGACTACCGGATCGACATGATGCCCTTCGGCGGGGTCAAGTGGAGCGGTCTGGGACGCGAGGGCATCAAGTTCGCCCTGCTCGAGATGACCGAGCCGAAGGTCGTTTGCTTTAACCTCTAGCCTGGATAATTCACAAGTCGAGCCGAGCCCAGACGCGAGGCCCGAGGGGTGAAGCTGTACTCTCCAGTACTGCGAACCCCGAGAACAAAGCGGATGGGGCCGGATCGGCTCGCCCGAAGGGTAATAACGCCTCTAAAAAAAATATGGCCAAAACAAGGCGTTTTTATGAATAGGCCAGGCTAGCTATAGGGCCGCGAGCGCCTGCTCGAGGTCGGCGATGACATCGCCGGGGTCCTCGGCGCCGACGCACAACCGGATCATCTGGGGCGGAATGCCCGCCAGCTGCCGCGCTTCCTCTCCCTGCTGCTGGTGCGTGGAGATGGCGGGGATGGTGGCCACGCTCTTGATTCTCCCCAGGTCGGTGGCGCGGAAAATGAGCTGGAAATTATCGAAGACTCTCCTGGCGTTTTCCGGCGGTCCGTCCACGACGAAGCTCATCAGGTGGCCGTAGCGGTTGACCTCGCCGCCCTGACCGTCGTCGGAATCCGCGAGCCTCATGTACCGTCTGGCCAGCTCGTGGTAGCGGAACCCGGGCAGGCCGAGATAATCGACCGTCGAGACCCGCGGATGACGCCCCAGGAAATCCGCCACGGCCTGGCAGTTCCGGCTGACGAGGTCCATCCGGGAGCGGAGCGTCCGGAGGTCGTTCAGCGTGAACAGAGCGTTGAGCGGCGACGGGCACGGGCCCTGGTCGCGGAAAGGCAGGAACTGGATGTATTCGGCGAAGCTTTCCTTGAACAGCGGGTTGTCGTTTTTCACCTTGGTGACGATGGATTTCCGGCTGATGATCGCCCCGCCGATCGCCAGCCCGCCGGCGGTCATGGACTTGGTCAAGGAATGGACGACGACGTCGGCGCCGTGGGCGATCGGCCGCATCAGGGCCGGCGTGGCGCAGGTCGAATCGATGATGAAAGGTATCTCCCAGGAATGGGCGAGGTCCGAGAGCGCCCGGAGGTCGGCGAACGACTGCTGCGGGTTGCTGGGCGCTTCCATGTAAAGAAACCGCGTGTCCTCGTCGATCCTCGACTTCCACTCTTCGAGGTCATCCGGATGAAAGACGCGGCGGAACTCGATGCCCCTCTCCTGTTGCTTTCTCACGTTGAAGTTCTGGAATGTTCCGCCATAGAGCTGGACCGAGGAGACGAAGTTGATTTTTTCCGGACCCGCCTTCTGCTTGACGACGAAGGCGTCGGTGGCCAGGGCGATGGCCGACATGCCGGACGAGGTCACAACGCAGGCGGTATCACAGCCGGTTCCATAGCCCTCGAGCAGGGCCACGGTATCCTGAAGGAAGTAGGTCGTCGGGTTGGCGATGCGCGAGTAGCACCACGTGGGAATGAGGTAGGCCAGGGCGGCCTCGAGCTCGTCCGCATCGCGATAGGACTGGGCGGCGGAAAAATAGGCGGGCTCGGTCAGGGCCCCCTGGTTCCGGCTCAGCGATTCTTCGAGGGAATACAGGCCGTGCACGGCGATGGTGTCGAACTTGCGCTTCCGGACGCGCTCGATCAGGGCCCGCCGCTCTTCCAGGTACTTCCTGGACTCCTCGACGTAGCGCATCACGCCCGGCCCGTATTTCCTTTCGGGGCTCATGTTGCCTCCCTGGCTAGGTATTCGAAACGGATCGCAGGTATCTTCCCGTGAGACGGTTATGGATGGCGAGAATGTCGGCCAGGATCGCGCAGCCCGTTTCGAGCTTGCCGGCCCCCGGCCCTTGAATCGTGATTTTCCCCAGGAGGTCGGTGTCGAAGGTGAGGGCGTTCTGCGCTCCCATGACGCCCGCCAGAGCGTCCGCCAGAGGCAGTTTCTGGGGCGCGACGGAGGCCACGACTTTCGGCCCCTTCCGCTGGGCCTGGGCAATGAGCTTGTACCGGAAGCCCTGGGCCTTCGCGGCCTGGATCTGCTCGCCGGTCAGGGCCGTGATCCCCTGCCTCTTGACGTCCGCGGGAGCGATCTCCGCGCCGAGTAGCACGTTCGACAGGATGACGATCTTGGCCAGGGCGTCGAAGCCCTCGACGTCGGCCGCGGGGTCGGCCTCGGCGTAGCCAAGCTGCTGGGCGAGTTTCAGGGCGTCGGCATAGGCCATGTTGTCCTGTTCCATCTTGGTCAAGATGAAATTGGTCGTGCCGTTGAGAATGCCTTTGACCTCCCGGATCTCGTTTCCGGCGAGTCCGTTCTCCACCAGGCTGAAGACCGGCGTGCCGCTCATGACCGTGCCTTCGATCCCGAAGACCAGCCCGCTTGTTTTCGCCAAGCCGCTAAGCTCTTTGTAGTGCAGCGCCGCCGGCCCCTTGTTCGAGGTCACGACATGCATGCCGGAGCGCAGGGCCTTCTTGATGTAGCCCGTGGCCGGCTCGCCGGTCTTGATGTCGGTGGTAGTGAGCTCGGCGATGATCCCGGCGTCGCATTGCTCGATCAAGTCCAGCGGGTTGATGAGCTCGGCCGTGCTGCCTTCGCCGTAATACTGGTCGATCCTGCCGCCGCCGTCCAGGAGGGCCAAGAGTTTGCCGATCTCGATCCCGTCCGGTACGAGTATCGACCCCTTCTGCAGGTCCGAGATGGCCACGACCTTGGGTTCGAAGCCAAAGGCGCTCTTGAGCTGACTTCGCTTCGTCTCGAGGATCTCCAGCAGCCCTCTGCCGACCGTGCCGCAGCCGATCAGTGCGATTTTGACTTCCATGTTCCTCGACCTCCTGACACAGGTTCCCGGGGAAAGAGCGGACCAAGCCGCATCATCGCAGGCACAGAAATCCTCTTTCGCCCAAGGCGATTGCCACCCCGGGAGCGCGGGATAACGCCTCCTTACCCCAGGCTCTCATAGAAAATCAATAGCCGACTTTTCTTGCCAGGACAAAAATGCGGGGACGGTCCCCGGACAGGTCCGTCCCCGCAGAATCAGCTTACTGTTTTGGCGCCGCTGCCGCCTTGACCTGGGCTTCGATCCAGTCGGTCGTGACGCTCTTCGGCCTTTCGATGGGCAGACCGAGCGCGCGGCTCCAGATCAACTGGGCCAGCACTCCCATGGCCCGGGAAACGCCGAAGAAGACGGTGTAGAAGTCGTACTCCTCGACCCCGTAGTGCCAGAGCAGGCAACCGGAGTGGGCGTCGACGTTCGGCCAGGGGTTCTTGGTCTTGCCGTGCTTCGTCAGGATGTCCGGCGCCACTTCATAGACCATGCTGACGACCTTGAAGATCGGGTCGTCGGGCAGGTGCTTGAGGCCGAACTCCCGCTGGGCGACATACCTGGGGTCGGTCTTCCGGAGGACGGCGTGGCCGTAGCCGGGGACGACCTTGCCGGCGTTGAGGGTGTCCCAGATGTACTTGACGAGCTGGTCCTGGGACGGCACGCCGCCGAGGTCCTTCATCAGGTCCATGATCCAGCGGAGAACTTCCTGATTGGCCAGGCCGTGGAGCGGTCCGGCCAGCCCATTCATCCCCGCGGAAAGGCTGTAATAGGCGTCCGACAGGGCCGAGCCCACCAGGTGGGTCGTGTGCGCGGACACGTTGCCGCCCTCGTGATCGCTGTGGATGACGAGGTAGAGCCGCATCAGCTCCTTAAAGGCCTCGTTTTGGACGCCGACCATGTGGGCGAGGTTCCCGCCCCAGTCGAGGTTCGGGTTGGCGGGGATGTGCTGTTCACCCTTGTAGGAGCGGCGGTAGATGTAGGCGGCGAGGAGCGGGAGCTTCGCCAGGAGGTCCATGACGTCTTCGTACATGGGATCCCAGTACTCCATCTTGCTCATGCCCTTCCGGTAGCGGTCGGCAAAAATCGATTCCTTCTGGAGGGCCAGGATGCCCGCCGAGAACTGCGTCATCGGGTGCATGTCCTTGGGCAGGCTGTTGAGAATGTCGATGAGATAGCCGGGAAGCGTAGCGCGCTTCTGCCACTCCTGGGTAATCTCCGCGACGTCCTCCGCCGTGGGGACTTCGCCCGTCAGGAGAAGAAAGAAGATGCCCTCGGGGAGCGGCTCCTCTCCGCCGGGGGCCTTGGGCAGTTTTTCCCTAAGCTCGGGAATTGTGAACCCGCGGAAGCGGATCCCCTCGATGGGGTCCAGGGCCGAAGTTTCCCACACCATGCACTTGACGGAGCGCATCCCTCCATACGCCTGGGCGATCGTGACATCGCCGATCTTCATGTCGCCGGTCTGCTTCTGAAGGCCGACGACTCTCTCACGCATGGGGCCGATCTTGGCCGCGAATTTCTCTTTCAATGATGGCATACTTATAACCTCCTCAAATTAAGATTTCCCTAGGTTTGGGCTCACGAAATATATCATTCTTAAAATGCCGATGTCAACGAATTTCTTGCCCCGCTCCGGCCCTTTTTTCCATTATTTGTTGATTTTTTCACGGTATAATACAAAATAGATAGTCTGCGTATTGAACGTCATGGATTCCGTCCAAGGAGAAAACACATGGGAGGCTTCATCGTTCTGCTCGTCATCATCGGCATCGTGGTCGCGGCGGCGATCGGCATCTATAACGGCCTGATCATCGCCAGGAACCGCTGCGACAATTCCTGGGCCCAGGTCGATGTCCAGCTCCGGCGGCGCTACGACCTGATCCCCAACCTGGTGGAGACGGTCAAAGGGTACGCCAAGCACGAGCGGGAGGTCTTCGAGAAGGTGACCCAGGCCCGCACGAGCGCGATCAACGCCGGCACGGTCAAGGACCAGGCCCAGGCGGAGAACATGCTGA
>Ga0315275_10004950_pt1 | contig 12536 bp, 10 predicted proteins | sample YL17G03_0_MG_FD_205557 | JGI IMG/M metagenome (GOLD analysis project Ga0315275, IMG submission 205557) | Sediment microbial communities from Yellowstone Lake, YNP, Wyoming, USA - YL17G03_0 | ecosystem: Environmental > Aquatic > Freshwater > Lake > Sediment | place: USA: Wyoming | collected... | reverse complement strand
TTTGGCTCTCTCAGGAGGAGGTTGAGGATGCGATTGACAAGGATGGTGGTCTTGCCAGTCCCGGCTCCCGCGATCACCACGACATTGCGGTCCCAGGTCGTCTCAGCCAGAAACCGATCATGGGAGTCCGTGAGTGTCAGTAATTCACTCATCGCTTACTTTTTGCTTTCTCAGCCGGCGTAAGACTCGGGCCTGGGGCGACCGATAGGAGCGCCACCAGGCCATGGCGTCGTGGCGTCGGCAGGCGCCTGAAAATTCGCAGTAGTCGCAATAGCCATCGGGAAGAATAAAAAACTCTCTGTTCGCGATGCCTTGGATCAATGTGGAGAGGGTCTGTCGGATCATGTCACCGGTGTGGCCGGTCCAGTGACTCGCGTCAAACGTTGAGCGAGAGATCGGCTGCTTCCACTGCGGAGCCAGAAAGAGCAATTGGACATCGGCTACTGCAGGCAGCGACGGCAAGGTCATACGGGCATAGAGCGGTGGTTGCAGTCGAAATCCGCGCACGGCCGACAGGGCAAGGTTGCGATCTACGGCGGTGATCTCATTCCCCTGCTTAAATTTATAGTCCACGATACGGAGCGCCGGAGGCTCAGATCGATAATCGACACGGTCCAAGGTGCCATGGATCTTCAGGGAAACCGATGATGCATCCGGCTCCAGCGGGACGATTCCTTGAGCAGCAGCCTCAAACGCAACAGGGCGGAATCCGGTTGTCTGATACTCCAACTGGTCTGAAAAAACGGCAGCCGTTACCAACTCGGTCACCTGTTCTCGAGCCAACGTCCAGAGCAGAGCGTGCCCCGTCCCCTGGCTTGCAGCATGGTCGGCGAACGTATCGGTCACTGCCGCATGCACCGTGAATTGCACCCTGGCCTCGGCCAACTGCTCGTCTGGCCACTGAAGCAGCACCAACCGTTCGTAGCTTAACCGAAGCGATTCATGAACCAGGTTCCCGAGCGTTAAAGGGGGTAGGTGGTCGTGCTGGTGCCGTCTCACAAGTTCCAGGCGCAGAACTTTCTCTACGAAAAACTGAAAGGGACAGGTCGCGTACCGTTCCAACGCTGTTGGCGAGAAGCTCGGCTCTTTGGCCGGATGTGCCGCAGGCGCTTGTGCTCCGACCATGCCGTCGAAGGGACCAAGCTCGGGGGACTCTCGTTCAATGGTTTTCAGGGTGGCGAGGCCCTGTTCAAAGAGGGGCTGGTCCAGCCCCATCACCGCGAGTACTGGTCGCGCATCGTGGCCCTGCAACAGGCAACCCAAGGCCAATTCCTGGGCCGGTAACAGGTCTTGGATCGACGGCTGTTCGCTGATCCGCATGGTCAGCCGGCGAGGAACCATCTCCTCCGACTTCCCGACGAACCGTGGATCTCGCATCGCCATGGCGATGAAGCCGGACGGCGCCATAACTCGTCCTGCTTCATCGGCTCGCTGGTACGACAGATAGAGCCGATTGGTTGCCGAGCGGCTGAGGAGTTCAAACAATAGCAATTCCTCTTCATGCCCGGCTAATTTCTCATCGATCTTGTAGCCCAGGGTCGATTCCATTACGACCCGTTGACGGTCACGAAGAAATGGGTCTTCACGCACATACCGGGGAAAGAGCTTTTCGTTCATGCCAAGAACAAAGAGCGCCCGAACCGTCTGGCCACGGGCCGTCATAGCATCCAGCACCTGAACCCCCTGGTGCCGGTTCTCTTCAATGGGGATGCTGGTCTCATCCAATACCCTCCGGAATAATTCGACCCATTCCTCCCATGAGAGGTCCCCTCCCAGCGGGTCCAGTTGCTGCAGACGGGCCAGGGCGGATCGGATCAACGAGCCAACCTTGGTGAGATCGACAGACTCGTGTGACTCGGTCGAAGGAACGTCGAACAGGTCGGGCACGTGAACATGGGACTTCACCAGCGTGAGAAATGCGTCGGTCATTGTTCCGATTGATCCATGCACAGGGAGAGCCCGGCAATCGTGAATCAGTCGTGACACGAGTTCCCACAAATAGGTCAACTGAGAGGCCTCACGCGTCCCGACCGATACCTCATCGTCTTCGTCAAACTCCGTCTCTGCATCGCGAAGAATCGACCAACTAGCCGGCTCTGCCAGGCGCCTCCATTCCGCTTCCCCTTTCGTTATACCCAAGCGGTAGACGAGGGAGCGCCAGATATCAGGCCGAAGATTCGTTGTAGCGGAGCCGGCACCCTGTTCGTGGTAAAAGGGCGACGTAACCACATCCATCATGGCAACACGGTCGAAGTCATTCAGTGGGAGCGAGGCGAGGCGCAAGAGGGTTTTGACAAGGGGTTCGCGAGCTAGCGGCAGCCCGGCAGTTGACGTGAAAGGCACCAGATGATGATCGAACACCGATTGTAGCCGAGCCTGGTAGGGCTCTAGCGTACGGGCCACCACGCCGATCTCATCGAAACGATAGCCGTTCACCTCGACCAAGGTCAGGATTTCACGGCAGACCGTAGCCAACTCCTCCTCGACCCCGATTACGTTCGTGATGGAGAGTTCAACCAGTTCGGATGTTGCAGCTCGTTCCCCTGCCTCACTCCGATCCTCAAGGGTCTCTGCCAGCGGGAGAAGGTGACGCTCGAAAAATTGGCGGGCAAAGAAAAAGGCCGGGCGGTTCTGCAATGGAAAGTACAGGGTGGTCGGCGCGACGCGGACCACCAATTCGAAAAACGAGAGTTGGACCTGCGAGAGGTCATAGAAACCATAGTAGAATAAGCGTTGCAGCCCCTTGAGGAACAAGGAACCTGAGAGATCCTTGCCGAGTGAGGCAGCCAGGTCATCCGGAGAACCGACCCAAAGCGACCGGCTGGCTTCCATCATGGCCGCATGCAGGGTGAACAGGGAACGGAGCCAAGTTCGGTCATCCTCCTCAAACACCTCTTCGGTGAGGGCTTTCAACGCCGTTGTTGGTGCGACCACCGCGTCTTTCAAATCGCGCACCGTCGCCCACAAGCCTTTCCAGGTTCCTGGTGAGGCAGGCAAGCGCATGAGCGGCTCGAGCCCTGGAAGCTTGCGCCGAACCACCTGCTGCACCAATTGCTCGAAAAAGAAATCGTCGACCAATTGCAGGGGCTCCGGTCTGGCCTCGGAGACCGGCGTGAAATCATCACGCAGACGGAGGGCCAACTGGTGGAATGTCAGAAAGTGGATATTGAGAAAGGCGCGAGGCTCGTGACGCGTGAGTAAGTGTTTGAGATGCTCGACCAGGGAGGCCGAGGGGACGATGACGGCAAGCTGAGCAAAGGGGTCGTCGGTCTTATAGGACCGAATGTCCTCGATCAGGGCACGATCTAGAGCTGGATGAAAAGGCCCGGTGACGATGCGAAGCATCAGGAACCGTGACGAGTGATCGGTGATGGGGGGCGAGCGGAAACCGGACTGAGAGCCATGATGTTCTCTTTGTGGCTAGAACGCATCACCCATCACATGTCACTACTCACTGGGCTAGCCGGTTTCCGGCCCCAGCAGCTCGCCATTACAATCCGGACAGCACCAGTCGCCATCGATGAATTTCATCGGGTCGCCGCACATGGGGCACTCGGGCGGAGGTCCCTTGTCGATGACAGGGAGCTCAGGTAATTCAAAATCGTCGTCTTCGACCATGGGCGGTCCTTCTCCCCTACTCGCGCGGTTTCATTTTGAGTAACAGGGCTTTCTCGGCACTCTCGCGACTCGGCACGCCGACGAACGTCAGCCGTCCATCGATAATGGTGGCAGGCACAGCCCTAACTGAATGACGGTCAGCGAGGCTCCGTCCATCCTCGGTGGTGATATCCACCTCTCGATAGCCGAAGCTATATTTCACCCGCAACTGTTTCCAGAGACTCTTCGCCGATGGGCAGGCTCCACAGCTCGGCGAGATTAAGAGTACAATGTTCGGCATCTATTCCCTCCAACAGCTGTGCGATCTTAACATCGGGTCGAACAGGGGAGCAAGCAAACCGATGGTGGTTCTGCGCTGGATTGACTTCCTGCGGTGGAAGGAGCATCATAAGCGAGCGCTATCCATGATGCACAGAGGTGCATGGTGATACCTTGTTAGCCTTTGCCAATCCAACCTCACAGAATCGTTCGGAATCTGAGTTGCCCCCTCCTGGTGTCCTTCGCCATGAGGGCGTTGTTGTCTGTGCAGCGGTACCACCATCGACATGACATCATGGGCCTTAACCTCATCGAGAAGGAGACTGAGATGAAACGACTGGCAGCCCTTTCGGCCGCACTGATCCTGGGATCGCCCACGCTCGCTCTGGCGGTAGAACATAATGCGGGGTATCGAGGGATCGGACAGCTCTACTTCGGCCTCATGGCCGCGATCTTGATTTATGGCGTGTATGATAGCTTCGGCAAGAAGGCGATGTACGTGGCTGCGCCGATCATTCTGGTCGGGCTCTACATGATGTTGCCAGAAAACTAAATCCTGATGTCAGGCTACGACTGGCTGGCCTAGTCCAGCCAGTCCTGCTCTTTCAGTTTTCGTGGAAGATATATTTTCGTAAGATACTGGAAGTCTTTGTTGGCGAGGGCGTCCAGTTCGTATTTAAGTCCGCTCGCGAGCATCCGCTTAATTTCCGCCTGCCACGCTGGTTTTTGGAACCACTGATAGTTGAGCAGCTCCTTCGAGCGGGCAATGTCCTTTTCATTGAGCTTGATCCCGACGTTACGCGGGAGTTGGTACCGTTCAGGGTCGGCGCTGGAGAGACCGATGAACTTGGCTTTGGGAATCGCCATGCGTTGGCTTTCGAAGGCCAGATTGATCGAGCCTTGCTTGACGACGGAATAGATATAATATCCCCAGGGATCATTATCGACCAGGACATAGACCGGTAGTCGATATTCTTCGTGCAGTCGCCTCGCCAAGCGGCGGACCCCGCGTGGAGGTTGCCCGTTCCCCGTCAACAGTACACAGTTATAACGCCGCCAGAACTTATCTTCTGAGAGGCGGTTCCACTGCGTGCCTTTTTCGACCAGCAACACGAAGTCCGCCGTGCAGCGACGGATTTCCACATACTCCGGCTCGACAATCGACGGAACTGAGTAGCCACCTTTCCCCAGCTTCGCGCAATCCACGCGATCGCCATCATCGCCGAGCACGAGCGGGCCGACCACGCTTCCGCCGTTCTCCGCGCGCACGTGCAACTCCTCACGAAGCGCCGTGAGCGACACTTCCAGATCTTCGATGATCGGGTCCGACTCGTCTTGGGTATCGAACGTATTCTCATTGGAGTCCTCAATGGTGTGTTTGGTCCGGTAGTAGATCTCTCTGAGAGAGGTTGTCAATCCCGCACGCTGCAGTTCGGAAAGGGCATCTGCGACCAACATCGTCTGCATGAATTTCTTGGCCATGCCCACGTTGAAGAATGAACGCGCCTGTTTCTTGTCTCCCATCTCGAGCAGACCCTTACGTTCATTGAAAATCACGTTCGAAAGGGCGCGAATCGGAATCGCCATTGTCGGATCTTTTGCGTGTTGTGCGGCTGTGATTACCAGATCGGCCAGCCCGATCAATTTCTTCTCGACTGTCCTATTCTTTGTCTGTTTCGATTTTGCCATGCGTCGTCCTATTTCTTTTTTCGTGTCAACTGAGCCATGCGACCAGCGCGGTCCGCGCCTGCTCGCTGCTGTGCGGAAAAGCCCTATTTCGGAAACGATGGGACGGTTGCGGCCTTGCCCGTTCCTTTCTTGGCAGATCTCGTCTTCGCGGCCTGTCTCCGTCCGGGCTTCGCAGAGGGCTGCTTCGCTTCGATGACTATTTCGTCAAAAACTTCGGTCGCCGGAGCAGCGGCACGTGATACATCAAGAGTCGGCGGAGCCTCTCCTTCAATTCCTTCAGCAGTGACAATGATGGAGTGCGGAAGGCCTTCCGGTCCGGCACCCGTCTTGCCGAGCGTTTCATCCGTCTTGATGCCGCCTGTCCGCGATGACGCAATCTTTTGCAGCTGTGCCTTCAGCTTCTCTGTGGGCAGATTCCCACCCTTCAGCCGGTTACAGGCCTCGACGACTTCCTCGATATAGAGCTCGAAAATATTGCGCCTCCGGAATTCACTCGCCGCCCTCTCGCGTCGACGCAGGAAGAGGCCGAGTCGACGCCCGCACTCGCGGAGTGCCAGTGTGATTTCCTTGTGTATCTCATCATACTCCGCGATCGCTTCTTTGGACTCGCTGGTAAAGGGAACCCACACGGAGGCGATGTGCACAAAGATAACCATCGGCCCGGCCGGCAGGGCCCCGCGTGACTGGGCAATCCCATAATTGCGCCAGGTCGTGGCGAGCACGGCTCTGAAGGTGGCACAGGAAGATTGCTGATAGAGCAGCGGGACCCGGTTAGCGTAACGAATCACGCGTGCGAGTTCCGAGTCACCCTCCTCATGCTCCCCCTCTGCCAGCGGCATCGCTGGTTTCTCAGGCTTCGTCGCGTTGTCCGGTGCTTTCCCGAAAGCCAACCCCGCTTCCATGATGAAGGGATTGCCGCGATACACCGAGGGAGGCCGACTCACTGCTGTATAAAACTCCCCTTTGATCTGTTTGTAGAGGCCAGAGAGAATCGCCTTCTCGCCGATCGGCGAGAGACAATTGGTCGGCGGGGCCATGATCTTCGTCGCTTGAATGGTGTGATAGAGCGTTTCGGCAATCGCGCCGCGAATGTCCCGAGGCTTCGCCTTGGGCGAGACCTTCGCCGCTTTGCATATCTCATCCGCAAGCGCCGGCGGCACCCGACAGAAATCGCTCGACAGAAAGCTCGAAAGGGTCTGACTCTTGCTATCCTGGAGCATCTTGAGGAGCATCCCGAATTCGATGCCGTAGGGATGCGGCTTGATCTCCTTTGGCGAGGGAGGCAGCTCGTGATAGGCGTGAGGGTATTCCTTTGTCTCGCCTTCCGGTGTTCGATAGATGAGTCTAACGTGCGGATTGGCAATAGACGTCTGCTCGAGATACTCGTCCACAGAGGCGCGGCCTTTATGATAGCGGCCTTCGACCTCGATCGTTACCTGTGTGCCTTGCGGCCGGTCCCACTCGATCTGCTTGTTCTCCAATACCAGCGGCTCATTTTTTTTCGTGTCAATCTGAACAGCGCAATACTGGGCCGTCGCCCGAGGGCCGGTGCGGGAGATGATCTTCACCGGCTTGCCCGTCGTCAGTTGGCTGTACAACCCTGCCGCTGAAATACCGATCCCCTGCTGGCCACGGCTCATGCATAGGCGATGGAACTTGGAGCCGTACAAGAGCTTCGCAAAGATTCTGGGAATCTGTTGACGGACAATCCCGGGGCCGTTGTCCGTAACCGTGATCCGGAAGCGGGTCGCCTGACTGACAGGCGGCACAGCTGAAGATCCGGTTGCCACGACCTCCAGCTGTACCGTGACCTCAGGAAGAATTCCGGCTTCCTCACAGGCATCCAACGCGTTGTCGACCGCTTCCTTGACGCAAGTCAGGAGGGCCTTGCGCGGGTTGTCGAAACCGAGTAGATGCCGGTTCTTTGTAAAGAACTCTGAGACGGAAATCTCCCGCTGCCTGGCGCCCATTTCCACCGCCGTCACTGCCGAAGCAGCACGGGGTTCTGTTTTCTTGAGCGCAGATGGTTGAGGCAGAGCCTTCGATGGAGATACAGACTTCGGCGCAGAGGCAGGTGACTTGTGCGTGGCCATTGATCCTCTTAAAAGATTTACGTGACGAAACCGGTCGGCATTGTACATAGATTGAGAGGATCAACAAACTCTCAATGCCATCCCATGCGAGTGAAATGGGAAAGTGTACCTCTAGACGGCAGCGTGAGGGATGAGGCGCAAAGGAGTGAGATAGACCATGGCGTGATGGTGAGTTGGGAAAACGCCAACCTGAATGAGTGAGATATTAGGGTGGGAGGAGCGCGCACCTACCGAGGACAGCATAGGTACGGCGGAAATCTCGGCGGGACTTTAGGCTTCCCAGTCAAGCTGGGCTTGCACACCATCCCAACGCTCGATCCCCTGATGAACCATATACCCTCGGGGCATTAAGCTCCCCCCACACGGATACGATATTCCTCAGATGTGGGTGAGTCAAGCATTGGCGCACAAGCAGGATGCTGAAAAAGTTCATCAGTATTTCAGCCGCACAACAAGCAAGTTGTATTTCCGAGTGTCTCACCTTTCACGCCAGTCTTGCGCGGCAATCCTGTTATGCGTGGCCGCTGCCTTCGGCCTCTTCGTATTCGTCGATGAGCTGTTCGAGTTCATCGAGCTCGCCTGGTTGAACGTTCTGAAACGAGACCCCGAATGTGTCCTCTCCGACCCACTGCACGCGCGCGTCTTCGATCGAGACCGGTGCCTCCGCGCCGGGAATGACTAGTCGCACACGGATCACCTTGCCGGGGTAGACTTCGAGGTCACAATCGAACTTGGCGCCACCGACTGAGAGGTCGAGGGTGACCCCTTCGATTTCATGCGAGTTCCCCAACAGGAATCCCTGCACCTGTGCCGGCACCCGCCGGTGTTGTCGTCGTTCCATGATACTCCCAAGGCTCCTGTTTCACGTACGATTCAGGGGCGATGCCGAGGGGCTGATCCCCGGCATCACAGGGCCACCCACACGTATGAATATGAATGGAGAATTCCGTTATCGGAGCTTGAGGATCTTGCCATCGAGTTTGGTATCCGCCACAAACTTCTCGAAATTCTTGCTGTACAGTTCGTTGATCAACTCCTGGGCATCCTCTGGTGTGAACCAGAAGACCTGGTTGGTCCCGGTACTCGTGAGGGTCTCACGAACTTGACTGCCGTCAGCGTGATTCTTCACTTGGACGACCATCCGGCTTTTAGCGTTGAGAGTGGTCTGCCCGATTCCGCCCTTAGCATCAACCCCGACATCGACAAGCTTGCCAGTGATAGTCATATCTGCCCCGACTGCTCCGTTCCCTTTGGTAACGGTCGCGTTCCAGCCTTTCCCCTTGAGATACTCAGCGAATGCCTGTGCCGTGGCCTCGCCGAGGGTGCCGCTGGGGAGGCTGAAGTAACTCTCCCCGCCCCAAAGGTGATGTCTGGTGCCGAGATGCGATCGGTCGGTACGATTATCTTCAAAAGGCTGAATCACGACGATTGCGGAACTCATCGCGACGACCTTCTCATCGACCCCGCTCGCAATGGGGACCTTGAGATCGATGCGCTCGCCCTTGCCCGTACAGCCAGTCGCCAAAATGATCCAAAGAAGCCCGATCCCTACGATTTGATAATGCCTCACATACCCCTCCCTCGTGATGCGATGGTCTGCCACCTATGGCGAGGTCTCTGTTTGAGACTCTTACTCTTATTTCGTCACGAAATGCGCGCGACGATTTTGTTGATAACAATCTTCGGTCTGCTGCTTGCAAAAGGGCCTCGTTTCCCCGTAGCTCGTGATCTGAAGCTGCGAGGCCGGGACGCCCAGGTCCTGGAGGTATTTCTTGGCAGCGCGCGCCCGCTTCTCGCCCAGGACAAGGTTATAGGCTAAGGTGCCGCGCTCATCGCAATGGCCTTCGATCAGCACAGTCTTGTTCGCATTGGCACGGAACCATCGGGCATTGGCATCCAATACCGGCATGGCATCCTTCCTGATCTGGAACCGGTCGAAATCGAAGAAGACGTCGCCCAGAACATTGCCGCTTGACGCGGTGCCGGCGAAAGAACCGGCCTCTGTGCTTGGCGAGAGGTCTGCCGGCACGTTGCCGGATGGTGTAGTGGCGCTTCCGGATGGCCGATCGAATGAGCGTTCCCCCGGCACAGTCGCAATCGCGTCCGGCTTGATCGCCTCACTCTTGGCCTGACCGGACTGTGAGGATTGATCCCCGGACGAGGAGGCAACTTTCTTACCGGAACAGCCCACCAACAGGAGCATGAGGCTCACACTCAGACACAGGCTGATGACTCTTCGATCCATGGCATAGTCTCCCATTTTGTCGTGATCATTGGTCGCCCTGCTTCGTCAGGGCCAGAATCGTCTGGCTCTATCACCATGGTCTGATCCATCTCTACACGCGAGTATGGACGCCTGATTTTCTCTCTTACTTATAGGAGCTCAGCAGGTGTCCGTCAACCCAAAATTTCTCTCCTCACCCATGACGGCGCACGAGCAAGCAGATCTTGCCGAACCGTAAGTTGCATCCCTCTACGGCTTTCGCTAAGGTGCGGCTCATGACCCATTCCCTCGCGCGTTCACTCGTCCTTGCCGGCGCGAGCGGGCTCTTCCTCCCGCTGAGCTTCCCGAACTATGACTTCGGCCTGTTGGCCTGGATTGCCCTCGTGCCGTTGCATTGGGCGTTGGACGGTAAGAGCAAGACGCAGGCGTTCTGGATCGGCTGGCTCTCCGGCACGATTGCCTTTACCGGCCTGATGGCCTGGGTGGTCACCACCATGAACACCTACGGCAAGGTCCCGCTGGTGATCAGCTATGGCATCATGTTGCTACTCACCATCTATCTGGGTCTTTATGTTGCCATCTATTCTGCCGGTGCCGTCTGGTTTCGGACCCTGATTCCCCGCTACGGTCTCTATGCAGTTCCCTGCTTGTGGGTGAGCCTCGAACTGATCCGGACGTATGCTCTGAGCGGAATTCCCTGGGGCCTCCTCGGCTATTCGCAATATCGTCAGATTGAGGTGATTCAGATTGCGGATCACATGGGAGTCTATGGGGTCTCATTTCTCATTGTGCTCGTCAATGTAGCGCTGGCCGAATTGCTCTCCTGGCTGATGCCGCTGTTCCGGGGGTTCCGTCCTGCAAAACTCCCCTGGGAACTCGTCGCGGTCGCGGCACTCCTGGTGGGGCTTTCATGGGAATATGGCCTTCGAACTTCATCGGGGGTGCCCTCCTCCGATATTCCTCGCTCGTCCATCAGCGTGGGGGTGGTCCAGCCGAACGTCGATCAGGCGGTGAAGTGGGATACCGCCTATCGAGAGGAGACCCTCGCACGGTTCGACCGGCTGACGGGACAACTTGGCAGGGCCACAGATTTGGTGATTTGGCCAGAGGCGGCGACACCGTTCCTCTTTGAGCGGGAGCCGGTCTATCAGCTACAACTCATCGCACTGGCAAGTCGCGCTCAGGCTCCGATCTTATTTGGAAGCCCCGCCGTGCGCTTCTATCCGGATCGGCGTCCCTATCTGCTGAACAGTGCCTATCTTCTCTCCCCCGACGGCCAGCTCCTGGGGCGCTATGACAAACATCATTTGGTGCCCTTCGGGGAATATATTCCCTTGAAATCCTCGCTCCTGACGCCGAAGCTAGGCGCAGCTGCGGCAGGCACGGCAGGGTCGTCGCCGCGACCGATAAAATTCGGCGTGGCGATCTGCTACGAAGTGATCTTCCCCGATCTGGTGCGGCAATTCGCCGCGAACGGGGCAGAGTTCCTGGTGACGATGACGAACGATGCCTGGTTTGGTCGCTCGGCTGCGCCTTCACAACATTTTGCGATGGTGGTGTTCCGTTCGGTCGAGAATCATTTGGCCTTTGCCCGTGCGGCGAACACCGGCATTTCCGGCTTCATCGATCCGTTCGGACGCGTCGTTGAGGCGACGCCGATCTTCACCGAGCAGGCCGTTCGGGCCACGATGCAGGCCTGGCGCCCGCATACGTTTTACAGTCGGCACGGGGATGTGTTTGCTTACAGCTGTGTTATAATCTGCTCGCTTTTGTGCCTGTTCAGCTATTTCCGCACCAAGGGACCTGAACCCGATACAGTAGCCGCCACACCGATTTAATGTGAAAGGATCGCTCCATGTTGGATGAAGTACGGATTCGCCTTCGAGCCGTTAGTGAACAAGTATTGGAACTACGGGGGCATCTTTGACTTCGCTCGCATGACAACTGAGTTGGCACATCTGGAACAACAGACGTCGCAGCCTGATTTTTGGAACCACGCTCAAAAGGCAGCCAAGATCAGCCGGAAGAAGGTCACGATCGAGCGCGAGCTGCAGCAGTGGCGTGATATCGACGGGAAGATGAACGATCTGGGCGCGTTACTGGAGCTGACAGAAGAAGGCGGCGACGCCGGACTTATAAAGGAACTCATCGCCGAGCTGGATCAATTTGAGCCGAAGCTCACAGCCCTACGGCTTGAACTTCTCCTCTCGGGGGAACTGGACTCCAACAATGCGATAGTGGCGATCCATCCTGGTGCCGGCGGGACTGAATCGCAGGACTGGGCGCAGATGCTGCTCCGCATGTACGTCCGTTGGGCCGAGAGCAAGAAATTCAAGGTCGAAACGTTGGACCTGCTCCCGGGAGAAGAAGCGGGTGTGAAGAGTGTGACACTGTCCATGACGGGGCCCTATGCCTATGGCTATCTTAAGGCCGAGGCAGGTGTGCACCGGCTGGTGCGCATTTCACCCTTCGATGCGAACAAGCGACGGCATACCTCCTTTGCCTCGGTGTTCGTCTATCCAGAGGTGGATGACGAGATCGACCTCGTGATCGAAGACAAAGACCTCAGGATCGATACCTTTCGGGCCGGCGGCGCCGGCGGCCAGAATGTGAATAAGGTCGAGACGGCCATCCGCATGACCCACCTGCCAACC
>Ga0315275_10004949_pt1 | contig 12538 bp, 6 predicted proteins | sample YL17G03_0_MG_FD_205557 | JGI IMG/M metagenome (GOLD analysis project Ga0315275, IMG submission 205557) | Sediment microbial communities from Yellowstone Lake, YNP, Wyoming, USA - YL17G03_0 | ecosystem: Environmental > Aquatic > Freshwater > Lake > Sediment | place: USA: Wyoming | collected... | reverse complement strand
GCCGGATTCCACCGGCCCGGCTTATGATGCGGTGTGGCCGTACCTTTTCGAGGACCAGGAGTTGCAGAAGCTGGCGGGCCTGGACGGGAGGGGACTGGATGAGTTCATCCGCGAGCGCCTGCTGATGGAGGCGGCCCGCTGCATCCACTCCGGCAACGGCCGCATCCGCGGCAACTACGGAGTGCATCAGCGGTCGCTCCTCACCCTCGCCACCGTGCTTGACGAGAAGGACAAGCATCCCACCTCGCGGGAGATGGTCGACTGGGTATTGGCCAACCCTCAGCCCGTTACCGATACGGACATGGGGGTGCTTGACGCCCTGGAAAATCTCATCTACCGGGACGGCATGCCGTTCGAGTCACCGGGCTACAACCTCGGCTGGGTGGTCAGCCTCAGCGATGCGGCGGCGGCGCTCGTCGACCTGAACGTCAACCTCTTCCGGAAGCCGCGGATCCATAAGCTCCTGAGTTGGCCGTTCGACATCACCGCGGCCGGCAAGTATGAGCCGCCGATCGGCGATACCGGCGACATGTTCTCCCAGTCCGGCCTTCTCTCTCCCTCCACCTGCCGCCAGGCTCTTCCTTATATCGATGATCCCCGCCTGGCCGACGTGATCAGGAAGGACCCCGCCGGCGGCCGCACCCTTTTCAGCCGGCCGGTGGATGAGCCGCTCGACCGGCAGCCGCCGGAGAAAATGAAGCCGATCGGGATCAAGTCCTTTCATTTCCCCGGTTACGGTCTGGCCATCCTCCAGTCCGGCGGCGAAGCCAACCGGACCGCCAGCGTCCTCTCCTACGGCGACTGGCGCCGTCACAGTCACTCTGACCAGTTGAACCTGCTTCTCTACTCCTGGGATAACCCCCTCCTCTGTGATGTCGGCTACCCGGAGCAGACCGATGGCTTCAACTGGAAGCTCTTCGGCTTCTGGACGAACACCACTTGCCACAACACGGTCATGGTCGACGCGACCCGGATGGGGCGCGGGCCGGCGAAGCTCTACGCCTATGAGCCGAATGGCTTCGCGCAGGTGGTGGATGCCTCCGCCGAAGCCGCCTACAAGGATAAGGTCAGCCTCTTCCGCCGGGCTAACATCCACGTTGAGGTCTCGCCCGCCCAGAGCTATGTCTTCGACGTGTTCTACGTCCGTGGCGGGAGGCAGCATGATTTCATATGCATGGGCACGCAGGCGGACTTTACCTGCGAGCCTGCGCTCGGGCCGGTCCAGGAGAAGGGCACCCTCGCCGGCCCGGACGTGCCCTACGAGCAGTTCTACGATGACCCCAGCTACAAGGACAAGCCGCTCGGCTCGGTGGCCTACGGGGGGTATCGTGGCAGCGGTTTTCAGTACTTCTATAACGCGCAGCGCGCGCTCCTGACGGGGCAAGGCCTTGCTGAATGGAAGTTGACCGAGCCCGGCCCCGAGCAGGATCGGAGGCGGGCCTGGCAGGGGATCGGGTTGCGGGCGCACCTCGTCGGAACGGACGAGGAAATCATCGCCTGTGATGGCAAGCCGCAGGGGTACAAGCACCTCCCCCGGTCGGTCAAGTTCATGCTCCGGCGGCGGGCCGGCGAGAACCTCAACAGCCGCTACATGACCGTCTTCGAGCCGTACAAAGATCAGAGCTGGATCAAGAGCGCCAAGGCCGCCAAGGTTGAACCCGAGGATGGCGACGCGGCCGCGGTCCTCGTTGAGCTGAGGGATGGGAGCAAGCACTACTGCTTCCATTCGCTCAACCCGGGCCGGAAATACATCCTCGACGGGAAGGTTTCGGTGGACGGGCAAGCCGCCTGCCTGGTCCTCGATGGGAAAGGGGAGGTCGCCCGGGCCATGCTCCTGAATGGCACGCGACTGGCCTATGGCAAGTTCGTCGTACGGAGCAAGGGTCTGCGGAAGAGCAAGATCGTTAAGATAGACTACGCGAAGGGGATCATCGAGATTGCCGACCCGGTTTTGCCGAAGGGCGTCAAGGTCCCGCAGACGGTCCTGGTGGCCATGGACACCTTCGCGGATTGCGTGACGATACGGAAGGTGCTGGACGAGAAACGCTTCTCGATCGGGGATGAAGACCTGGTCGTGGGCGGCGGGCCGGTGACCGGGGTGATCTCGGACAAGAGCCGGCTGGTAACGACAGTCGCCTGTCCCTTCGCTCAGGAGGGCATGACGGTGCTCAACAGCCGCTTCGAGGCCCAGGGGAGGGTGGGCTCCGGCGACCGGTGGACGCTCGACCGCCGCGGCCTGCCGCCGTTGAAGGCGGAGGACTTCCCGGCCGGGAAGGATGGCCTCGGCTCGAGGTTCTCGATCGCCTGCGCCGGGCCGGGGGATCAGGTGCTGATCCCCGGGCTGGTCAGTCTGACGCGGACCGCAGAGGGGACGTATGAGACGATGGCGACGGTGCGCCATGGGATTGCAAAACTCGAAGAGGTTGTTCTCATTGAACAAGGCGTCGAAATAGATCGTCCAAGTCATCTCTTCGTCGAAGCCGCAAAAGATGGCGACCGGATCACAAAGGTACCCGTGGGCGGGCACGCCGTGGAAATCAGGCGCGGCGAGCCGTCCCTCATGACCCCGGAGAAAGCAGCGGCCATCATTATCAAGGGGATAATAAAAGAAAAGAGCCTGATACAGTTTCCGCTGCCCATCGTCTTGGGCTCGAAGCTGCTTAAGGCGATGCCGGCATCGAAAGCACGCAGAAAGTTTAGCCCACTATAAGCCGTATTTCTTCTTCAGCTCCCTGTCGATCTCGGCGGCCGCCTTCCTGTCGATGCCCTTGCCGCCGTCCGGATGCTTCAGGCGGCTGACTGTCGGATGAGGTTTTTTGGCCAGAATGAAGCTTGAAGGTTGGACCGCTGCGCCGTGGGCTCGGCTGTTGTTCCGGACATAATTGTCGTCCGACACGACAATGATATCGTATTTCCTGCCTTGATGGTCCCTGACAAAGCTGATGATGGCGGCGTCGCCGCCGTGGGGAGTCCTGGAAAAAATGCACCGGATCCCCGCCGGCCGTTGCGGACCTCCACCGGGCAGCGGGTTGCCGTCAAAGACGATCACGCCCTCGAACTCGGGATGCGAACGCCTCCAATTCGAAATCTGCAGGACAAGGCGGTTCTGGGCGTTCCCCAATCCCCCGTCCAGACTCGGCCTGAGTTCCGGGAGCCGGTTGATGACATTGTAACCATCGACAAGGAGAATTTTTTGCGGCGGCCCGGGCATCGGCACCCTTCCTCCGGAATTGAAGGACGCAGGAGAGTATATCATATCGCCACGCCCTTCCTCTTATCCTTCTTGACCGCGGCCGGAGGCCGACGATATCATCACCTTATGATCGAAGTTGTGAAATCTCAGCTTATCGGCACCTGGCGGCTGGTCTCGTTCGAGTTACGGGATGAGAGCGGAGACGTCCGTTATCCGCTAGGGAAGAGCCCCCTTGGCCAGATATCGTACACCCCCGAGGGAAGGATGTCGGTCCTCCTCGTGCAGCCGGAGCGCCCCCCGTTTGCCTCGGGTGACATGCGGCGCGGCACAGACACAGAAGTGCGCTCGGCGTTTGAGGGCTTCATCGGGTACTTCGGCACCTATTCGGTTGACGCGGCGGCGGGCACCGTCACCCATCATGTGCAGGGGGCGTCATTCCCGAACTGGATGGGAGGCGATCAGGTCCGGTTCTGTAAGCTGGAGGGCACACGGCTCATCCTGTCGACGCCGCCCTTCCTTTACGACGGACAGATCAACCGGTCCGTTCTCATCTGGGAGCGCTGCGAATAGGTTTGTGCGGGCCGCCGTCCCCGTCAGTTGAAGCCCAGCCGCAGGCCGAGCGACCACTCCGCGGTCGGCGCCGGCTGGTAGGAATTCTGGTCCGGGTCGGGCTCTGTGAAGCCATAGTAGAGGACGTTGAAAATATTGCGCCCGGAGAGGAGGATCTCCATCGGGATCTTGCTCAGAACAAACTTATAGGCGAGGCGGACGTGGACGAGCGTATATGGATCGGTGCGGCCGTAACCGTCGGGATAGATCACGTTCGATGGATCTATATACCAGCCGCCGACGGATTCCAGCGCCGTCCCGGCCGTCAGGGCCCGGGTGACCCGGTACTCCGCATCGACGTAGAGCTGGTGTTCGGGGGAGTTGGGGAGCCACGTGTCTTCGTAGGTCTCGCCGGTCAGGGTTTCGACCGTCTCGTACTTGAAGTGGGAATAGGTATAGGCCAGCCTCAGGGCGAAGGGTTCGACCGGGAACCAGGCCAGGGACGTCTCGACACCGTAGCGGTTGGTCGAGCCGACGTTGCCGTAGAAAGTCTCGAGGGGACGGGATGGCATCCGGTACCGGCCGAAGTCGTTCTCCGTGCTGAGATGGAAGAGGGCGACGTCGTAGCTCAGCGACCGGCCGAGCGAGCCCCGCGCGCCGATCTCCTCGCCGACCGAAGTGGCGGGAACGAGCTCCGTGTTGTATCCGCCCTGGGCGTAAGGATTGTTGACCAGCTCCTCGGTTCCGGGCGGCAGGAAGCCCGTCCCCCAGCTGGCGTAGAGCCCGAAGCCGGGCTGGGGATTCCAGATCGCGCCGAGGCGGCCCGTCACCCGGTTGTAGGCCACCTCGCCGGACAGGTCCACTCCGCCGGCCTGGAGATAGTCGGTGAGCTGGTTTGTGACGCGGTCATAGCGGAGGATTCCCGAGACGCCCCAGTAAGGGCTGATCTCGATCCGGTCAAGGAGAAACACTCCGGCCCCCGTCTGGGTCATCCTCTGGTCGGAGAGGAATTCCGGCCCCTCGACGGCGCCGCCCAGGTTAGGATGCTTGAACTCGTCGATGACCTGTCCGGCGTAGTCCAGGCCGGCGCTGAGGTAGTTTTTGATGCGTCCCCGCACAGCCTTGTGATTGACCTGGAGCATCAGGCCGGGCGTGTCGAAATCCCTATGGATGACCGATGACGGCACGGCCTCCTGGTATTTTGTGCCGCGGTAGTAGGCCGCCACGGACAGGTCCAAGTCCTTCCCCAGGATGAACGACCCCGCGAGGCCGCCCGTCCCCCGCCGGGTTTTCTGGTATTCATTGTAGGCATAAGCGTCGGGGTTGGCCTTGCGGCGGAGGGTCTCGGGGTCCGAGCTGAACCAATCGAGGTTGAGGCCCTCGGGATTCTGATTGAAGAAGTCCGTCCAGCCGAGGACCGCCGTGAGCTTGGCGCGCGGGCTCAGGGTGAAGGCGAACTTGCCGCGCACGTTATCGGCCTTGTAGGCGGCCTGGTCGCGGTAGGCATCGCCCGAGAGCATCGATCCCGTCACGTTGTAGTTTAAGAGGCCGGACGTGCCGCCGACTTCGGCCTGCCCCTTTTTGAGGCCGTAGGCGCCGCGGACGAGCCAGGCGCGGCCGGCGACGGGGTCGGGCCCTCCGTCCCGGGTCAGGATGTTGAGGATGCCGCCCGACGAGCTGCTGCCGTAAAACGCCGCCGCCGGGCCCCGGAGGACCTCGATCCTCCGGACGGCCGCCCAGTCGACATCGTAGAAGTCGGGAACGTAGCCCGAGGGGTCGTTGAGGGGGATGCCGTCCACGAGCGTCTTGATGCCCCGCGTGCCGCGTTCGGTCAGGATGCCCTCGCCGCGGATTGAGACGTGGACGCGCTCGCCGTCGGCCTGGTTGTCCACCCGGACGCCGGGGACGAGCTTCATGACTTCGTCAATGGCGATCGTCCGGGGCATGGACCGGAGGACGGGCGTTTCGACGACCGTGGTCGCGGCGGGATTCTTCTTGAGTGGGATCTCGACGCGCGACGCCGTGACCGTGATCTCGATCTTCTCGTCCGGCTGGCCGGCGTCCTGCTTCTTTGCTTTCGATCTCCCGTCGGCGGATTTCTGCTCCTCGGCCGGGTCCCTTTTCGAGGTGCCTGGGTCCGTCGCGGCCCAGCCGGCCGCTCCGGAAAGCCACGCTGCCGCGACCGTCAAGACGATCGTCCTGATGAGCGCTGATGATTTCAAGTTACTTCTATCGGGAGCGGCCTAAAGTTATCAAGGAAAGCGGAGGACAGTCAACTGAAGCCAGGGGACTAACAACCCCGAACCCGGAGGCCTTGACAAGTTCAACAGATCCGATTTATCATTCTTATAACGAATGGGGTGAAAATAATGTCAAGCCGCGCCGTGTCCGGCGGATCTAAAAAATAAGCCTATTTTTATGAAAGGAGGTCAAAGAATGAGAAAAATCGGAATCCTGTGTCTGGTCCTCGGCTTTTCGGCCCTGGGACTCTTGCCTCGGGCCGTCTTCGCCCAAGCGGACGTCGTCACCATCGATATCCCCTACGACTTTATGGTCGAAAACACAAAGCTCGCCGCGGGGACGTACCAGATCATCAAGGTCAAGGATGGGAACTATCGGATTACCAATCCCAAGGGCGATCAGAAAGCCATGTTCATGACCGAGACAGCGACAAATCCCACGCCGGCGACGTCATTTACCCTGATGTTCAATGTTTACGGTGATCAGCATTTCCTTTCGAAATTTTTCCATCAGGGGATGACCGTGGGAGACGGACTGCGTCAGACGGCCGCCGAAAAGGAGCTGGCGAAGAAGATGCCGCCGACGACCGAGGTCGTCTACCAGAAAGAAAAATAGCGCGACTCCGCTAAGGCTTTTCTTTTTCCTTGTCTTTCTCCGGATAGAGGGTCACTCGCACGTAGTTGTTTGTGTTGAGATACGCGCGGGCGGCTTCCTGGATCACTCGGGGAGACAAGCGCTGGAAAGACTTCTCGAGGGCCAGGACCTCCCTCGGGTCCTCCTGGTGCTGATACTTGGCCGCAATCTGCGTTATGAGCCAGTTGTTCTGTTTCATTCCCGTTTCGTACTCGCGGAAGAGTGCTTCCCGCGCGTCGCTCACGTCCTTATCTGAAGGCTCCTTGGTTTTGAGGTTCTCGATCTCCTGAAAAACCGCCTTGACCAGCTCGTCCACCCGCGCCGGATCGCAGCCGAAGCTGATCGTCAGGCTGTACTCTTCATCGGGGATCTTGGAATAGGTGGGGCGGACCGCCACGCCGTAGGTGCCGCTCAGCTCCTCCCGGATGAACTCCCTGAATTTTGAGTCGAGAATCAGGCCGAGCGCCCGGATGGCTGTGCGATGAGCCTGGTCGTACTGGAAAGGCCCGCTGAACACGATGGCCGTCTGGCTCTTCGGCTCCATTCCTTGGCGAACTTCCTTTTGGACCACGCCGGCGGGAGGATTGATCCCCGTATTCCGCCAGGTCTCTTTGCGGTTGAGCGCCGGCAGCGATCCGATATATCTCTCGACGAGAGGTTTCATGGCCGCGATGTCGAGATTCCCGAAAAAAAGAAAGGTGAAGTCGCCGGCGTCGGCGAACCGTTCCTTGTAAAAGGCGCAGGATTTATCCAAGCTCATCTCGGCGACGATTTCGGCCGTCATCGGGCGGGCGCGAAAATGGTTTTGGCTCAGGGTTGTCTGGAGCGTGTCCTGGAAAGCGACATCGGGGCTGGCGGCGCGGTTGGCCAGCACCGTCTTTAACTGCGTCGTCATGACGTTGAAGATCGTGGGATCGCACCTCGGCGCGGTGAAGGAGAGGAAGATGAGCTGGAAGAGCGTCTCCAAGTCCTTGGGCGAGGCGCTCCCGATCAGGCCTTCCTCGATCTCGGAGATAAAAGGCCTGACCGAGGCGACTTTCCCCGAGAGGGCTTTCTTCAGGTCGACGGCGTTGAAATCACCCAACCCCCCGGCCGGAACTATCAGGCCCGCCGTGGCAGAGGCAATATAATCCTCGTCTTTAGCCAGCGATGTGCCGCCCGGGCTGAAGGCCCGCAGCAGAATCTCGTCCTCCTTGAAATCGGTCGGCTTGAGGATGACCTTGATGCCGTTGGAGAGATCCCACTCGGTGATGTTCATTTCCTCAAGGGTTGAGCTCTTGATGATTTTCCCGGGCTCGGGAACGGCCTGAAGAAGGGGCTTCGCGGCGGCCGTGTCTTGGTACGGGGTGATCTCCTTGGCGGACGCCTGGTTGAGGACTTCGAGGAGCCTCTTCTCCGTGGGCACGCTAAAGCCCACTTTTTCCGGAGCGCTCACCAGGACAACCCGGTTTTTCGTCGTGATCCATTCGCGGCCGAGACGATTGATTTCTTCGAGAGTGATGCCGGGGAGGAATTGTTGGACCAGCTTGAATTCGCCCTCGATGCCGGGAATGGGCTCGCCCTGCAGGAAATGGCGCGTGTATTCCTCCACGTAGGAACTCGATTCCTGCTTCTCTTTCTCGGCGAGGAGCCGCTCCATGGAGCGCTGAAAGTCGCGCTTCTGCCGGTCGAGCTCCGACTGGGTAAACCCGAAGCGGGTCACCCGTTCCGATTCGACGAACAACGCCTCCAGGCCGCGCTCCAGGCCGTCGTCCTTGACCATCGCGCCGAGCGAATAGACCTCCTTCGAGCGGATCAGCTGACCCCGGCCCGAATAGGCATTGATGAACGGCGCGTCGGGCTTCTGGGTGAGCTCGTAGAACCGCTGGTTGAGCATGGCATTGTACAGCTGCTCGACCAGCCCCTGCCGGTAGGCTCCTGCCGTGCCCTGGTCGCGAAGCGGCAGCTTGTTGTAGACCGTAATGCTCGTGCCCGTGGCTTCCTTGTCCTGGGCGATGGCGAAGAGGGTTTCCTCATGGTCGGGGACTTCGGTGAGAGTGCGGGGACGCGGATCGACGGGAGGGATAAGCCGGCTGAAGTGCTCACGGATGAGCTTTTCGACCGCCGGCGGGTCGAAATCCCCCACCGCGATGACGGCCATCAGGTCGGGGCGGTACCAGTCGCCGTAAAACCTTTTCAGCGTCTCAGGGGCGAAGGTTTCGATGGTTTTCATGTCGCCGATGGGGAGCCGCCGTGCGTAGCGGGATCCCTGGAAAAGGATGGGGAATTGCTTGTCCTGCAGCCTGGCCGAGGCTCCCCGCCGCAGGCGCCACTCCTCGATGACGACGCCGCGCTCCTTGTCGATCTCCGGGGGATCGAAGGCCAATCCGCGGGCCCAGTCTTCAAGAATCTGGAAGGCGGTCTTCATGACTTCCGGATTCTCTGTCGGGATCTCCAGAATATAGACCGTTTCGTCGAAGCCGGTGAAGGCGTTGAGCTCCGGGCCGAACCGCATGCCGATGGACTCCATGAAATGGACGAGCTCCTGCTTGGCGAAATGCCGGGTGCCGTTGAAGGCCATGTGTTCGACGAAGTGGGCCAGCCCAAGCTGGTCATCGTCTTCGAGCACGGAGCCGGCGTTGACCACCAGGCGAAGGTCGGCGCGGTTTTCCGGGCGGAGATTCTTACGGATAAAGTAGTGCAGGCCGTTGTCGAGCTGTCCGTGGGTGACCGCCGGGTCGATGCCCAGCTTCTGATCAAGCGGAACGGCCTCTGTAGGCGGGCCCGGCGGCGTCTGTGCGATGGCGGTCAAGGAGAAGATAAAGATGAGGGTGAGGAGAAGTCCCCGCCGGCCGAAAGCTTTCCTGGATCCCGTGAAACGCAACATTTCCGACCCTCCCTTTCCGGCTAAGTTTGGTATTTGTCCGCTCTTACCCATACCATGGGGAATTGCCCACGTCAATCCGCTTCGAATTCTTCATGCCGGCGCACTTCGAGGTCATTCGGCTTGATAATCAAAACTCGACATTTCTCTAATGACCTCGAATTGGCAATTGATAACTCTCAGTTCCCATGAAGGGATGGTCGGTGCTCTTGTTTCAAGACCCTGGGCTCCTGCTTACCGGCCTTTCAATGAATATGTTCATTTTCCTTATACTTCGGAGAACGGGCAGCTTATGAGGAGGGTGAATAACGATAGGCGAGCGAAGATTGGACTCAAGAGTCGCGATGAATCCAAGGCGTGCTGCGGCGGGTGAAAAGTGCTATCATGGACCGCTCACAGACTCTCAGAAGCCAAGGAGGCAGGGAATGACCTTTTCCAAGTTCATGCGGATAGGATGGCTTGTCGTCGGCCTGGTCATCGCTTTGGCCGGAAGCGGCGCCGCCCAGTCCAAGGACCTCGGGAACGGGTTCCGCGATCACGGGGTGGCTGTCCGCATCAGCAACCAGCGGGGCAGCGCGGCGACAGTGGACGGCCAGGGCCGCAACGTGCTGCTGGTTTTGCTGATGGACCACCGCGGCGGCAACTCGCTGCTGATGATCGACGTCCAAACAGGGAAGGCCGAGCAGTTCCCCGTGCCCTTCCCACCGCCGGGTGAATCGGTGGACTCCCCCTATGCCTCGATCCTGTCGAGCGGCAACAAGTTCTACACGCACTTCAAGCATCATCTCCTCGAGTTCGACCCGGTCAAGCGCGCCTTCACTTTTTGCAGCGAGAAGACCACGCCCTGGTTCGCCATGGGCATGACCGAGGACGACAACGGCAACATCTGGACCGTCACCTACCCGCAGTGCGGCGTGCTGTCCTTCAACCCCAAGACGCGCGAGCTCAAGGACTACGGCGAGGTCCATAAGCAGACCTGGCCGCAGTATCCGAGCTTCGTCGCCTCGGACGATGCGGGCTGGATCTACTTCGGTATAGGATACACGGCATCGCAGATTGTCGCCCTGGACCCGACCTCCGGGAAGGCCGCACCGATTCTCGCCGAAGCCGAGCGGAAGAAGGGACCGGCCTATATCTACCGCGACCAGGACGGCAAGGTCTACGGCCAGCCGCTCAGGGGAGAAGCGGAGGATTGGCTCGAGCTCTACAAAGGCTCGGCGCGGAAGATCGGAAAACACGATGCCGCGCGCCCGAAAACCTACCTCACCGGAGGCCGGCAGTCCCAGAGCGCCTTTCCGGACGGCACGAAAGTCAACTGCGACCTGGTGCGCCGGCGCCTGACCGTCGAGGACCCGCGCACGGGCGGAAAGAAGGAGTTCCCGTTCGATTATGAGAGCGACGGCGCCATCATCATGGGCGAAGCGGCGGCGCCCGACGGGACAATCTGCGGCGGCACCGCTTTTCCCATGCACTTTTTCAGCCTGAATCCCAAGTCGGGCTCTATCGTCAACCGGCCGGCTTTCGGACAGTGGAATATCGTGATGGCCGACCGGGACCGGTTTTATGTCGGAACATACGGCGGGGGACACCTGTTGGAGTGGGATCCGTCGAAGCCGTGGGTCGACACCGACCCGAAGAAGACCGGAGGCAACCCGGCGTACCTGGGCACGGCCGAACCCGAGATCCACCGTCCCTCTCAGCTCCTGGCGACGGCCGACGGCAAGACGATCATTATGAGCGGCACGCCCGCTTACGGAAGCACGGGGGGCGGGTTGATGATTTGGGACCGTGAGAAGCGCGCCGAGACGGTGCTCCGCGACCAGGATCTCATACCCGACCAGTCGACTCTAAGTATGATCGCCCTGCCCGGCGGCAAAATGATCGCGGGCACGACGACCAGTCCCGGGACCGGAGGCGAAAAGAAATCGGCCGAGGCGGTGCTTTATGTAATGGACCTGGCTGCCCGGCGCATCGAATGGCAGGGTGCGCTTCTGCCCGGAGTTCAGGAGTACACCGACTTGCAGGCCGGGCCGAAGGGTTTGGTTTATGGCTTGGCGGACCGGAGGGTGTTCTTTGTCTTCGACTTCGCCAAGCGAACGATCGTGACTCAGCAGGACGTCGAAGCCGAGCTCGGCCGGGCCGCCTACCATCAGGGCCCGCGTGTGTTCGTGGCCGGTCCGAAGGGCGCGGTTTACGCCCTCTTTGCCAAGGGAATCGCCCGTGTCGATGCGAAAACGAACAGCCTCAAGGTGATTGCGAAATCACCGGTTCAAATCGACACTGGCGGCGATTATTTCAAGGGACGAATATATTTTTCCTCGGGCTCGCACCTGCTGAGCTGCAAGCTCGATTAGGCCGGCTCGAGCGGGTTGGCGCGTGCGGCCGTGGCCAGCCGCCACTAATCCGGATTATTCGCGCTGATCTGGCTCCAGGCGCCGGCGTTCCACATCCAGACGCCCAAGGTCCCGAAGTCAGCAATGAGTTCCTTGGCGCCATCGCCGTCGACGTCAGCCGCCAGGAACCCTTCCGGGTTGACTCCCGAAATCTGACTCCAGACGCCGCCATTCCATAGCCATAGGCCAAGCGCCGCAAAATCACCCATCACTTCTTCGGCGCCATCGCCATCGACGTCAGCCGCCAATATGTCGTCGGCGTTCACGCCGCTGAGCTGGGTCCAGGCCCCGCTATCCCAAAGCCAAAGTCCTGTAGCTGCGAAATCCCCGATGATCTCCTTGTCTCCGCTGTGGTCGATGTCCGCCGTGATCGTGTTATCCGCATTCACGCCGCTGAGCTGGGTCCAGGCCCCGCTCGAGAACAGCCACAGGCCGGTGGGTCCGAAGTCGCCGATGAGGTCCTCGCCGCCGGCCCCATCCGTATTGCCGGAAGTGAACCGGTCCGCGTTGACACCGCTGAGCTGAGTCCAGCTGCCTCCCGACCACACCCAGAGCCCGATGGCGCCGAAGTCGCCGATGATCTCCGCTCCCCCGGTTCCATCCAGGTTCGCGACGGCCAGGTATTCCAGGTTGGCGCCGCTGAGCTGGGTCCACGAGCCGCCGTTC
>Ga0315275_10004947_pt1 | contig 12539 bp, 6 predicted proteins | sample YL17G03_0_MG_FD_205557 | JGI IMG/M metagenome (GOLD analysis project Ga0315275, IMG submission 205557) | Sediment microbial communities from Yellowstone Lake, YNP, Wyoming, USA - YL17G03_0 | ecosystem: Environmental > Aquatic > Freshwater > Lake > Sediment | place: USA: Wyoming | collected... | reverse complement strand
CGCTCCGTATCGAATTCGACCGCGCCGCTCCACCGCTTGCTCGTCTGGAGGGGCATCGTCCGATCGGATCCCTCCGTCGTTTGCCCGATCCCAAAGCCCCCGAGTCCGTCAGCGATCGGGACCGTCGACACGGCGCGTGCGCTCGTGCGGATTTCTCCCGTCGCCCGGCCCAACCCGGCCACGGCGCGGAGATGTTCGAGAAAACGCCAGCTGAACCAACCCACATCGGCGTTCCAGAACTCTCTCGTCGAGAAGACATCGGCGTCGAAGGTCGAGTCCTCCCTCACCACTTCGGCGAGCGTGCCCGGTTGAAACCCCTTGTTCCCCCGTTTGACGTAGCCGAATTTGAAGCTCCCCGCGTCTCCCGCGAACTCGAGCCCCCATGTATCTTCGTCTTCGAACGTGGCGCTGTACCGGTAGACCAGCGTGTCGGGCGCGTCCGAGGTCGCAAAGTCCCCGAGAGCCTCGGAATCGATTCCAAGCGGCGGGCCCGGACGGTTTCCGATCCGATCGGTGTATAGAGCGCGAAACGTCGTGTTGAGAACGAGCGGCATCTCGACGCTAACGCCGTGCCTAGCGAACCCCGCGTTGTAATCGTACACCCCCACACGGCCGAACAGATGGAACGGATCCGAAGAGGTCCACACGCTGTCGTTCTCGAATCCTCTCACGACGGCGCCCCCGATCTCGGCATCGATGGATCCTCTGTCGAAGAGAATCTCCGCGCGGGCGGGTGAGATGTCCCACGAATCATCGATCGTCTTGAAGCCGACTTTCGCACGGACATTCTCGCTCGTGTGAGACACCCACACATCGAGCGTCTGGGCCGACTCGGTGTCGCCGTCGTCCAGAAAAAAAGCGCCGGTGTATCGCAGCGAAGGTTTGAGCGTCTCGCCTTTTTCCTTCGCCTCTTCCTTCTCCGACGAACCGAACGCGAGCACCCCGGCTCTTTCCACGAGCGCGAGAAGCGACCCTTGCGAAGGGTCGGCGGGCGGATTGTCGGGGTCGGGTACCGGGTTTCCATCGACCACGAATCTGTAGCGATACGTTCCAGGGAGAAGAAAGAGACGGATCTCGAAACGGTCGTCCACCTTCTCCATGATCTCGAGAGTGGGGTTCCAGTTGTTGAAATCTCCCACGAGGAAGACGCTCGTCGCCGCCGGAGCGCGGATCGAAAACACGACTTCTTCCTCCACGATCCGCACTTCGCCCCGTGCGGTTCCGGCGGCGGCAAACCCCGCGAGCACGGCGGCGGCGAACGCGATCATGCGCAGGCGTTTCTTCAAAAGTCACCCCTCATCGAGATCGTGTACTGCGACAGGCCTTCGCGGAGGAGACCGATCTCGCGGTCTTCGAGAACGAACGGATCATCCCCCAAATAAGACCGGCCGTAGCCGACGCAGGCGAACAAGCGGTTGCTCGGTCTGAACTCCAGACGGAAGAACGCCGTTCGACCCACCGCATAATCGCGGCTGAGGAGAAAGCGCCAGTGAAACCCCCACGCCGGGGTGAGGGCGAGCTTCCCGTCCCAGGCGAATTTCTCTCCGGAGTAGTCCGTGTCGAGATCGCTCCACATCGCGTGGACCCCCGTGCGCATCTTGTTCATCTGGTATCGGAGCGCTCCATGTATGAAGTTCTTCTTGCTTGGGGAAAAAGATTCGTCGTCGATCTCACCGGCGCCTCCCCTCAAGAAACAGTCCGTCCCGTTTTTGAGCGCCGCCCATACACCGGCGTCGAACCAGCTCCGTTCCTCGTTTTCGAGCCCGCTCCGGGCGCTCGTGTGATAGAGCAGTTTCGCGTTGACGCTCACGTCCTTGGCGATGAAATACGCGCCCGCCGTCTGCCCGACGCGCGACGAACCCGCCCCTCCGAGATCGTTGACGAAATCCTCGCCGACCGCATCGTACCGCCACACGAGATCGACGTCACCCCGGTTTGCGACGGCGAGCGACGACACGCGGATCTCAGCGAACGCCGCGCCCCCGGGCGGAAGAACGGCGCTGAAGTTCGTGCCGTCGTAGCCGCTCCAATCGAACGACCCGCTCGGGAAGAACCACCCCGACCCGCCGAACCCCGACTGTTCGTAGGAGAGCACGGCGAAGGCCCTTTTGTACGCGCTCGTGAGCTCGGCTTTGACGACGGCGTGATCTGCGGTGCCGTATGCTCCGGGGTCGTCGAAGAGGTAGGACGCCGAAAAAGACGCAATGCGGTGCGCGAGAGACGCTTTGAGATACGAGACGCTCCGCGAGTCATCCGCGTCGGCCCCAAGAAGCGAATAGAGACCGGTCAAACGCGCCTTTTCGCCGACGGCTCCATCCACGCGGACGCCGCGGTTCTCACCGGTTTCGCCCGCGCGATCGTCATCGAGGAGCGGTGCGGTCCAGTCGAACGCAAAAAACCGGCGTTCGCTCGCGAAGAGACGTATCGAGTACTTCCACGCCTCGAGATCTTGCCGCCACAAATAGTCGCCCTGCTCGAAGTGCAACCGCTTCTGTATATCGTCCTCGCCGACCATCGCCCAGACGGCGGCGCCCTTCGCGTAGAGGCTCCCGTAACGCGTGCCGGACACGTCGAGATCGAGCATGAGACGCGAGCGATCGGTCGCCGAGTGGGTTGCGGCGTTCCACGGGTAAGGGTTCGTCTGTTCATCGAGGAGAAGCAGGTACTCGAACCGCCCCCCCAGAACGACGGGTCCGAGTGGCCCGACCTTCGCCGGCTCCGCGGACCACGCGACGTGCCACACGCCGGCGACGAATAACGCGGCGATCAAAACATTTCTTCCCAACGCGGGCGGGTCGCACGTGCGCGCGCGAAGAAACGTGTGGATCCAAACGGCCCTCCTCACCATTCTGCGTCTTCCCCTTTGTCCTTCGGGGGGAGCGAGATCCCCACCGACACGAGATAACTCAACCCGAGCATCTCGTGCGACGTGACGCCCGCGTCGATCGTCACGTTCGACCACAACACCCCGACCCCTCCTGTGACATCGGCGCCGGCCAGACCCGATCGAACTCTGAGGTGATCACCCGCTCTCACCTCGACGCCGATCCGGTCCGACCACCGGGCGTCCTGTCCGCGCTGGCGCTCGTACACGACCGAGAACAATTCTTCCCAGTGGTACGCGAAACCGAACGCGTGTGTCGTCTTGAGCTGCGTGCGGCCCACTGTCGAACCATCCGACGTGGGGGGGAGAAGCGAGAAGTCGAACGACGGTTCGCCGAGGTTACGGACGGTGTACCCCGCCCCGATGAACGGAAACGGCCGGAGAAGCACCGCAAGCGTCCCGCTAAGATCCGTGGCCGAGGCCCCGCCGGCATCGTCCGTATACGCGACACGGGCGATGTCGAGACCGGCACCCACCGAGAGAGATGCGCCCTGTGACCTTCGTATGAGATCGCGTCCGAACGCGACCGTGAAAAGATCCTCCGAGGTGACGCCGTCGAGACCAAAGCGGTGCCACGAGATTCCAAGTGTGCCGTGTTTGGAAGGAAGACCCGCGGCGAGGGTGTACTCGCTGAGATCGGAGAGCCCGTAGGGCTCGGAAATTGTCGAGAGAACGCTCGCGCTACGGATCTGCGTGAGACCCGCCGGGTTCAGAACGACGGCGGACGGATCATCCGCCACGCTCACGAACGCGCCGCCCATCGAGTGGACACGCGACGACACGACCAGACGTTCGAAGTACGCGGACGCCGGGGGCGGGAGAAGCGTGAGAACCGCCGCGCAGATCACGCAAACGATGGTGATCGACAGTGATCGTCTCGGGTTTCGCACGTCCACCCCGTTCAACGCATCACGGCAAACGACGCCTTCGCCGTATTCTTGGGTGTTCCCTTACCCGCGCCGCCGGACACGGCGAGGATGTAGATTCCCCCGGGGACGATTTCGCCGCGGTCGTTTTTGAAGTCCCACTCGACCCACACGGTCCCCGCCGAGAAATCCGTCGGCGATTCCTCGAGGAGCGTGCGTACGACGTATCCCGCCGACGAAAAGATCTGCACTGTCAGATAGACGGGCTCGGTGTACTCGCGCGAATCGAGCACGACGGGAAAACGGACCTCGTCTTCGCCGAGCGGTGAGAAAAGCTTTTTGTCGAGCGGAATCCGAAGCGCGAGGATCTGACGCGCCGTCGTCCCCTGGGCCCCCGTCGATACCGCGTACCGTGCAACCTGACGCGGCGACACGTTCGTATCGAGAATTCGGTCGCCGTCCCCGTCGAGCGGAACGATGATGTGGTTATCCACGACGGCTATACGCGTTGAATCGTCTTCGAGAACGACCGACGGATCCGGCGCCGCATCACCCGCCCCGGTGCCGACTCCCCCGGTGATCACGGCGACGATTCCGAGCACGGCGCTCGCCGAGGGGACACGCACGCCTCGAGACTCCCGCGCGAAATCGCCGAGGACCTCCCACGGGATCGCGAGCTCGAGCGCGCCGTCTCGCACACCATCTTGGAGATAGACGGACTGATAACGCGTATCCTCGATCAGGTTGAACGGCCGGACGCAGTCGGCGTATCCCGCGAGCGGTTCGCGTGACGATCGGTTCACGCACAGGAGAAAGTTCGGTGTGAGTCCCCCGAACTCGATGTTGCGGCGAAAATAATCCTGAGTGGTGAGGTCCTCCACGCCGCCGCACATCGTATCGAGAAAAAGCATCAACGTCCCCGCGACGGTCACCGCGGGCACGGCGAGGTAAAGATTGTAGTTGTCCCATGTTACAGCTATTCCCGAAATGTCGTTGTCCCGCCCCCACCGCGAGTCTCCGGGGCGCTCACGGAACCCGGTCGCTGCGTCGAGAACCCATTCGTCGTTTTCGAAATCCGATGTCACGCCGTCTACGGCGATCCGCGAACGGAGATCGGGCGCGGTGGTGGCGTGGAGAGACGTCGCGAGAGCGCAGAACACGAGGAAGAAGGATGTGATCCGCGTCATGTGGTGTTTTCCCTCTCCTCATCCAGGCGCTTGAGTCCTTCCAGCATCAGATGGTCGAGAGGGATGTCGATACGGATCTCCTGACGGGCCGGTTGTTTGTCTTTGTAGAACGAGAAACTCCCGTCCTGCCATCGGACGATTTCGAAGATCACCTCTTTTATCTGTTCCATTACGGCGTGTCTGAGCTTCGTCTCGTCGATGTGCCCGGCTTCGATGAGCAGCGCTCCAATCCTCTTTTTCGCGCACGGGAGCTTCTCGAGCGCGTCGTTCAGCGCTTTCTGATCGATGACGCCTTCACGGACGAGATATTCGCCGAGCTTGACGGGGCGGTCCTTGATCCCCGCGAAGATGACGTTCCCCTTTTCGAAATAAACGCTCGCCGCGTTCCCCGCACGGTTGAGTCTCAGCTCCCCCGTCGCCTCCGCGAGATTGAGCATTTGCATCACCGGTATCGGTTGAAAAACGGCCAAGTCCCCCTTGAGATCCGACATGTGCGGTCCCTTCTCTAATGTGACGGATTCCAATGACCAGCTGTGACACTATCACCGAACCGAAAATCGTGGCAATAAAAGGATACAGATATGGGCCCAGACGTTCCTGCCATTCGACGCCTGCGGCGGTGAGCGCGACGATGAGTATAACGGCGGCCGTCTGAAGGACGCCAACGGTTTTTCCCACCGGTGTCGCGTTGAAAGCGATCGGCCCCGCGAGGAGGGTCAACACGATCGAGCCCGCAAACAGGCTCGCGTAACGGACCGCGAGAACCGTCACCACCCACCACGGAACGAGCCCCTTCGCGTACAACACGCCGAACACGCCGGCCGTCGTGAAGATGTCCGCCGCGGGGTCCATGATGACTCCGAACTGGGTCTGCTCCATGCGCCGCCGCGCGACGATCCCGTCCGCGACGTCGGTCGCCCCGCTCAACACGTAGAGGACGAGCGCGAGAAACAGCCGGTCGCCCGCGATGAGCGCGACGATGGGGACGACGAAAACGAATCGAATGAGCGTGAGCTTGTTGGCGATCCCCAGCGTCTTCTCAGCGATTCCTTCACGGCTCCGGAACAAACCGATGTTCAAAAGAATGAGCGCGAGGATACACACGAACCCGACAAGCGAGTACGCAGCGAGCTCCGCCCAGCGGGCGGCATCGGCGGGAAAATAGAAGAACGCGAGCGCGGCGAGAACCGCCGCTTGACACAAGAGAAAGAACCGGGCGATCGCTCCTGCCAGCGCCCGGTTCTTTCCCAGATCCTCATTGACCCGCATCTGCGACCGGCCTCCACGCGCGGCGGCGCGGTTTTGCGGCGCTACTCGAGAGACGCGCGAGCGGCGGCCAGCCGCGCCACGGGAATACGGTACGGCGAACAGCTCACGTAGTCGAGCCCCTCGGCGTTGAAAAACTCGATCGACGCGGGGTCGCCGCCGTGCTCGCCGCACACGCCCACCTTGAGTTTCGGGTTCGTCTGACGACCCTTTGTCACCGCGAGATGGACGAGCGCTCCCACACCGTCTCTGTCGAGCGTCTCGAAGGGATCGTGCGGTATGACGCCCTTGGCCACGTAGGGGGCGAGAAATTTACCCGAGTCGTCCCGGCTGAACCCGAACGTCATCTGCGTGAGATCGTTCGTCCCGAAGCTGAAGAAATCGGCGACCTCGGCGATCTGATCGGCCACGACGGCCGCGCGAGGGACTTCGATCATCGTCCCGATGAGGTACGGAATGGTCTCTCCCTCCCTCTTCAACACCGCGTCGCCGACGCGTTTGATCATCTCCCGAAGCTGTGTGAGCTCCTCTTTGATCCCCACGAGCGGTACCATGATCTCGGGTCTGACGTCCACTCCCTCCCGTTTGGCCGCGGCGGCCGCCTCGAGTATCGCCTCCACCTGGACTTCGTAGATCTCCGGATACGTGATCCCCAGACGGCACCCCCTGTGGCCGAGCATCGGGTTGAACTCGTGGAGCGCCGTGGCGGCGGCCCGCACATCTTCGACGTTCCGTCCGAGGTCTTTTGCCGTGCTCTGCATCTCTCCCTCGTCCTTGGGGAGAAACTCGTGGAGCGGTGGATCGAGAAGACGGATCGTCACCGGCTTTCCGTTCATCGCGCGGAACACACCCAGAAAATCCTCTCTCTGCATGGGCTGGATCTTCCTCAGCGCCTCGACGCGCTCTTCGCGCGTGCTCGCCATGATCATCTCACGAACCACGGGGATCCGGTCCTCTTTGAAAAACATATGCTCGGTTCTTGCCAGCCCGATCCCCTCGGCGCCAAACTTGACCGCCATCTCGGCGTCCTCCGGCGTGTCGGCGTTGGCGCGCACCTTGAGCCTGCGGTACGCGTCCGCCCACTTCATAAAGCGGTGGTAGTCGTCGTCGAGAACCGGATCGACGGTCGGCAGGACCCCCTCGTAGACGTTCCCCGTCGCCCCGTCGATCGTCACCACATCCCCTTCGTGGTACGTCTTGCCCCCGACCTTGAGGAGTTTTTTCTGATGGTCGATGTTGAGCGCCGAGCACCCGACGACACAGCACTTCCCCATCCCCCGCGCCACGACCGCCGCGTGAGACGTCATACCGCCTCTCGCGGTGACGATCGCCTCCGCCGCTTTCATCCCTTCGACGTCCTCGGGCGATGTCTCGAGCCGGACGAGAACGACCTTCTCGCCGGCGGCCACCCTCTTTACCGAATCCTCGACCGAGAAGACGATACCGCCGCTCGCCGCGCCCGGCGACGCGGGGAGCCCCTTGGCGATCGGCTTCGCTTTGACCGAGGGATCGATCATGCGGTGCAGGAGGTTTTCGAGCCTCTCGGGATCGACGCGCTTGAGCGCGTCCTTCTCCCCGATGAGCCCTTCCCCGACCATATCCACGGCGATGCGGATCGCCGCTCTCGCCGTCCTCTTGCCCGACCGTGTCTGGAGCATCCAGAGCCGGCCCTCCTGTATCGTGAACTCGATGTCCTGCATGTCGCGGAAATGTATTTCGAGCTTCTTGTATATCCCCTCGAGCTCCTTGTAGATCGCGGGCATCGTCGCCTCGAGGCTCTGCGGGGAAAGCTCGTTCCCCTCGTCGATGTTGATCGGGAGCGGTGTGCGGATCCCCGCTACGACGTCCTCCCCCTGGGCGTTGGGGAGGAACTCGCCGAAGAACCTCCGCTCCCCCGTGGCCGGGTCGCGCGTGAAAGCCACGCCGGTGGCGGACTTCGCACCCATGTTGCCGAAGACCATCGACTGAACGTTGACCGCGGTGCCCCAGTGGCTCGGTATGTTGTTAATACGTCTGTAAACAACGGCCCGGTTGCCGTTCCACGAACGGAAAACCGCCCCGATCGCTCCCCAGAGCTGTTCCCCGGGGTCCTTGGGGAACGGGACGCCTTTCACCCGTTTGACGAGCTCCCTGTATTCGGCGACCAAGGACCTGAGGTGATCCACGCTGAGTTCGTGGTCGTACTCGATCCCGGCCGCCTCCTTCTTCTTCTGTATCAACTCTTCGAAGTGATGGTGCTCGACCCCCATCACGACGCTCGCGTACATGTGGATGAACCGCCTGTAGCTGTCAAAGGCAAAACGCGGGTTCTGGGTTTTCGCGACGAGACCTTCCACCGTGTCGTCGTTCAACCCGAGGTTCAGAACCGTATCCATCATTCCGGGCATCGATACCCTCGCGCCCGAACGGACCGAGACGAGCAAGGGGCTTCGGGGGTCGCCGAACGAGGAGCCCATCGCTTCCTCGACCTTCTTGAGATTCTCGCGGACCTCGCCCTCGAGGCCTTCGGGGTACCCGCCGTCGTGCTCCATGAAATAGGTGCACGCTTCCGTCGAGATGGTGAAACCGGGGGGCACCGAAATGCCCAGCTGTGTCATCTCGGCGAGATCCGCTCCTTTTCCGCCGAGCAGGTCACGCATTTTCGAGTTGCCTTCGGTTCTGCCGTCCCCAAAAAAATAGACGTATTTCGCCATCGTGTGCTCGCTTTCGTCTGCGATGAGTGGTGTGTACGGGATGATGAATCCGGACCTGGCGGCCGGCTCAACGACGGATCAGAACTATCTTCTTGCTCGCTGAAAAACCGCCAACGGATAGCCTATAGTAGTAAACACTCGAGGAAACTGCAACACCCCGATCGTCGAGACCGTCCCACTCCGCCTCATACTCGCCCGGGGCTCGCCGTGCGTCGACGAGACGGCGGACAAGCCGGCCGGAAACGTCGTAAACGGCGAGCGTTACCCCGCGCTCGCCCCGCGGGTCGCCCGCGGGAGCTTGCGATCCAAGCCCCGTTTCTCCGGATCCCGCCTCCTGCGCGTCCACGCTGAAACGAATCGCCGTCTTTCCCGACACCGAGGGGACGAATGGATTCGGAGAGTTCTGGTAGAGAACCGCATCCGGACGGACGCGATTCGGCCGGGAGGCGACACCCGTAGCGCCGTTCAACGCCGTTTCGTACGCGTCGATCACACCCCACCCGTAGTCGTTGTTCGGGTGTTGCGCGTGGTCCGCCGACGCGCGGAGCGCGTTTCTCAGGTCGACCGGCGACCAGTAGGGGTGCATTTGGAGACAGAGCGCCGCCGCGCCCGCCGCGAGCGGAGTGGCGAGGCTCGTCCCGCTCGCGCTCGTATACCCGAGAGAATCGTACGGTGTCGCGCATCGCACGGCGACCCCCTGCGCGCAGATATCCGGTTTGATCCGGCCGTCGTACGTGGGGCCCCGCGAGCTGAAACCGGCGATCACACCCGTGAAGTCGACCGCTCCCACCGCGATGACGCTGTCGCCGTCGGACGGCGCGATGATCCCCGGCCACGGGAGCGGCCCCTCGTTTCCCGCGGCGGTGACGACCGCCATTCCCTTCGACGCCGCGATGTCGGCGGCGATCGTCGTCACGGCGGTGTTCCCGTCCATGTCCTTGTACGTGTACCAGTCGAGGTAGCCGAGCGATGAGCTCACGAGATCGGCGCCCAGGCTGTCCGCCCACTCGAGACCGCGGACGTAATCGTCCTCTTCCTGCTGGATTTCGACATCGACCCGTTCGGTTTTTCCAAGCGCGAAAGACGCCGCGAACGCGGGTCCGATGAGGTCGCCCGGCGCGTACCCCGCAAGCGCCGAAAGCGTCAGGGTACCGTGGTTGTGCTGGCCCAGGGGATCACCCGGCTGGTTCCTCGTGACCGGGTCGTTCTGTATGAAATCCCACTCGGCAACGACATCGAGATGAACGAGCGATTCGTGTCCGCGGTTGAACCCCGTGTCGAGCATCGCAATCAGCACTCCGTCGCCAAAGATATTCGCATTGTGGAGGGGGATCACATTGATGAGATCGAGCTGGGCGTAGCTCGCGCCGTAGCCGAGCGTCGGCGCCGAAGGCAAAGCTCCGGACTGAGGCGCAACCGGTGCAGCGGGCGTTTCGGGATCGTCGATCTGCGGAGGGATTTCTCTTCTCGCCGTTTGAACGCGGTCGATACGGCGGACAAAGGACAGCTTCTCCACCGCGCGGATTTCGTCGGCCGCTGCGTACGCGCTCACGGCGTTGAAGTACTTCGACGCGTGTTTCACGCGGCAACCGGCGTCGCTGAGAGCTCGTATGTACGAACGGCTGACGGGGAGATCGCGAACGTCGACGAGCGGCCCGGACGATCTGCGGAGCCTTCTCTCGCGCGAGCGTTCTGCGAGCGTCACGTTCGACATCAAACCCTCGAGGTCACCCGGTGCCGTCTCGCCGTGGTCGGCGAAATAAACCCACACCTTGATCGGTGTCCGGGGCGACGACGAGAGAGCCTCGTGGACCAGGGGAGAGAGTTTGTCCACCGCGAATACCCCCGACGAGAGGCCGAGCATTGATGCGAACGCCAAAACGAACGAGAGCGATCTCATGATCCACCGGACCCCTTTGGTGTGTTCGACACAACGACGAGAACGTGTCCGTCGACGGAGCCGCCGGCCCATCAGGCCGGCGGCGGACACGTTCAATCTTGCTAACTAAATAATATCAAATCAGTTGCGCGAAGTCAAATCCTAACTGTGAGGGGGTGGCGCGTCTTGTGGGTTGGAGGGTCTTCGCCGACCCTTTCGCGGGAACGAGCGAGGATCGCCCGCCGCGGGTCCTGTCGGCCATCCGCGCGTCGAGAGGGATGGAGGGTGATCGCGGGCCCTTTCGCGGGAGCGAGCGAGGATCGTCCGGCCGTTAGGCCGGAAAGCCGAGCGAAGCGGAGCGAGGGCCCGCGATCACCCTCCGTCCCGTGAGACGGCGAGCACGGGCGGGGATATCGCCGACAGGACCCGCGCGACAGCGCGCCGGCTATTCCTCCACGCGAGGCAGCTTCCACTCTTCGAAGAGGATGAGATCGAATGCTTGTTTGACCTGTTCGGGTTTGAAGAAAACCGGGTCGAACCCCCAGACCGCGCTCCGTGCCGCGATGCCGCCCGGTACGTCGGGCGTCTTCGTCTTGAAAGTCCCTGTCCAAAACGCGATCGGCGCGCCGTAGATCGCGGATGCCTCGTCGAGACACCCGTGACCATACATCGGCCGAAAACACGGTCTCGGCGGATTCGTCTCCGCCACGAGGTTGCATATCTGCTGGAAGTAAGGCGGATTGTAGACGTCGTTGACGATCCCCCGCGCCTCGGGGGCGTACACCTTGCCCAATCCCGCTACTTCGGGTCTCAGTTCGAGAGCGGGAAATTCGAGCGAGTCGTCCATCGGGATGGCGAACCGAAGCCCGTCGGTTCGGGGGTCGTGACGCCGCACGAGAATGGCGGGACACGTGGCGTCGCGCGAACTCCGTATGAGCCTCCTGTTGGTCATCACGCTGATATCGATAACATTGAGACAGCATTCGCTGTACGCGAACGACAGCTCCCCGACACCTCGCACCCCGACCTCGGAATCATCGTACGGTGATTTCACATCGCCCGTGAGTTCGTAGCGAAAGATCAAGGGATAAACTAATCTGCCGCCGGCCAACGAGATGACACGCGCATTGACGACGGCGGTCATGGGTTGCTCGCCGCAAAGGAGAACGTGCCCTCCCGCAGCCATGTACAGGGCGAGGACGTTGGGGCTCACCTTGCCCGACACATTTCCACCCAGCCTCGCATCGCTCGGGACGAACTGGATGATGTTGGGAAGGAGGGAGAGACCCGATTTGGCGTTGTACCCGCTGTACGCGTCCCAGATGATCGATTTGTAGTCCGCCACGGCCTGTATGGGTAGATCGTTTTCCACCTCGATCACATCTACCGTCGGGTCGAAGCCGCGAACGTCTTTGAGCAGCTCATTCCAGAACGCGTCGTGTTCTTCGTCGCTCGGAGCGCCGCCGTTCGTTGCCGTGAAACTCGCGTTGGGTGCTTCGTCGTAGTCATCGATGAGCCGCACGTTTCTCTGCATCGTGAAAGGAATGATGTTGACGGTCACTCCGACCCTCGACCTGTAACCCGAGTTGTCGATCACCTCGACGTAGAACGTGTGCGAATCGAATTGCCACTTCCGCGCAGGGCTCTCCGCCGTCGGGATGCCGTTGACCTCCGTGACGAAGGGCGTGTAGTCCACTTCCCACTGTGACGGGTCGCTCAGGTCGAGGATGTCCCACCCGTACCGGTAACCGGACGCCACTCCGC
>Ga0315275_10004945_pt1 | contig 12543 bp, 22 predicted proteins | sample YL17G03_0_MG_FD_205557 | JGI IMG/M metagenome (GOLD analysis project Ga0315275, IMG submission 205557) | Sediment microbial communities from Yellowstone Lake, YNP, Wyoming, USA - YL17G03_0 | ecosystem: Environmental > Aquatic > Freshwater > Lake > Sediment | place: USA: Wyoming | collected... | reverse complement strand
GTTGCGATGGACGATCCGTCCGTGATATGTCGTCCACGCGTGGTTGCGTAGGATGCGCTGCCTGCAATTGGCGCAGGTACGCTGCTGCCGCCGGGCCGGTTGCCGCCGCAGCCACGGCAGCAGGCCGATAAGGTAGCGGTCGACGAAATTAAACATTTTGTAGTTCCTTTACTTTTGTTTCTGCTGCTTCCAGACAATCAAAAGACCATGCGGTCGTTCCCCATTTTTCTGATTTGGGATAGTTTCCAGAAACCAGAACAACATCGTATCCAACAATTTGGCTATCGCCAATATGTTTAAGCGAATAAATTGCAAAGAGTTCATTTTGCTCAATTAACTCGTACAGGCACCCCGCCTGTTCAAACCGTGCTACGGGTTCAAAACTTTCTTTCCCCCCCTTACTTGCGGCTCGAAGTGCCGAAATTTTACGAATTTCGATACTTAAACCCGTATTTAACGGGGAACTTGTATCTGCTGTTGAGTTATCGCAACCCGTATTCAGCAGCCTTTCGGCCTGATGGCGTTTATCGGCGGGGATATCAATATCCCAAGCATTGCCTTTTTCGCGCTTGAAAAAATAGGTATTTGCCACAGATGCGCCCATATATTTGAGTAACGCGGTCTTTTTGGGCGCTGACTCAGTATGGCAACGCACTGTGCGATAATCCATTTTCCAGATTTCATTTTTCACTTGGCTTCTCCGGTGACTTGATTTTTTTTATCGCATAATCCAAACCAGCGCGAATAATTTTAATCCATGTCCATTTTCTCGGTAAATTTTCTTTATCGATAATCATAGATTTGTCTAGCTTAATGTTTATTGATGGCATTTATAATCCTCTCTAATTATAACTAATATACACTAATTTCAGGTAAATGTCAAATATTTTAATTTATTTTTCTTTTGAAGGATCGCCGCGTCCATACCGCTGGCCCTCGGTGTGATATGTGATACAATTGCCATCGGCATCCAAATCGATGGCGTATGCCGTGCATTGGTTGCCCTCGCGCCAGTAATCGCAACAGTTATTTTTGCAGTTGATGGCGATCATATTTTTTCCTTATGCTCCAGTCGGTCGTTCTCGTACCATTGGCTTTTTTCTCTCCGGTGGCGCGCGTCGATCTCGCGGATGCGCTCAAATCGTTTGGACATGCGCTCGTAATTTTCCTGGCTCATGGCGTGGTGGTTATTGAGCGCCGTCTGCAATTCGCCCGCCGTTTTTTTCAGCGCGGCGTTTTCCGCGCGCAGTTCGGCGTTCTGGATTTCCAGTTCTTTAATCCGTTGTTGCACAATTGAGCCTTTCGCATAGCCGACGGGCAACAATTTCATTGACATCGGCATAAAATGGCAATTGACAATCAATGTTTCGTATTTCCCACATGCCGGTGATGATGTTGTGCGTCACCTTATATTGTGCATCAGCCATAGAATTTGACTTTCTATTTCCGGCCACGCCGGGACCAGATAGTACTTGATTATTATCGCCAGTATTGCAACCATCACGAGTATTACGCCTATAGATATTTTGTCGTCTCGGAACATATCGGTCCTCCTTAACGTTGGACTCCATTGATATCGGCGAACTCTTCATCCGCCGCGTCATGGCCGGTGTGATAGCCGATCCACCACGCAATCGGCGCAGTAATAGCCGCCGACAGCGCCGCAACCAGTAGTGTGCCTCCGATAACAGCAAGCAATGTAATTTCTGCATTCATTTTTTTTCCTCTCGCGCCGTGGGTGAACATGGACACCACCAATGATGTAATTCACGGCGGTTACAGTGTATATCGAATTTACAGATAGGGCAATCGCATTCCATTCTGCGCAGAGTGTCGCGGATCGCCGCCAGCGCGTCCCGGTCCATGTCGCTGCCGTGTTTCTGCACCAGCGCGGTAATTCTGTCAATATGTGTCAAATACATCGTCCCTCTGTTTGTCGCGGTAATAATCCGCCCCGTCGTCGTCGTCCATCAGGCGGTCAATTTCTTCATCCGTTATTTCCGCCACGTATATCCACCGGCCATTGATGCGCCGGAAATTTTCCGGGTGGCATGCGTGACAATCTAAAGCGCCGCACATGCAGCGTTCTGGAAAACTCATGCTTCCCCCAGTGATGGAAATTCGTCTATTGCATCTTGCAAATCCATTTCCGCCGGTGATTCCATGTCCGGCAATTCGTCCAGCGAATCCAAAAAACATTCCGGCCCGTCTCCGTCTACGGATTTACCGTCCAAAAATTCAATTGTCATCGGCGAACTCCTTCAGTAACCGCTTCACCCTCGCCAGCCGATCTTCGCCGCGTGGTGGTTCATCCATAGCGGCATATTGCAGATATTCGCGTGCCGTGCGGATGCTGCGTGCCTGCGCCGCCTCGAACTGCGTGAGCGTTGCCGCCAGGTCGCGGCAGTAGTCGGATAATGTGCTCATATTGGCCTAGCAATATAGGTAGTGTTTTTTAATGATACGGCTGTCACTCGCATCGTATAGCCTGAAACAACTACCTCGCCGTCGGTATTAATTTTGCTGGCATCCACCAGCCATTGTTTTGGATTTCGCGCGTTATCCCAAAGCGTAAATCCATTTTCGGTTACCTCTAATTGGTATCGATCATCGTAGGTAATTGTTTGGGATTTCATAATATAATCGGTCCGCTTCTATTCTGTAAATACCTGCCAATTACATGGTGGTTTTTGTGGATCGCGGCGGAACATTTCCGTGCCATACTGTTCACATTGATACCATCCGGTCATTGACATATTGCGCCGTATGCCTGCGCCACATAGCGGGCATTTGCCCGTTGCGACAATGGCCCGAGCGTCGTTATATATGGCGGCCATTCGTGCGCGATGGATATTTTTTTCTTTTTTTGTCAATCGATCGTCTCCTGTGCGCGGGCTTGCTCGGCGGTTTCTCGCGCAATTTGCTGTTCAACGGAATGGCAAATATACTCACTAATTTTTCGGTGAGTCTGTGCTGCCCGTCGTTTTGCGGCTGCGAAAAGCAAGTCGGGGATCGTGATTGATCGCAAGGTGCGCGGCTGTTCGCGCGCGATGGCGGGTGAATCGTCCATGGTTTCTCCAGGGTTTTGGGTGACGCGGGGCTTTCGCCCCGCCGCGCTGGCCCTAACACCCGCCAGCTAGATTGTCACTTTCCGGGCCACTGTATACAGCCCAATCGTTTTCGATATTTTGAGATAATCACCCTCGATGTCCTCGCCGGAGTCTGGGTCCGTCCCGGTTTCGTGTTGCGCCTCAATCGTGGCGTCCGGCAGCAGGGCCGCGATTTTTTGCCGGGTCACAAACTGCGCGTCCGTGAGTGTTCCCTTCTCTGTCAGTTCGCCGTCGTCGCCCAGTTGGGCGCCATTCGGCAACAGGGTAAACTCTGCCAGCGGCACCAGCCGGAAATAGTCGGCGGCGATTAAATCCAGGGCCTCGCGGTTGGCCATCAGGCCGGCGGCCCATTTGTCTTTTTGCACCTGCGTGCCCAGTCGCTGCACGGCCTCGGCGAGCTGCGTCAGTTTTGCCGCTTCGACGGCGGCTTTTTCCGCCTCGTCCTTTTCCCTGCGTGCCTCGATCGCCGCGCGCTCTGTTGCATCGCGGGCGGTGCAAATTTTTCCCAGCCGGTCGATTTCGGCGGAAACGTTTTTGTCGATATAGTCCGGCTCTTTTACGCGCCAATCAACATCGCGGAGCCTGTGGTATCTGTAAATCCGATCCTCGTCCGGCAGTGCCAGCCATGCGGCGATAGTCTGGCTGCGCAGTGCCAGATACGCGCGCAGTTCTGCGGCCAGAATATCGGCGGCCTGATCGGCGGACGGGAGGGTTTCCTGGGGGGCGGCGATGGTATTGCGGCTTACGCAGCTTGCCGCCTTTCCCTCGCGGTAAATCGTGCTCAGTGCGCCGTCAGAGTCAACCTCAATCCACGATTCGACTGCGTGAGTTGATAAATCTGCCTCAATTTCGCGGTGTTTACTGCCATCGCGTCCGGCTGCGATTTCCGCGCGCTGCGCGGCGTCGGTTAGGGTGTATCTGATTTTTGTGAGACTCATGGGATCCTCCTTGCCGGTATTTCCGGCGGGTTTGCCTGCTCTCGGTTGCCCGGTGTTTCCGGGGATATCCACCCGCGCCGCGTGGAGGCGGCAGGCATGCGGGCAAGGGCGCATAGAGCGCCCATCGTTCAGCGCACCCGCCCGATGCGCCGCCCTCTTTGACATATAAGACACACCTCACCCCATTCGCCGGTACGCTGATTGAAACCGGCAACCCATTTGTGCCTATGGGGCGGCGTTTCGGGCTGCGCCTGTTGCGCGGGCCGTTTCCGCAGTGTTCCGGCGGCGGCTCCGCGCGCAGGACGTGCGCTCTTGATTTTTATCCACTCTCTGATCGCCAACCGGCATTGATCCGAGAATGTCCGGCACTCCTTTTCTGCAATTTCTTGCAGCGTGGCCTTATCATCGGAACCGAGGCGGATTTTCACCACCTCGGTTTGTTCGGATTGCTGTTTAGTCATAAGCATTCTCGCTGAAATACTGTGGGAAATACTTCTCCACGACAGCGCGGAGAGACTTCTCTCCGATATCGGGCCATTCAAAATCCGCAGCGGCCTTCGCCAAATCCGAGCGGATTTCTTCAAACATAGCAATCGTCCCGGCCTTGCGGCACGAAACGATATACCACTCAATCCGTGCCCCGACGTACTGCCCAACGACAAGCACGTCTCCTGGCTTGAGCGTCACCTCCACTCGGTTTACCGGGACATCAAACCCGATTAAACCTGACATCACGGCTGCGATGTCAGCATTTCCGACGCACGATTGCGCGGTAAGCGCGACAATCGCATCGCTTCCATCCTTCTCGCTTTTCCGGTCAATGTACGTTCCGCGCACCAAAGAAAGGATGGCGTTTTTTGCCTCGTCGAGCGTAACCCGACGAGCTGAACAATCATTTTCCCCCTGCATTTGCAGAGAGTATTCGTTTGAAAGATAAATTTTTGGCATAGGGGGCTCCTTTTCCTACTGTTCCGGTTACGCCGGATCGGTGGCCGGTATTTCCGGCGGGTTTGCCTGCTCTCGGTTGCCCGGTGTTTCCGGGGTTATCCGCCCGCGCCGCGTGGAGGCGGCAGGCATGCGGGCAAGGGCGCATAGAGCGCCCATCGTTCAGCGCACCGCGTATTTCGTTTGAGAATACATATAGTCCTGGAAATCAGAATAAGACACGCATCGACCAGCAACAAAATCGTCGAATGACACTTTAGTCTCTTCGAGAAACCGAGCGTACAAATCGCGCAAAGCATGTTTGTTTTCCTGCGACCATTTTGATACGTTCATCTTTTCCTCCGGTGCGCCTATAATTTCAAGGCGGGTTAAATTGCATTCCAATGTGATAGTCTTTGCCGTCATGCACTTTTCAGTCATCGCGTACAGCCTTGTCTTTGTCTCTTCGTGTGTCATATCCGGCTCCTTGAAAAATTTTATGGCGTCACAACGGTTCGGCCAACGGGTGCTGGCCGGTACGCCCACCACTATGCCCCACCGGCTGGCATCCCTTGGCCTGTTGTGGGATGTAAACCGGCGACTCCATATTATTCCTGCCCGCCCGCCACCGGAGCTTGCGGGACGATACCATTTTCGTGCAAAATACGCCACTCGTTTATCAACCGAGCTCGAACCTCAGTCAATTCGTCGCCGCCGCCCGAAAGCAGTGATACAACTACCGCACCGAGTACGGCTTTCGGAGTGCGCTCAAACAACGAACCGAGAGCGGCGACATATTCGTTTGATAACTTGTTCATTGCCATACAGCCTCGATTTTTAGGGCGGGCCTATCAGATAGACTCGCCGGTTTATTTACCACAACGGTTCGCGTTACGGGTGCCGTGTATCTAAACTCGCCTTTGGCGCTTCCATAATGTCAGACATGGCATCCCTAACGCTGTTGTGCGCCGTTAAATTTTTTTCCATAATGTCCAGAGCCGCTTCAAAACCAATTTCCGCACTACGCTTATCGATACGAAAATCAGACGGCCCTGACGTTGCACGACTCCACCATTCTTGAAACATTTGATAGCGGCTCATATAACCTCCAAGTGGGTGGTGGGTGCGATCATGCCCTAATACATTGCAATCACCATGCCAAAGCAATAAATGGCGATTGCTGTTCAAAAACGCCACTCACTTAAAATTAAGTGTAAAGATTTCCGACACCTAAAAATGCCAGCTTGCTGTAAGCGTATATTACGCATAGCCTTATACTATGTCGGGTTTCTTTACACCGAATGCCAATATTTTACAGTTTTTCTCAATTTTTGCCAATTTCCACGCGCTTGTGGGCTGTCTGCCGTCCAGCACATCCTCAAGACGTGCCAGCGACCAGTCCATTGCCCGCGCTACGTGCGCCGCGCCTGCTGCGTACACGTGGTCAGCCAGGTCCTGCGGGCACCGACGCGCCGGCAGGCGGCCCGGACCGGCCCAGCGGCGGACGGCGGCGGTGCGGGCTGTAGCCTTAGTCCACGGGGCCATCGTCAACCTCCCTTGATAATAAGACCCGCCAGCGCGGACGGCCTGCCGGGGGTGCGGTAGGAACAGTGCGCCCCCTCGCTCGGCCATGCCGGACTGTGCCCCGGTGCGCCAGCGGGTCAATTTTCGCGCGCCTCCCAAAATTCCCCGCCACATGCGGGCTTATCATTATCTTACGCGAAAAGGAAACCAACGGTTTTAACCGTTGGAGGAATTTTCGCATCCCCTTTCTTAAAATAGTTCTTGCACGCTTCAAATAAAAGAAGTATATTAAAGGTATGAAGTTGATACTGCAAATTAAGCTTCTGCCCGATGGGAGTCAGGCGCAATCCCTTCTTGATACCATTAAGAAGGCAAACGCGGCCTGCAACACTATTTCTGAAATAGCGTGGAAAGGAAAGACCTTCAACCAATTCAAGCTTCACCAGAAATCCTATTATCTTGCTAAAGAGCAATATGGACTTTCTTCTCAGATGACAGTCCGGTGTATTTCCAAGGTATCTGATTCTTACAAACTTAACAAGAAGATCAAACGAGAATTTAAACCGTTCGGAGCAATAACTTTTGACTCCAGGATTCTCTCCTACAAAAACAATTCGATTTCTATCTGGACTATCAAGGGCAGATTGAAAATCCCCTTTGTCTGTTTTCGTCCCGACTGGCTTCCATTCGTTAAGGGAGAGGCTGACCTTATTACTCGTCGTGGCAAATTCTTTCTTTTTCAAACCGTGGAAATTCCAGAAGAAGGAATTAAAGACGTTGAAGAATTTCTTGGAGTTGATTTCGGCTTGATTAATATTGCAACGCTTTCTGACGGTGAAATAATGTCCGGCAAAGAAATCGAAACATACAGAGAAAAACGCCAGAAGATTCGTTCGAGTCTCCAATCCAAAGGCACAAAAAACTGCAAAAAAGTTTTGAAACGGCTTTCGGGAAAAGAGAAACGAACAGCTTCTATTGTGAACCATACTATTGCAAAAAGGATTGTTGCGAAGGCTTTTAAGACGCACAAGGGAATTGCGCTTGAGAAGCTCAAAGGAATCCGAAAATCTGCCAATAATAAGGGAAAGAAGTTTCGTTCCCGTGTTGGTAAGTGGAATTTCGCAGACCTTCGGGCAAAAATTGAGTATAAAGCTAAACTTAGCGGTGTCCCTGTGGTTGCCGTTAATCCCGCCTATACTTCGCAGACTTGTTCTCGTTGCCATAATCTTGGTTCCCGAAACGGCGAATCTTTTAAGTGTCCGCATTGTGGCTTTGAAGCACACGCGGATGTTAATGCAGCTAAGAACATTGGGCGTGCCGTAAATCACGCTGAAAAATCGGTTAAAGGGCATTTGGCTCCTAATCAGGTTTAAAGCCCCGCGACTTTAGTCGCAGGGGATATTTACATTAAAAATCCTGTAAATTTAGTGAATTACTATCGATTATTTCTTCATATTGTCCAGTATCAAAATTGAACCGCATATCAACCGTGCCGGGTTTCCCGAAATCCCGATATTTCACTTTGGCAACCAATACGCTGACAATGCCATCTTTCGTTCTATGTAGTATGATCCCATTATCAACCTTATTGTACCAATTTGCGCTTGATGAAATATCGTACATAGACACGACCGGATATTCACCGGTCTCCTTATTGCGCTGTAGCTTTGTTGGATGAGCTACAATCCAAAGTGAAATGGAATATTTGCGGGCGAATTTTCTTAACCGTCTTAAACATATTCCGATGTAATCGGTTTCGGAAATCGTATGCGGTCTGTTGCTTTCAATTTCGTTCCATGGATCAATCACAAGGCCGTTGATTCCAAAAGCATATTTACATTCAAGGGCCGCGCCCATGATCGCATCGATATTTAAATCATCTTCTGTTGCGTCAATGAATCGATAATGGTCATCGATAAATTCAATGGTTTTTATTATTTCCTCTTTGTTCGCCGGTCGGCGATTCAAATAGGTGTGCGCTAATTTATTAAAGTGAATTTCCATTGGATAATTTTCAGGACTGAATATAGCCCATTTCCATTGATGCCTTCTTGATGTTTCCATGGTAAGAAAATCCATGAACATTGATTTTCCCGCCGTCGGTACCCCCGTTATAACATTAAGTTGGCCAGGTTCAATCCGAAGGTGATGTGAAAACCCATGGAGCCCTATCTCTTTCCCGTATGTTCCGGTGTGTGCATAATAATTGAAAATTCTATCTTTAAAATCAGATGCCTTGACATAAATAGTCTGATGTGAATTGTCTATATTCGGGGTGACAGCTTTTTGTCCATATCCTTTTGTTGCTAAATCCCTGGCTGTTGCGCTCCAATCGCCATTATGATGCAAAATTCCATAGACGGCTGATGCTTTATAGATGTGTTCATTTTCAAATTCGGTGGAGGTGGAAAACACATAAAAGCGATTAGGAATTTTATTCCAAGTCGCGGATATTCCTGTTGTTTTTCCGGGCCTGCGTAGATAAACAACGCCATGATTGGTATGAACCACCGTCCAGCCCGCGCTTGTTAATTCTGGTATTGGATTATTTTTAGAATCATAATCATCGAGGGGCGTTAATGCCAAAGTCGTTCCTGTTGCAATAATTCCTTTAGTATTTCCGTTTTCTTGCTTAACAAGATTAAAAGATTTTGCACAAGAAATTAAACAATCATGTTCTTGTGGGTCAAGTATGGCCAACTCTTTAAATGATCCCTGAATTAATTTATAATTAATGGAAGGATCAATGAGAAAATATCCACCTTCCCCGCGTGTTTCAATAAGAACAATTTTTTTTCTTTTTTCCCCGCCATCTATTTCATTAGAAGTTGGATATCTTTCGGCAAGTTTTTTATTTCCTATTTCCACCAAGCACCTATAAATACAATGCTTTCCCCCGCTTGGAGTGGTTTGAATCACCAATTTTGACATTAAATCTTTTTGTTGATTACAAACCAAATATGCCCACTCATCAAAGCATATTCCTTTGTCGTCAAAATCAATGCAAACTAATCCGCCACTTATTTTCCCACCAATTGCAGCTATTGGTGGTATCCAGGAGTCCGCTTCTTCAATGGTTGTAATTTTATTTTGATATTGGGCCCATTTTACAAGCGGTAGTTTATCAATTCCGGTTGGAACAATAGATATACCCAATTCAATTAATTCTTTGATAGATGGAAACATAATATTAGTAGGGAGTTACCGACGCCGGGTCGGAAAGGTTTATTTTTGATGGTCGGTTTTTATTCATTCCGATAGATATTTTTCCTTCGTTCCAACGGATTCGTAATTTTGCCATGCTGAGTATATTATCTCGCCAGCTAAATCCAGATGGGGTTAGTGGCATGTCGTGACATTCGTTGATAATGGCCTTGATTTGGTCCACATCGCGGCCATCACGTTTTATCATAAGGCGAACCTCATTATCCCAGGATTTTAAGGCTTCATCGGTTATTTTTGCTTGCCGGCGTTCTAAGATTCGGTTTTTTAGCAATTCGGAACATGAACGATGTTCTGAATTTATTGTTTCTGTTTCTGTTTCTGTTTCTGTTTCTGTTTCTGTTTCCGCAGGGGTCCGGGGGTTATCCGGCGGGATATCTATATTTTTCCGGTAGGATATTCTTCTATTTCTATCCTTTTGGCGTTCTTCGTGTACCTGCTTTAGTCTTTTTTGGATACCATTACTAGTGTACAATCCTTCGTTATTTTTTCCCGAACGTATACGTTCCAGAATTCCTATTTTTAGGCAATCCTCCAGAATTTCTTGGGATTTTCCGGGAGTTATCCGGCAGTTATCCGCATGGATAATGCCGAAAATTCCACTTAAATCTACAGTGCCATTATCGTTTGAATATGCTTTTTGCCAGAATTTAATAATCCAGGTAAAGCCATCATTTTTGTGAAGATGTTCAATTGCCTGTACTTTTTCATCAAGTTTAGTATCGAGAGGAAAATAATCAAGGCCGGTTTTTAATGGTCGTGCCATAAATAGAGGCCGCCCCCGATTGTCCGGCGAAGCTGCAAGGCCAGGACCGGACAATGCGGGGACATGGCGGGGGTTGCCCGCTGGCCGTAAAATTTATTCGATAGGAATAACCTGACCTTGCATGCCAATTAATATACACCCTCCGCGCGCGAAATGCAAGAAAAAAATAATTAAAATAATCCTTGCTTTTTACTTGGAAATATATTATTATTAATATTATCATTGAAAGGATATAACATGCCGGAACAAAAATTAAAATGTAATCGCTGCGAATATGAATGGATTTCCGTTCAAGATCGTCCGCCGAAATGTTGTCCTAGGTGCAAACGGTATGATTGGAAGCAGAAGAAAGAAAAGAGGTGAACCATGCATCGATCCGTGAAAATTGATATTGCGGTAAAAGATTTTTTGCTACAAAGAAAAATTATAGAATCCATCCGGCTTTATCGTGCGGCATGCCGGAAAGCATTCAGCATATGCGCGATGGCCGAAATGGCCGGGGCGGAAATAATCGAAGATCCTGAAAAAGGCATAGTGTGTATGCCTAAACAAAATGCAGCCAAAGAAATACTGGAACAGGCATTTGATATCCATGGCAAAAAGGCACATCTTTACGAATTACGCCTTTGGTTGCGCGAACTGCATCCATCGTGGTTATCGATAGTACCGGAAGCAATACATATCGATGTATCATCACGATGGCGGGCGAAAGATGTCGAGTTTCCAAAAGCCACGCGTGGCTATCTTGTGCTCAATGGTGCGCGATCAATGGCGCGGTTTGAACACATTGGAATCACCATAAAAAATACCGTTCCCACGTTGGCGGGGAGGACCGTATCTTTTAAATGGGACGAAGATATTGGCAAAGTGGAACTTAACCTGGCTAAACTCGATGGTTCACGGTTTTTTATATGGAGGATGATTGAAAGCAAGGCTGCCGGATGGAAGTTGGGCACGTTGTATCTCAATGAAAAAGACAACAATCTCTTTATTACGATGTCCTATACATGCCCGGATTTGAAAAAAGAGCTTGATAAAAGAAAAAATATGTTAGTTGAATTTTCGGAATCACAGGAGAATTACATCACCGCGCATTCGCCGGATGAAGCATTTTCCGGTGATGTTATTAATGTGACTGGCGCGGTTGCGTGGCTGAAAGAGATGGAATGTATTTATGGAAACTATAAAGCACGATTACGCACCTATGGGAGTGTCAATAAAAAATGGGGTGGGAAAACAGGATACCGGGCGGTTGTAGAGCGAATGAACCGGTATACGGAGCGGCGGAAAAACGGTGAACAATATCATAATCACTTATGGACCCGCCGAATCACCGAACATTGTCGCCGCAAAGAGGCGGGTAATGTTATTGTTGTCAATTGTCCATCTGCAGAAATGTTTGGATTACCATGGGGTTGGTATCAGTTCCAACAATTTTTAAAATATAAAATTGAGGAGATTGGAGGTGTAGTAAAATTTGAGACAATAGAAAAGCAGAAAGTAGCATAATGGATGCAATGCCAAAATATTTATTAGCGTTCACCATCAGACGCATGGGTTGCACAATACAACCCAAGGTACTGTTTGTACCTCCCTGCACTATATTTTGGTGTCGTATCCACGCGTGCGGGGGTGATGGGGCTCAACTCTTCCGTTAAGAATCCGCCGAAGCGTCGTATCCACGCGTGCGGGGGTGATGGGCGGGGGCTTTCGTTTCACTTCGCCCCGGCTTAGTCGTATCCACGCGTGCGGGGGTGATGGGGATGGACAAACGGAATTATAGGAATTGAATGTGTCGTATCCACGCGTGCGGGGGTGATGGGCTATTGATATTATGGACGATGTCGCGGTCAAAGTCGTATCCACGCGTGCGGGGGTGATGGTGGCGGAAAACTTTTTGTATATATTTTATGATCGAGGGGGTGGGTGATTTTTTGCTACAATTGTCAACGGCCATTTGTGCCGAAACATCCTCGGCATAAATATTGTGATCATTGTAATCATGGTGACCGTGGTGTGCGTAAATATCACGCAACAAAAGGCAACCTAATAACTGAGG
>Ga0315275_10004943_pt1 | contig 12547 bp, 11 predicted proteins | sample YL17G03_0_MG_FD_205557 | JGI IMG/M metagenome (GOLD analysis project Ga0315275, IMG submission 205557) | Sediment microbial communities from Yellowstone Lake, YNP, Wyoming, USA - YL17G03_0 | ecosystem: Environmental > Aquatic > Freshwater > Lake > Sediment | place: USA: Wyoming | collected... | reverse complement strand
GGTTCGCTGAGCGGGTCGGTGATCGTCATCAGCATCGTTGAGTCTTTGCTGGGTGGATCCTCTGGTTTGTCGTACTGGGTTTTGATCGAGCAACCGTTCTGATGCAATGCGATGAGCGAATTCTCCCACGCGCGGGCGATGCAATCGCCTTCGACATGGAGGATGGGAATGCCGGGCATGAGTGGTTCCTTTGCGGTGTGTGCGGGTAAGACAACCGGGAGTGATGACAAAGTACGGCATGCCCGGGAGAAACGCAATTGGCAGACTCGGGCGGAGTGCGTCTGCCGCCATGCCGCGAGGTTGTATCTCTACGATCTCTTGAGTAGATTGAATTGTGACGCGCGGCCGGGATGAGGGAGGCACTCTCCACCGTTCTCCCCGGACTGTGACGAGGTCGGTCCTTCATTGTCGAAAACACTCCGTATGGCAGACGACACTACTCCCCGTTGGCTCATCTGGGCACGCGAAATCCAGTCCCTCGGACAAACCGGGCTGGCGTTTGCCAAAGAGTATTACGACATCCACCGATATCGGCGACTCCTGGAACTTGCAGCCGAAATTACTGAAGCACACACATCCCTTTCTCGCGGCGAGGTGTTGCGCAGCCTCATGCGCCAGCCTGGCTATGCCACCCCTAAAGTCGATGTCCGCGGGGCGGTTGTGCGCGATGGGAAGATTCTCCTCGTGCAGGAGAAAGTTGATCAACGGTGGACCATGCCGGGCGGATGGGCCGATGTGGGCGATCGCCCATCAGACATGGTTGCCCGCGAAGTGTTTGAGGAGAGCGGATTTTCTGTGGTGCCCCGGAAGATCATCGGCGTGTACGATGCCAACCGCGCCGGAACCCCTCTGGAATTCTACCACGCGTACAAGATTGTATTCCTCTGTGAGCTGACCGGCGGATCTGCCCGTCCCAGTAACGAGACGCTGGCGGTCGATTTTTTCCGATTCGATCAGCTGCCACCACTTTCGTCTCCCCGGACCGATGAACGTCACCTGGTGGAGCTCCAGGCCCACCTGGCCGACGAGCATCGCGCCGCGGCATTTGATTGAGGCCGTCCTGAGCGCTCGGGGTGTGGGAGTGGGAAAGCGGGTGGACCTCATTCGCTAGAGATTCGCCAACCAGTGTTTCACCTGGTTCCGCTGCATCCCTGGCAGCCGTCCCGTTTTCCATGCGGTTCAACGACAGAACAGACAAGTTCGTCACAATACCTCGACTCCTGCCCTGTTCGGCCCGTATGAGGTGTAGAAGGGTACGCAGCAAAGCCAGCGAGATCAATCCTTCTACCCCACAGTTCAGAGAGGAGAGGATCGTATGAAGCGAGGCGGATGTGTAGCTCTAGCGATAGCGCTGGTCATCGGGTATGCGATGACTGTCCGGGCTGACGACGGCGAGAAATCGAAGGATGATTCCCGGAAATGCAAAGCGGTTCCCAACCTTCTGGTGGCGATTCAATCGGACAACGCCGGTCTCCGGGAGAGTGCAGCATATATGCTCGGAGAATTCAAGTGCACGAAGGCGGTCATCCCCCTGATGGAGATGCTCAAGAGCAACCCCGAGGAGTCAACCCGGATCGTCGCTGCCCTGGCACTCTGCCGGATCGGGGATACGCGCGGCGCGTTTGCGGTGAAGCGGGCTGTGACCTTTGACGAAAGTCCAAAGGTCAGATCCCTCTGCGCGTGGTACTACAACGAGTACTACGAACCGGGCAGCTATGCATTCGTCCCGAATGCGCCATCGGCGCCGGTGATTGCAACGAAGTGAGGAGAACCATTCGCGGAGGTTCCGGGCTGAGGGGTGACCGGGGGCGGCGGTCACCCTGATTGTCTATTGAAGTTCCTGCAAATCCCCTGTCTTTCCCCCCTTTCCTTTCTCATCCACTTCGTTATATTACCGGCTATACAGGCTCTCATCAGGCACGAGCACGATGGAGGCCTTTGTGACTGCTCGGGAATATGCCGTAGCGTTGTTCTCCAACCGTCCTCCTCTTGAAGGCACGTTACTGACAGCATTGCAGTCGGACCCGGCGTTACGGCTCGTAACGCTGGATGTGACCGATGAGGTCGACGCCCGGCTGCGTGTGCTGGATCCGGATCTCGTTGTCCTCCATATTCACGGAACGGAATGGCCTGTCTGTGTCAACGATTGGTCTGTGATTGCCGAACCGCCACCGTTTCTCCTTGTCGTCTGTGAGGACGATCGACACTGGAAGGATGCAATTCGCCTGCACGCCATCGACTATCTTGTGAACCCGACCGATTGTCAGTGTCGCAAAGCGCTCCAGTGGGTCAAGCGCCAGGTAGACCGGCACAGGGTCGTCTCCACCCATCTCGCTGATGGGATGGAGGGCACCGAGAAAAATGTTTTTCACTCAGACAAGATTCTTGTCAAGGAGGGAGGACATTCGATCATACTCTCGATGCAGGAGATCGATTGGATTGAAGCACTTGGCAACTACATCCGACTTCACACTTCCCAAAGGAAATATATTCTTCGCCGCACGATCAGCGACGCAGAACACCATCTTCCGCCCGAGCGCTTTGTTCGGATTCACCGGTCAACGATTGTGAACCTCGACCGGATCAGTGAACTGCATCAGACAGTCGACGGTGATCATGCCGTTGTTCTCAACAACGGCACCACCCTCATTCTCAGCCGTTCGTATCGTGAACGGCTCCTGAGTTGCTTCTCACATATCCTCTAGCCGCCGGATGCTCATCACGGACCCATGTGCCGCTGGGGATATCTCCGTCCTCTTGCTGACTGTGCTCCCGCTCGTTGACACCCCACCGAGAAGCCTGCATCGCGCCCGCCATCGTTACCGGGGTGCTGAGATTCGGGACCCCAGTTCAATATGAGAAGAGGATTTCTCCGTTTTCCCCTTCGATGATAGCCTTGACCGGGGTCACGAGAGGGAGTTCGGGAAATGTGTAGTTGTATCGTCTTCCGGCCGCGTCGAGATTGACATCAGTGAAGCTGCGGAATTGTCCTGTGAACCGGAAGACGAGCACAAACTGGGCGTCAGTGTTCTGGATCTGCCCAGCCCGCTCCATGCTGACAGGAAGGGAGGAATAGTCGCCGGGATGTTGAACGTAGAACGATGAGAATGGATAGACGGGGCTGTCACCCCGCGAGAGTATCCCTGCGTACTCCTGCTCCCGTGAAGGGCCCGGAGTTCGCATTCCATGGCGGGACTGCAGCTGTCCGCTGACACGTATTCCCCCAACCCGGACCGGGATCGATCCGTTGTCAGTCGAATAGGCGCCGAGATGTACCACCTCACGATAAACAAACCGCGTATTCAGAAGCATGTTGCGATAGAAGGTTATGTTCCCCCCGATCGAATCCCTCGTTCCGGACGGGAGGCTCATCAAGACAGAATCAGCCGGGGATCCAGGGAGACGCCCGCGCAGAATATCGTCGAGCGTCAAAGGGAATGGACCGTGCGTACGCGTATTCCAGAGGAGGATCAACGCCAGCGAATCGCCCGTTGGGGGGAAGGTGAGAGGGTGGGTAAGCGACGTGAAGGCTCCACTCTGCAGATCTGGGCGCGCCTGTCGCGGGGTTTCCGTTTTCTGGCACGCGCAGAGAAATAGGGGAAGAGCGAACCAAGCAATGAACCTGAGTTTCATTGACGACACTCCCCGAGGTTACAGAGAGAACTATCCGTTCTGCAACCCAGCGATGTATGTCCCTGTTCTGTTACTTCTTCGTCGACTCGTTCTTGCTCTTGCGTTTGATGTCCATTCCGTGGGCCCGCTTGTATGTCTGGATATCCACAAAGCGGCCTTTTGCGTCCCGCACCGCATATAGCTTGGTTCCGGAAACACTCCGGTGCGTGGTTCGTCTGCCTTTGGCTCTCATAGGTCCTCCGGTGATGTGATGGACGTGAAGGAGCTGGAACAGAGACAACTATTGATTCTGGGACGAGCCTTCGGCGCGCGGTCCCGGTTCCTTTTCGAGATGAAGATGCTCCGTTACCTCGATCCCGACTCCGATGCCCAGGCCAAGCAGAAACGCCATCAGGAGATCGGAAAGCACCCCGAGGAGAAAAGGCGGTGACGCAAGGTTATCGGGGAACCCTGTGGTGGCGGTATGAAGGATCCGGACAACAAGGGTGACGCTCGTAACGAATGCGGCCAGGAACAGAGGGTTGAGAATGTTCTTCGGCCGTGTCGTGTAGATCAACCTGAAGAACAGGAACACGGAAAGCGGGACGGGAATGAAGAACAGCACATCCCCGAGGATCTCTCCCTGGAACAGTGACCGTGTGATCACCACGGCAAAGAGGGCAAACAGGAGCACGAGAAGAGCAAGAGCGTTGCGGAGCGTCGTTTCACGCAGGGCAAAGAAGAAAATTGAACCGACAACTCCAAAAACGACGAATGCAAAGCGAGGACTGCTGTAGTTGACCACAGCACCCTGGAACACTACAGCTCCCACCCCCACACAGCAAAGGGCGGCGATAATGGTCCGCACAACAAGACTGCGCAGCTTCACGGCGCTTTCTCGCGTTATGGAAGTTCCAACCGTCCAAAAATACACAGACGGTATGAAATAATCAACGTCGCGATCAAGGCGATTGCAGCAGTCAGGTGTGGACCCTTCTGAGTGGTGACATCCCAGGTCCTGCTCCTGAGAGACGTCTTGTCGCCAGAGCCTTGATTCAGAGCGATCCCAGGCGTACCTTTGCGTATTCCACGCGGAATTAGTCTTCGTCGACGGCGGTTGGCGGGCAGACCACGGGAACGGCATGGTTCTCCGGGAACCTCTTTCGTAAGGAGGTACGTTCTCCAATGGGGGGAGGGCAATCGAGTTGTCAGGTTGCCTCCTCCGTGGCTCCTGCTTACACCTGTTGGGTATTTGTGCCAAAATCCTTATGGCATACGGCCTTGACCCAGCGGTTCCTTCCCGTTACATTGCAGAGTACAGCCACCATATTCCAACCTTGTTCCTCACAATCGGAATGAAGCCATGAAATGTCAGCGATGTGGAAAAGAGTACCCTTCGGACTATTACTTCTCAGCAGGGGCGACCTGTCGGGAGTGCTTCGCGAAAATGACGCCGGAAGAACAAATGATTGCCCGGAGGCCTTCTGCAATGCACCAGATGACAACAACCGCTTTCACGCTTGATGGCTACCGGATCGTGAAATCCTTCGGTGTTGTCCGGGGTATTATCGTTCGATCGCGGTCAATTTTTGGAACCATCGGCGCGGGGATTCAGACGCTCGTGGGCGGGAATATCACACTCTTCTCCGAACTCTGTGAGAAGACGCGCGCTGAGGCGTTTGACATGATGGTAGCGCATGCAACAGAGATGGGAGCCAATGCGGTAATCGGCGTGCGGTACGACGCCACAGAGATCATGCAGGGAGTAACAGAAGTCCTCTGCTATGGTACCGCGGTGGTTGTTGAAGCACAGCGCGAACGGTAGGCTCTTGTCATAGGGTCCCTCTCTTCTGTTCCCCCGGGGACAGATGTCTGCGCCGCCTATTGTTCCCTGGTTGAGTTCCCGCCGCCATGGGAGAGGAGCAGTCGGGGGCATCGCTTTAACCTTTCCGAGTTCTCGTCGTATCATCTGCAGACAACCATACACACGGCACTCCGAAATGTCAGACCAGCTGCTCCAGGAGATCATCGAGAAAAGCCGGCGTGGGGACGAGCCGGCCTTCTCCCAGCTGGTTCGACGGCACCAGACGTATGTGTTCGCCCTTGCGCTCCGTCTCCTGTGCGATGAACATGATGCGGAGGAAATTGTGCAACAGACCTTCATCCGGGTATGGCAAAACCTGCAGCGGTACAAACCGGAGCAGAAGTTTACCACATGGCTGTACCGGATCGCAACGAACCTGTGTCTGGATCGCCTCCGTGTACGGTCGCGGGATGCTGCGCGGGTATCATCATTGGACCAGGGGGGTGTGCGTGGTGATGTTCCGGACCCCCGCGGGATGGAAGAAGCACATTCCAACCGGGAGCTTGCGGCCATCGTGTACCGACTGACATCGCAGCTTCCGGAGAAGCAGCGGCTGGTATTTGTGCTGAGAGATCTGCAGGAGTTGTCCATAGAGGAGGTTGTGGCGGTCACTGGGATGTCGGTTGGAAGCATCAAGACGAACCTCTGCTATGCCCGGCAGCGGATTCGTGAGATTCTTCGAAGGCAGTTTCATGTTTCGGAGGCATAAAGTATGGAGTGTGAACGATACCGGCCGTTGCTGTATCTGTACAAGCACGGAGAGCTGAGCGAACGGGCGCAGCGGAGGCTCGAGGTGCACGTGAGCTCCTGTCCCCGATGTTCGAGGGAGCGGCAGGCTATTGAGACGATGGGTCATGCGCTGAACCGTCTCCATTCCTTCGAGCCGGCTCCCGAAGATCCTCAGGGTCTCACGGCACGCGTTATGGCAGGTGTCCGCGCTCCGATCATGCCACACGCTCCCGGCCGCGTGCGGGGCATCGTTGATTGGCTGAGCGCCGTCGCTCGTCCCCGCCCCGTACGGCTGGCTGCCGCGTCGGTTGCGGTTCTCCTCCTCGGCACATTCCTTTACCAGCTTGCATTGACCGTCGATCAGGTCAGCCAGCTGGAGGAGAAAATGGCAGAGCGGGCGGCGCCTGCCGTCAGGCCGACTGTTGAGTACTCGGTGCGGATTGAGGATGCCCGGCAGGTCGTCGACATTGATTGGGTCAGAAGACTGGCCGGGATCCTTCCGGCGATACGCCGGGATGGGCTCCTGGTTGTGAACGGGGTGACCGTCATGGAACTCAAAGAGTACCTGGAGCGATCTTCACTGTCCAGGTCTCCGGCGGCATCCCTTCCCGGTATGGAGCCGGATGCGATTGATCGTCTCCTCCGGTTTCTGCAGTCACATGCGGAAGTGAATATCTCATTGGGCGTGGAAGGAGTGTAGAGCTATGATGGCTGTGCGCAGAATGTTCATCCAATGTCTTGCTGGCTCCGGCATGCTGTTGTTGCAGGGGTGCTTCGAAATCGAAACCACAACGACGGTACACCGAGATGGTACACTCGCCCGAAGCATCGTGGTGAGTGGTGACTCCGCAGGAGTGTACGGGCACCAGCTGCCGTTCGCCATCGACAGCACGTGGTCATTCGTCCGGGAACGCACAGATACGAACAAGCACATTCTGACGATGTTGAAGGTATTCCCCGACGCGGAGGCGATGAGCCGTGCGTTTGCGAGGGTCGACGGCAAGACACTCGGCATTCAGGTGGCTCTCGAGAAACGATTCCGGTGGTTTACCACCGTCTATTCATACCGTGAGAGATATCTGAAATTCAATCCCTTCAATAGTATTCCTATCACAGACTACATCTCCCCGTCCGAAATAGATCTGTTCTTCAGACATGAAGTTCAGAAGGAACCATACGGGGCAAAGGGCGACAGTCTGGCGCTCAGGGATGCCGGGCGCCGATATGAGGAATGGGACCTACGGAACATATTTGAGTCGTACTACGCGGAGGTCCTTGAAGGAGTGCGACGGCTTAACGATCCGGTTCTCACGCCGGATCTTGTCGGACAGTCGAAAGAACGACTCTATCAGGCCGCGGCGAGATGTATCAGAAGCAGGTCCTCAGCGTACGACACTCTCGGCACCATTTTCGAAGCCGTGCTGCACAGCGTGAAGGTCTGTGAAGCGATGAATGCAAACGCAGAAGGCTTCCAGTCCTTTCAGGAGAAATTGCGTTTCGTGGACCGTGTGATGGCGGCTCCGTACGCTGCACATGTCGTGGTGCCCGGCGTCATTACGGACACGAACGGACCGGCAGTGGAGGGGAACAAGGTAACATGGCGAGACTTTGTCCCTTACTGCTATGTCAGGGACTACGAATTGCGGGTGGAATCGCGTGTGACGAACTGGTGGGCGGTCATCGTGTCCGGGCTTTTCGTCGTTGTGGCCGGTGTGGTGATCGTGTTGGGTGGTTTGAGGAAGGGGAGCTTCTAGCACGCGGCGATGGATGCTGGAGGAAGACGAGAGGGCCCTTGCGCCAGAGCGCAAGGGCCCTCCTGTTCTTCCACGGCTTGGACTATTTCAGCGCATTCCTAGCGCACGAGGAGCATTTTCCTGACGTCTGTCTTGTTGAAGCTCTGCAGGCGGTAGAAGTAGACCCCGCTGGCGAGGTTTGAGCTCCCGAACCTGATGTGGTAGTATTGACCGGCCTCTGCCACCTCGTCGAACAGTGTGGCGACCAGCTGGCCGGCAATGTTGAAGACCTGCAGTGTAGCCCGGCCGCTCTTCTCAACCGAGAACTTGATTTCCGATTCCGGGTTGAACGGGTTCGGGTAGTTTTGCATCAGAGCAAAGACGACCGGGGCGGTTTCTTTCACGCTGGTAAAGCCGTTCGGGTGGATCGACTCTGTATAGTCCATGAGCTGATTGTCAGGAACTATGGTTGTCTCATCATTCATGAACACGACTGTCGCAGAGCTCACCCAGCGCAGGTCTGCTGTGCCCGAAGGATTGGCGATTGTGAACCGGATAGTTGCGATATCCGTGAAGGAGGTCGGCACGATGTCGCCTGTTCCTGGCTCATTGAGTTCGACGTTTATTGAAACGAGTTGTTCGGTCGCGAGAGTGAGAGGCTGGTAGGGGCCCCCATTGTACCGTGCCGCGGTTAGGAGAGTAGGAGATGCCAAGTCCGCCTGATTGAAAGTGAAGAAGAAGTTGGATGTGCCCATCCTAAAGCTTTCGTCATTAGCCTTTATCTGGACGGTCACATCAAAATGAGGTCCGTCGGACGGGACGACAACAAACCGCACGTCAAATGTTCTTGCCAGAAGCTGAGGAACTGCGAGTGCAAGAGTCAGCACCAGTGCAATGGCGAACGTCGTTGTGATTTTCATGATCTTCTCCTCATTCAATGACTTTTGTCGTTCGTTTCACCGGTGCCCCTGGCGCGGGGACTTGCGAGGTGCTTCCGTTGTTGACGCGCCAACACAGATTACGGTCAGTAGCATTGATAACGCCATCAAGATTGAAATCCCCGCTCTTGTATCCACCGGTGCCGTTCTGGACTCGCCACACCAGGTTTCTGTCGGTTGCATTGATCGAACCGTCTCCGTTTCCGTTTCCGGACCACAGAGCATATTTGGTGCCTACTTGTTTCATGGCGTTTGATCCATACGCCTGGCTCTGGGAGAGCGAGAAATCGTACAGTGCCGATGACGAACCAAGAGCGATGGGATTTGCTGTCATCACCGGAAGGTGATTGCGGTGGTGGATCACAACGTAGTAGTCTCCTGCCGGGACGCCAATGAAGCCTACCGGGCCTACGCCATTGGTGTCGACCACCACTCCATCCCTCCGCACAAAAGCAGAACGGCGTGCAATCTGTGTTGTGGAATTGCTGCGGAGTTCGACGATGACCCAATCCACGGCGTCGCTCGGAAGGATGTTGGCAGTCTCTGTGCCAGTGTAGTTCCACGGTGAAACATTGTACGGATGGCCGTGAGGCAGAAGACCACTTCGGAGGAGTGCTGTGGAGAGGGTATCAGCTCCGAACGGGCCGTGCAACAGCACCTTCACATTAGCAACAGTCATCCCGGCCGTCGTAAAGCTCCACGTTGCTCCTGTTGTCGTTGCCTTGCCGTCGCTCACGGTTGTGTACCATTCGTAGGTGGTCAGTGGCGACAGGCCCGGCCAGGCCAGACTGCTTGTTGTACCCGGAGGCACCTTGACGTTTGTGCCGATGACCTGGAAACTGCTCCCTGTGCCGCCCATGTCGTAGGCGAGCGTGAACTGATGAGCGGAATCGGAGGTCACCCGGTATTGGGCAAGAGTTGGAGAATAGGTCTGTACCCAGATGAGGTTGTTGGCTGGGGAGAAGTGCATCAGTCTGAACCAACCGTTACCGCCGTTCGACTCACTCTGGTAGTCCGCCATGACAGAGTAGATCGTGTGGCCGTTGTAGGTATCTACCCGCCGTCCAACGCCAGGGGCGTGGCCTGCAAGCATCAGGAACAGATTCGGGTTGTCTTTGAGTGAGTCATAGATTGCCTGACCCGAGGTCGAGAAGGCGTTCGCCGTAGTGAGGATATCATGGCTTGCTACAATTGCCCGACGACTGCTGTTGACCTTCAAGAGACTGTCTGCCCAGTGAAGGAGCGGCGCCTCCATCGGGTTAGTGTACTTCAGACTAATCGCGATGAAATTCATCCCGCTGGCGCTGAACAGTATGAAATGGCTGTTGTTGTCGGAGCCATAGTGCCCGCCGTAGTAAGGCTTGTTCTGGAAGCTGTCCACGCCGAAGAACTGATTGTAAGACGTGGTTCCAGCAACCTGATCATGGTTTCCGATGCTGATGCCGAACGGCAACCCCGGCCACGGGTTCTTCAAGATACTCATTGCGGTGTCTGCCCGTTGCCATTGGATGAGTTGATCGTCGTTTACTACGTCTCCTTCGTGCTGGACATAGACGATGTTCTGTGCCGCCCTATTGTCCACGATCCACTGTGTTTCGGCTTTGAAAATAGCATTGGTGCCGTTATTAAGCTGAGCGGGATAGTTCTGTGTGTCAGTCAGCACTGCCAGCGTGAAGTCCGGCCCGGCTGACGTGGATGTTGTTCGTCCGTAGTACGTCACTGTCATGCTGTCTCCGTCGGCATCGGCAACACTTACGTTGAGCGACGGTGAAGTCGACACTCCCGAAGCACCGTTGGATGGACTGACAAGGACGGGGAGGCTGGGGACATGGTTGTTCGTCAGATAGGTGACGACAAGTTTGGGCCGCGCGCTCGGGGTTGTATATTCGCTGGACCGGATATCCACACCTTCTATCCCGGTTGGACGGAAAATCCAGCCATGGTTGGCGCTGGGGCTTAGGGACCATGCGGCGAGGCTGGACGTGACGTCCAACGAGAATGTTCCCGTCGTGCTTCCCTGAGCCACACCGACGGAGTTACCGTAGTCTTCAGACTGGACCCCGGGTGTTGCGCCAAAAGTATTGTATGTAACATTGTCGGCCCAGTTGATCGCAATCTCGTTGACGTTGGCGGAATTTCCGACATCAAACACTTCGTACACCAGGGTCGCACTACTGATGCTTGCCCCGGCGGGAACCTGTCCGGTCCCGGCCCCAAAGATATTGTCGAAACGGATAAGTGGATACACAGCACTCGGCGTGACCGTGCTGTCCTGCGCGTCCCAGTTCATTGACTGGAGTGTCCCGTATGAATTATCGGGGAGAATCTGACGTATGTGCGTGTCGCGTGTGCCGGTGTAGGCGTCGACTCCTTGTTGGAACGTGAGGGTAGCGACACCGGGGCCCGTCACAGGACCGACAGCGGAGCTTTGGACCGGAGATCCAATGGTTGTACCAGTCAGTGCCACCGGTGTTACTTCAAACTTGATCATTGCTCCATTATCGGCACCCACGAGGGTGTATGTTGAAGCGGTGGCGCCGGGGATGGCAACGTCGTTGCGGAGCCAACGGAATGTCGACGCGCCTTGCAGATCCCCCTCGGTGTCACTATAGGTGTAATGTCCGGTCAGCGTCTGTCCGACTTCAGGCGTTCCCGTGATATTGACGTTGGTCGCCACGGGGGCCTGGTTGGATGAACTATAGGTCACTACTAATTTCGGACGGTCCTGTGGCGTGGCATATTCGCTGGACCGCAGGTCGACGCCGTCGGTACCCGATGGCTGGAAGATCCAGCCCCGGTTGGCAGTGGGATTGGACGACCACGCTGCGAGGCTCGACGTAACATCAAGCGTCATTGTTCCAATTGTCGTGCCCAGCGCAGTTCCCACCTGGCTTCCATAATCGGCTGGTTGAACGCCTGCAGTGCTCCCGAAGGTGTTGTACGTGACATTCTCCGTCCAGTCAATTGCGACCTCGTTTACCGTTGCCTGATTGCCCGTATTCCACACCGTGTATGAGAGGATTGCGCTGGTAATGGATGCACCTACCGGAACCTGGCCCGGTCCCGCTCCGAAGATGTTGTCGAACCTGATAAGCGCGAAGACCTCCGTGCCGGGCGTACCATTCACCTCCTGCGTGTCCCATTCGAGAGAGTCTGCGGAGCCGTGAGATGTTGTCGGGGCCAAATAACGGATATGCGTATCACTGGTGCCTGTGTAACCATTCACGCCTTCCTGGAACGAAAGGGACGCTGTCCCTCCGGCAGTGATCGGTCCCACTGCACTGCTCTGGACAGGGCTTCCAACAAGGGTTCCCGAAGCTGCGACGGGCGTTACTTCGAATTTAATCATCGCATTGAGGTCAGCGGAAACCAACGTATACGTAAGAGCCGTTGCACTGGATATCGCGGCATTATCCCTGAGCCATCGGAAGGTCGATGTTCCCTGAGGATTACCCTCCGCGTCACTGTACGTGTAGCTGCCGGTGAGGACCTGCCCCACCTGCGCTGGTCCTGTGATATTCACGCTCGTTGCGGTGGGGGCCTGATTGGGCGTCAGGTTGAATGGTGCTCCGGTCACCCACGAGTAGGTCGATCCTGCAACGGTTCCATTGACGGTCGTGCCCGCTGAACCATTCACCGCAGTTCCGGTTCCTTCGTCAAGACTCCAGCGT
>Ga0315275_10004942_pt1 | contig 12548 bp, 11 predicted proteins | sample YL17G03_0_MG_FD_205557 | JGI IMG/M metagenome (GOLD analysis project Ga0315275, IMG submission 205557) | Sediment microbial communities from Yellowstone Lake, YNP, Wyoming, USA - YL17G03_0 | ecosystem: Environmental > Aquatic > Freshwater > Lake > Sediment | place: USA: Wyoming | collected... | reverse complement strand
GGTGGAGGCGCCCTTTTTCCATTCACTAATGAATGTCGCCCAAAGAAGTGGCGCGACGGCTCTGCCGTCGCAACAGGCATCCCGTGGTCACTGCGCTCACGCTCGCCGCGGCGAGCGTCCCGGCGACATTCATGAGAGAACCAGGTAATGCCTGGCGAAAGACGTTCGTGCAATGCTACTTAATTGCGCGAACGTCCGTAGGGAGAGGAGGTGAGGTCGTCACAAGGGGGAGGCGGTCGGCCGTGGTCCGGCCGAGTGTGACAAGAATGGCGTAAGGAGGGATGGATGATGCTACGGAGACGCGAAGGATTCACCCTGATTGAGCTGCTGGTTGTCATTGCGATCATCGGAATCCTGGCAGCGATGGTGTTTCCGGTGTTCGCTCGAGCGCGCGAATCCGCGCGCAAGGCGGTGTGTCTGAGCAATGTGAAGAACATCGCCCTGGCCATCCAGATGTACCTGGGTGATAACAACGACAGTTTCTGGCCGGTCGAGACGCGGCCGGAGGTGAGGGACTGGTTCCCGGCCCAGGCCCAGCAGGAGGTTCCCGAGGAATGTCATGCCCTCGACTTCAAGCTCAACCCGTACCTCAGAGATGTTGTTCTGCTGGACGAGTATGTCAAGAACCGTGATGTGTGGCGGTGCCCGAGTGCGAGGCTGGAGGAGGGGGCGATGTTCATCATTGGGTTCCCGGACTGGTTCGGCCATCTGGTCAGCACTGCAGGCGCGTGGGGTTACGAACAAGACCTGTGTCCACGCTCTGCCAGCACCTTCCCGGCAGGCTGGGGCGGTGATGTCACGGACACGGTACTGCAACAGCGGATGGCCGCGACGGGCTCGGAGGGAGAGAGATCGGCCACCAACAAGGCCTTCGTCGCCAGCATCGGGACGAACAGAACACTCTACGACTGGAAGCTCGTCAGGGTCGATGACCCAGCGCGGTGGGTTGTGTGCGGGGACTCGGGCGCCGAGTCTACGCTGGAGAGCATCGGACAGGCGGCCTATCCCGACATCTGCAATGCGGAGTGTGGGAACTGCGGTTGCGCGAGCTGGATCGAAGACTGCGCGACCGAGATCCAGGCGGGTTGCCCGGACGACTGGGCCTGCTACGAGACCTGGCACACGAGTCCACGCAAGCTGAGAGACAAGAACCAGATGAAGATAGGGCAGCGCCACCTGGGCGGCAGCAACCTTGGCTTTGCGGACGGCCACGCAGCCTGGTGGAACTCCGAGCGACTGCTCGACACGTGGGCGGAGGAGGCGCGCGGTAAGACCTCGCACATCGGCGGCTACCACTCGGAAGCGATGGGACTTGGAGCCCAGGGCCCAATGTCATGGTGTTCCAGCGAGGCGACTGGCGGGGCGCCCTTCGCCGAGGCGTTCCCTAACGAGCCGACGCTGCGCTAGGACTGAGCGGTGCGTTGCGTTGAGGAAGCTGGCTTGATGACAGGGGCGGAGCGGCCTCTTCTGCGCTCCGCCCTTGCGCGGGCGGCCGGGGCTCGGGCTCACAGACAGGAGCCAGCCGCTTGTAAATGCCGGTGGAATCGGCTAGAATCCCCGGTGGGCAGACGGAGGCTCTCATGTCGGGTCATTCCAAGTGGCACAACATAAAGCTGCGCAAGCAGGCTCAGGATAAGGCGAAGAGCAAGGTATACGGGAAGCTCTCGCGGGAGATCATCACGGCGGCGCGCGAGGGCGGGGGCGATCCCGACGGAAACGCGCGGCTTCGGGCGGCGATGGAGAAGGCGCGCCAAGCGGGGATGCCGCAGGACACTGTGAAGCGGGCGATCCAGCGGGGCACGGGCGAGGTGGCGGGGGTGGTGTACGAGCCGGTCACCTATGAGGGATACGGCCCAGGTGGCGTGGCGATCCTGGTCGAGGCGCTCACCGATAACAGGAACAGGGTGGTGGGCGAGCTGCGGAGCATCTTCGGACGGACTGGCGGGAACCTGGGGGCGAGCAACAGCGTCGCATGGCTGTTCGAGCGAAAGGGGATCATCCTGGTGCCGCGAGCGGCGGCCTCGGAGGATCAGGTGATGGAGACCGCGCTCGAGGCCGGGGCCGAGGACATGACGACAGACGAGACGTCGTATGAGATACGGACTCAGCCGCATGAGCTGGAGCCGGTCAAGCAAGCGCTGGCGGCCGCGAAGATCTCGTTCGAGAGCGGGGAGATCACGATGGTGCCGCAGACGCGCGTGACGCTCGGCGAAAAGGAAGCGCAGCAGGTACTGCGGCTAATGGACGCGCTCGAGGAACTGGACGACGTTCAGCAGGTCTACGCAAACTTCGACATCCCAGATCAGATAATGGAAGCGGTGGCGGCGTAGGCCGAAGTGAGAAGGCAGAAGTAAGAAGGAAGAAGTAGTCCGTGCGTTCTGCGCCCTTTGCGGATCGCCGCCTTTTGCCCTTTTACTTTTTCCTTTTGCCTTGCTATGAGGGATTCTGATTTCGACGTGCTGCTGTCGCGCGTGGTGAAGCCCGCGCGCTATACCGATGGGGAATGGAACGCGGTCCACAAGGAGCCGCGATCTGTGCGCGCCCGGGCGGCCCTTATCTACCCGGACGTCTACGAGGTGGGCATGTCCCACCTCGGGCTTCAGATCCTGTATCACGTCCTGAACTCTCACCCCGACTTCGCAGCCGAGCGAGCGTTCGCTCCGTGGCCGGACATGGAAGCGGAACTGCGCTCGCGCGGCCTGCCGCTGACGAGCTTGGAGTCGCGCACGCCGCTGCGCGAGTTCGATCTCATCGGGATCACGCTCCCCTATGAGTTGACCTACGCCAACGTGCTCAACGTGCTCGATCTCGGCGGCGTGCCGATAAGGGCAGCGGAACGGGGAGAGGAGGATCCCATCGTCGTAGGCGGGGGGCCGGGCGCGGTGAGCCCGGAGCCGATGGCGGAGTTCTTCGATGCGATTCTCGTCGGCGAGGGGGAGGAGGCGATCATCGAGATCGCCGAGGCCGTCACTGCGCCCAGCCGCGCCGAAGCGCTGGAAAAGCTGGCACAGGTGGCGGGCGTCTACGTGCCATCGCGCTATGAGGCGGTATTCGATGGGCCCGGCCCACGGGGCGCGCTGGTGGCGCGAGGCGGGGCGCCGGAGCGGATTGAGCGCCGCATTGTGGAGGACCTGGAGGCGGCGCCGTTCCCGACCCGGCAGATCGTCCCGTTCCTCGACACCGTGCATTCCCGCGTGACGCTAGAGATCATGCGAGGTTGCGCCCGGGGCTGTCGCTTCTGCCAGGCCGGTGCGACCTATCGGCCGCGTCGCATGCGGAGCGTCGAGACGCTGCTACGCCAGGCCGAGGAAGCGGTTGCCACCACCGGCTATGACGAGATCTCGCTGTTGGCATTCACCAGCGTAGACCACACGGAGATCGGCGAGCTTACGGCGAGGCTGGTGGAGCGTTTCGGCCCCCGCGGCATCGGCATCGCGCTGCCGTCCCTGCGGGCGGACGCTTTCTCCGTCGAGCTTGCGAATACGATCCAGCAAGTCCGGAAGACTGGGCTCACCTTCGCGCCGGAGGCGGCGAGCGACCGCCTGCGCCGGGTCATCCGGAAGCAACTCACGGAGGACGACCTATTCGCCGCGGCCGAGGCCGCCTTCGCCTCCGGCTGGACTCGCCTGAAGCTCTACTTCATGATCGGGCTCCCGACGGAGACGGATGACGAGGTCGCCGCCATTGGCGAACTAGTACATCGCCTAACCACGTATGCCAGGTCGGCGTTGGGCGGGAAGCAGGGGAGGCTCCAGATCGGTGTGAGCGTGACCGCGTTCGTCCCCAAGCCCCACACGCCCTTTCAGTGGACGCCGCAGGAGCCGACGGACGGGCTGGTTCGGAAGCTGGGAGTGCTCCAGCGAACGCTGCGCGGCCGTCATGTGAAGCTCTCGTGGAGCGACCCGGCGACGAGTGCGTTGGAGGCCGCCATCGCGCGGGGCGACAGGCGAGTGGGCCGGGTGATCGAGGGAGCGTGGCGGGCCGGGGCGAGGTTCGACTCCTGGGGCGAGCACTTTGAGCCGTCGCGTTGGCAGCAGGAGTTCGAGCGGCAGGACCTTCGGCCTGAGGACTATGCCAACGCAGCGCTCGGCTTTGACGAACGACTGGCCTGGGATCACGTCTCGTGCGGTGTGGGGAAAGAGGCGCTGAGGGCGGAGGCGGTGGCTGCGCTTGACGAGGGGAAGAGCTGAGATGGCGCAGTTCATCTGCCGCTACCGGAAAGCGCCGGAAGTAAGGTGGATTTCCCACCTCGATCTCAAGCGGACGCTGGAGCGGGCGATGCGGCGCGCGGGCCTGGAGCTGGAACTGACGAAGGGACACAACCCACACCCGAAGATCAGCTATGGCCCGCCGCTGCCGCTGGGGGCGACGGGGGAGGCGGAGCTGCTGGCATTCCATCTCGAGGAGGGAGCCGATCCGAACGCGATCAAGGAGCGACTGAGCGGGCAGCTGCCGCCTGGGATCGAGATAGCTGAGGTGTGGGCGGTGCCCGGGTACAAGAAGAAAGAGACGTTTGGCGAGGTGGACCTCGCCGAGTACGTCATCACGGTCACCGGTCGGATAGATGCGGAGCAGGTGCGGGAGGGTGTGGGAAAGCTGCTCGAATCCGAGGCACTCATGGTCCAGCGAGGCGGCGAACGGCCCGAGCGCGAGGTGGATCTGAGGCCTCTCATCCACAGCCTCGAAGTGGCGGAGGTGTCGGAGCGCGAAGTCACGCTCCGCGCCAGGCTGACGACGGGGAGCCACGGCGGGGCGCGGCCGCAGGAGATCGTGCAGCTTCTCGGCCTGGAGGCCAACGACAACGTGGTGCGGTACCACCGAACAGGGGTGTTCGCGAGTGCGGAGGCGACCGCTCCGAGGCCGCGGGGAGTATGGCGGCGGTGGGGGCGGTCGCGGACTGGACCCAGCAAGAGCTGAGAGGAAACAGAGGGGAGCAGAGAGACCGAAGAGATGCAGAAAGAGATAATAGTCAACGCCGACGATCTGGAGTCGAGGGTAGCGATACTGGAGGACGGCCACCTTGCGGAGCTGCACGTGGAGCGCGAGGCCCGCATGGTGGGCAGCATCTACAAGGCTCGCGTGGTGAGCGTGCTGCCCGGGATGGACGCGGCCTTTGCCGAAGTCGGGCTCGACCGAAACGTGTTTCTGTGTGCGGATGACGTTGGGTTCGTCAGCCGGAACGGGGTGACTGTCACACCCGCGCCCCGGTCGGCGTCGATCAGCCAGCGGCTGAAGGAGAAGCAGGAGGTAGTTGTCCAGATCGTGCGCGCGCCGGTGGCCGGCAAGGGGGCGCGGGCGAGCACGCGCCTCGCCCTGCCTGGTCGCTACCTGGTGTTGCTGGTGTCGCACGGAACTCAGGTGGGGGTATCGCGGAAGATCGAGGACCGTAAGGAGCGAGACCGACTGCGCAAGATAGGCGAGAAGATTCGCCCGAAGGAGTCCGGCCTGATCATCAGGACCGAGGCGGAGGGACACGCACAGGAGGAGCTGGAGGCTGACCTGAAGGTGCTGCTGGACCTGCGCGACCGGATGATGAAGAAGGCCGCCCAAGCGAAGGCGCCGGCGCTGCTGCACCAGGACCTGACACTGGTCTACCAGGTGATCCGCGACGTGTTCACGGAGGACGTGCAGCGGCTGGTCATTGACGAGAAGAGCGTATATGACAACGCGGTCGAGCTGTCGAAGCTGATCGCGCCGAAGCTGCGCCGACGACTCAAGCTGTACAGCGGCAAGCTGCCCGTCTTTCACGAATACGGGATCGAGGGAGAAATAGATCGGCTGCTCAGGCGGAAGGTATGGCTCGGCCAGGGCGGCTACATCAGCATTGACCAGGCCGAGGCCTTCACCGCGATTGATGTGAACACCGGCCGCTACACGGGAAGCACGCGGCTGGAGGATACGATCTTCCACACCAACATGGAGGCGGCGGAGGAGGTTGCCCGGCAGCTGCGGCTGCGCGATCTGGGCGGAATCATCGTCATTGACTTCATTGACATGGAGATCGCCCGCAACCGGGAGCGGGTGATGAAGGGCTTCGAGGAGGCGCTGAAGCGGGACCGCCAGCGGACGAAGATTCTGCACCTGAGTCCGCTGGGGTTGATCGAGATGACGCGCAAGCGGCGGGGCGAGAGCCTGATGGGGATACTGACCGAGACCTGCCCGCACTGCGCCGGGCTGGGGCGGGTCCGGCGGGCGTTGACAGTGGCGCTCAAGTTGGAGAGGGAGGCTTGCCGGCTGGCAGCGGAGGAGAAAGTGGAGGCGCTCGTGGTGCGGGCGGCTCCTTCGGTGGTTTCGATTCTGGTGGGCGAACGTGGCGCCCGGGTGGCGGCGCTGGAGACGCGGGCGGGGTGTCCGGTGTACGTGAAAGCGGATTACGAGATGGGCACCGAGGAACAAGAGCTAACCTCAGCAAGACGCGCGGAAGTGCAGCGGCTGGTGAAGGCTCACAGCAAGGGACAGGAGCTGACGCTCGACCGGGTTGATCCGCCGGAGCCAGGGGGAGACCAGGAGATCTACGGCTGGGCGGAGGGCATGCGAGTGCTGGTGGATAGCCCGGCCCCGGTGGCGGCCGGGGCAGTGGTGGTGATCGAGGAAGCGGGTCGGTCGTTCTGCCGAGTTCATGTGAAGGGGGCGCAGAAGGTGGAGCCGCCGAAGCGCGGGCGGGGACGAGCGCCGCGGGGCGGGCGCGAGCGCCCGGCTGCGCCAGAGGAGACTCGGGAGCCGGAAACCGTGCCAGAGGAGCACCCGGAGGTTGCGGCCGCTCAGCCGGAACAACCGGAGGGCGAGGCGCCACCGAAGCCGTCGCGCCGGAGGCGTCGGGGCCCGCGCAGGCCGCGGCGGGCCGCCGGCGGGCCAGCGCCGGTTGCACCAGAGGAAGCCCGGCAGCCGGAGGTAGTGCCCGAGGAGCAGCCGGAGGTTGCGGCCGCTCAGCCGGAACGACCCGAGGGCGAGGCGCCACCGAAGCCGTCGCGCCGGAGACGCCGGGGCCCGCGTAGGCCGCGGCAGGCCGCCGGCGGGCCAGCGCCGGCTGCGCCAGAGGAAGCCCGGCAGCCGGAGGTCGTGCCAGAGGAGCGGCCGGAGGTTGCGGCCGCTGAGCCGGAACGACCCGAGGTCGAGGCGGCACCGAAGCCGTCGCGCCGGAGACGCCGGGGCCCGCGCAGGCCGCGGCGGGCCGCCGGCGGGCCAGCGCCGACTACTGCCGAAGGCGGGGAGGGGAGACCGAGCGGAGTTCGCGCCGCGCCGCCGGAGCCTGCGTTGCAGCAGGCCACGCCGGCGCCGCAGCAAGCTGGTCCGCCCAGACCCCATCGCCGGCGCCGGCCGAGGGCGGGAGGCCCCAAGACACCGGCCGCCGAGCAGCCAGTGCCGGCAGCACCGAGTGCACCCGTTCCAGCGGCCGCGCCGAGCGAGGAACGACCGAGGAAGCGGATGGGCCTGCTGCGGCGGGGCGCAAGGACGATTACGAGGGTGGTTAGGGATGAGCCGTAGGACGCCCTGCGAGCGAGGAGCGGACGGGGCGTGTTCGGACGCCACGACGGCCGGAGCTGAGGCATGCCTCCGATTCCTTCGAAGGCGCCGGCAGTCACGTTTGACATGCCTGCGCGCTTCCTGCTAAACTCTCTTTTCTGGAGGCTGGAAGGGCATGTATGCGATCATCGAGACCGGCGGAAAGCAGTATCGGGCGATGCCGGCGACAGATATGTTTGTAGAGAAGCTGAAGGCCGAGCCCGGCCAGGTGGTCGAGTTCGACCGGGTGGCGCTGGTTGAGGACGAGGGCAGGATCACAGTGGGCACGCCCTGGGTGGAGGGGGCGAGGGTAGTGTGCCGAGTGCTTGGCGACATCAAGGGGCCGAAGGTGGAGGTGTTCACCTACAAGTCCAAGGAAAACGAGAAGAGGGCGAAGGGGCACCGGCAGCGCTACACCCGGCTGCGGGTGGAGGGAATCACCGTCGCCGGCAGCAAGGAGGGTTGAGATGGCGCATAAGAAAGGTGTTGGAAGCTCACGCAACGGACGCGACAGCAATGCGCAGCGGCTGGGGGTCAAGGCCTACGGAGGAACCCTAGTCACGGCAGGGACGATTATCGTGCGCCAGCGCGGCACGCCGATTCGGCCGGGTCGAAATGTCGGCATTGGCCGCGATGACACCCTCTATGCGAAGGCTGAGGGCGTAGTCCAGTTTGCCGCGAGTCCGGGGGGTCGTCGCCAGGTTCACGTGCTGCCAGCCGCGCCTTAGCTGGAATGCCGCTCGGTTTCGCGCGCTTCCCAGAACCTCACCCCCTCTGCCTCTCCGCCCCTCTGGGACCCTGAAGGGACCCTCGCGGTCCTGAAGGGCGCGCGGAGAGGGGCCGATAGACACAGCGATGGCAAGGTTGGGCAAGGCGGGGTGAGGTCACAACGGCGATGTTCATAGACGAAGCTGATATTGACGTCGCCGCGGGCGACGGCGGCGACGGGGCCGTGAGCCTGCGACACGAGAAGTTCGTGCCCCGGGGAGGCCCTGACGGGGGAGACGGTGCCCGCGGGGGCGACGTAGTGGCGGTTGCCGACCCACATCTGCGCACCCTTATTGACGTGGCCTACCACCGGCACTACCGGGCGGAGAACGGCGGCCGCGGCGGACCGAACAACCGGCGGGGAAAGCGGGGGGCAAGCGCCGAGGTGAAGCTCCCCGTCGGCACAGTGATCACGGACGCCCAGGACGGCTCGGTGATCGCCGACCTGGCGCAGGCTGGGGAGAGGGTGCTGCTCGCTCGGGGCGGCCGCGGCGGCCGGGGCAACGCGGGCTTCGCCAGCGCTACCCGTCAGACTCCTCGGTTCGCTGAGAAGGGCGAGCCGGGTGAGCGCCGGCGGCTGCATCTGGAACTGAAGCTGCTTGCCGATGTGGGGATTCTCGGGCTGCCCAATGTAGGCAAGTCGAGCTTGATCGCAAAGGTATCTTCGGCGCGGCCGAAGATCGCCGACTACCCGTTCACGACGCTTGTTCCTAACCTGGGGGTGGTCAGGCTTGAGGAGGGCGTGAGCTTCGTGGTGGCCGACCTGCCAGGCCTGATCGAGGGCGCGCACCATGGGGCCGGGCGGGGGCACGACTTCCTGCGGCACGTGGAAAGAACGCGGCTGTTCATCCACGTGCTGGATGCCGCCGCGCCCGAGAGGGAGCCGTTGGAGGATTTCACCACCGTGAACCGGGAGCTCGCGCTCTACCGGGAGGAGCTGGCGCAGCGGCCGCAGTTGGTGGCGCTGAATAAGATGGATCTACTGCCACCGGAGGCGATGCTCGAGCGGGTGGAGATGGAGTTGCGCGGACAGGGGCACGAGGTGTTCCGCATCTCTGCCCTGACGGGCGAGGGCGTGAGGCTGCTGATGTGGCGGACGGCCCAGCTACTGGCGGAGGCGGCGGGGCCGGCAGGTGAGGAGATGCCGCCGCGGGTCGTGGTGCAGCCGAAACTCCGCCGAAAGCTGCTGGTCGAAGAGGCAGGGGCAGGGCAGTTCGGGGTCAGCGGCGACAGTGTCGAGCGGCTGGTGGCGATGACTGACCTCGATAATGAGGAGGCGGTGCGGCATCTGCACCGCCAACTGGAGCGGATGGGGGTGATCCGGCAGCTGCGGGAGCTGGGGGCGAAAGACGGCGACCGCGTGAGAATAGGCAGTGCAGACCTGGAATTTGTGGAGTAGGAAACAGCCTTTCACCGGATAGACGCAGAGGAAGTGGGGAAGGTGCAATGACGGCCGGTGTGCGAGATGAGGTCGTAGGCAAAGGGAAGCTGGCGAAGACGGCGGCGGCGCGGCTCGGCATAATGACGCGGGCGGAGAAGGACGCTATCCTGCTGGCGATGGCGGGCGCGCTCGAGGCGGCATCCACGCGAATACTGGCTGCGAACGCAAAGGACGTGGATGCGGCGCGTGAGCGGGGCACCAGCCCAGCTCTGGTTGACCGCTTGGCGCTCAACGAGAAGCGCGTTGTTGAGATGGCGGAGGGCCTGCGGGTGGTTGCAGGTCTGGCTGATCCGGTGGGCGAGGTGATCGGGGGATGGCGCTTGCCCAATGGGCTGGAGATCACGAAGGTGCGGGTGCCGATGGGCGTCGTAGGGATCATCTACGAATCGCGCCCCAACGTGACGGTGGACGCGGCTGGGCTATGTCTGAAGGCGGGCAACGCGGTGATACTGCGCGGAGGCTCGGACGCGATCAACTCGAACATCGAGTTGGCGCGCGTTCTGACGGAGGCGGGGGCGAAGGCGGGGTTGCCGGAGGGCAGCATCGAGATCATCGAGACGACCGACCGCGAGGCCGCGGGGCAACTGATGCGGTTGACCGAGTACGTGGATGTGTTGATTCCCCGCGGGGGCGCTGGGCTCATCCGCCGGGTGAAAGAGGAGTCCAGTGTTCCGGTCATCGAGACCGGAGTCGGCAACTGCCACGTTTACGTGGACGCCTCGGGGGACCTGGACTGGGCCGAGGCGATCACGGTAAACGCGAAGTGCCAGCGGCCTGGTGTGTGCAACGCGGCGGAGACGCTGCTGGTGCACCGGGAGGTGGCGGCAGATTTCCTTCCTCGCATCGGGCCGAAGCTGATAGCGCTGGGGGTAGAGCTGCGGGGCTGCGATGAAACGCGCCGGCATATCCCCGAGGCCAAGCCTGCGACGGAGGATGACTGGGCGACGGAGTACCTCGCGCTGATTCTGGCGGTGAAAGTTGTGGGAAGCGTGGAGGAGGCGATCGCCCACATCAACCGATACGGGACGATGCACTCGGAGGCAATCATCACGCGCGATCTGGCGAGCGCGCGGCGCTTCACACAGGAGGTAGACGCGGCGGCGGTGTATGTCAACGCGTCCACCCGGTTCACCGATGGGGGCCAGTTCGGGATGGGCGCGGAGATCGGTATCAGCACCCAGAAGCTGCACGCGCGCGGGCCGATGGGGCTGGCGGAGTTGACGAGCTACAAGTACGTGATCACCGGAGAGGGACACGTTCGGGCCTGACGCACGAGGAGTGGCACCGGCTGTCGGTATCATGGGTGGGACGTTCGATCCCATCCACTGTGGTCACCTCGCCGCGGCCGAGGAGGCGCGGGCGCGCTTCGGGCTGGAACGGGTGATCTTCGTTCCGAGCGGGCGCCCACCGCACAAGAAGGAGCGGGAAGTCTCGCCGGCCGAGGCCCGGTACGAGATGGTCGCGCTCGCAACGGCCTCGAACCACGCCTTCGAAGTCTCGCGGTTCGAGGTAGATCGGCCCGGGCCGTCGTATTCGGCCGACACGATGGAGCGGTACCGGCGGATGCTAGGCGCACAGGTGAAGCTGTACTTCATCACCGGGGCCGACGCGATGCTGGACATCATGAACTGGCACGAGCCGGAGCGTCTCGGGAGGTTGTGCGAGTTCATCGCGGTGATGCGTCCTGGGTACGACCTCGGGGCGCTGGGAAGGGCGCTCGGGCCGGAGTTCCTCGCACGCACACATGTGCTGGAGGTTCCGGGCGTGGAGGTGTCTTCCACGGAGATCAGGCGGCGCGCCGGCGCGGGGGAGTCGCTGCGCTATCTGACGCCGCCCGCGGTCATCGGCTACATCGGGAGCCGAGGCTTGTACGGAGCCCAACGGAAAGGCAACCTCAGCGGGGAAAGCCCGGGAGGGGGAGGAGGCAGCAATCGTGACGGTGACGCTGTACGTGGGTAACCTCCCATGGATCGTGACGGAGGACGAGCTGGCCCAATCCTTCAGCAGAGCAGGGCAAGTTAGGTCAGTGCGGATCATCGTGGATCCGGTGACGCAGCGGTCGCGGGGTTACGGGTTTGTCGAGGTCGAGGGTGTGACCGTGGGAGAGGCGGTCCAGCTGATGGAAGCGGTCGAGGTGCGGGGCCGACGGCTGGTGGTGGGCACGGCGCTCCCGCGTCGTCCGGCTCTGCAGTAGCGGACGCAGCAACAAGCAAGACCGACCACGAGGTAGAGGCGACAGGAGCGATTTGCGTGGCCTGGCGGCAGAGGGAGTAAGGGAGAGCAGTGACATCGGGCAGTTCGACACGGGCGGTGCGCTCCAGGCGAGGGCGTTTCCAGTGGTGGTGGCTGATATGGGCCGCTGCGCTGCTGTGTCTGTTCGGGTGCGGCGGGCTGATCGGGGCCGCTTCGTCGGGGACCATTCCCGGCGCGCCCGGCGGCTTCTTCCAGCTTTTCCGGCCGCCGTTTGGCGGCAGGGATCGGGTCAGCATTCTCGCTGTCGGAGTGGACAACTCCCAAGGCAAGGGCCTCGCGGACACGATTATTGCTGTTATGGTCTGGCCGAAGACGGGCGAGATCTCAGCACTGTCGGTCCCGCGCGATTGCTGGGTGGCGATCCCAGGTCTCGGCGAAGGGAAGATCAACTCCTCTCACTCCTATGGCGGCCTGCCGCTCACCATCCAGACGGTGGAGACGCTGCTGGGCTTTCCGTTCGAGTACTACATCGAGGTGAACGTCGAGGGACTGACGAGTCTCGTTGACGCGATCGGCGGGGTGGACATAGATGTCGAGAAGAGGATGAATTACCACGACCATTCGCAGAACCTGAAGATAGACC